>SXGT01941599.1_pt1 | contig 10382 bp, 6 predicted proteins | sample 3176221 | NCBI WGS metagenome assembly SXGT01 (sample SAMN11356862, study PRJNA531348) | freshwater metagenome | isolation source: freshwater sample F1-120 | place: China: Fuxian Lake, Yuxi | collected 2017-12-25
CAGTCCGCTGCCGCGCCGTGGTTGTAATAGTTCTGCAGCGCCAGGGCGTAGTCGGTGCGCTCGTCGCCGAACACGGTCCGGAACGGCTCCAGCCATTCCTTGCCATCGACCAGGCGCTGCCAGAAGTAGTGGCCCGATTCGTGGCGCAGGTGGCCCAGCAGTGTGCGGTAGGGCTCGCGCAGCGAGGTGCGGCGGTGCTCGCGCGTGGCGTCGTCCGCCTCGGCCGCGTCCAGGGTGATCACGCCCCCGGCATGGCCGGTGACCACGGGCGGCTGGCCGGGCTGCGAGACCAGGATGTCGAAGGCCAGCCCGCGCTGCGGGTCTTCGCCGCGCGGCACGATGGGCAGGCGCAGGGCGAGCAGCGAGGACACCATGCGCCGTTTGGCCTGTTCGATGCGGTGCCACCAGCCGGCGTGTTCCGGCACGTCGAGGTCGGGCAGCGTGCGCGTGAGCCGGCAGCACAGGCACAGCGAGGGCGTGTGCTCGCGTGGCTTGGCCGGCGGGATGAGCCAGTTGCACGCGGCCGGCGAGGACAGGTTCTCGCAGCGCTGGTAGGTGCGCTGGCGCGTGCCGGTCTCACTGCTGCGCCACCAGCCGGGTTCGTCGGTGGGCTCCAGGGGCAGCAGCTTGCCGCGCGCGGCGTCGTAACCCAGCGCCCGGCCGCAGCCCAGGCACACGCTGTTGCGAAAGAAGATCGGTTGCCCGCAGATGCAGGTGAAAGCACGGTTCACGGCGCGGGGTCCTCGGTGGTGCGGTCGGCGGTCTGGTACCGAAGGGTGAAGGCGCGCGTGAACTCCGCGCCGAGCAGGAACACCTGCGCCGAGTAGTACACCCAGAGCAGGAAGATGACCAGCGAGGAGGCCGCGCCGAATACCGAGGCGACGCCGCTGCGCCCGATGTAGGTGCCGATGACGGACTTGCCCACGGTCAGAAGCACGGCGGTGATCACGGCGCCGATCCACACATCACCCCAGGCCAGCGGCACGCGTGGCATCCATTTGAAGATCATGGCGAACAGCATGCTGAGGAAAGCCAGGCTCAGGGCGAAGTCGACCGCGCCCGCAAGCATCGCCAGCTCGCCCAGCCAGGGCGCGGCCCACTTGCCCAGGGCCGCCAGCGCGGCGCTGAGCACCAGCGAGACCATGAGCAGGAAACCGATGGCCAGCACCAGGCCCAGCGAGACCAGGCGCGCGCGCAGCAGCTCGAGCACGCCGCCCCGCTTGGGGTGCTCGGCGTTCGTGCGCCAGATGCGGTCCATGGCGTTGCGCAGCTCGGCGAACACGGTGGTGGCGCCGATGAGCAGCGCGCCCAGGCCCACCACCGTGCCCACGATGCCGGCGGCCGGGCGGTTCGCGTCTTCCACCAGGCTGTTGATGGTGAGCGCGCTGTCGCTGCCGACCAGTTGGGAGAGCTGCGCGAAGATCTCGCCGCGCGCGGCGGCTTCACCGAACCACAGGCCCGCGACCGAGATCACGATCAGCAGAATGGGCGCGACGGAGAACAGGGTGTAGAAGGCGAGGGCGGCGCCCATGCTGGGGGCGTCGTCGTCGATCCAGTTGACGACGGCGGCTTTCATCACGCGAAAGAGCATCGCGTGTCTTTCAGAGGCTTTCCCCGCCCCCGGCGGGGCCGCTGGCGACCGATTGGCCGGTGCGGGTCGGGCGGGCCGGCTCGGAAATGTCGGCCAGCGCGGCGCCGGCCTGCTGCACGTCGCCCTTGGCGGCCAGATCGCCCAGCGAGAGGATGCCCACCAGGCGCTTGTCGCGGTCGAGCACGGGCAGGCGGCGGATCTGCAGTTGCTGCATCTTGGCCGCGACCTCGGCCAGGCCTTCGTCTTCGAACACCCATTCGACCTGGGCGCTCATCACGTCCTCGAGCCTGGTCTTGCCGGGCGCGAGGTCCTGGGCGACGCCGCGCACCACGATGTCGCGGTCGGTCACCATGCCGAGGAGGCGCTGGCCATCGCAGACCGGCAGCGCCCCGATGTCCAGTTCTTCCATGGCCTGGGCCGCGAGCACCACGCTGTCCTGGGGGCCGAGTGTGCGCACGCCACTGGTCATCACATCTTTCACTTGCTTCATGGGAAATCTCCTGCTGCGGTTGTGGCGTTGGCCCGCCGCATGCCGGCGGGTGGGACCTTGACAGGGCAGGTGCTGTGCCCGTGGCCACCGGGAGCGGGGATTGCCCCCGGCAGGTTCGAAGGAACTTCCTGCGACCACTCTAACGAGGAGCAACGCCATGATCAACATCATCCTCTGGCTGGCGGTCGGCGGCCTGTTGGGCAGGCTGGCCAGCGTGGTCCTGTCCACGGATGGGCGCCAGGGCATCGTGCGCAATGTCGTGGCCGGCATCGTGGGCGCCGCCATCGGTGGCTGGGTGCTCTCACCCCTGCTGGGGGTGGACACCCTCAACGACAGCGTCTTCAACGTGGGCGCCATGCTCGTGTCGCTGATCGGCGCCATCATCCTGCTGGCGCTCATCAACCTCTTTCGACACGAATCGATGCACTAGTCCGCGCGGGCCGTTTCGGCAAATCTTGCCGCAAGATGCGCCCTTGCGCGGGCCGGCCTGAAGGGCGTTCCGATCGACTGTGTCTGAATGTTCGGAAAGGTGCGCGCCGTGTCCCTCTGTGAGGGCCTGGCGGGGACGGGGTTTTGTGGGAAATTGTGTCTTCTGCTCTGGTGCGGCATGGTGGTTGCATAGAAGCTGGTCTGAGGCGGCCGCAGCTCGCGACACCGCCGACCCTGTCTTACCGGAGGAGAACCGCATGATCCAAATGGACGCCCGCGCCGACCAGCGCCAGAGCCAGACCCTGTCTCCCCGCTTGCAGCATGCGGTGCGCCTGTTGCAGATGTCCTCGCTGGATTTCGGCATCGTGGTGCGCGACGTGCTCGGGCGCAACCCGTTCCTTGAAGCGGCAGAGGGCGATGACGAGGACGAGGGCGAAGGCCTGCGGGACGGTGACATCGACACCCGAGCGGGCGAAGCGGCCGGCGAGGTGTACGACGGACCGCGCGAGACCGATCTGGCGGCGCCGGTCGAGGCCGAGATCGACCGGTCCATGGCGTCCGACAGCGACCTGTGGCTCGCCGATGGCCTGACCCCGGCGCGCCAGGGACACGACGGGGATGTGTCCGCGCTGGATTTCATGATGGAGGAAACCCCGCTCAATGCCCACCTGCACGCGCAGCTCGGCACCATGGCCCTGTCGCCGCGCGACCTCGCGCTGGCGGGTGTGGTGGTCGAGTCGCTCGACGACGACGGCTACCTGCGCACGCCCCTGAACGAACTGCGCGAGGTGGCGGACGTGGTGCCCGCAGCGACGCTGGAAGACCTGCAGATCGCGCTCAAGCTGGTGCAGTCGCTGGAGCCGGCCGGTGTGGCCGCGCGCGATGTGGCGGAATGCCTCAGCCTGCAGCTGGGCGAGATCGAATGCCCCCACGTGCGCGCGATGGCGCGCGCCATCGTCAACGACCACATGGACAGCCTGGCGGCGCGCGATGTGCCGACCCTGGCGCGGGCGCTGGACGCCTCGGTGGGCGAGGTCGAGGCGGTGTGTGACCGCATCCGCCACCTCGACCCGCGACCGGGCTGGCGCCTGAGTTCTTCCCGGGTGAACTACATCGTGCCCGACGTGATCGTGAAGAAGGACCGCGGCGCGTGGAACGTGCGGCTCAACGCCGCGGTCGTGCCCAAGGTGCGCATCAACGAGGTGTACGCCCAGCTGTTCCAGCGCCACCGCTGCGCCGAGAACGCCGAGATGGGCGCGCACCTGCAGGAGGCGCGCTGGACGCTGCGCAACGTCGAGCAGCGCTTCTCGACCATCCTCGACGTGTCGCAGGCCATCGTGCGGCGCCAGCGCCACTTCTTCGAATACGGCAGCATGGCGATGAAGCCGCTGGGCCTGCGCGAGATCGCCGACGAGGTCGGCATCCACGAATCCACGGTTTCGCGCGTCACCAACAACAAGTACATGGCCACGCCCACCGGCGTGTACGAGCTCAAGCACTTCTTCTCGCGCGCGATGGTGAGCGCCAATGGCAAGGCCTGCTCGGGCACCGCGATCCGGGGCTTGATCCAGGACATCATCGAAGCCGAGTCGACCGATCGGCCGCTGTCGGACGCCGAGATCACGCGCCAGCTCGCCCGGCAGGGCCTGACGGTGGCGCGGCGCACCGTCACCAAGTACCGTCAGATGCTGCGCATCGAGGCCGTGGGCCGGCGCAAGCGCCACGACGGCCTGGCCGTCTCGGCCTGAGGCTCAGGCCGGCGCGGCGCGGGGCGCTTCTGGCGGCTCGCTCAGCAGCCGCAGCAGCTGTTCGGGGTTCACCGGTTTGAGCAGGTGCTGATCGAAGCCGGCCAGGCGCGCGGCCTCGCGGTCGGCGTCGCGGCCCCAGCCGGTGATGGCCACGAGGCGGATGCCTTTTGTGGTGGCATCGGCGCGCAGCGCCCGCGCCACCTGGTGGCCGTCGAGCCCGGGCATGCCGATGTCGAGCAGCGCCACGTCCGGGACCTGCGCGCGCGCCGCGCGAACCGCCGCTTCGCCATCGTGCACGACCTCGACCTGGTGGCCGTGCGAGGACAGCACGGCCGAGAGGCTCACCGTCAGATCGACGTTGTCGTCCGCGATGAGGATGCGCAGCGGGCGCGAAGGCTGGGCATGGGCCTGCGCCACGGCGGGCGCCTCGTCGCGCGGCGGCTCCCGGTGCAGGCGGGGCAGCCGCACCGTGAAGCACGAGCCGCGGTGCAGGCCCTCGCTGTGCATGGACAGCGAACCGTCGTGCAGCTCGATGATCTGGCGCGAGAGCGTCAGCCCCACGCCCAGCCCGGCGCTGCCGCGCTGCATGGACTGGTCCGCCTGTTCGAACAGGTCGAAGATGCGTTCCTGCATGGCAGGCTCCACGCCGATGCCGGTGTCCACCACCGTCACCTCGACCGAGGATGGTGTCGAGGTGAGTGAGAGGTCGACGCGCCCTCCGCGCGGCGTGTAGCGGCAGGCGTTGTTCAGCAGGTTGGAGAACACCTGCGTCAGCCGCACCGCGTCGCCGTTCACATACAGCGCGGCATCGGGCAGGTGCAGCGTGAGCTGCAGGCCATGCTGTTGCGCCAGCGCCTGCGCGCCTTCGATGGCGGTGAGCAGCAGCTCGCCGATGTTCACCGGCGCCGTGTCGAGCGACAACTTGCCGGTGGTCACCCGGGAGGCGTCCAGCAGGTCGTTGACCAGGCGCACGATGTGCTGCAGCTGGCGCTCGAGCACCGTCAGCGCCTTCTCCCGCGCCTGCGGCGACACCTGCGGCATCTGCAGCAGGGCCACCGCGCTCGTCATGGGCGAGAGGGGGTTGCGCAATTCGTGGGCGAGGGTGGCCAGGAAGGTGTCCTTCTGGCGGTCGGCCTGGCGCAGCTCGCGTTCGACGCCCTGGCGCGTCACCATCTCGCGTTCGAGTTCGGTGGTGCGGATTTCGCATTCGGAGAGCATGCGGTTGAAGGCGTCGACCAGCACGTCCAGGTCTTTGTAGTCGGTGGCCGGTGCCCGCAGCGACCAGTTGTGGCTGCCGATCACGTCGCGCGCCACCGACGTCATCTTCTCCAGCGGCGCGGTGATGCGGCGCTGCAGAAGCACGAACAGGTAGTAGGCCGCGACCAGGCTCACCGCGCTGACGGCCAGCACGATCAGCGCGAAGTCCACGAAACGCTGCCACACGCCGTGTTCGGCCTTGAGATAGAGCATGCCGATGCGCGCGCCGTTGTGCTCGATGGGGCGGACCATCTCCAGCGACGAGCCGCTGAAGCGCGGGCCCCAGGCGTCCGATGCCAGCGGGATGCGGGCGCGCAGCTCGCTTTTCGTGGTGGTGTGCGAGGCGATGAGCGCGCCGTCGCGGCCGTACACGGCGGCGGCGCGGATCTGGGGCTGCTGGCGCAGCAGGTAGAGGTTTTCCCAGGCCGCCTGGGTGTTGCGCGATTCCAGCGCCGGGGCGATGGAGCGCGCGATCAGATCGGCCTGGGTGCGCATGTCGGCGATGCCGACGCGGCGGTAGACCATCAGCTCGTAGGTGAGCAGGGCGCCCGCACTGAGCAGGATCGCCAGGAACGTGGTGAGCATGGCCGCGCGCGTGAGTTGCTGGCGCAGCGAGGTGGGTTTCATGGTCTCCGGGGCGCGTCGTGGTGAAGAGCAAGCCACTTTAGCAGGCCAATTTCACGCACCGCAAGCCGCACAGTCCGGCACAATTTGAGCCTGTTTCCGTCCTCCCACCCTTTCACGAGCGCGCATGGCCGAAACTGTTCCCGAACCCCCGTCCACCGTCGGGCGCGCAGCGTTTGCCCCGCAGCCGGAAGCGGGTTTGCCTTTCGAGGCCATCTTCCTGGCCTCGCCGCTGGCCGCGAGCGTCTCGCGCCTGAGCGACGGGCGCCTGCTGGCGGTCAATGACGCCTGGCTGGCGCTCACCGGCCAGCGCCGCGAGCAGGCGATCGGCCGCACGACCGTGGAGCTCGGGCACTGGCCCAGCGCCGACGAGCGCGCGCGCTTCGTGAACCAGCTGCCGTCGCCCGACACGGTGCAGCACCTGCGCCTGCGCGACGGCGTGATGCACCGGGTCCGCCTGCACACCACGGTGGTGGACACGCTGCCCGAGCCCCTGGCGCTGGTCTACATCACCGAAGCCACCCGCGAGTTCGAGGCGATGGAAGCCCGGTTGCAGACCGAAGCCGCCTTGCGCGAGGCGAACCTCGTTCTGCAGCAGCAGGTGGAGCTGCACGCCGCGATCGAGAAGCTGGCCCGCGTGGGCCATTGGACCAACGCCCAGCACTCGGACAGCGTGGTGTGGTCGCTGGGCCTGTTCGAGATCGCCGGCCTGGAGCCGCGCGACCTGATCGCGCGCGGAGACGGCCGGGCGGGCATTCACCCGGACGACCTGCCCGCCTGGCAGGCCGCGCGCGAGGCGATGGATGGGCGCGAGGTCGAGTTCCGCTGGCAGCTGCCCGATGGCCAGCAACGCTGGTTCCGCACCCGCATCGGCCAGACCAGCGTGGCCGGCAACCCGCAGACCGATTTCGGCGTGGTGCAGGACATCACGGCCGAGCGCGAGGCCAGCGAGCGCCTGGCCGAACAACTCAAGCTGCTGCAGAACATCGCGGCCCGGGTGCCCGGCATGATGTACCAGGCGCGCCTGCGGGCCGATGGCAAGAGCGTGATCTCGTATGTGAACGACGTGGTCCGCACCATGCTCGAGATCGAGCCGGCCGAGTTGGAGAAGGATGCGGACGTGCTGTTCCGGCGGGTGCATCCCGATGACCGCGCGGAGATGATCGCCTCGCTCGGCGCCTCCGCCCGGCATCTCACGCCCTGGCGCCAGACCTACCGCGTGTGCCTTCCCACGGCCGGGATGCGCTGGCACCATGTGGAGGCTGTGCCGCAGCGCGAGGCCGACGGCTCGGTGCTCTGGCATGGCTTCTCCACCGACGTGACCGAGGCGCGACTGGCCACGCAGAAGCTGGAGCGGCAGCACCGCATGCTCGAGGCGGTGCGCCTGGCCCAGTCGGTGTTCATCGAGGCCGAGGACAAGCGCAAGGCCTTCGAAGGGTTGTTGCAGGCCTTTCTCTCGGTCACCGGCAGCGCCTACGGCTTCGTGGGCGAGGTGCTCTACACCGACGCTGGCGCGCCCTACCTGCGCACCAGCGCCATCACCAACATCGCCTGGGACGAGGCGTCCCGCCTGATGTACGCCAGCCAGGCCGAGGCGGGCATGGCGTTCCGCAACCTCGACACCCTGTTCGGGCGCGCCATGCTCACGGGCGAGCCCCTGATCGCCAACCACCCGGCAACCCACCCGCACGCCGGGGGGCTGCCGGGCGGTCATCCGCCCATGGACGCCTTTCTGTGCGTGCCATTGGCTGTGGGCGACCGGCTCGTGGCCATGGTGGGTCTGGCCAACCAGCCCGGGGGCTACAGCGAAGACGACATCGAGTTCCTGCAGCCCCTGCTGGGCGCGGTGCGCCAGCTGGTGCTGGCCTGGCGCGGCCACATCGAGCGCCGCCGCACGCGCGAGCAGCTGGAGATCACCAGCGAACTGCTGACCGAAAAGAGCCTGGACCTGCGGGCCACGCTGGAGAGCATCGAACAGGGCCTGTGCCGGGTGGACGCGGACAACCGCATCACGGCCTACAACCACCGCCTGCTCGACATGCTGGACCTGCCCGAAGCCTTGTTGCAGGGGCAACCCACGCTGGAACAGGTGCGGCGCTTCCAGACCGAGCGCGGCGACTTCGGGCCCGGGTTGTCCTGGGTGGACCCGATTGCCCACGCCCACCTCATGCACGGACCGCCGGTGCCACCGCCCGATAAATACTGGCGCAAGACGCGCGATGGCCGCACGCTGGAGATGCGCTCCCGGATGCTGCCCGACGGAGGCATGGTGCGCACCTTCACCGACGTGAGTTCCTACATGCAGGCCCAGGAGGCGCTGCGCGAGCAGCGCCAGCGCCTGGCCTGGGTGCTGGAGGCCACGCGGCCGGGCATCTGGGAAAACAACATCCCCGACAACGTGCTCACGGTCAACGAACGCTGGGCCGAGATGCTGGGCTACACCCTGCGCGAGCTGCAGCCCATGCGCGCCGAAACCTGGGAGGCGCTGGTGCATCCCGACGACCTGAAGCGGGCCGACCAGATCCGCGACCAGCACATTGCGGGCATCCTGCCGTACTACGAGTGCGACATCCGCATGCGCCACAAGGCCGGCCACTGGATCTGGGTCAACACGCGCGGCCGGGTGCACAAGCGCGATGCGCAGGACCGCGCCACGTTCATGTCGGGCACGCATCTGGACATCACCGAGCGAGTGGCCGCGCAGGAGCAGGTGAAGGCGCTCAACGCCAGCCTGGAGCAGCGGGTGGGCGCGCGCACGGCCGAACTGGAGCGCTCCATGCGCGACATGGAGGCCATCTCGTACTCCATCGCGCACGACCTGCGCGCGCCGCTGCGGTCGGTCAACGGTTTTGCGTCCATCGTGCTGGAGGACGAGGCCGACCGCCTGAGCCCGACCGGGCGCGACATGTTCGAGCGCATCGCGCGCTCGTCGCGCAACATGGGCCAGATGATCACCGACATGCTCGAGCTGTTGCGCGTGGTGCGCGTGGACCTCGAACCCGTGCCGGTGGACATGGCCGCGCTGGCGCAGTCGGTGGTGGAAACGCTCTCGCCGCAGACCAACCACGCGCGCATCGACATCCAGGCCATGCCGCAGGCGATGGGCGATGCCACCTTGCTGCGCCAGGTGTTGTCCAACCTGATCGACAACGGGCTCAAGTACTCGCGCCACCTGGCGCAACCCGAACTGGCGGTGGGCTTCGATTCGGGCCAGCGCGCCTATTTCGTGCGCGACAACGGCATGGGCTTCGACATGGCGCACGCCGAGAAGCTGTTCGGCCTGTTCCAGCGCCTGCACGCGGGCAGCAACGTGCCCGGCATGGGGGTGGGGCTGGCCATCGTGGCGCGCATCGTCGAGCGCCATGGCGGGCGCGTCTGGGCCGAATCCGCGCCCGGTGAGGGCTCGACCTTCTGGCTGCGCCTGCCGCTGGGCTGAAGGAAACACCCCCCTGCGCCGCTGTGCGGCTTCCCCCCTCCGTGGCGCGCCTTCGGCGCTTCGAGGAGGGACGGCATCTCGGGCCGGCGAAGCCGGACCCTGGATGCCCCTGGTGGGTGTTGCCCCTCTTGTTGCGGGGCGCGCTCCGGGTCAGCTGCCGACGGCGTTGTCGGGCGCTGCCGCATCGTCGGCGGCGGGAGTGTCCTGCGGTGCGTTGGCGGGTGCGGTGGGCTTGGCGCGCGCCTGGCGCACCGCCGCCTTGTCGCCCGCGCTGGCGAACTTGCTGTACTTGCCGGTCAGGCCGACCAGCTGGCCGTAGATCTTGGGGTTGGCGGCCAGGCATTCCTTCTGTTCGAGGAAGTCGGACTCGCCGGTGAAGTTGCCCACCAGACCGCCGGCTTCGGTGACCAGCAAGGCGCCGGCGGCCACGTCCCAGGGGGAGAGGCCCATTTCGAAGAAGCCGTCGGTGAAGCCCGCGGCCACATAGGCCAGGTCGAGCGCGGCCGAGCCGGGGCGGCGCACGCCGGCCACGCGCGGCATCACGTCGCCGAACATCTGCAGGTAGGTCTGGAAGGCGTCGCCCGGGCGGAATGGGAAGCCGGTGGAAATCAGGCAGTCGCGCAGCGTGGTGCGCTTGGCCACGCGGATGCGGCGGTCGTTCAGGTAGGCGCCGCGCCCGCGCGTGGCGCAGAAGAGGTCGTTGCGCGAGGGGTCGTAGACGACGGCCTGCTCCAGCCGGTTGCCCACCATGAGCGCAATGCTCACGCAGTAGACCGGGAAGCCGTGGATGAAGTTGGTGGTGCCGTC
>SXGT01179128.1_pt1 | contig 10381 bp, 13 predicted proteins | sample 3176221 | NCBI WGS metagenome assembly SXGT01 (sample SAMN11356862, study PRJNA531348) | freshwater metagenome | isolation source: freshwater sample F1-120 | place: China: Fuxian Lake, Yuxi | collected 2017-12-25
GCTGGCCTTCAAGCGAGCGGGCGCCGACGGTGTGCTTACCTACTTCGCGCGCGACGCGGCGCGCCTGCTGCGCGGCTGACCGCGCGACCTGCTCCATGCGCATCTTCCACGTCCTGCCCGGCTCGGTGAGCGAATCCGCCACCCTGCCCATGGTGCTGCCAGAGAAAGGCTACATCTGGATTGCCTGCGGGCGGCGCGAGTTCGAGGTGGAGCAAGGCGCGGTGCAGTCCACCCTGCAGGTGCTCTGCGGCATGACGCTGGTGGATCTGCACATTTCCGACCTGCTCAACAATCAGCTGCCCTCGCACTACGACTACACCTCGCAGTACGACATCCTGGTGTTCCGCCGGCTGGCCGCCGGCCACAGCGAGACCGACCTCGCCCACCCCGGCGAGGTGCTCACCCAGTCCGTCAAACGAGGCGGCCCGCCTGTGCTGCGGCGCATCGACACCAGCCCGGTCGGCTTCGCGGTGTTCGACCGCGTGCTACTCACGGTGCACCCGGTCGGCTGCCAGGCGCTGGAACAGTACGCCACACGGCTGCTCTCGGCCGCCACCGCCGCTTCGCGCGCGGCCGGCGTGCACCTGCCGCCCAGCCCGGCCGACCTGATGCTGCGCATCGTCAACCAGATGGTCGACGGCTACCTCGCGCTGCGCCGCGAGCTCACGCGCCAGCTCGATCATTGGCAGACCGAGCTGCTGATGCCCAAGGCCCGCTTCAGCAACTGGGGCTCGCTGCTGGACGCGCGCATCTCGCTGCACCAGCTCGACGAGATCTGCGAGGACCAGCGTTCGGCCATCCAGGACTGGAACGAGAACCTGGCCACCTGGGAGCCCAACGCCTCCATCGGCGGGCAACGCGGGCTGGAGCTGCTCAAGGTGCGCTCGCGCGACGTGCTCGAGCACATCGAGCGCGTGGTGCACCACGTGCGCCGGCTGGAGCAGAACGCGGAAACCGCGGTGCAGATGCACTTCTCGGCGCAGAGCAACCGCACCAACGACATCATGCGCACGCTCACCGCGCTGACCGCCATCTTCCTGCCACTGAACCTGATCGCGGGCATCTTCGGCATGAACTTCCAGTTCATCCCGCTGCTGCACCAGCAGACCGGCTTCTGGTGGGCCATCGGCTCCATGGCCTTCACGGCGGCGGTGCTGGGCGTGGTGTTCTGGCGCAAGCGCTACCTGGCGCGCACCGCGCGCTGAGCCCTACACGTAGGGTTCGACCAGGCCTTCGTTGGCCAGCACCCGCTGCACCGACGGCCTTGCCAGCATGCGCTGCAGGTACGGGCCCAGGTGCTGGCGGTCCCGCGCCGGTGCGCTGGGGAAGTTGCGCGTCCAGCGGCACAGCGTGAACACATAGGCGTCGAGCAGCGTGAACTGCTCGCCCATGAACCACGGGCCGCCACGGCGTTCGATTTCAGCATCCAGCTGGTTGAGCAGCGGCCCCACGCGGGCCTGGGCGTTGCGCTGCACTTCCGCGACGACCTCGGTGTGCCCGGCGTCGGCCCAGCGCTCGGGGTAGAAGTAGACGATGAGCGTGGCCTGCAACGTGTTGGTCAGCCACATGAGCCACTTGTAGGCATGGGCACGGTCGCGCGTGTCCATGGGTGGCATCAACGCGGCTTTCGGGTGCGTGTCGCTCAGGTACAGGCAGATCGCGGCCGTTTCGTACAGCACCAGATCACCGTCGACCAGCACCGGGATCAGGCCGTTCGGGTTCAGCGCGAGGTAGGCCGGCGTCTTGTGCCCACCGTTCTGTTTGTCGACCAGCACGCGCTCGTAGGGCTCGCCGATTTCCTCGAGCAGGATGTGCGGCACCATGGCGGCGCTGCTGGGGGCGAAGTGCAGTTGGATCATGGGATTCAAGGGTTGGGTGGAGGCACGCCAAAGAGCTTCGCGCCGTTGTCCCAGGCGATGCGCCGCGCCACGTCGGCCGGCAGGCCGCCAAGCCAGGTGCGGTAGCCCTTCATGAGCTCGTCGTAGTACTGCCAGCGCTGGTTGACCCAGGTGTCCGAGCCGATCAGGAAACGGTCCGGGTATTTGAGCAGCAGCGCACGCCATTCGGGGCAGAGCTGGCCGTCGGCGCAGGTCAGGCCGGGGCGGTACGACAGTTCGCCCATCAGGCGTGGGTAGCGCGCGAAGAGTTCGTCCACGCGCGCCACCGGCGTGCCGCCGATGCCGGTGTGGGCCCAGATCAGCAGCGACTTGCGGCCCTTGGATGGCGTGTTGGCCATCAGCAGGTCGATCGCCGCATCGTCCACGTGCGCGAGGATGGCGAGGTCCTTCTCTTCGGCCAGCGCCATGAGCTGTTTGGCCACCGGCCCATTGGCGTTGGCGCTGTCGTACAGGTGGAATTCACCCAGGCCGCGGTAGGGCCCTGCGGGCGTGCCGCGCTGGAGTTCGGCGTTGACCATCTCGACGATGGTGGGGTCGCGGAACCAGTTGTTGTAGTCGGCGCGGTCGCGGTACAGGCGCACGAAGGGCACCACGGCCACGCCGGCCTTGCGGGTCTGCTCGCGCGCGCTGGCCAGCGCCCTGGTGCCGTCGTTGGGCCGCGAATTGGCAACGATGGCGCGCACCCCGTTGCGCTGCATGCGGTCGAGCACATCGGCCATGGGGTGCGGGCAGCCCGGGGCCGGTGTGTCGTGCGTGCAGGCTTCGTTGTTGTAGTGCAGGTGCGCGTCGAACAGCGGGCCGCTGTAGTCGGCCGCGACCGCAGGAGCACAAAGACCGATACCGCTCAGCAGAAGCGCCATCCAGAGGTGCCGCGGAACCGGCTTCGCCGGGCCGCTGGCACCGCCCCCTTGAAGGGGGTCGCGCGGAGCGCGGCGGGGGTGAGCCATCAGCCCAGGTGTTGCGCGAAGAAAGCCAGCGTGCGCTCGCGCGCCAGCTTGGCCGCCGCCTCGTTGTACGAGCCACGCTGGTCACAGTTGAAGCCGTGGTTGGCGTCGTACACGTGCACCGTCACGCCCGGCTGGGCCTTCTTGAAGGCCTCCACCGTGTCGAGCGGAATCCAGTGGTCCTGCGCGCCGAAATGCACCATCACCGGCACCGTGGGTCGCCGCTCGAGCTCCGCACCCACCGTCATGCCACCTCCGTAGTACGGCGCCGCGGCGGACAGCCCTTGCAGCGCGCTGGCCGAACGCCAGGTGAGCAGGCCACCCCAGCAGTAGCCGAGGATGCCGACCTTGCCAGCCTGCGCCGCGTGCTGGATCGCCGCCTGGATGTCGGGCAGCACGCCCGGTGCCGGCAGGCCTTCCACGGCGGCCTTGAGTTCCATGCCGGCCTTCATGTCGGCCTCGGTGTAGCCGAGTTCCACACCGGGTTTCACGCGGTGGAAGGTGTGCGGCGCGACCACGAAGTACCCATCGGCCGCGTAGCCGTCGGCCACCGAGCGGATGTGCGAGTTCACGCCGAAGATTTCCTGCAGCAGCACCAGGCCGCCCTTGGCCTTGCCGCTGGGCTGGGCCACGTAGGCCGGGCATTTGAAGCCGTCGGCGGAGATGAGTTCGATCGTCTGACCCATGGTGTTTCTCCTGTTGTCGGGTTGAAAAAGTCAGGCGCGCAGCCGGCGCGCCACGAAGTCGAGGCGGTCCTGGCCCCAGAACAGCTCGCCGTCAATGACGTAGCTGGGCGCGCCGAACACGTTGAGGTCGATGGCGGCCTGCGTGTGCCCGTCGTAGCTCGCCTGCACCTCGGGCTGCCGGGACTGCGCCAGCCGCGCGGCATCCAGGCCGATCTCGGCCAGCAGGGCCGCCAGCGTGGCGTCGTCGGCAATGTCGCGCTGCTGCGCCCAGACGGCGGCCAGCACCGCACCCGTCAGGCGCATCGCGGCCTCGTCGCCGTCGTGCTGGGCCACCGCGGTGATCAGCCGTGCGGCGGGGTCGCCCGCCACCGGGAAAAAACGGGGCTCGGGGTGAAGGGGGATGTCGAGCGCTTCGCTGAAGCGCCGCAACTCGAGCAGGCGGTAGGCCTGGCGCTGCGGCGCGCGCTTCTGCAGGGGCAGCCCGCCGGACAACGGGAAGATCTTCCCCAGGTCCATGGGCCGCACGCGCACGGGCGTGCCGGTCTCGCGCAGCAAGGCCGCAAAACGCGCGTGGCCCAGGTAGGCCCAGGGGCTTTGCGGAACGAAGTAATAGTCGACTGTGCGACGCATGTCGGTCTCCTGTCGCTGTTGTAATGGCAAGCTCGGTGGCGAGCCCGTGTTGTACGCGATGCCACCACATTCTGCAGGAGACGGGTTATGGCTGAGATGACAGGCCGGGCGCTGCTGGTCACCGGAGGCGGGCGCGGCATCGGCGCGGCCACCGCCAGGCTGGCAGCGCGGCAGGGCTGGGCGGTGGCGGTGAACTACACCGCGAACTCGCTCGCGGCCGACGAGGTGGTGCGCGCGATCCGCGCCGAGGGCGGCACGGCCATGAGCGTGCAGGCCGACGTCGCCGACGAAGAGCAGGTGCTCGCGATGTTCGCGAAGATCGACGCCAAGCTGGGCCGCCTGCACGGCCTGGTGAACAACGCGGGCGTGGTCGACGTGACGGCCCGCGTGGACGAGATGAGCGTGGCGCGCTGGCGCCGCATGTTCGACATCAACGTGATCGGCTCGATGCTGTGCGCGCGCGAGGCGGTGCGCCGCATGAGCACGAAACACGGCGGCGAAGGCGGGTCCATCGTGAACCTCTCCAGCGCGGCCTCGCGCCTGGGCTCGGCCGGCCAGTACGTGGATTACGCAGCGGCCAAGGGCGCGATCGACGCCTTCACCATCGGCCTGGCGCGGGAGGTCGGCGGCGAGGGCGTGCGCGTCAACGCGGTGCGGCCGGGCCTGATCGAGACCGAGATCCACGCCTCCGGCGGCCTGCCCGACCGGGTGCGAGACCTCCAGCACCAGGTGCCCATGCAGCGCGGCGGGCGGGCCGAGGAGGTGGCGCAGGCCATCGTCTGGCTGCTGTCCGACGCGGCAAGCTACACCACCATGACCCTGATGGACGTCTCCGGAGGACGCTGACATGACCACGACACACACAGACACATCGCACATCAAGTACTGGTGGGAAGACCTGCAGGTCGGCGAGACCCGCGACCTGGGCACCATCACGCCGACCGAGGAAGAAACGGTGGCCTTCGCGCGCCAGTTCGACCCCCAGCCCTTCCACCTCGACGCCGAGGCCGCCAAGGCCTCAGTGTTCGGCGCGCTCAGCGCCAGCGGCTGGCACACCTGCGCCATGGCCATGCGCCTGATGGTGCTCAACTTCCTCAACGAAAGCTCCAGCCTGGGCTCGCCCGGCCTGGAGAGCGTGAAGTGGCTCAAGCCGGTGTTCCCGGGCGACACGCTGCGGCTGCAGCACACGATCCTGGAAAAGCGCCCCATGAGCAAGCGGCTGGACGTGGGCCTGGTGCGCACCACCTGGGAGATGTTCAACCAGCAAGGCGACAAGGTGCTGTTCATGGAGGGCTACGGCATGTTTCGCAGGCGCGAGCCCGGCGCGCCATAACCCCCACGGTCCTCCCAACGCCCGCTCCGGCGCAACGTGCCTGATCCAAGGCACACGAGGATCCGGCTCCGCCGGTCCCAGCGTGCGCCCCCTTGAGGGGGACGCGCACAGCGCGGCGGGGGTGGGCCACAATCCAGCTCATGGATTTCAAGCCGCTCATCACCCTGCTGGCGATCGTCAACCCGCTGGCGATCGTGCCCTTCTTCATCCATTACACACAGGGTTTCTCGCGCCAGCAGCGGCAGCGCACGGTGATGATCTCGGCCTTCAGCGCCTTCGCGGTGATCGCCACCTGCGCCGTCATCGGCCTGCAGATCCTGGAGTTCTTCAGCATTTCGCTGGCCAGCTTCCAGGTCGGCGGCGGCATGTTGCTGCTGACCTCGGCGCTGTCCATGCTGAACGCTCGGCCGGCGGAGGCCAAGGCCACCGACCAGGAACTGAGCGACACCTCGGCACGCACCTCCATCGCGGTGGTGCCGCTGACGATCCCGCTGCTCACCGGGCCGGCCACCATGTCCACCGTGGTGATCTACGCCGACCAGGCCAAGACCTTCTTCCAGCACGCCGCGCTGGTGGGTTATGGCGTGGTGATCGCCTTGGCCACCGCCATCTGCTTCACCTTGGCCGAGCCGATCGCGCGTTTCCTGGGCCAGACCGGCATCAACGTCATGACGCGGCTGATGGGCCTGATCCTGGCCGCGCTGTCGGTCGAGGTGATGGCGACCGGGCTGGTGAAGCTGTTCCCAGCGTTACTGGGCTGAGGGGTAGAGGTTCAGCGTCTGCGCCTGCAGGCGCGAGAGGCCCAGCAGCGCGTCGGTGAACGGCGTGGGCACGCCGGTGAGCTGGCCGAGTTCGCGCACCACGGTCACCAGGGCGTCGAGTTCCACCGGCTTGTGCGCCTGCACGTCCTGCAGCATCGAGGTCTTGAACGCGCCGAGCTTGAGCGTGACCGCGTGGCGGTCTTCTGGCTGCTGGTCGATCGGGATGCCGATGCGCGCCCCGATGTCCTTGGCCTCGAGCATGACGCGGCTGATGAAGTCGCGAACCAGTGGGTCGGCCAGGATGCGGTCGGTGGTGGCGCCGGTGAGCGCGCTCACGGGGTTCACCGTCATGTTGCCCCAGAGCTTGTACCAGACGTCTTTCTGGATCTGCGGCGACACCGTGGCATTGAGCCCGGCGCGCCGCAGCAGCTCGGCCAGGCCCGCCACCCGCTCGCTGGGCTCGCCCGCAGGCTCGCCAAGAATGAGGCCATTGCCGAAGTGGTGGCGAATCACGCCCGGCGCGTCCACCGAGCAGCTGGCGTGCACCACGCCGCCGATGACGTGGCGCGCCGGGATGCAACGCTCGATCTCGCCCTCGGGGTCCACCGTTTTCAGGCGCGTGCCGGCGCGCTCGCCGCCAAAGCCGTTGAAGAACCACCAGGGCACGCCGTTCATGGCGGTGAGCACCACGGTGTGGCGGCCGATCAGCGGCGCGATGCCGCGAGCGAGGCTGGGCAGCGAAGGGGCCTTCACCGCCACGATCACGAGGTCCTGCACGCCCAGGGTCACGGCGCTGGCGGCGGCCTGCACCGGCGCGCCCTGCAGCTGGCCGTCCTGGTACAGCTGCAGGCCATCGCGTTGAAGGGCGGCGAGCGTCTCGCCGCGCGCGAGCGCGCTCACGATGCAGCCGGTGTGCGAGAGCCGCACGCCCAGCCAGCCGCCGATGGCGCCGGCGCCGACGATGGCGACGCGTTGGAAGTCGGGGGATGCACTCAAGGGATCACTCCAGGTAGCTGCGGTCCAGGCGGTTCACCTGCCGGACCAGCGCGTCGAACACGTCACGGCCGGCGCCGTGGTGGGGGTTGAACTGCAGCGCGTCGCGCGTGCATTTTTCGGCGATGGCCTCGGGCACCGGCAGGGCCGCCTGAGCGCCGCCCATCGAGAACGTGGCCATCTGGATCTCGCAGGCGCGCTGCAACGTCCAGAGGATGGCGAAGGTCTGCGGCAGGGTGGCGCCCCAGGCCAGCAGGCCGTGGTTGCGCAGGATCACGGCCGGGCGGTCGCCAATGCTCTTGAGCAGGCGCGGTGTTTCGTCGGCGTGGATGGTGATGCCTTCGAAGGTGTGGTACGCCACCATGCCGTGCAGCTGCGCGGTGTAGAAGTTGGTCTGCTGCAGACCGTCCTTCAGGCAGGCGACGGCCACGCCGGCGGTGGTGTGGGTGTGCATCACGCAGTGCGCACCGGGCAGGCCGTCGTGGATGGCGGCGTGCACCGTGAAGCCGGCCGGGTTGACCGGGTGCGGTGAACCGTCGAGCACCTGGCCCTGCAGGTTGATCTTCACCAGGTTGCGCGCGGTGACCTCGCTGTAGTGCAGGCCGAAGGGGTTGATGAGGAACTGTTTGTCGTCACCGCAGACGCTGGCGGGCAGGCGCAGCGTGATGTGGTTGTAGATCATCTCGGTCCAGCCCAACATGGCGAAGACCCGGTAGCAGGCGGCGAGCTCGACGCGCGCGGCCCATTCGTCCGGGTGCATGCCGGCGGGCGTGGCGGTGGTGGTTTGCAGGGCGGCGTTCATGGGGATCTCCTAGTACACACTGCCCTTGGCCTGGGCGGGCATGGCGGGCGCATCGGTCTTGAAGCGCGCGGCCAGGGCGCTGGTCTGGCGCGCGAGGATCTGGGTGTCCAGCCCCACGGCCACGAACACCGCGCCCAGGGCGAGGTAGTGGCGCGCCTGGGCCTCGTCCGTGGTCAGGATGCCGGGCGCCTTGCCCGCGCGCAGGATGCGCGCGATGGCGTCTTCGATCGCGGCCTGCACCGCGGGGTGGCCCGGGTCGCCCACGTGGCCGAGCGAGGCGGAGAGGTCGGCCGGGCCGATGAAGACGCCGTCCACGCCGGGTGTGGCCGCGATGGCGTCGAGCTGCTGCAGGGCCTCGCGCGTCTCCGCCTGCACCAGCAGGCAGACCTGGGCGTTGGCCTCTTTCGCGTAGTTCGGGTAGCGGCCCCAGCGCGAGGCCCGGGCGCCGGCCATGCCGCGCACGCCGCCCTGGCCGTCGTTCTGCGGGTAGCGGCAGGCGCGCACCAGCTGGGCCGCCTGCTCGGGCGTGTCCACCATGGGCACCAGCAGGGTCTGCAGGCCGACGTCGAGGTACTGCTTGATGATCGCCGCATCGCCCACGGGCACGCGCGCGATGGCGTGCGAGCCCGGGTAGGCGGCGATGGCCTGGGCCTGTGACAGCAGGTCCTGCAGACCGTTGGGCGAGTGCTCGCCGTCGATCAACAGCCAGTCGAAGCCCGCCCCGGCGCAGATCTCCGCGCTGTAGGGGTTGGCCAGGCCGAGCCAGAAGCCGATTTGCGCCCGGCGCTGGGCCAGCGCCTGCTTGAAGGGATTGAGAGGGGTTTGCATGGGAAGGAGGAAAACGTCAGACGAACTGGAACCGAAGGCTGCCGAGCGGGCCGTAGTCGGCCTCGAACAGGTCGCCCTGGCGGGCGGCGACCGGTCGCGTGAACGAGCCGGCCAACACGATCTGGCCGGGCTGGAGCGACTCGCCCCAGGGCGCGAGCTTGTGCGCCAGCCAGGCGATACCGACCGCCGGGTGGCCCTGCACGCCAGCGGCCAGGCCGGTTTCTTCCACCACGCCGTTCTGCCGCAGGATGGCGCCGCACCAGGGCAGGTCCAGGCTGAAGGGGTCAGCGCGGTAGCGCAGATCGCCGTCGCCGATCACGATGCCGGCGTTGGCCGCGTTGTCGCTGATGGTGTCGAACACCTTGCGCATGACCTTGGTGTGGCGGTCGAACTGTTCGATGCGCGCGTCGATGATCTCGATGGCGGGCGTGACGTAGTCGGTGGCCGCGAGCACGTCCTCCACCGTCACGTCCTTGCCCTGCAGGGGCGACTTGAGCACGAAGGCCAGCTCCACCTCCACGCGCGGCGCGATGAAGCGGGCCGTGGGGATCTGCAGCACCTCGCCGGCCGTGGCGGTGAAGCGCATGCTGTCGAGCAGGGTGCCGAAGTCGGGTTCGTCGATCTGGCTGGAGATCTGCATGGCGCGGCTGGTGAGACCGATCTTGTGGCCGATGACCTGTTTGCCCGCGGCCACCTGCAGCGCCACCCAGGCACGGCCGACGCGGTAGCCATCGTCGATCGTCATGCCGGGAAAACGTTTGGAGAAGTGCTCCAGCGGCACGCGGCTGCGTTCCGAAGCGTCGAGCTCGGCCGCGAGCCGCTGGATGAGGGTGTCGTCGAGCATGGGGTCAACTCCGGTTGAACAGCGGGTGCAGGGAACTGGTCTTGGCGTCGAACACCTCGTGGCCCTCGTCCACCTGCACGGTGATGCCGATGGCCCGTGTGGCGAGCTGCACGGCGAAGTGCGCCTTCACCACGGCCTGCAGCGCCTCGCCCACGCGCTGGTGCGTGACGGCGCTGCGGCCCTGGGCCATGCGCACGTTCATGTAGACGAAGGCGTAGTCGCCTCCCAGGCCGGCGGCGGTGCCGGCCGCGCCACCGTCCGAGATGGCGCTGTGAGCCGCGGGGTAGGCCAGCACGCGCGTGCCGCCGGTGGGGAAGACCTGCTTGTCGGCCTCGTCGCGCACCGCGAGCATGGCGTCGCACAGCTCGCGGCAGAGCGCGCCCATGTCGGTACCGCCTTCGCTGGCGGGCTTGTCGAGGTTGGGGGTGTAGAGGATGACGAGGTGCGGCATGGGTGGCGTTCTCAGAGGCGGGAGACGGCCTGGTAGCCCTTGGCTGACGAGGCCTGCGCGGCGGGGATGGCGGCGCCGGTCTGCGGCGTGACGGGGAAGACGGCGTTGATCTGGCCGGTGCCGGAGGCACCGAAGTACGGGGTGATGACCTCGGCCTGGCCATCGTAGTCGCTCCAGCCGAGGGCGCCGAGCATCATGGCGGTGTCGTGCA
>SXGT01232610.1_pt1 | contig 10380 bp, 6 predicted proteins | sample 3176221 | NCBI WGS metagenome assembly SXGT01 (sample SAMN11356862, study PRJNA531348) | freshwater metagenome | isolation source: freshwater sample F1-120 | place: China: Fuxian Lake, Yuxi | collected 2017-12-25
CGAAAGCCCGAAGCGGGCTGCCCATTGGGTTCTCTTCAGGACCCACCACGGGCAGCCCGGCGGAGTCGGGCTTTCGCGCCCTCTTCATGTGCCCCGGCATCTATGCCGGGGGTTCATGAGGGGCCCCGTGAACGGTTACGGGCCAGGTAGCCTCGGGCGTCGCTGGAGCGCAGCGGTCCGGCGTCGCGCGGTTCGTAGCGGCCGTGCAGGTCGAACTCCACGGTGTCGTGGGCCACCAGGATGCGAGGCAGAGCTTGGAGGCTCTGAATGCAGCGCTCTTGGGCCCTTTGGCTGAGCCGGTCCGCATCGACGCGGGGGTTGGCATACAGACGGCTGGCGCCTCGGCGTTCGGCGCGTTTGACCTCCTGCGGACGCTCGTCGCCCTCCTGCAAGATGGCCCGCAAGAGGCCCTCGCCGGTGATCTTCAAGCGGCGGTAGAGGCGAGCGTCGGGGAGGTCTTCGGGCTTGAACGTGTCTTGCATCTGCGCCTGACCCGTCAGCGCTTCCTGAGGGAGCAACATGCGGAGAAATATGGCCACGGCGAGGGAGCGAAGCGACTCACCCGTGGCCGAGCGAACGGCTCGGCTGGAAGTTGGGAAAGAACCTCAGGAGTCCTTCGACCTCACGCATCCAGGGCGATTTCTGCGGTCGGCCGAGATGTGTCACGCGGTCAGCCGTCCTCGGGGGAAAGGGCCGGGGTCAGGGGGCTTCGCGACGAGCCGCGCTCTCGAGGGCGTGAACGGGCGCATGGAATGATATCTTAAACTATTGGAATCATTGCAGATGATGATTTTTGCGTGCAAATCCGGATCCCTGCTCAACCGGCGCCCTTCCTCTCGCATCGGACTACGAGACCATGGTCCCTCCCACGCGTCACGGGTGGGCGCGGCGAGTCCCGCAATCGAACATGTGGCTCCTCTACGACTTCACCAGCGCTGCGCTGCGGGTACTGCGCGTGCTTGCCTCTCCGCCCGTTCCCAAGGGCTAACAATCCCTCGGAACCTACCCGAGCCGGTCGATCCTCTTTGACCCCAAGCCGCGTGCCCGGCAGCAGGCCTGCGGACTCTGTGCTCCCCGTGGGAGAGGGCCCGGACGTTCAGAGCTGCGATGAGCCTTGGCGGCGCGGGGGCACCGTGAGCAAGGCCACACCGTGGAAGGATCTCCAGGAAGCTCGTCGATGGCCACCGCCACCGTCCTCTCGATCTGAGGGAGCGACCAGACGCCCGGCGACAGGCCGGCGTTCGCCGTCATCCCAGAGCGTGCTCTCTGCACGGCGGGCAGGTGAGGGGCGAGCACGCAGAGCGAGGCCAGCTTGACGCTGGAGGCGGGCTGCTTGGCGCGGCGTGCCTTTCGAAACAGGCCCCTGGGATTCACAGGAGATGCTGTGGGCTACTGTGAGCCGTCCCGTCGAACGGGGACCTGGCCCCTGGGATTTACAGGCGAAAGCAAGATGACGAGACCCGCTCTCTGTACCTTACCATTCCAAAGCAAGCCAAGATGAAGAGACCCGCTCTCTGTACCTTACCATTCCAAAGCAAGCGTCGGAGACCTGTTCTCTGTAAATGACCAGGCCAAAGCGAGCCAAGGAGACCGGCTCTCTGTCCCTTGTATCCCTTCACGCGAGGGTCGTAGGAGGCGGGCTCAAGCCGCGACGAGGAGCGGCCGACGCGATTGCAGCGATCGTGAGAGTATTCGCCGGTCATGAAGGCTACCTTCGCCCCCTCGCCCTTCTTCGTCCTCCGCACTCCGCTCCTGCCCTTCGAGACGCTCGAGGCGTGGAGCGAGGAGCTGGAGGCTCCGGCCCTCCTGCTCGCCGAGGAGGGCGAGCTCCGAGGCGCTCTCTCCCGCGACCGCGCCAGGGTGCTCGCTCGCCTTCGAGCGCTGGTGGCCCGTCCCCTGGTGCGCGAGGCGCTCTTCCTCGCCTCGCCCTCGCTCGACGAGGCCTTGCGGGCGTGGGAGAGCGATCCAGACCACCCCAGGGCCCATGACGTGACGGACGCCCTGGTGCGCTACCTCACCCGGATGAGCGCCAGGCCCACCCCCTTCGGGCTGTTCTCGGGCTGCTCCACGGGCGCGCTCGCTCCACGCACCCGGCTGGCCCTGGGCCCTGACTGTGCCCACCGGCGCCATACCCGCCTCGACATGCATTACCTCTGCGCGCTCACCGAGGCGCTCGAGAGAGACCCCCACCTCCGCTCCTCGCTGCGCTACCGCCCCACCTCCGCGCTCTATCCCAGCGCCGGGCAGCTGCGCTACGCCGAGGGGCGGGTCGATCCCGATACCCGGGAGCGCCGCAATGATCTCGTCTCCGTGGAGGCCCCTCCGTACCTGCGTCACACCCTGGAGCGCGCTTCCCTGGGCGCCACGCCGGGCGAGCTCGTCGAGGCCCTGGTCAAGGGCGAGGGCGTCGCCTTCGAGGAGGCGAGGGCTTATATCGACGAGCTCATCGACAGCCAGGTGCTCGTCCCCGAGCTGGCCCCCTCCGTGACGGGCGAAGAGCCCTTGCTCGGGGTGCTCGAGACCCTGCGCTCGAGGGCTCCGGAGCACCCCGCGGCGGCCGTGCTGGAGGCGGTGAGAGCCGAGCTCCAGGCGCTGGACTCCCGCGCTCCCGGGCAGCCCTCCTCGCGCTACCACTCCCTGGCGGGATCGCTGGGGGCTCTGCCCGCCAGACCCGATCTGGCGAGGCTCTTTCATGTGGATCTCTTCAAGTCCTCGCCCGAGCTCTCGCTGGGGGCCGATGTACGGAGGGAGCTCGACCGGGCCCTCTCCCTGCTCCAGAGGCTCACGCCCCAGGAGGTGGATAGCGGGCCTCTCCAGAAGTTCATCGAGGACTGCGCGGCCAGGCACGGCGGGGGCCTGGTGCCTCTCATGGATGTCCTGGACGAGGAGAGGGGCGTGGGCTTCGGGACCGATCTGCTGGGGAGCGAGCCCTCACCCCTGCTCCGCGGGCTTCATCTCCCTGTGCTCCCCACCTCTGCCGGGGTGCCCTTCGGTCCCAGGGAGGAGTGGCTTCTGCGCCGGCTGGGCGAGATCGAGAGAGCAGGCCTCCGGGAGTGGGTGCTCGATCCTGGGGATCTCGAGGCCCTCGAGGCCCGCGTGCCCGCGCGGCTGCCGGACGCCTTCGCGGTGATGGCGACGGTGGCGGCGCCCTCGCAACAGGCCCTGGACAGGGGGGGGTTCAGGGTGCTCGTGCACGGGGTCTCGGGGCCCTCCGGGGCGAGGCTCCTGGGGCGCTTCTGCCACGGGGATCCCGGGCTTCGCGGGCAGGTGGAGGCTCACCTGAGAGCGGAGGAGGCGCTCCGCCCGGACGCCGTGTTCGCCGAGCTGGTGCACCTGCCCCAGGGGCGGCTGGGGAACGTGATCTGCCGCCCCGCGCTGAGGGGGTATGAGATCCCTTATCTGGGTCGCTCCGGCGCCCCCGAGGACAGGCAGATCCCGATCACCGATCTCTGGATCGCCGTGCCTTCGACGCAGGGAGAGCGGGTGGTGCTCTGGTCCCAGAGCCTGGGGCGCGAGGTCTTGGTCCGGCTGACCAGCGCCCACAACTATGGCTCGGCGGAGCTGGGGCTCTACCGCTTCCTCGGCGCTCTCCAGGCCCAGAACGTGAGCGAGGGCCTCTCGTTTCGCTGGGGCCCGCTCGAGGGAGCGAGGTATCTGCCCAGGGTGTCCTGCGGGAAGGTCGTGCTGGCGCTGGCCCGGTGGACGCTCGCCAAGAGAGATCTTGCCAGGCTGGCTCTGGAGAGCGAGTCCGAGCGTTACCGGGCCCTCCAGGGGCTCTGCCAGGAGCAGGGCCTCCCTCGGTGGGTTTGCCTGAGCGACGAGGACAAGGTCCTTCCCCTGGATCTCCGTAACCCGGTGAGCGCGGAGACCTTTGTCCGGCGGGTGAAGCAACGATCCGAGGTCACGCTCACCGAGCTCTTCCCGGGGCCCGACGAGCTCTGCGCGGAGGGCCCCTCCGGGCGCTTCGTCCACGAGCTGGTGGTGCCCTATGTGCGTCAGGAGGGGCCGAGCGCCACGGGGCAGGCGGAGCCGGTGGTGAAGAGCGGGGTCCCTCGCTCCTTCCCTCCTGGCTCCTCGTGGCTCTACGCGGTGATCTCCACGGGCACGATGACGGCGGACTCCGTGCTCCGCTCGGTGGTGCGTCCCCTAGTGGACGAGGCCCTGGCGTCGGGGGCCGCCGATCGGTGGTTCTTCATCCGCTACAGCGATCCAAGGTGGCAGATCCGGGTCAGGCTGAGAGGGGATCCTGCGAGGCTCGCCGGCTTTGTGCTCCCCCGGCTCGACGCGCTCCTCCGGCCGACGCTGGACGACCGCAGGGTGTGGCGTGTCCGCCTGGAGACCTACGAGCGAGAGACCGAGCGCTACGGGGGCGACCAGGGGATCGAGCTGGCCGAGGAGATCTTCCAGGCGGACAGCGAGGCGGCGCTCTCCATCGTTTCTCGGCTGTCGGGCGACGAGGGCGCCGACGCCCGCTGGAGGCTCTGCCTGAGGGGGATCCATCGGCTCCTGTGCGATCTCGGGCTGGATCTCCCTCGGCGTATCCAGGTCCTCACCCGGGTGAGAGAGGGGTTCGCCGCCACCCATCGGGTGGACGGAGCCTTTGAAAGCCGCCTGAGCCGCCGCTTCAGGGAGGAGCGAGCCTCCCTCGAGGAGCTCCTCTCCTCGCCCCCGGAGGGGGAGCACCCCCTGGCGCCAGGCTTCGCGATTTTGGAGGAGCGTGGAAGGAGGCTCGCTCCCCTGGTCGCCGAGCTCCGCCGGCGAGAGGGGCTCCTCCTCCATCCGATCGACGAGCTGGCCGACAGCTATATCCACATGTTCGCCAACCGCCTCCTCCTCTCGGATCACCTGCACCAGGAGCTGGTGCTCTACGACTTCCTCCTCAGGCTCTCCCTCGCCGAGGCCGCCAGAGCCAGAGCCTGAATGGCCCTCCTGGATTGACTCGAGCACGGAAATATGGGATGTGGTCTGGCTTTCGAATCATCGTAGCAGCACGGAGGAGTTCATGGAGAAGGACGCCGACAAAACCCTCAAGCTCGAGAAGATCACGGTAAAGACCGGCGTTCGAGCGGGAGGCCCCGTGGTCACCACGGCGATCACCTGCACCCAGAAGACATGGCGCTGCAAGACGCAGTACTGCCACGCGACCACCGCGATCACCTGCTGAGCGGCTGCCCTTCCGAATTTTTCGCCCTTCGCCGAGCGGGGACGTGGTTCGATTCACAGGGAAGAGGCGAGGAGGGATCGGCCAGGTTCTTGGTCAGGTTGTCGAATCGAGGCGAGCAGCACCCGGTCCCAGCTCGTATCCAGGGTAGGATCGAGCGCGGCTCCCAGACAGAGCCCGATCCCTGCCGCACCCTCCAGGAACCCGGGCTCCTCGCGCCACTCTCCGCCCGACTCGCCACCCGATGGCGCTGGGGAGGGCGTATCCTGGCCGAGTGACGGGCAATCTCCAGGATCTCGCTCTCCCAGGAGGCCTCGCCCGCGGCCCTCGCCGCAGGGGATGTGAAGGGTTGCCCCGCGATCACCGTTCACGAGCCGCGCCGTTCCCGACGGTCGCCCATCAATCCTTCAATTCCCCTGCGACGGGGTACTAGTATCGTGAGTCCGACCCTGCGCATCTCCCCGTGAATCGAACCATGTCACGGTCAGAGGAGACGCCAGGAGGCGTCCCGGCGCGAGACGGCGAGGCCGTCACGGTACGTCGTCATGGTACCCTGCTCGGGTGTCTCAGCCTGGCGCCACACCGGACGACTGGGCGCGCCCCACGGCCGAGGGCGACTCGTCGCTGGCCGATCAGGTGCGCCGCTTCCGCCTCACGGTGCTGGAGGGGCCGGACGCAGGGCTCTCCAAAGAGTCGGACACGGATCGCTCGGCGATAGGCGCTCACCCCTCGAACGATATCGTCCTCGGCGATCCGCTGGTATCCCGCTTTCACTGCGCAGGGCGCAAGCGTGGTCATGGCCCAAAGACAGCTGCACGACATCCCCGAGCCCCGGCACAGGCTTCCACTTGATCTGGTACTGGTCCGTCCCGTCCCCCATGTTCCCGCCCTTGCACGCCACCTGCCCCCACCTCTGAGAGCAGAAGACCTGCCCCGGGCGCCGCCCTATGCCGGCGCAGTAGCCTGCCAGGTTACTCCGAGATCCCTCCTGTAACCTGGGAGGTTACAGGCCGTTCGCCCCTGCCAGGACACCGAGGAAAAATACGGGAAAATCCATGAACCATCGAGGCGTGCACGGGCTCGCGTGGGGTGGCCCGCCCGGTGCAATGAGGGTCTTCGTCATCGCGGTAACCAACACCCGACGATGAGGAGAAAGGCACTCGAATCATGAACTCTCGATCCACGCTCAGGATGTCGGCGGTGACCCTCTTTGCCATGGCGGTGGGGAGCTTCCTCGTCCCGTCCTCGGCCCAGGCGGACATCTTCGAGGACGTCGGCGTCACCGGCGGAGACAACTACGCGATCATCAAGGAGGTGTCCGGCCCCGCCTCGCTGACCTTCCACGCGAGCGCCTATACGGGGGGCAAGCCGGCCATCACCGGCTTCGTGGGCCCGAGCGCCAGGACCGAGGTCACCTGCCGCAGGTCGGGCTACCGGGTCTCGAGGATCGGCGGCGACTCGTTCCCGAGGAAGCGCGCGGTGGAGGAGGGCGTGGTGCCGGCCAGCATCGCCGACCAGAAGGCCTCCCTGGCGGCGCTGGCCGCGGCCTGCACGGCGAAGAGGACCACGGTGCAGCTGCCTGTCACCGTGTACGGCGCCTGCGGCAAGAAGACGTCGGGCATCGTGATAGGGCCGAGCAAGATCAGTTTCCACGCTCCCAAGCAGATGGCCACCTTCACGGTGACGTGCGCCGACTGAGCACGAGGCACTTCCGGCTACTCCCGAAGCGCACCGAAAAAGGAGAGAAGTGAAGATGAAGAAGGTAATCGTGGTCGTCCTCGCTGGCTCGCTCGTCGCGTCCGCCGCGTCGCTGTCTCCGGTCGCCATGGCCGGGCCGAGCGACGAGGCCAAGGCGGGAGGGAGAGGGGCGGTCACTGCCTACGGCCCCGACAAGACGGTCGTCAAATTCGAGGTTTGCTCGCTCACCAGCGCCACGAGGGACAACGCGGTCTGGAGCTGCGGCGCCGCCACCAAGAAGGTCGACTCGTACATGCGTGAGGCCTGGTGCAAGACCCAGCCTGGAAAGGACTGGTATCTGCAAGTCGGAGGCGGAGTCCTCCCACAATTTACCAGGTCCACCTGTCCCGCTGCGCCGCCCGCACCGTGCGACTGGGACAGCGCGATCCCCGAGGTCAGCAGCGATTCGACCGCGAGCCGCTGCTCGCTCCTGGTGAGTCGCGGCACCAGGAGGTGCCCGGACCACAAGAAGGGCGAGACCCGGGCCGTTTACGGGTACAGGGAGCCGGGGAGCATCGAGCCCCTCAACGAGTTCAAGACGAGGGTGACGTTCGGTATGAGCTGCGAGGAGGCCAGGCTCGGCAAGGCCGCGGCGGCGGCCGCGGCGGAGTTCAAGAAGAAGTGCGGCGAGGAGAAGGACCGGATCGCGAGCACCCCGATACCCGGAGTGGCCGGGTTCAAGTACGCCGTCCATAACGCGGGCGAGAAGCGGCCCGACGTCTGCGCCTCGGGAGAGACCGTGATCAAGATCGGAGGAAAGGACTGTGGCCTCCGCTACTGCACCAAGAAGGCGGTCGCCCTGCACTGATATGAGCCATTCCAGCAACCCAACGCCGCGTCGAGCCACAGCGAACGCAACGGTCAGCGGCAGCTGCTGTTGGTCCTGGCCGCCGCCACGCATTTCGCGTTCCAGGAATTCGTACAGCAGGACGAGTCGGACGAGCAGACGCTGGTCACGCACGAGGAGCAGCCTGCCTTGAGCGCGGCGCCCTCGGTCAGCGGGTCGTGGGTGCAGGCGCTCGCGGAGGGAACGTACCAGATGGAGTTGCGCCAGGTGCCCCCGCACATCTCGCCAGTGTTCGCGCTGCACGCCGTGCTGCACTCGGTGTCGCTCGCCTTGGAGGCGCCGAGCGAGTAGCCCGCGAAGCACTGCCCGCCGTACTGCAACCCCGCATAAGGGTAGCCCGCCTTCTGGGCGGCGTTCGTGCAGGACTCGACGGTCGCCCCGCTCCAGGCGAGCACGGTGGGGAGCGAGCGGTTCTGGCTGTCCGTGTAGCAGCCCTTGTACTCGGCCAGGTTGGGGACCATCCCCGCGACACCGGCTTGCCTCGCCTGCGCAGGGCAGTTCAGCGCCGGCTTCACCCAGCGACCGTCGAGGCCGACGGCGGCGAACCCGGCGTTCACGGGGCCGAATTCTCTGCCGCAGGAGACGAAGCCGTTGATGTCTGCCGTGCAATGGAGGTCGTAGGCCGAGCTGATCGCAGCCCTTCGAGCGTCCTCCAGTTTGGAGTTGGAGCTCAGATAGTAGGTCAGCGCCCGGTAGAAGATCTTCGCCGCCTTGACCCTTCCGATGCTGTCGGCGACGTTGAAATAGGCGCGGCTCACGATTCCGGAGTTGATGTGCACGCCCTCGTACTCGCGGCACGTGTTTTCCCAGTTCGCCGTGGTGCCAGGCGACGGGTTGCCCGGCGTCGCGCAGGACACCGGGTTCGAGATGTCGCGCAGCGCGCCGCACGGGGCAAGCATGTCCCCGGGGAGCCCCACTCCGAGCTTCCAGATGTCCTGGTTTCTGTTCTGGCTGTTGATGTACGAGCCGAAGATGTCCGAGAAGCTCTCGTTCAATGCCCCCGACTCGCCTCTATAGTTCAAATTGGCGGAGTACTGGGTCACCGCATGGGCGTACTCGTGCCCCACGACGTCCAGGGTCGCCAGACCCTTGGAGAACACGAACCGCTTCGTGCGAGGGTCCCAGAAGGCATCGACATCCCCATTCGGTGGGCGATAATTGGCCGTCGAGATGACAGTCGCGCCGCCGAACCAGCCATGGTTGTAGCTGACCCTCCTGAAGTCTCTGTAGATGGTGTCCATGGCAATGGTCACGTTCCTGTTCAGGTTGACCGTCTCCTGGTCCGTGCCTCCCATGCAACCGCGCCTATCGCATTTCGGCTCGCCTGGAAGACCCGCCCCCCCACCAGCGTCGTGGGTCTTTTGCGTCATGGAGAAAAAGAACGCAGGGACGTTGGGCTGAGCCGCCTGCTGGGCAGCCTCTTGAACGCCGACCTGGCCGGCGCCCGGGTGCACCTGGCGCTGGCTCGTCGGAGCGTCGTCGGTGGGGGGGCGCGCGACGAGGCTGCGCGAGAGGCTGGTCTCGTCGAGGACGGAAGCGCTCTCCGCGTCGACGAAGTAGCGCACTCCCCCGAACGTCTCGGCGCGCGCCAGGTCCACCACCCAGGCCAGGCGGGGCGACACCACCTCGCCCCCGGAGCCGGCGTAGATCACCAGCGTCGGCGGCGCCAATAGCTCGCCCGAGCGCATCGCTCCGCGCGCCGCGGCGACCGCGCGATCCTCGTGGATCCGGGGAGTCGTGGTCGACAGGCGGACGCCAGGCACGAAATCGCTGCTGATGTAGCTGACGTGAGCCCCGTCCGCGCTGAAGTGAACCTTGACGGGGGAGTTGTAGACCTCGATCCCCTCGTAGACCTGGCCGAAGCTGACGTGGTGCATCCCCAGCTCGTCGGTCTCGTCCGCGCGCAATGCGAGCTCGCTCTGGACGTCCCGAGGACCGAACACCTCACCGTGGCGTTCGAGGAACGTCCGCGCCTTGTCCTCGGCAAGCGCCGTGGCGCGGAGTCCCAGCGCTGCCACGGGGAACATGCCGCTGGCCACCCGCGCGCTCTCCCTCCCGGTGTGTTTGAGAACCTCCACCGGAGTCCTGGACTCTCGCTGCAGCCTCACGGTGATGTCCTCTCGTTCCTTCGCGCTGGATCCGGCGGTGTCGTCGCCCGCGTCGACGGCGCAGGCCGAAGGCAGGACGGCGAGGAACGGAAGAATCAAGACGTGGCGATACGAAGAGAGGAAACTCATGATGGCTCCTTGTCAGGCCGAGATGGAGAGTTGCTCGGCGATCCATTCGATGGCCTCTGCGCTGACCTGACGCGCTGACCGGATGCACCGACCGGGCCACCGCGTGTTCCTCGAGAGATCCGCCAGAAAGGGGGTTGGCCAGGAGGGCTTGCCTGGATCGCTCCGTATGGACCTGGGAGAGCACACCTGTGGTGCGCTCGATCCCTCCTGGTACCCCGTCGCAGGGGAATTGAAGGATTGATGGGCGACCGTTGGGAACGGCGCGGTTCGTCGAGAAGCCCCCTGACCCCGGCCCTTTCCCCCGAGGACGGGGGCAAGGGTGCACGTTCGGCGCGACAGCTCTCTTCACGCCGCGGAGGGAAGAAGACAAGAGCGACGAGCCCGAAATAAAGGAATCC
>SXGT01285669.1_pt1 | contig 10380 bp, 11 predicted proteins | sample 3176221 | NCBI WGS metagenome assembly SXGT01 (sample SAMN11356862, study PRJNA531348) | freshwater metagenome | isolation source: freshwater sample F1-120 | place: China: Fuxian Lake, Yuxi | collected 2017-12-25
CACCGGTGATGTCACCGCGCAAGGTGTAAAAATCAATCGCGAGTTGAAAGCGTTGGCGGATGCCAAGGTTGACGTTGCCGTCGACTTCACCGTTGCGGCTGCCGCCAGGGTCACATTGCCGTGGCTCGCATTGCACGGCGTACACGCGGTGGTGGGTACGACGGGTTTCAACGACGCAGACATCGCAGCGTTCAAACAGGAGTTCAGTCGTAGCAACTGCTTGATTGCGCCGAACTTCGCAATCGGAGCCGTGTTGATGATGCGCTTTGCGGAACTCGCCGCGCCGTTCTTCGACACCGCCGAGATCATCGAGATTCATCACGATGCCAAGGCCGACTCACCCTCGGGTACCGCAGTGGCAACGGCCCAGCGCATGGCTGCAGCGAGCAACGAGTGGGCCAAGGATCCCACCACCCACGAAGCCATTCCGGGCGCGCGAGGTGGGAAGGGTCCGGCCGACATTCGAATTCACGCCGTTCGCATGCGAGGCGCGGTGGCGAATCAGGAAGTGGTGCTAGGCACCCAAGGCCAAACACTCACGATTCGCCACGACACCATCGATCGAAACAGTTTCATGCCCGGCGTGGTGTTGGCCTGCAAGAACATTGCTGCACATCCAGGCGTGACGCTCGGTCTCGATTCGTTCCTCGGCATCTAGCCGCGTAGCGGCACCACGTCTTACTCGTCGCGAGACAGTGCTTCTGATGTCTTTTGCACGAGTAGTTCGCGCTCTGCATCGGTGAGCGGGCGAGTAGTGCGAACGTTCAGTTCCACGCGGTCACCATCCGTGCCCGACGCCTGAATCTCGTCGATGAACAACACCGTGGTGAGTCCTTTCGTTCCGGCAAGGTCACGAACGGTATTGGAGACGCGTGATGCATTGCTCGACGTCACATCAAACTGCAGGGACTCACGTACGGGCTCTTGGCTCAGATTACGAATGACATCCAGTTTGGAGTGGGGAACATGGAAGGTGCTGTTTCCGTCACGAAGACGTGTGGTGATCATTCCGACATGTTCCACGGTTGCGCGAATCGGCTTGTCCCAACCGAGGCTCGCTTCGATTTCGTCGCCGACACCGAAGCGATCTTCCAGGAGAACGGCCAGGCCGGTGAGGTAGTCACCGACGCGGTGCTGACCGCCAATGGCGATTGCAGCACCCAGGAATCCGGCGCTCGAAAGAAAGAACGCCGCGTCGAGATTCAGCACGTTGAACACCGCGATGATTGCAACGATCCACAGAACGAAACTCGTGAGCTGGTGCAGCATGCCCGTAGCGGCTTCGATGCGCTGTCGACGACGGTTCTCCCCACCCTCGAGAGTTTCTGCTCCCACTCGGCGAACGGTGTTCTTCCACCATCCTTTTCCTCGCCCCGGTTTACTGTCGGCAACTTTTCGAACGACGACGCGCAAGATGGCATACGTCAATCGAGTGAGAATGAAGCACCCGACCACGATGGCGATCGCGACCACCGGTCGCGTAAAGAATCGCTGGATACCGTCGACAGGTTCTTCGTCCGCTGCGAGCAAGACGATTGACATGGGTAACGCGAAAATGTTCACCCCTTCAGTGTGGCGGACGATTGCACATCATGTGTGCAACGCTGCGATGTGTCGTGTGTTACGGGTCGTCACGCCATGCACAGTCCGGAGACACCCGTTCATTAGTCTCAACGCAGTGAAAGTCCTTCGAATCGCGCTACTTGGAGCGTCGCTGCTCGCATTGGCGGCGTGCGGGGACGTGCAAGTGTCATCCACCTCGACTGAGGTAGGCGTGATTGACACCACGACGCCCGTCGATTCTCCCTCCGACGATGCCACGCTCACCACGACCACCGAGCCCGTTCCCACCACGTCGGTGGAAGCCACCACGACAACCACAGTTCCAGTCACCACCACCACGGTGTTGGATGTGGCGTGCATCAAGACCACCACATGCCAATTTGCCAACTTGGTCGGGGTCGACTTTTCTCGACTGAAACTCGACTTCGTGAATTTCCAGGTGGCGAGCCTTGCCGGGGCCAGTTTCGTGGGTGCCAATCTCAATAACTCCATCTTCATTCGGGCCGATTTGACCGCCGTCAACTTTGAAGGTGCCTCTCTGAAGAACGTCGATTTCACGGCCGCCACACTCACCGCGGCCTCCTTCAAGGGTGCCAATGTGGAAGGTGCCGTGCTGTGCGACGTCGACCTTACGGGTGTCCTCGATCTCACCAAAGCCCAGCTTGATCAGGTGAAAAAGTTCAAGACCAAAGGAAAGGTGTATTGTCCCTGATTGACGCCTGAAGGGGGCACTATGACAGCGGCAATTCCGACCTCGATTGACGAGGTCACGGCGCAATGGATGAGCGATGCAACGGGATGGAACGTCACGGCATTGCGGAACGAGATCATCGGCGTGGGTGTTGGCGTGGCCAGCGCGGTGTATCGATCACATCTCACCGGATCTGGATGTCCGACATCGGTCATCGTGAAACTTCCGGCGCTCGATCCCAACGCGGTATTCACGAGCGCGGTACTGCGCATGTACATCCGTGAAGTGAAATTCTTCAAGACGCTGGCCAAGGACGTTCCGTTCCGAATCTCCAAGTCGTACTACGGCGAAGTGAACGAGGAGACGAGCCAGTTCGCCATGGTGGTGGAAGATCTTGGCAGTTTGCGCATCGTCGACCAAGTGAAAGGAATGGTGATCGAAGATGCAAGGCGCGCAGTCGACGGCTTGGCGGGCATGCACGCAAAGTGGTGGGGCAAGGCCGACGCTCTTGCCACCAACGGCACCACCATCAGCCTCGGTGATCCGATCTATCCGGCCGTCGTACCGATGGTGTTCGCCGAAGGTTGGGAGAAGTGCACGAAAGAAATCAAGATGCCCGACTCGATCATGCAAGTTGGCCCGCGGTTTGGTGGAGCCGTTGCTCCGTTGTTGTCTTCCCTGGCTCAGGGCCCGAACACCCTGGCGCACGGTGACTATCGCGCCGACAACATCATGTTCGGTGACAACAACGAACTCGTCGTTCTGGACTTTCAGTTGATCGGAACGGGTATCGGCGCGTACGACCTTGCGTACTTCGTCACACAGAGCATCACCGCGGAAGATGCCAGCAGATACGAGCGCGAACTCTTCGACCGCTGGATCGACGGACTGCTTTCGCACGGAGCACCGAGAGACCTCGTGGACAAAAAGGCACTTTGGCAGCACTACCGCTCGGCCGCACTGTTTTGTTTGGCCTATCCGATCATTGCAAGTCGCGGAATGGATCTCACCGATAAACGGTCGTTCGACTTGGTGGACTGTATGAACACGCGGTTCGATCGTGCGGTGCGCGAGTTGAACCTGGTGGAACTGTTGCCGGCGTAACACACGCTCAACATCACCGCCTGGCGTAACACGCCGGTCAAGCTGTTCTCGTAGTCTCGTCGCCATGGAACTCGTGTTGGTGCGTCATGGTTTGCCCGTGCGTCGGGAACTGACGGAAGGTATCGCCGACCCCGAACTTGCTCCCGATGGCGTGAAGCAGGCGGAGCGTATGGCGGAGTATCTCTCGAGCGAAGACATCTCAGCGGTGTATGCAAGTCCGTTACGTCGTGCGCGGGAAACCGCTGCTCCGCTCGCGAAGATGCTCGGACTTCAGCCGATCATCGAAGACGACATCAGTGAGTTCGATCGCAACTCCAGTGAGTACGTACCAATCGAGGAGTTGCGAGGTACCAACGATCCACGTTGGCTGAAGATGATTCGAGGTGAGTGGGAGGAAGGTCACGATCATCCGGATCTTTTTCGCAAACGAGTGATTGCCGCCTTCGAGCGCATCATTTCAACACATTCAGGCCAACGAGTGGTAGCCGTGTGTCATGGCGGGGTCATCAACCAGTACCTCGCACACGTTCTCGGTATTCAGACCCAACTCGGCTTCTTTTATCCGCAGTACACCTCGATTCACCGAGTGATTGCATCGCGAGAAGGGTTGCGCTCACTCGCCACTCTGAACGAGGTCGCGCACTTGCGCGACTAGCTACTTCAGTGCTGCGAGCGCTGCGTCGTAATTCGGTTCGTGGGCGATTTCGTCGACGAGCTCGGTGTGTGTCACCTTGCCGGACTCGTCCATCACCACGATCGCACGGGCCAGCAGGCCCTTGAGCGCGCCATCAACGATGGTGACGCCAAACGTCGTTCCAAAGTCGGTACGGAATGAGGAGGCATTCTGCACGTTGGTGATGCCCTCAGTTCCACAGAAGCGTTTCTGGGCAAAGGGAAGGTCGGCAGACACGCACAACACGACGGTGTTACTCATCGCGGCTGCGAGCTCGTTGAATTTACGCACGCTCTTGGCGCAGGTTGGGGTGTCGATGGACGGAAAGATGTTGAACACCACACGCTTGCCTTGCAGGCTGGCGTTGGTGACCTCGGAGAGATCGTCCTTTACGAGGGTGAATGCCGGGACAGGGGAGTTGGTGGATGGGAGCGATCCACTGGTGTTCACCGGGTTGCCGCCAAGTTTGGTAGTTGCCATGCAGTCAGTATCGCATATGGGTGTGCGTCGTGCCAAGCGCAGCCACGAAGTTGCTGCACCTTTACCCGCCTACGCGTAAGCGTGCGCATCGAGAAAATTTTTTTGGAGGCTCCTACGTAGTAGGAGCCTCCAACTTCTCCGAGTAGTTGCAATTGCGAACACCGATGCCTCATAGTGCTGCCCCATGTTCAACGAACCAATTCCACGACGTATCCATATTTGGCAATGCCCGGAATGCCCAAACACCATCACCCTGCACGTACGTGTGCAGCATCCCCCAATCTGCAACAACCCGACCAGCCACAGCCGGCGACATGTCGAGATGAAACGAGTCACGAAAGGACAGCAACAATGAGTGACATCCCAACCGAAGAAGTGCCCGCTCGCGAGTTGTACACCGCACAGGAACTTGCCGATCTTGCGCTGGAATGGGGTGCTAGTGCCACCATCACGGACGAGACCGGAATGGTGGTCATCGACCTCGATCGTGTTGACAGCAGTATTCAATTGGACTTGGGCCCGCCCTCGGAGTTCTACGAAGAGATGCTGTGTCGGGGGTGGGTGTTCGTCCCCAATGCGCCACATAGATTCTGTGACCGCTGGAACGAGTTTCCCCATTTCGGAACGTATTCAGTGGTGTACGACGAGAACGATCTTCCCATGCGTTCGGAGGTCGGTTTTGCAATTCGAGTGGTGAAAGTGATCGAGTTCGCGAAGTATCGCAAACAGCATGACATCGTCCTGGCGATCATCATGTTCTGGTACGCGATAGAGCTCGTAAAGGAGGGACTGGCGCACGGGGAAACCGAGATTTCGCAACTTCGGGAACGATTTCTGGATGGCGGTCCCACTGCGTGGTGGTTCGGCGACTCATGATCGCCGGCTCAGGCCATCGTGTCGCGGAGTGGGTGCTTATTCTGGCCGGTTGGGACCGCGACGAAACTGTCCCTGTGCAAGCGATAGCGCGAACAATCCGATGACCAACCACCACTGATATTGGTCGATGAAGTCCAGAAAGGAGCGAATCTGATCCTCGAAGACTCGTCCGAAAACTCGCAGCACCCAAAGTTTGATGGCGATCCCAATCGAAACGAAGATCAAGAAGGTCCGTGACTTCATTCCGCGATGTCCAACCAACAGACACACCACGTTGCTTCCAGGGAAGATGAGTACCGACCACACGCCCATCTTGTCGACGGCGCGCTCAAGCCAGACGTAGATTCGTGGCGGCTCACCAGCCTGACCCTCCAGCCAGCGCACGGCTCTTTCACCAAAGAATTTTCCGCAGAAGTACAACGCCACCGCAGCTGCGAGCACCCTGAAGAAGCCGATCACGACGTACGGAAGCAACTCGATATACGGAACCGACCCGAACAGGTTTCGATTGCGTGATGACAACAGCAGCACCAGCTCGGGGCGCTCATCGACGAGCGCAGGACCGATGTTGGAGCCGATGGTTCCCAGCACGAACAGACCCGAAGTCACCGCCAGCACCGAACGTCGCGCTAGGGGGGTGGGCACACATGAAAGATAGTTCGCCGTTTGCGCGGCACGATGCCACGCTGTGTACTCTGAGCAATGGCATACACGGTGCAATGCCGTCGACCAAAGGGGGACGCCATGAAGGGTTTGATGCAACCAACACAACTCACACTCGTGCATTTGTTCGAGCGTGCTGAGCGTTACACCAGAGACAAGAGAATCATTACGGCAACGGCCAGTGGCAAGATTGCCACGACGTACGGCGAGTGGGCGGATCGCACACGTCTGCTTGGCGGTGTGCTCGACAACCTGAAGATTTCCAAACACGGACGTGTTGCCACCTTGGCGTGGAACTCCGCACGACATTTGGAGTTGTATTTTGCGGCTCCGTGCTCGAGTCGCGTGCTTCACACGTTGAATTTTCGTTTGTTCCCCGAGCAACTGACGTACATCGTGAATCATGCTGAGGATGAAGTGATCTTCTGCGACACATCGTTGTGGGCGATTCTTGAACCGCTCATGCCAACGTTCACCACCGTGAAGCACCTGGTGTTCATGAACGATGGAAAGGGAGAAATCCCCGCGAGCGTGCCCGGAGTTCAAGTGCATGAGTACGAGTCACTGCTGAAGCAAGCCAAGGCAGTGGAGTGGAATGTGGCCGACGAGAATCAAGCAGCCAGCATGTGTTACACCAGCGGCACCACCGGTAACCCCAAAGGTGTGGTGTATTCGCATCGTTCCACCTTCTTGCACACCATGGCGGAGATGGTTGCCGACTCACTCGGTGTACGCGAGTCCGACACGGTGTTGCCAGTGGTCCCGATGTTCCATGTGAATGCCTGGGGTCTCACCCATGCGGCAACCGCGTGTGGCGCAAACTTGGTGATGCCGGGTCCCGATTTGTCGGGCAAGGCGATTGCCGATCACATCGTGAACGAGAAAGTGACCGTGGGTGCTGGTGTGCCGACCATTTGGATGGCGGTGTTGCCGGAGTTGAAGGGTCGTGACACGTCGTCGTTGCGAGCCATCGTGTGTGGCGGTGCTGCAGTACCCAAGGCACTCAGCGAGGCATATCGAGAGCAAATCGGTTTACCCATCCTGCAAGCTTGGGGAATGACGGAAACTTCACCCATTGCTGCAGTGTGCACACTGAACACCGCCGAGCAACAGCTGCCGGTTGCCGAACAGGCAGAGATTCGCACGACCGTAGGGCGCATCGTGCTGGGTGTCGACTTCCGCGTAGTGGAGCCCGACACCACCACCATGGTTCCGTGGGATGGCGAAACCAGTGGTGAACTGCAGTGCGCCGGGCCATGGATCGCGAGTTCCTATTACAACGACTCGCGCTCTGCCGAAAGTTTCACCAAGGATGGCTGGTTGCGAACAGGCGACGTGGCCGTGGTGGATTCTGTCGGACGTATTCGACTCGTCGATCGTACGAAGGATCTCATCAAATCCGGTGGCGAATGGATCTCGTCGGTGGAGATTGAAAACGAGTTGATGTCGCACCCCAAGGTGAAGGAAGCTGCAGTGGTAGGTGTCCCGCATCCGAAGTGGTCGGAGCGACCGCTCGCCTGTGTGGTGCCCAAGGACGGCGAGACCGTGACGAAGGATGAGATTCTGGCATTCCTCGCACCAAAGTTGGCCAAGTGGCAACTACCTGACGACGTCGTGTTCATCGACCAGGTGCCCAAGACGTCGGTGGGGAAGTTCTCCAAAAAAACCCTGCGCGACCGCTTCGCCGACCACAAACTGCCCGACGCCTGAGCGTCCGTCGGATCACTCAACGCCTGAGCCGCGTCAGGTGACAGCCACCAACATCGGTACGCCCATCCCGAGAATGAGTGCGGCGAGCGAGATGCCGGTGGTGACCACGTAACGCTTCATCGATGCGAGTTGGTCGATCTTGGTTTCCAGACGGTCGAGTCGCGTGTCAACTTGTTTGAACTTCTCATCCACGAGCGTGAATCGTTGATTCATCTCCATTCTGAGGAGGTTGATGTCATCCTTGGTGGCAACATTGCTCCAGCCGACCGGCGGGAGGTGGGCCATGAGGATGTCGGCGACGTTCTCGGGCATGAGACCTCGGAGGGTCTGATGGAGGGTGAGGCGATCGGCTTCACCCGACGACATGAACTTGCCTTTTCGATTGCTGCTCATACCCATGTGTGTGCACGAGGATCACGGGGCGGCACCAGAAAGTTGGTGGCACCTTGCGCATGGGCGGCATCGTAGACCTGCGGCGGAACTTGTCAAGTCACAATCCGGGCGGGATCGTGCGTATCTCCTGTACCCCAACTGGGGCAACCCTGGCCGAAGGGCAACCTCCGGGCCGGGGATCCAACAACCAACCGAAAGGCAAACACAATGACCACCGCATTCCTCAACGACATCACCGCCCTCAAGCCGGGTGCCCCCATCACTCGAGGCGGCGTCACCCTGATTCCGATGTTCGGCCCCAGACACCACGGGGCAGACATCAAGATTGCAGGTGACGAATTGGTCGTGTCCGAACTCGAATCCCCAACGGTGCCCGAATTGCAGGTGCACAATCCCACCGACCACGATCTCTTGATCCCTGCTGGTCGCATTCTGAGCGGTGGACGTCAGACACGCGTGGTCAATGTGTCCATCGTGGTACCGGCTGGCGCAAAGATCGTCATCCCGGTGTCGTGTGTGGAGGCAGGCCGATGGTCGGGTCGTTCCGGCTTCAACTACTCCGGCCGACAGGCATCACGTCGCATGCGCGTAGCCAAGCAACGCAGCGTGAAGGCAAACGTCGATCGTTACAAGAGCAAGCGTTCTGCACAAGGCGATGTGTGGAATACCATCTCGTTTGAACTGAGTTCGCGCGGAGTTAACCACGAAGACAGTCTCTTCTTGGAAGTCGATGACCATCTCGATCGTCGTTCCGATCGCATCGCAGTGGTGAATGAGCTCATCAGCAACGGTGTGCAACCCGATCAGGTTGGTGTGGCCGTTGCACATGGCGACAAGATTCTCGGAATCGAGGTATTCCCGAGCAGCGATGCGTTGAAGGCTTCATGGGAAGCCATCATTCGCGCAGCCGTGATTGACGCTGACGAGTTTGAATCCCAGCCGGAGTTAGTCGACGCAGACGCAGGCATCAAGGCGCTGGAGAAGTTCCTCGCCGAAGTTGCTCGCACAGGTGGCACCGAAGCAGCTGGATGCGGTCGCGGCACCGAAGTGCACGTGGAAACCCTGCAGTTCGTGGCGCACGGGCTGCGAGTGGATGGAGAACTCATCTACTGCAACGCATTCGTTAGCTGACCTGGCTCGGTTTGGCACGGCGTTCACCCCGCTGCCATACTGACCTGCGTCGGTTCTACCGATAGCAAGCCTCCTGGTGTCTCTCCGCCGAGCGCCAGGAGGCTGCTTTGGTATGTTGGGAGCGTCGCGATGAAAATCTTCCCGGGTCTCACGTTTTCATGGAAGCGAGCCCTCGGAGTTACGGCGGCAAAGCGCAAGGTATCGCGTGCAACGGGAATTCCGCTCACTCGTCAGGGTCGACGATCGAAACTGGGTAAATGGTTGGGGATGCGCTGAGATGAGTTCCTGGCTCGCGCCGCGTTCCAACAACAAAGACACCGCGATCGGCGCAGTTGGTGCCGCTCTTGGCATGGCGGTGACGTGGCTGGTGTGCGACTGGCTGCTCGACGGAACCGCACCTCTCGTCGTGATGTCGATGGGTGCGTCAGCGGTGTTGATGTTTGCAACCCCAACGAGTCCCTTGGCTCAGCCAGTGCCGGTGGTGGTAGCACATGCGCTCGGGGCGTTCGTTGGTGTGGCATCCGCGAAACTCATCGACAACACTGCGGTTGCGGTTGGCGTGGCCGTCGGTATCACTGCGGGTGTCATCATTCGATGTGGAGTCACCCATCCGCCGAGTGGTGGCACTGCATTGAGTGCCGTCGTTGGCGGTGAAGCAATCACCAACCTGGGCTGGGAGTTCATTTGGCGCCCGGTTCTGCTGAACGCGGCAATCCTGGTGCTGCTCGCCGTTCTCGTGAATGCGCCGTTTGCGTGGCGAAGGTATCCGCAGCAACTTCGTTCGTCCTCGTAATGTCCACGCGCACTGCGCTGGTAACTGGTTGTGGGTCGCCAACCGGAATCGGCTACGCAACCGCTCGGCGTTTACGTGCTGCTGGGTGTCGCATGGTCATCACCAGCACGACGCAAAGGATTCTTGAACGTGCGAATGAGTTGAATGCGGAATTCGGGGGCGATCAAGTAGTCGGAATGGTGGCGGATCTGACGAGTGAGACTGATGTTGCAACACTGGTAAATGGCGCAGTCGGCACGTTCGGAGCGCTTGATGTGCTCGTCAACAATGCAGGCATGGTGACCGTTGGTAACGAACTGTTCA
>SXGT01691350.1_pt1 | contig 10380 bp, 11 predicted proteins | sample 3176221 | NCBI WGS metagenome assembly SXGT01 (sample SAMN11356862, study PRJNA531348) | freshwater metagenome | isolation source: freshwater sample F1-120 | place: China: Fuxian Lake, Yuxi | collected 2017-12-25
CCAGCAGCAGCGCCAGCGTACTCGAACCAGCCAGGGCTGGGGCTCCAAACCCCCAGACGCGGCCCAGCGCAACCGCTCGTTCGAGCCCAATCACCAATCCCAGGAACCCTGTCACCAGCAGCGGGCCGTGTACGGCGGGCAACAGCGGCTGGAACGGTGGCCAGGGCCAGCCGCTGCGGACCAGCCCGGCCCACATGCCGGCCAGCAGGGCCAGCCCGGCCAGGGCGACCAGCCCCAGACGGAGCAATCGTCGCGACGAGGCTAGCGCCATGCTCAGCGCCGCAGCCCGGCCTGCACCTCGGCGTGGTCCGCTACTGTACCGTCAGCATCCCCTTCATTCCCGCGTCTTTGTGGCCGGGTTGCGAGCAGTAGTACTCGTGGGTGCCCGCCGCGACGGGCGTGAAGTCGACGCTGGCGCTCGCCCCCGGGGCTGCCTCGACGGTGACCTTCTTGCCATCCAGACTGTCGATCACCCAGTCGTGCACCAGGGCGCCATCGTTCTGGAGGGTGAGGTGGACCGGCGAGCCGCTCTTGACCGTCAGCGTGCTCGGTTCGAACTTCATCGCGTCCAACCCCTTAACGGTCACGTTCGGCCCGCTGGCAGCGGGGGCCGCGCCGCTTGTGGCGCCCCCACCACCGGAGCAGGCGATCAGCAGTGAAGCGACTAGTGCCAGGCCGAGCAGTCGTCCACGGTATCTCATCGCGAGCACCCCCAGGTTAATCCACTACGCCGCGGGCGATGGTCAACGGAACCGCCAGGGAATCTCGCCCATCTCAACCCACGATAGTCCGTACAGGAAGATGAACAGCGCCAGGAAAGCGAACGACAGCACGAGCGTGCCCGGAACCTCGAACTCTCCGTGATGCTCGTCCACTTCGTCTTCGCCCGAGCCGCCGGCGACCGCTGGCAGTGGGCGGAAGGCATCCGGCGCGACTAGGCCCAGGTCCGGCGTGGCGGTGCGCCGGCCCACTGCGATCGTGCCCACGATAGTGCGCACGAACATGGCGCCGCCGATCACCGCGATGAGCGCGCCGATCCCGAGCAGCGCCAGGAAGACACCGACCTCCGGGTTCGCGAGCAGGTCGACCCGCATCTCCGTGAGGCTACTGAACGAGACGTCCCAGTGCCGGCGGGGCAGTCCCCAGTGGCCGGCGAGGCCGGTGCCCAGCCCCCAGATGAGCATCCCGAGACCGTAGACGTATGGTTGGAACCGCGCCCAACTCGGCAAGAGGATCTGCCGTTGGAAGATGAGGGGGACCAGATAGTACGAAAGGCCCATAAAGGCGAGCGTTGTGCCCGCTACCACGGTCATGTGGAAGTGGGCCGGCGCGATCAGGGTGTTGTGCTGGATCAGGTGTACCGAGGGAATTCCCATGATCACGCCACTGATGCCGCCGAGCACCCCGAACATCAACAGGCTCACCACCAGCGCCGCGAACCCGGGCTCGCCCCACGGCGCCCGGCGCAACCAGGTGAATAGTCCCTGGCGGTGGCCCTGCCCCCGCAGTGCTCGCTCCACCGCGGCCGGGATGCTGAACGCGTGGATCAGGCTGGCGATGACGGCCGCGTACATGAAGTAGCTGGTGTTGATGTTCTTCACCCAGGTGTTCAAGCCCGCGTCGGCCAGGATGTGGTGCATGGACCCCAACTGAATGAACAGTACGTACAGCACGATCGCGACGCGACTCAACCCCTCGTTGAGCGGCTTGGCGCCCACAACCAGGCTGGCCAGGGCGTACCAGATACCTACCATCGCCGCGAGATTCACCTGCTGGGCGCCGTGGCCGAGGCCCCAGTACAGCAAGCGGTACACGCCTGGATCCGGGGCCGGCATCAGGTTGATGCTCCAGAGGAACGTGGGGATCAGGGCGGCGGCGCCGGAGAGGAGCGACCAGAGGGCCAGAATCGCCGCCGCCAGCATCGCAAAGGTGAACAGCGGCAAGGTGCCCACATCCCCACGGCGGCGTGCCGCGAGCAGGTTGACGAAGAAATGCACGACCCCCACGATCACGCCCACGGCGAAGACCAGCACCGCGCCGTAGTACACCGGCGTCGCGCGGAGCGGCGGGTACGAGGTGAACATCACCGTGGCCTGTCCAGTGAGCATCTGGGTCATCGCCACGACCGAGCCGGCGAGCATCATCGCGTAGGCCACCCAGCCCAGGAGGGGCAGAACCATCCGGCTGCTCAACAGGATGGTGCTGGCAAAGATCAGGCCGGCTACCTCGAAGAACAGGATCCAGAAGATCAGCATGACCAGGCCGTGAGCGGACAGGAGCTCATAGAACATGGTCGCCGGCAGGAGGTGCACCGCTTGCCAGCGGGTCAGGGCGATCAGCAGCGCCAGCACCCCGCCAATGGCCAGATACACCACCGCCGTGACCGCGTGCGCCATGATTTGATGCTCGGCTGAACGATCGACGACCAGATCGGTGACCTGGCACCGTCGCTGCTGAAGCACTGCGGCTGCTTGCATTGTGGACGCCTCCTCACATTGAGCGGGCTAGTCCGTCACGACGATGCGGCCGAGCATGACGTGGTGCCCGAGTCCACAGAATTCATTGCAGGCGAGCGGATACACGCCCGACCGCTCCGGTGTCAGCGACACGCTCAGCACGTAGCCTGGGATGATCTGGTAGTTCAGGCTGCGTGGCTGCATGAGCAGCGAGAACCCGTGCTGGACATCGCGGCTGGAGATCAGGAACTGATAGGTTTCCCCGCGCTTCAGTTGAAGCACTGGCCGCCACGAGAAGCTCATCGCTTCAAGGTAGACCGTGCTACTGGGGGGCGGGGCGACAACCGGTATCCCCGCGAGCTCGCCAACGCGGTACGCCTCGATGAACGCATCGGTGTGGGCGGTGAAATCGGCCGGGGTGATCTGGTAGCCCTTGATCTCGTTTTGCCGGGCGCCGATCGCCGGCCAGATGAAGGCGATCATCACGAACATCGCCAGGCCCCAGATCACCGCCACGCCGACCCAGAGCTTCTCATCCCGCCCCAGCCCGCTCCACCAGGTGCCTTGCGGCTTGGCCAGGGTGCTATACCGCTGAGTCATACGCCCCTCCCTTCGCCCGACTGGCGTTCCCCGCCACCCGGTCACGCGAGTTAGCGCGGGAACTCCGGCACGCTGAGCAGGCTGAACAGACCCCAGGCGATATAGAGCACCGTGGGGACTGTCAGACCAGCGATCAGTAAGAGGAAGACGTCATCCAGCAGCACTTGCGCCCTGGGCGTCGGTTGCCGGGCAGGTTGCCCGTGATCGCGTGTCTCGGCCATAGATCGCCCCCCTGATGGTATGGCGCCGACCTCATCGCGGTGGCTCCGCTAGACGTCCTGTTGTGTCGCGGTCGCTCCGGGGACTGTGGAGTCTCGACCTGCCGCGGAACCTCGATGCGGATGGGCGCGGGCTGCCGACGCGTGAAAGCGTCCTCGTGGCCACAGGTACGGAGAGAGCAAAATCGCCGCCATTACAATAGCATAGAATACGCCGCCGCCAACCCACATGATCAGCCCGCCGAGCCTCTGGTCGTCCAGGCCCGTCAGCCCCCATGGTTTGGGCGTCGCGGCATACTCCGGATACAAGGGCGAGCTGGCGAGCGTCAATGTGGCGCCGAGCAGGTCGCTCGCCATCCAGGTGGCGAACACCAGCAGCAGCGACGCGGTCGTGGATAAGCGGTAGGCTGGTGGAAGCTCCGGTCCAAGCAGCGCCCACCAGAACAGCAGCGCGGTTCCGAAAAAGCTGGCGTGCTCCAGCTCGTGAACGAGCGGGTGCTGCAACGCCGCCGTGTAGAGCGCCGGCACATGCCAGATCGCGAGAACGCCGTTTACCGTAATCGCCAGCACAAGCGGATGCACGAGCGTTGTGAGCAGCCCCCGCACCGCCGGCCGACCCAGCGTCTGGCGAAGCACGGCGCGCCGCGAGCGAGAAGGGAGCCCGCGTAAGAGCACCTGCACCGGCCGCCCAAGCGCGAGCAGCAGCGGGCTGACAAGGATCAGCAGGAGATGCTGCACCATGTGTGCGGAGAACAGCACCTGGCTCCATGCGTCGAGCGGGCCCAACAAAGCCAGGCCCAGGGTTGCCACCCCGACGACGAAGGCGGAGGCTCGCCGTGGTCGTGGGACGGTGCGCCCGCCACGGCGGGCGGCAGCGTGGGCAATCGTGTAGGCCAGCGCCACCGCGGCGAGTACGACTGCTAGCGCCATTTCGCCTCTCGGCCCGCCGCGCGATCCGTAGGTCCCTCGGCTCTCTCATCTGAGCGCATTGCGCTCCTCGATCAAAGACGCAGCCCGGCGAAGAGGTCGTCCTCGCGGTCGGGGGCGGGGCGCAGGCTCTGGACGCGCTGGAAGTGCTCGCGGCCGAACAACTCGTGGAAGAGGGGTGGTGGGAGGTGTGCGAAGAACACCTCCGGGCCCATCTGGGTGGCGTGCGCCAGCAGCCCGGCGCGCTTGCGCTCCACCTGCGCGGAGACGTCGATCTCGGTCGTCACCAGCTCGTCCGGGGTGCCGAAGGGCGGATCGAAGGTTTCCTCTTCCGAGAACGGCACCGGGATGCCGGCCTCGCGCAGGCGATCGGCGAACTGCCCCAGGGCGGAGCGGGGGGCCGCGGTGTAGTAGAGCTTTAGCGGCTGCCAGGGTTCACCCGCCTCGGGGAAGCGCGCCGCATCGCCGGCCGCGTCGAAGGCGGCCACGGTGATGCGGTTGGCGTGGATGTGGTCAGGGTGGCCGTAGAAGCCGTTGTCGTCGTAGGTGATCAGCACCTGGGGCCGCTCCTGGCGAATGATCGCCACCAGCTTGCCGATCGCCTGCTCCAGGTCCGCCTGGAAGAAGCAGTCCGGGTGGTCGTTATCGGGGGTGCCGACCATCCCGGAGTCACGGTAGCCCAGCAAGTGCAGCGACCCGATGCCCAAAATCTCGCAGGCCGCCTCCAACTCCAGCCGTCGCACCTCGCCCAGGTTCTCCGCGGTCGCCAGGCCGGGGTGGGCGATCTCCCCCACCTCGCCCCCGGTGCAGGTCACCAGCACGGTGTGAATCCCCTCGTCGGCGGCGCGGCGTAACACCCCGCCAGTGCCGATCGCTTCATCGTCCGGGTGCGCATGCACCGTCATCAGCGTGAGTCTGTCTGCCACATCGTCTCCTGGAATCTTCGCGAACCACTCTTGAAGGGTGGTCGTTCGCGCTACCTCATGGGCCGCTCGCGCGGAGCGGCGGGTCGTTCGTTCTGCTGGGCCGCCTTCGGAGGGCAGCGGGTCGTGCGTGCTTCCGAGTCGCCATCGGACGGTGGCGGTCAATTCGTTCTCGCCCGTCATTGGACCCGCGGGGCGCGACTATCCGAGTACGGTGCGTTGCCCCGCCTCGCGGCCGGCCAGCCAATCCGTCACTGATTGGCGCACCGTGGGAAACGCCATCTGGTCCCAGGGAAGCTGGTCGAGCGGGAACGCGCGCACTTCCAGCGTTTCGTGGCTGAGACTGGGAGCGCCGCCGATGACCGAAGCGGCGAAGGCGAGCACCACCACCCCGGCGTTGGGGCGCGAGTAGATGCCAACCGAGTGACCCAGCTCGATCTCGTAGCCGGTCTCCTCCAGTGTCTCGCGGATCGCCGCTTCCTCCACCGTCTCCCCCAGCTCCATGAACCCGCCCGGGTAGCCCCACAGGCCGTAGCCGGGCTCGATCCCGCGGCGGATCAGCACCAACCCGCCTTCGTGCGACGGCAGGGTGGCCACCACGATCTTTGGGTTCTGATAGAAGATCACCTGACAGGTGGAGCAGGCGTGCCGTTCGCGCGTCTCGCCGTCCACCGGCCCGTACAGGATCCCGCCGCCGCACTGAGCGCAGTACTTCATCGTCCCGCCACTACGGGCATCCCCTGCTCCCGGCCGGATCGCGCGCTCAGCGTCTCGCGCACGCCGCTGGCACCGCCGTTAGCGCCTCTGCCCGGTCAGTCATCTTCCGGCTCCGGATCCTGCACCAGCACCATATGCCGGTACACCTCCGCAAAGGCGTAGCCTTTCTCCGCCCCGGTGTCCGCGAGTCGCTGTCGCACCACCTGGAACACCCGCTCCGGATCTGACAATTGCGACTTGTGCTCCCGCAGCGCATCCAGCTTGATGTCAATGGTATCGCTGACGTCGATCCAGGTGTCCGGCTCGCTGGGGCCGGTCAGGTAGACCTCGGCCACTTTCCATGGCTGGAAGCCTTCTTTCAGCAGCTCCGGGAACGTCAACGGGTCGCGCGCTTTGGGGTAGATCGAGTTCAGCGCCGCCATTCCGGCGGCGCGGTGGTCCGGGTGATTGATGTAGTGCTTGCCGCTGAACAAGCGGGTGGGGTCCGAGCAGACCACCACGTGAGGTCGGAAGCGGCGAATCTCGCGCGAAACGTCCCGTTCCAGGTCGTGCGTGACCTCCAACATGCCGTCCGGATAGCCGAGACAGACCACGTCGGTCTCGCGCCCGGCGATCACTCGGGCGGCGTTGCGCTGCTCTTCAAACCGTATCCGGGCCAACTCGACGGGGTCCATGTTCGGGTCGCCCGAGCCCTTGTCGCCGTTAGTGCAGAGCACGTAGCTCAGTATCGCCCCGGCTCGCGCCCACTTCGCCAGCGCACCGCCAGATCCGAACTCCGCGTCGTCAGGGTGCGCCACGATCACCATGACGCGTCTGGTTGCCATGCCTTTTCCTCACCACACACAACGGCTCACACGCGACCCGCGGGCCGCGCCGCCCATGCCTGGAGAATAGCCGACCGGCCCCGGCGATAGCCGTGAACTCGCCCCGAAGGAGATTCCAGAGACCCGCCGAAGCTGTGACTCGCTTGTAACGTGCATGTGACACCGGGACCGCGCGGTGGCTGGTGTTGAGGGGTAGACTCGCTGCCATCCCCGCCGCGACCAGCGTTGCTCGACGGCACTTTTACGCCCCTGGCCCGCACTGGGTGGCGACCCTCGCGGAGGCGTGTCTGCATGATCGATCCAATGCTGCGTGAATTTCTGGTCGGCATCGCGATCATCCTTGTGTTCGCGGTGGTGCTCGTTTCGGCCTGGCACGCGGCATCCGACGATACGATCAAGATTCGCAGCCGCGCCCTCCGCCGCCGCTGGAAGAACCAGGTTCGCTAGCCTCCACTCGTATGCAGTGGGGGTGGCGCGCGAACAGCCATTGCCCTGGGCGCTTCTGAAGCGCGAATGCGGCGCGCGGTTACAATCCGGGTGCCGCCATGCACGAGTTGTTCAATGTCCTCGCCCCGCGCGATGCGCTCCAGATGCTGGAACGCCATCTTGAATGTTCTCCGCGTGTGGAGAATGTTCCCACCCGTGAGGCGCTGGATCGGGTGCTGGCCGCGGACGTTCGCTCCGCGGAGACGCTGCCCGCTTTTGCCCGCTCCACCATGGACGGCTTCGCGGTGCGCGCCGCGGATACGTTCGGCGCTAGCGAGGGGTTGCCCGCCTACCTGAGCCTGATCGGCGAGGTGCTGATGGGCCAGGCGCCCGACCTGCGGGTCGGCGTTGGGGAGCTGGCGCGGATCATGACCGGCGGGATGATCCCCCGCGGGGCCGATGCGGTAGTGATGGTGGAGCAGACCCAGGAGGTGGACCCCACCACCATCGAGGTGCTGCGCCCGGTGGCGCCCGGCGAGCACGTGCTGCAGGTGGGCGAAGACGTGCGGGTGGGGGACGCGCTGCTGCCGCGTGGGCACAGCCTGCGTCCTCAGGATATCGGCGGGCTGCTGGCGCTGGGAGTGGTCCAGGTGTCGGTCAGCGCGCGGCTCACGGTGGCGATTGTCTCCGGCGGCGACGAGATCGTGGCGCCCGAAGAGACGCCCGGGCCGGGCCAGGTGCGCGACATCAACTCCTACACCCTGGCCGCGCTGGTGCGCCGCATGGGCCACATTCCGCTGCTGATGGGCGTCGCCCCGGACGTGTACGAGGACCTGGAGCGGCTGGCGCGCGAGGCGCTGGCTCAGGCCGACGTGGTGATCGTGTCCGCCGGTTCGTCGGTCTCCACCCGCGACATGACCGGGCGGGTGATCGCCGGGCTCGGGCAACCGGGGGTGTTGGTGCACGGCGTCTCGCTGAAGCCCGGTAAACCGACCATCCTGGCGGTGTGCGACGGCACGCCGGTGTTCGGGCTGCCGGGCAATCCGGTCTCCTGCATGGTCACGTTCGACCTGTTCGTGGCCCCCACGCTGGCCCGCATGAGCGGGGCTTCGCACGGCCCCGCGCGGCGTACCGTCAGCGCGCGGGTGGCCCGCAACATCGCCTCGGCCAGCGGGCGCGAGGATTACATCCAGGTGCGTCTGGAGCGGCGCGATGGCGAGTGGTGGGCCGACCCGGTGTTCGGTAAAAGTGGGCTGATCTACACGCTGGTGCGCGCGGACGGGATGCTGCGCATCGGGCTGGATCTGGGCGGCCTGGCCGCTGGCGAGTGGGCCGAGGTGGTGCTGTTTTGAAGCGCCGCATGTACCTGCAAGACATCGCGCTGGATGAGGCGTACGCCCGCTTCTGGGCGGTGTTGGAGCGCGCTGGGGCGCTGGAGCGGCTGCCAGCAGAGCGCGTGTCGCTGGATGACGCCCTGGGGCGGGTCACCGCGGCGCCGGTGTGGGCCAGGCTCTCCTCGCCCCACTACCACGGCGCGGCGATGGACGGGGTGGCGGTGCGCGCCGAAGAGACGGTGGGGGCGTCCGAAACCAGCCCGCTGCGGCTGCGCCTGGACGATCAGGCGTACTGGGTGGACACCGGCGACCCACTGCCGCCGGGCACCAACGCGGTGATCATGGCCGAGCACCTGCAGGTCCACGACGACCGCGAAGTGGAGATCATGGCTCCGATCGCGCCCTGGAACCACGTGCGGCCGATGGGCGAGGACATCGTCGCCACCGAACTGGTGCTGCCCGAGGGCCGCGAGCTTGGCCCGGTCGATATCGGCGCGTCGGCCGCCTCCGGCGCCACTGAGCTGGAGGTGCGCCGCCGCCCGCGGGTGGCGATCCTGCCGACCGGCTCGGAGATTATCGCCCCGGGCACGCCGCTGTTCCCCGGCGCGATCGTCGATTCCAACTCCTACGTGCTGGCCGGACAGGTGCGCCAGTGGGGCGGCCTGCCAACCCGCTACCCACCCACCCCGGATGTGTACGAGCAGCTCCGGGCGCGGGTGCTGGAGGCGCTCCAGACGCACGACGTGGTGGTGATGAACGCCGGCTCGTCGGCCGGCACCGAGGACTTCACCGCCTCGCTGCTAGAGGAGCTGGGCGAAAAGGCGGTTCACGGGGTGGCGATCCGTCCCGGGCACCCGGTGGTGCTGGGGGTGGCCGGAGGGAAACCGTTCCTGGGCATCCCGGGCTACCCGGTCTCCGCGGTGCTGACCGCCGAGCTGTTCCTGCGTCCGCTGCTGGCGCGGCTGCTGGGGGTGCCGCTGGTGGAGCGGCCAACGCTCAGCGCCACGATCACCCGCAAGGTGCTGTCGCCGATGGGCGAGGACGAGTTTCTGCGGGTGAAGCTGGGCAAGGTGGGCGAGCGCACGATCGCCACCCCATTGCAGCGCGGGGCCGGAGTGCTGATGTCCATGGTGCGCGCCGATGGGATCGTACGGATCCCGCGTTTCTCGGAAGGCGTCCACGCCGGGCAGCCGGTGACGGTCACGCTCTTGCGCCCGCCGGAGTCTATCGAGCGCACCGTGGTCGCCATCGGCAGCCACGATCTGACGCTGGACCTGCTTTCGGACGCGCTTGCCCGCCGCGCCCCCGGCTGGTCGCTGTCGTCGTCCAACGTCGGCAGCCTGGGCGGCCTGATCGCGCTCTCACGAGACGAGTGCCACCTGGCGGGATCGCACCTGCTGGACGAGGCGAGCGGCGAATACAACGTCTCATACATTCAGCGCTACCTGCGCGGGCGGCCGGTGGTGCTGGTGACGCTGGTCTACCGCGACCAGGGCCTTATCGTCCCGCCCGGCAACCCGAAGCAGATCGGCTCCATTGAAGACCTCACCCGTGAGGACGTGCAGTTCGTGAATCGTCAGCGCGGCAGCGGGACTCGAGTGCTGCTGGACTATCGGCTCGCCCAACTTGGGATCGACTCCACGACGATCCGCGGCTACGAGCGTGAGGAGTACACCCACCTGGGGGTGGCGGCGGCGGTCTCCAGCGGCGCGGCGGACGCTGGTCTAGGGATCCTGGCCGCCGCCCGCGCGCTGCACCTGGACTTCGTCCCGCTGCTGAAGGAGCGCTACGACCTGGTGATCCCGCGCGAGTACTTCCAGTCGGAGCTGCTCGCGCCGCTGCTGGCCATCATCCGCGGCGCCGAATTCCCGGCCGCGGTGCAGGCGCTGGGCGGCTACGACACCAGCGACATGGGCCGCGTCGTCGCCGAGTTGTAATCGGCGAGACGCGGCCCC
>SXGT01871228.1_pt1 | contig 10379 bp, 5 predicted proteins | sample 3176221 | NCBI WGS metagenome assembly SXGT01 (sample SAMN11356862, study PRJNA531348) | freshwater metagenome | isolation source: freshwater sample F1-120 | place: China: Fuxian Lake, Yuxi | collected 2017-12-25
CGAAGCGAAAAAAGTGCCCGGCGTGGAGCAAGCTGAAGTTTGGAATTTTGCATTGGCACGCTATATCCGCCCGGATGGTTCAGAGAGCGGCAACCTGTATCTCATAGCCCCGCCCGCCGGTTCGCAATTTCTCGACCCACCCATCATCGAAGGACGCGACCTGGAACCCGGCGATACAGATGCGGCGGTGGTCAGTCCCGGCTTTCTCGCGCGCGAGCCCACCCTGCAGCTTGGCGGACCGATGAAGATCAAGATCGAAGGTCGTGAGCAGATCTACACCATCGTTGGAGTGGTCAACATGATCGGCAATGAATCCATCGGCTACTTCACACTGATCGATTACTCCGCCTACTCGCGCCACGTGCGCGAACCCAACCGCGCGAACAGCATCGTCTTCACCCTTTCAACCGACTCGCTCGAAGAGCAGCGCACCATCACCAGTGCCGTCGAAGAACATTTCGACCGGGTCGATATCGAAGTGACCAACACCTTTCTCGTTGAAGATGAACGGCAGGAGATCGATGCCGCCTTTGGCATCGTCGTTGCCTTGTTGATGATCATGACCGTCCTGCTTGCCACGGTCGGCGGGCTGGGCTTGATGGGTACGATGAGCTTGAACGTGATGGACCGTGTGCGTGAGATCGGTGTGATGCGCGCGTTCGGTGCCTCCAGCAAAATGATCTCGCGCATCGTCATCATCGAAGGTCTGTTGATTGGAATGATGAGTTGGATCCTGGCGATCGGACTTTCCCTGCCCATCAGTAGTTTCCTCGCTCGAGCCGTGGGCATCTCGTTCATGGACTACCCCATTCCTGCCACCACGTCCCCGGGCGGAATCTTCGCCTGGGCAGTCATCGTCATCGTCATCTCTATTGAAGCCAGTCTGCTGCCTGCACTGCGGGCTGCAAGACTGACCGTTACCGAAGTGCTGGCATATGAATAAAGATGTCACTCTGAGCGACAGCGAAGAGTCTTTTACATTGCAGTAGAGATCCTCACCTGCACTGCATCCGCAGCGCGGTGCATGTGTCGCTTTCGCTCAGGATGACACGGACAACAAAGGAGTACATAATGAAAATAAAATTCTTCTCCTTACTCACATTGACCGCCCTGCTCCTCGCCGCCTGCGGAGCGGACTCGACCGAACCGGCAGTTGAGCCTGTCACAGAAGAAGTCTCCCCCACCACCGTCACCGCCGAAGGGACGTTAATGCCCAGGCGATCTGCCGAACTTGCTTTCGCGCAAGGCGGTGTGGTGAACGAAGTCTTTGTTCAGCTCGGCGAACGGGTTTCTGAAGGAGATGTGATCGTGCAGTTGATCGGGGTGGATTCTGCCAAGGCAGAACTGGCTGCTGCACAGCTCGAACAAACTCTTGCACTTCAAGCCCTTGATGCCTTGTATCGGAATGCCTTGCAAAGTTCATCAAAGACCGAACAGGCATTGATGAAAGCACAGGAAGCCTACGAAAGCGAAGCCAATGGCTGGAACCTCGGCAACGAAGATGAAGCCACCGACCTTGAACTAAGCATAGAAGATTATGTGATCGCCGAAGAAAATTACCGCGAAGCTCACGAAAAACTGGATGATGTGCTGGATCTGGATGAAGACAACCATGACCGCCTGGAAGCACAGGAAGAGCATGATAAAGAAAAAGCATCACTCGCCGAAGCATATTCCGATCTACGGACCGCGCTGGCTGAGAACGATAGATCTCTCAATGAAGAACACATCAATCTATTGACCGCCATTTCGAACCTTGAGTCTGCGCGGGAGTTGCAAGAACGCTTGAATAGCGACAACCTGGACCCCGAAATTCTCGCCGCGGCCCAAGCCCGCCTGGATGCAGCTTCTGCACATGTGGCGGCTGCCGAAGCCGCTGTGGAACTTTACGAACTGCGCGCGCCGTTCAATGGAATTTTACTCAGCAGCGACCTGACCACAGGTGAAACCGTTCTACCGATGACGCCGGTCGCGTTCGTGGCGGACACTTCGCAATGGATCGTGAAGACAAAAGACCTCGCAGAGGTGGATGTGGCAAATGTCGCGGTTGGAGATGCAGCCCAGGTCAAGTTCGATGCGTTTCCCGATGAGGAGTTCACAGGTACGGTAACGGAAGTCAACCCGGTGGGGAAACTGTATCTTGGCGATATGACCTATCAAGTCACCATTGAATTAGAGGAAGCAGACTCGCGCTTTAAGTGGAATATGACCGCGGTGGTGAATATCAATGAATGAGGTTTGCCTGTTTCAATAGCCACGGCTCCAGTTCAGAGATGTTCTCACTGAGGCGGGCAGCAGCAATCACTGGCAGCCAGAGACGATATTGCTCTTGTCCGCTTTGGCGCAGGGAAAAATAGCGTTCTAAATACACAGCATGAAACCGGTTCAAGACCGCTCGCAATAGTGGGTTGGGAAGTGTGCTGGCAGCCCCCAGCAAGAGGACCGATGTTCGCGCAACATCTGCCAGGGGATCACCGCGAGAAGCATCGATCCAATCGATGATCTTGGCAGCGCTGCCGTTCAACATAATGTTGCCGGGATGAAAATCGCCATGACAGATCCGATCCCCTTCGGGGAACGCGGCGAGCTTTTCAGATACCTGTTGCTTGAGCCGGTCTGGAAGGGCATTGGCATGCTGAAGTTTTTTCTCCAACTTGTTTTTTAAAGGCGGAAGCGTTGATTCCACATGGCTTTGATGCAGTTGAAAGTGCATGTCTGCCAGCTTCTGCGCCAACGGCTGCAACTTCCACAATGAGCGTTTGAAGATCTCGAACATCGAACGTCCTTGCACACGCTCATAGATCAGACCATTTCTTCCATCGTGCTGGATCATTGGAAAAACTTGAGGGGCAAGCCCGCTGATATAAACTGCTTGAGCCATTCGAAATTCATATTCAATATCTTCTACTGGCATCCAGGTGTGAAATAATTTCAATACACGACCCGGGTTCCATTCATAGATATCAGCTGTACGCCCGGCGGCTAGGAATCTTCCGATCATAAATGTGGACATGGATTCTCGTTGGCTTTCTATTCACTAGATCATTTGACATATCGATGTAAAGTACGTAAGTAGATCTTTAATCGAACTACTTTTTTGACTATACAAATATAATTTTATTCCTTATTTTCATGTAATTTGTTGGTAGGGAAAACACCCATGTCCATTAATTTGTCTATAGGTAATAATAAAAAAAATGGTCATTTTCCATTAAATACCGTACTGATCAGCATATATCTGTTTCATAATCGTATTGTATGAATTTATCATTGTTTTATACAATTAGTTTCCAGGGTTTCTTGTACGAACAAGTCATGTAAGCACAATTTCATGAAACAAGAGAAGAATATGAGTGCTAAAACCAAACTTCAGTTGGAAACCGAACTTATGGAAGCACAGGCAAGGATCGCGAAACTTGAACGCGATCTGCAAAAAGCCAGGGCAGGCGGGCAGGCAAAAAAGCCAGCGCGTAAAAACCCGCCAAAGAGATCTCAAACTGAAGAAGACCTACTGCATCTCCTGGACGTGCTGCCGGTTGGGGTTTCCATTCTGAATGGTGAGCGCAAGGTGGTCTTTCAAAACTCCGCCCTCTCCCATATCCTGGATATGACTCCGGAGGGAATTCAGACGGGTGCTTATAAGGACCGCAAATATCTGGCAGCTGACGGGAGTGCCATGCCCGCAGACGGTTTCGCAAGTGTGCAAGCACATCAGAGCGGACAGGCCGTATATAACGTGGAAACGGGGGTTATCAAAGAAAATGGAGAAACGATCTGGACAAGCGTTTCTGCCGTGCCAGCAGATCTTCCTGATTGGAAAATGGTCATTGTCACAACCGATATCACTGAGCGCAAACAATATGAATTTGCCTTACAACAAAGCGAAGAAAAATATTCTGCGTTGTTCGAAAAGTCCGCGGTTCCAGCGGCGTTGACCAGGATGCCTGAAGGCGTTTTTGTGGATATCAACGAAGCATTCCAGTCCGTTCTTGGGTACAGCCGCGCGGAGGTAATTGGCAAAACATCGCTGGAGATCGGCATGACCCTTCCAGCGGAACGCACTCAGACGGCTTTGGATCTGGAGAAGCATAACTTCCTGCGAGACAATGAAAAACATTTATTCACTAAAAGCGGCGAGGCACGCATTGCCACGATCAACGTAAGCAAAGTAAAGATCGGCGGGCAGGATTTCGTCATCACTACAATTCACGATATCACCGAGCGGAAACGGGTGGAAGAAAAACTGCTCCAATCAGAAGAAAAATTCTCCCTGGCTTTCAATAAAAGCCCTGTTGCGTTGAGCCTGACGCGGATGGCAGATGGCAAATTCATTGATGCGAACGAAGTTTATCAGAACGTCTTTGAATTTACGCGCGACGAACTCATTGGGCATACCAGTGTGGAATTGAACATCGTCACTCCCGAGGCGCGCCGCAAATTGATGGAACAACAGCGGGCGGCAGGGGGTACACAAAATGCCGAGATCGAATTACGCGCCAAGTCAGGCAGGCTGGTCCCCGGCTTGTTTTCTTCAGGGCTGATCACGTTGAATGGGGAAATCCACCTCCTCAATACCTTGATCGACATCACTGAGTGGAAACGCGCTGCAAAAGAAGCACAGGAATACCAAAGAAAAGTGCAGCTTTTTGTTGAATACTCTCCGGCAGCTATCGCCATGTTCGACAAAGAAATGCGTTATCTGGTGGCAAGCCATCGTTTCTTACTCGACTATAGGATCCCCACCCAGGACATCATTGGCAGATCACATTATGAGATCTTTCCCGAAATTTCGGAACGCTGGAAAGATATTCACAAGCGTTGTCTTGCAGGTGCCGTGGAAAGTGAAGAAGCAGAGCTATTTATCCGAACAGACGGGACTTTCGATTGGGTACGTTGGGAAATCCGCCCGTGGTACGAAGCAGATGGGTCGATCGGCGGCATCATTCTGTTCTCAGAAGTGGTCACTGACAAAGTCCAATTGGAACAACGACAGGCAACCCTCACCGAACGCCTTGACCTGGCCACCCGTTCTTCAGGCATTGGCATCTGGGATTGGGACATCCAAAAGAACGAGATCGTTTGGGATGAGGAGATGTATGCTTTGTATGGGCTTAAGCCTGGTGAGTTTGGCGGCGCCTACGAAGCCTGGCTGCATGGCGTCCACCCGGAAGACCGTGAACAGGGCAATGAAATTTCGGCGGCTGCCGTACGCGGCGAACGGGAATACGATACCGAATTCCGTGTGGTTTGGCCAGATGGCTCGGTGCATTGGTTGAAAGCCAATGGAAAGGTCTTCTACGACAACGCCGGCGCTCCGCAGCGCATGGTGGGTATCAATTTCGATATCACCGAGCGCAAGCAGATGGAGATTACCTTGCGCGAGAATGAACACCGGCTGCGCGAAGCGCATCGCATAGCCCATATCGCAAACTGGGAATGGGACCTACTCACAGGGGAGACGCGCTGGTCGACGGAGAACTATGCCATCCACGGACTGGATCCAAACTCGCCCACATTCACCCCCGATTCGCTCATGAAACTCATTCACCCCGATGATCAGGAACGGGTCAGTGCGGTTATCTCCCAAGCTATCACCGAAGGAAAACCTGCTGATCTCGAATATCGCATTTATCGCCCTGATGGTTCGCTACGGGTGATTCATGCGATGGGAGAGGTAACCCAGTTCGATGCCATGGGACGACCCACTTTGATGGTAGGTACCAATCAGGACATCACCGAACGCAAACGGATGGAAGAAAAAATTCGTGAGAGCGAGGAATTTCTCCGTTTGGCGTATGAGGCCACCGACCTGGGAATTTGGAAGAATGACCTGATAACCGGCAGTGTGGAATTCGATGAGCGCGCCCGCATCCATTATGGTTTCGATACGGTGCAAACGACCATCCCTGAATTAATGAGTCATATCCATCCAGACGATGTCAACAGGCTGGGATCGGAGATAGCGGCTGTCACGGGTCCCACCGGCGACGGAAAATTTGCCACAGAGTATCGGGTGATCCACCCGGATGGCAGTGTTCATTGGCTGGCTGTTGGAGTACGGGTCACCTTTGAAGGCGAGGGTGAAGAACGTCATGCGGTGATGGGATATGGCACTTCATTGGACATCACCGAGCGCAAACTAATGGAGGAAAAACTAAGTGAGAGTGAAGAACGTTTTCGCATTGCGCTCAATAACTCGCCGATCGTCGTCTTCAATCAAGATCAAGACTTGCGCTATACCTGGATCCACAACCCAGGGATGGGCTTCAGCCCGGAGGCGATCCTAGGCAAAACAGACGCTGAACTGCTCTCTACAGAAGATGCCGCAGTTTTAACCGCGATCAAACAGCGTGTCCTGAAAACCGGTACCTCAGCCCGCGAAGAAATCAAAGCAACTTCAAATGAGCAGGCATTTTTCTATGACCTTACCGTCGAACCTTTGCGCGACGTGAATGGAACCATCATCGGTGTGACCTGCGTGTCTGTGGATATCACCAAACGCAAACAGGCGGAAGAGGCTTTGCGTCAATCTCAAAATAACTTCGCCAAGGCATTCGATATTAACCCGACTGCCCTGGTGATCACCCGGAACGCAGATGGTGTATTTCTCAATATTAACAACGCCTATACTGCCATCATGGGATATGAACGCTCGGACATCATCGATCACAAAGTCATCGATTTCCCGATCTACCCAGACCTGGAAGTACGCGATAAATTACTTAATACGTATGCAGAACAGGGTAGAGTGACTAATTTTGAATTGACCGTCCGCGATAAAGGACAGAACCTGCACGACATCCTGGTTTCACTGGAACCGATCGTGTACAACAATGAAGATTGCATCCTGTCTGCCTTCGTTGATATCACGGGTCTTAAGCAAGCGCAAAAAGATCTACGAGCCAGTCAGGAACTCCTGCAATCCGTTATTGATAATACCCCGGCGCTGGTTTATAGCCTGGATTTGGAAGGGCGCTTCCTGCTCATTAACCGCCCGCTGGAAAAACTTTTTGGCCACACCAATACAGAGATGATCGGGCATACCCGGGCAGAATTCATCGAGCCCGAGCTTGCCGAACAACACCGCATCAATGACCTTGAGATCTTCCGATCAGGAGAGCCAAAGATCTTTGAAGAGGAAAACATGGAGCCGGATGGCAGACATGTTTACCTCACCACCAAGTTCCCTCTTCGCGATGCCAATGGTAATATATATGCTGTATGCGGAATCTCCACTGACATGACCGACCGCAAACTCATCGAAGAAGAATTGATCCGGTCCAACGCGGAATTGGAACAGTTCGCTTACATCGCCTCGCATGACCTGCAAGAACCCCTGCGCGCTGTGGCTGGCATGGTGCAACTCCTGCAAAAGCGCTATGAGGGACAATTAGACGAGCGTGCCGATGAATACATTAAACATGCTGTAGATGCCGCGGCACGCATGCAGTCCCTTATTCAGGCGCTGTTATCGTATTCCCGTGCCCAACGTGACAACCAGCCCATGGAACAGGTGGACGCAGGAACCAGTTTGCAGCTCGCGCTCAAGAATTTAGACACGTCCATCCGTGATAACCATGCCGTGATCACAGCAGATGCCCTGCCCCGCGTGCATGCCAACCCGGCGCAACTGACCCAGCTATTCCAAAACCTGATCGGAAACGCGATCAAGTTCCGGCGTGATGTTGAACCGCAGATCCATATCTCGGCAACCAAATTGACAGATGCCTGGCAGTTCTCGGTCCGTGATAATGGCATTGGCATTGAGCCTCAATATTTCGAGCGCATCTTTATGATCTTCCAACGGCTGCACACCCAACGGGAGTTTTCAGGCACCGGTATCGGGCTGGCGTTATGCAAAAAGATCATTGAACGTCATGGAGGGCGCATTTGGGTCGAGTCTGAACCTGAACATGGCTCGGTCTTCCACTTTACACTTCCCCTAAGGAGAAATTTATGACCAACCACCACCAACCCAAGATCATCGACATTCTGCTTGTTGAAGACAGCCCGGCAGATGTTTTGATCGCGCGCGAAGCGCTGACAGAGGCCAAACTTATCAATAACATTCATGTGACCGAAGACGGCGTGGAAGCTTTGGATTTTCTGTATAAACGGGGAAAGTTCGCCTCTGTTCCGCGCCCGGACCTGATCCTGCTCGATCTGAATTTGCCTCGCAAGAACGGGCGCGAAGTGCTGGAAGAGATCAAAGCCGATGCAAGCCTAAAAAGCATTCCGGTCGTGGTGCTTACCACCTCCAGTGCGGAAGAAGATATTTTGAGATCGTACAACCTGCATGCCAATTGCTATGTGGTTAAGCCGGTGGAGTTCGAAAGTTTCGTAAGGGCGGTTCAATCCATTCAACAATTTTGGTTCAGCATCGTAGCCCTTCCGCCTGACAAGGAATAAGTATGAAGAGTCTCCAGACCATCAAGGTATTGCTGATCGAAGATAACCCCAGCGATGTTCTCCTCTTGCGTTCCATATTAGAGGAAGATCAACTTTCGAAATTTGAGCTGACCCAGGCAGAGCGCTTATCCGATGGGTTAAAGCTGCTGGATGGAGACTCCTTCGATATCATCCTTGCCGACCTGGGGCTGCCAGACAGTTCTGGACTGGAGACCTTTAAACGCCTGCACGAACATGCGCCTGAAATCCCCGTGATCGTCTTTTCGGGGAACGAAAATGAAGAGCAGGCGGTCAATTCTGTGCGGGATGGCGCCCAGGATTACCTGGTGAAAAGCCTGAGCGGGTTCGAAATGGCGGCCCGGTCCATTCGCTATGGCATTGAAAGAAACAAACTGCAAGGCACCCTGCGGGATTCGGAACAACGCTTTTCGACCCTGTTTCGCTTGAACCCTGTGCCGGTGGGCATAACCCGCCAAACCGATTACCGCATCGTGGATGTAAATGATGCCTGGATCGACCTGACCGGTTACACGCGCGATGAAGCGATCGGTCACACATCCGCTGAGCTGGGTCTCGTTAAGCCTGAAAAATTGAAGCAAATTCGCAAAATAATCGCAGAGCAGGGGGAACTGATCCAATTTGAAGTCCAGCTTAACAGACGGTCTGGTGAAGAACGGCAGATATTGATCTCCTCTGAACCGATCCAACTGGGAAGCGAAACGTACATACTAAACAGCCTGTTAGACATTACCGAACGCAAACGCTCAGAAGAAGCTCTAAAAGATAGTGAAGCCCGGTTTTCAACCGCTTTCTTCACCAACCCGGTTTCACAATCGATCATCGACATGGGAACCAGCAAGATCATCGAGGTCAATGATGCCTGTTGCCGGCTCTACGGATTCAGCCGTGAAGAATTGATCGGCGCCGACCCGGATGATCTAAACCTTTGGATATACCATGAAGAAGAACTGGCTGCCGTAAACGAATTGCAAAAGACCGGTCACCTGCTTCCGAAAGAGATCACGATCCGGACGAAATCGGGTCAAAAACGCACCATCCTTTTCACGGTCGAGCCGATCCCCTGGAAGGGTGTTCCTTGTTTGATGACCTCGTCCGTTGACATCAGCGAACGCAAACAAGCGGAGCAGCAACTGCATGAGAGCGAGGTGCTTCTGCGGCAGGTGCTGGAAAGCATTCCAGATTCGACCTTTGCGCTGGATACGAACTACCGCTTCCTGATCGACAACCAACGCCATCAAGAGGAACTCATTGCCAGCGGTGGGCATCCGTTCAAGGTTGGTGAAGAAATGCTCTCCCCCGCTTATCCACCGGAGGTCTTGAGTTTCTGGCAGGCAGCATACGACCGCGCATTGGCTGGCGAGACCTTCAATCTGGAAAATTCATGGTTGGATACGAATGGAAACCTTCACTTCCATGAGAATCGTTTTTCACCGCTGCATGATGCAACAGGCACCATCATCGGCGCCCTGGTGGTGGCCCACGATATTTCCAATCGCAAACGAGCCGAGCAGGAAAGCGCCTATCGGCAGGAATTGCTTGAAAAGATCATTCAACTAGGCAAGAACATTGCCTCCCTTACCGACCTGGATACCTGTCTACATGAGATCTACAACAGCACCCGCTTTGGTTTGGGCTACGACCGGGTAGGTCTCTTTCTTTATGACCCAACGCTCCAGCATGTATTGGGTGTATACGGCACGAGCCGCACCGGCGAATTGGAAGAACCCGGTTTCTTTGATGGACCCGTGGATAACTACGTCCATACCTGGGGAAAAGCACTGCAAAGCCCATCAGGCATTGCCTGGGTCGAGAATTATCAAGAGCAATTCGATCCACCTCCGGGTCATCCCCTATTTGAGGTCGGGCAACTTATCACCGTCGCTGCCTGGGCAGGCGAAAAACCCGTGGCCCTGATCTCAGCCGACAACCTGCTAAGCGGGCGGGAGATC
>SXGT01591531.1_pt1 | contig 10378 bp, 8 predicted proteins | sample 3176221 | NCBI WGS metagenome assembly SXGT01 (sample SAMN11356862, study PRJNA531348) | freshwater metagenome | isolation source: freshwater sample F1-120 | place: China: Fuxian Lake, Yuxi | collected 2017-12-25
AATGAACTCGGGCGCTGAAGCGGTCGAGACGGCGGTAAAGCTTGCTCGCAAGTGGGCCTATCAGGTCAAGAAAGTGCCGCGCCCTCAGGCGGAAATCATAGTGGCGGGTAACAACTTCCACGGGCGCACGGTCACCATTGTTTCATTCTCCACCGAACCTCTCTATCGTGATGACTTCGGTCCATTCACACCAGGCTTTGTGGTGGTCGAGTACGGGAATGTCGATGCCCTCGAAAAGGCGATCACACCCAATACTGCAGCGATCTTGTTGGAGCCGATCCAGGGTGAAGCCGGTGTTATCATGCCGCCTGCCGGATATTTGAAGAAGGTAGCGGAACTTTGCAAGAAGCATAATGTGCTTTATATCTCGGATGAAATTCAAACGGGTCTCGGTCGAACCGGCAAGCTGTTTGCCGCAAATCATGAAGACGTCCGCCCGGATGTTGTGATCGTGGGTAAGGCGCTCTCTGGCGGCTTTTACCCCGTCTCTGCTGTTCTCGCGGATAAACCCATCTTAGGCTTGTTCACGGCTGGCGAGCACGGCTCCACTTTTGGTGGAAATCCGCTTGCTGCGGCAGTGGCTCGCGCATCGTTAAAAGTTTTGCGCGAAGAAAAACTGGCTGATCGTGCCGCAGAACTGGGAACTTACTTTGTGGAACAGTTGAGTGAGATCCCCAGCCCGCATGTGAAAGAAGTTCGCGGAAAGGGTTTGCTCATCGGTGTGGAACTCAAACCTGAAGCAGGTGGAGCTCGTCGCTTCTGTGAAGCACTTAAGAGCAAAGGCATTCTTGCCAAGGAGACGCACGATAATGTCATCCGTTTTGCGCCGCCTCTTGTAATTGATAAAGAAACGATAGATTGGGCTTTACCTGCTATACGCGAAACGCTCAATATGCCGTAAGAAATTAAACCAGACCCTAAAGGATTTGTACCTCTAGGGTCTTTTTATGGAGGCACCATGTATATTGGAATTCCAAAAGAAAGCCGACCGTTTGAATATCGTGTTGGTTTATCTCCCGCCGGTGTTGAGATACTGACCCATTTCGGGCATCAGGTCTTCGTTGAGCATGAGGCTGGGGCAGGGGCTGGTTTCAAAGACCAGGACTATGAACGGGCAGGAGCACGCATTGCCTTTTCTCCGCAGGAAGTTTTTGGTCGGGCAGACTTTTTATTGAAGGTTTCCCGTCCTCAGAAACAAGAAATGGAATGGGTAAAAGACGGCGCTATTTTGGCTGGATTTTTGCATCTAGCTTCTGCATCCCAAGACCAGATCGATCTGCTCCTGGAAAAGAAGATCACTGCGTTGGCATATGAACAGATCACAGACACTCAAGGCGGACGTGTGGTCTTGCGTCCGTTCAGTTTGATCTGTGGTGCAATGGTTGCTCAGATCGCAGCGCGTTGGCTGCAGACCAACCGTGGCGGGAAAGGCATCCTGTTGAGCGGCGTGCCGGGTGTGCCGCCCGCTGAAGTGGTTATCATTGGCGGCGGTGCGGTAGGTACATCAGCGGCGCGTGCCATGCAAAATGCAGGTGCACACGTCACTGTGTTGGATAAGAACATGGCGGCTCTGGAAAATATTCACGATAGATTACCCGGCGTGGTGACCATGATGGCAACCCAACGGAATATTGAAAGAGCCACAGCTTTTGCCGATGTGGTCGTTGGTGCTGTTCTGGTTGCAGGGCAGCGTGCACCTGTGGTCGTTACCCGTGACATGGTGCGTGCCATGAAACCGCGCTCGGTCATCATTGATGTCAGTATTGACCAGGGCGGATGTGTGGAAACATCCCGCCCGACCATGCACGACAACCCAACCTTTGTAGAAGAAGGTATCGTTCATTACTGTGTTCCTAATATTGCCAGTACTGTGGCACGTACTGCCAGCCACGTATTCTTGAACTCAGCCATCCCCTTTATTTCTGAGATCGCCAATAACGGAATAGATGCTGCCATGAAGAACGACTCTTCCATAGAAGCCGCTGTGAACACTCATCAAGGCAGGATGCTAAATCTTGTTCGCTTGAGTGCGGAGGTGAAGGAATGAATGCAGCCTCCATTTATCAATCCCGCGTGACGACAGCGGAGGAAGCCATCAAGCAGGTCAAATCTGGTAACCGCATCTTTCTGACCGGCAACGTCTCTGTCCCAAAGATGCTTTTATCGGCTCTTGTCGATTATGCCCCCAACGTGACCGACGTCGAAATTTGCCAGGCTTTGACCATTGGCGGCGCGGATTATGTCAGCCCTGAGATGGAAGGTCACCTGCGTGTGAATTCCATGTTCATCAGTGCCAATATTCGCAAAGCTGTTCAAGAAGGTCGGGCAGACTTTACCCCCGTTCTTCTTTCAGAATTCCCGCTCTTGTTCAAACGTGGCGTATTGCCTGTGGATGTGGCGCTCATTCACGTCTCCAGACCGGATGAACATGGTTTTTGCAGCCTCGGCGTGGAAGTGGGCTTGACCAAATCTGCAGCCGAATCTGCCAAAATCATCATAGCCGAAGTCAACGACCAAATGCCGCGCACCTTGGGTGATTCGTTCATCCATGTTAGCCGTTTGAACTACATCGTGCCGGTCAACTACCCGATCCCTGAACACAGAATGGCAGCCGAAGGCGATGCAGACATTGTGCAAGGTATTGCCGGACACGTTGCCTCGCTCATCCCCGATGGCGCGACCATGCAATTGGGCATTGGTTCCATCCCGGATGCGGTCTTGAAATTCCTGATGGATAAACGTGACCTAGGTATTCACACCGAATTATTCTCAGATGGTGTGATCGAATTGGTTAATGCCGGTGTTCTGACGAATGCACGCAAATCGCTGCACCCTGGCAAAATCGTGGCTGGCTTTATCCTTGGCACCCAAAAACTGTATGAGTGGGTCAATGATAATCCCATGGTTGAAATGCACCCAACCGAGTATGTGAATGATCCATTCATCATTGCACAGAACGAACGGATGGTGGCAGTAAACTCAGCCATAGAGGTGGATCTCACTGGTCAGGTTTGTGCCGATAGTATCGGTCCCAAACTGTACAGTGGGGTAGGTGGACAGTTAGACTTTATCTACGGCGCATCCCGCTCCAAGGGCGGCGTTCCCATCATCGCTTTGCCCAGCACAGCGACCATGCGAGATGGCACCAAGATTAGCAAGATCACAGCCATGCTTAAACCGGGCGCAGGCGTCGTCACGAGCCGCAATCACGTCCGCTTTGTGGTGACAGAGTATGGAATTGCCGATTTGTACGGCAAGACCATTCGTCAGCGTGCTCAAGCCTTGATCAAAGTAGCGAACCCGATCTTCCACGATGAGTTGCAAAAACAGGCAAAAGAGCTGCATTACTTGTAGAAAAATGCACAATCGAACCGGTTTGGAGTCGTAACTCCAAACCGGTTTTTTTGTTAACCAGATGATAGTTGTGTGGTAAAACTAACTCGTCCGAAGGCTTATACTCCACACAGCGAGACAGCCCGGTTAGGTTACCTAATCTTTTACCTATAATCGGAACAAAACTTACACTCATTAAAATTGATAGGAATGCACCATGCGTAATGCAAAAATTGTAGCAACAATCGGACCCGCCTCAGATTCTGAGCAGGCGTTGGAATCCCTGATCAAAGCGGGCATGAATGTTGCCCGTTTGAATTTCTCTCACGGTACTCATGAACAACATGCGGTCCGCGTAAAGCGAATTCGTGAAGTATCTCAACGACTTAATATGCCGGTTGGCATTTTGCAGGACTTGCAAGGTCCAAAGATCCGTGTTGGAAAATTGGAAGTGCCGCTTCAGCTCTCAGTGAATGAAGAAGTGTGCCTTTATGCCACTAAAGATACTCCGCCTCAAAATGGCTGTCAGTTGATCCCAGTCGACTTCCGTGAGCTATTTGACTCCGTACAAAAGGGCGATAAGCTCTTGTTGGATGATGGGCGTCTTGCTTTGCAGGTCATTTCTGCAGAAGGACGGCAGGTCCACGCCACCGTGAAAGTAGGCGGCGCACTTTCCTCACACAAGGGTATCAACCTTCCTGGTGTTAAGTTGCGTATTGCGGGCTTTACCGAAAAAGATAAAGCCGATCTTGCTTTTGGTATCTCTCAAGGAGTGGACGCCGTTGCGATTTCCTTCGTTCGCAGTGCGGATGATGTTCGTGAAGTTCGTGCTGCCATCAAGGAATACTCTGCTGGAAAACATGAACCCTTGCTGATCGCCAAGCTGGAGAAGCCTGAAGCAATGGACCAACTGGATGAGATCCTCGAAGTGGTGGATGGCGTGATGGTTGCCCGTGGCGACCTTGGTGTGGAACTTCCGCCAGAACAAGTGCCTCCTCTGCAAAAGATGATCATCCGTGCTGCGAATGCTCAAGCCAAGCTGGTGATCACAGCAACACAGATGCTTGAATCGATGATCCAAAATCCGCTTCCTACTCGTGCTGAAGCTTCCGATGTTGCTAATGCGGTCTTCGATGGTACCGATGCTGTTATGCTTTCAGCAGAAACGGCTTCAGGTGAATACCCCAGCCTTGCGGTCGAGATGATGTCACGCATTGTTTCTGAGGCTGAATCTCACTTCAAAGAGTGGGGAAGCCGTCAGGACGCAAAGGCAGGCTTGGGTGAGTCTGATGCGGCGTCGATGGCGCGCGCATCCAATGTTCTGGCAAGCGACCCCGAAGTGCAAGCCGTTTCTGTCTTCACCATGCGCGGACGTTCCGCCTGGCTCATGTCCAAGGCGCGACCATCGAAGCAGATCCTGGCCTTCACCCCCGAGCGCGAAACATTCAATCAGTTGGCATTCCTCTGGGGCGTTCGTCCGCATCTTGTGAAATTTGCCAAGACTATGGACGACATGCTTTCAGAAGTGGACTCTGTGCTGTTGAAATCAGGCATCAGTTCGGGACAGCAGGTGGTGTTGGTTTGCGGTTTCCCGATCGGCGAACAACGCCCGCCTAACATGGCTCTTCTCCACACTGTGGCAAGTGACCCTACATTATCGCTGGCGCGGAAAATGGCAGAGAAAAAATAAATTAACAAAAAAGAAGCGGATGCATTTTGCTGCATCCGCTTCTTTTTGTTAACCGATTCATGATTCAGCGCTTCCTGCCTTTTACTCCCTTGAAGCGATGATGATCCCAATGCCGATCAGTACCCCACCAAGGATGAACAGGGATGTGATCTGTTCTGAAAGAAAGAACCAACCTAGTAACGTCCCAACGACGGGTTGCGCGAAAAAGGTGAGCGATGCAACAGCGGCGGGCAATTCGGCAAAGGCATAATTCCAAAGGAACATGGCAATAGCCGTTGAGATAATGCCAAGGAAGAGCAACCCGCCGAAGATACCCATCGTGATCTCGCCAACGCCTTGGGTATTGATTTCCCAAATAGTGAACGCTAGGCTGGAGGGTATCCCACCAAGCAGCATGATGGTGCTGGAGGTGAGAAGGTCTTGTGTCTGCGATACTTTGCGCACCAAAACCGAATAGAGCGCCCAAGTCAACGCTGCAGCGAGCAGACTCATATTGCCCCAAAAAAGGGAAGGTGAAAGTTCTGCTGTGCGGGGGTCAATGACTGCGAGCACGCCAAGAGTAGAGAGGACAAGTGCAATGATGCGCCTTGTTGTTGGCTTTTCACCCAATAGGAACGGCGCAAAGATCAAAACAAATGCGGGAGTTGCCGAGGTGACCAAAGACCCGTTGGACGCAGTGGAAAGTTTTGTCCCCACAAATTGGAAACCGAGCGAAATTCCATACCCCACAAAACCAACAAGAAAACTTTTCCAAAAGATTTCTTTCGTGATCGGTGTTGAAGTGGATGCTTTTCGATTTCGGAAATAAATAACGATCCCCAACCCAAGTGCGCCCATGATGAGCCGGATCAATAACAAGGTGAATGGAGGGATCACCTCCAAAACCACCTTGCTGACAACATACATGCCGCCCCAGATCGAGGCGGCAGTAAGACCAGCTATCAAACCTGCGAATGTATGGTGTTCATGCATAGTCCCCGATTATATCGAAATCGCAATACTTCTGTTACTGCAGAAATATACCTATAACATATGGCAGAAGAATCAGCAGCGCCAGCAACGGGTGACCGCGCCGGGACGTGTTGCGGCTATCCCAGCTAAATAGATAGACAGCCAGTCCAAATGCGATCAATCCGCTGGCAAACAGCGTGATGACTGATGCCCATGGAGAGAAAGGTGCAACTCTGCCCATTGCCAATCCATCAAAGGCATTCATGGCGTGGGTGGCAGGTAGAAGTTGGGCAAATTTCCCGGCAATTTCTGGCAACAAACTGTAAGGAACCATGAGCCCACCAAGCAGCATGGAGGGCACGAAAATGATCTGCGACCATAGCACGGTCATGCGTGAGCTGGGAGAGACTACACCGATCAAAATGCTCAAGCCTGCGCAGGCAAAAGCCAGGGCAAGAAAGATCAATACAAAATTGAACCAATTCACTGGCAGGGGAGCTTTGAATAAAAATGATCCAGTTGTGGTGATGATTGCCGCAACAATCGACATGTGCAAGGCGGTCGTCAATGCCGGTATGATCAGGATCGAGGTGGATGGGATTCCGTTTATCTTATAACTGCGGAACACTCCATTTTCACGGGCATTGACCAATGGGTCGGGAATCCCCAGCAAGGTTGCAGCCAGTACGCCGAATACGATCATCGCCGGTATGATATTCTCACGGAAGGGCGGGTTGATCTCTGCCATGACGAATCCCATCATCAGGTAAAAACCCAAAGGAAATAAGTAATTCATCAGTAGTAATTGTTTATGGCGAATGCCAGATCTAAATTCAAAAGAAAAGTGATGGATGAATGCGTTCATTGGTCTGCTCCAGAGTTTGTGATCTCAAGGAAACGGTCTTCCAGTGAAGGACGCTCCACTCGTAGATCGATCAGCGTGTCATGTTGGTTTTCTATATATGCAATAATGGCGGAGACGGAAGGTCCCACATTGGTGCTAAAGAAAGTGATGTATTCATCTCGTGTCATGTGCTGGGTAATTGCGGGGAAAGAAGTACTGTTGTTGGCAAGGCAGGCAGATTGCGTGCGCACGGATATTTTGGTCAGCCCTGCACCGGTTGCTGTGATCTCAAGTGGCGTGCCTGTACTTACGACCCTGCCTTTTAACATGATCGCCACCCGGTCTGACATTTGTTCTGCTTCCGCCATATCGTGGGTAGCAAGGACAATGGTGGTGCCTCCTGTTTGCAACTCCCGCATCATGTCATGCAATTCGACACGGGTTGCAACATCAAGACCGGCAGTGGGTTCGTCGAGGAATAAGACTTTGGGATTGTGGGCAATTGCCAGTGCCAGCGCAAGCCGGCGTTGCTGCCCGGTGGATAGCTCATAGAATTGGGATTTCAACTTTTCGGACAATCCCAATCTTTCCAATAGGTCCATCCGGGGAGACGTATTGTGGTAGGCGCAGAAGAACTTCATCGCTTCTTCTGGTGTGATGCTTTCAGGCAGCCCCGCCGATTGTAATTGGACGCCAATCAAATTCTTCAGCTCGTGGAATTTGCTGGACGGGTCGATTCCCGCTACTCGCAGTGAGCCGCCGTTTGGCGCACGCAAACCCTCAAGGCACTCCAGGGTACTGGTCTTGCCAGCTCCATTTGGACCGAGTAACCCGAATATCTCGCCTTGTTTTACATCGAATGTTGCATCATCCACTGCAACAAAATCACCGTATGTCTTTCGAAAGCCATTTACTGAAATAATCGTGTTGTTCATGTTTTGTTTTCCAACTCCCAGCCAAAATTGTTCACCAACCGCTCAGTTATGGAGATTCCTTTCTAGGAAAATTGTTGCACAAAAGATGTTGTTTTTCAAATGGTGAATATCACAAAACCCGTGGGTGTCCACGGGTTGAGGATGCGATTTCTATAATTAAACTCAAATTAGGGTAAATTGAGAAGATTGATTCCCACTACGGACTTAATCTTCATAGCGAGCTGTTCGTAATTTCTTTGTCTCGCCGCGCTTTTTCTTTTCCTTAATTCTTTCTTCTTTCGATGCCTTTGTAGGCTTGGTCTTGTGACGCGTCTTGGGTTTCTCACTGGCTTTCCTGATCAATTCATAAAATTTTGCCAGTGCATCCTCTCGGTTTGCTTCCTGGGTGCGAAATCGTTTTGCTTCAAGGATCAAAACGCCTTCAGTGTTGACGCGTTTTCCAGCAAGCTGAATCAGCCTGCCCTTTAAGTCAGAACCGAGCGACGGGGAGTTGACCACGTCAAAGCGTAGTTGAACAGCCGTCGCGACCTTGTTTACGTTCTGCCCTCCTGGACCCGATGCGCGGATGTATTCGAGTTGAATTTCGTTCTCTGGAATTCTCATTGAGATGAAATTATAAAATAAAAACCCCTCTCATTTAGGAGAGGGGCTGAGTGAGGTTGAAATTAGAACATCAACCCGTTGATCTTGTCGATCATTGCGCGGTCTGGGCGAAGATCGGGCTCGGTCAAGCGGTTTAGTGGAGTGTCAACGAGGTTGTAAATATCGGTGAGTGCGGGCTTGGTTGTGTTGACGTAGATCAAGCCGGTGAGCAGCCAATTGTTCTGTTGGGCTTCTTCGAGCGCCTGCAGAGCCAGCATCCGGTTGGTGGGGTCGTATCCCTTTTCAAGGTTCTTGAGGATGACGGTGGAACCATCGTGCATGGCAACTTCGCGAACTTCACCCTCATTCATTTCCTGTTCGAGCATGATCTCGCTGCGAGGAGCGATATAGGAAATTTCATGCAAAGGTTCTTCGTGATCCTTACCCCATGCATAGGAGTGGTAGGCGTTTTCCTGATTGTTGAAGGTCACACAGGGGCTGATGATGTCGAGCACAGCAATGCCGTTGTGTGCAAAGGCAGCTTTGAGAAGTTCTTTTACCTGTTTCGGGTTGCCTGCAAAAGAACGTGCAACAAAAGTTGCATTGGAGATTAGACCTTCCATGCAGATATCCACCGGCATGTAAGGATTCTCGCCTTGCTTCTTGAGATGCAACCCTTTTTCGGCTGTCGCAGAGAATTGACCTTTGGTCAGACCGTAAACGCCGTTGTTCTCCACGATGTAAACCATATTCACGTTGCGACGCATGGCATGTTTGAACTGACCCATACCAATGCTGGCGCTGTCGCCATCGCCAGAAACGCCGATGCCCTTCATGTGCGCATCACCGAACAACGCGCCGGTGGCAATAGACGGCATACGTCCATGCAGCGAGTTGAAACCAAAGCTGCGGTTCATGAAGTAGGTTGGCGATTTGGATGAACAACCGATGCCGGAAAACTTGATGACATCTTCAGGCAGTACGCTCATCTCGTACATTGCAGTAACGATCTGATTTGAGATCGAGTTGTGACCGCAGCCCTGGCACAATGTGCTGGGCGCGCCACGATAATCATTTTTGCTCAAGCCAACGCCGTTCACGTTCGCGGGGGCGCCAGCCATGGGAAGAGTTTCGCTCATAGTCTTATACTCCTTTTCGTTACCGTTAACTACTTCCGCTTGGTCTTGACAGCGGATTTGGATTTGGCAGGCTTCTTGGTTGCAGACTTCTTCACCGCCGCCTTCTTAGCCGGGGCTGCCTTTGCCTTCGCAACAGTTTTCTTCGCCTTTGAACCAGCTGCCAACTTCTGGCTGCCTGTCTTCTCGAATTTTGCCAAGATCCCTTCACGGACCCATTTTGCCGCTGCAGGCAAACCATCGTGAAATGCCACCGATTTGAACTTCATCGCATACTGAGGATACTCGGTGTACAAGAGTTGCAGCAACTGCCCATCGCGGTTCATTTCAACCACGAAGATCTGATCGTACTTCTCAATGAATGCATCGACTTCCTTGGTGAAGGGAATGGCACGCAATCGCAGGAATTCAGACTTGACGCCATTCTCCTGCTCAAGCTGAGCCTGGGCTTCAAAAATTGCGTTTTCAGTGGAGCCAAAGGCGATGATGCCGATCGATGCACCTTTCTTTTCATGCAATACTGGCGCAGGGACATATTGCTTGGCAGTGATCTGCTTTTGAGCGAGGCGTTCCATGTTCTTGATGTACACACCAGAGTCTTCAGTGTACTTGGCGTATTCATCGTGACCAGTTCCGCGGGTGAAGTACGAGCTAAGCGGATGCTTATTGCCGGGAATGGTGCGGTAGGGGATCGCGTCGCCATCTTTGTCGAGATAACGTCCCCAATTACCTTTTAGTTCTTCAAGGTCTTTTTCCCAAAGGATCTTACCTCGATCCATGGGGGTTTCAGGATATTGGAAAGGCTTACTCATCCACTGGTTCATACCCATGTCGAGATCGCTCAGAACGAAGACCGGGGTCTGAAGGCGTTCGGCGATATCGAAAGATTTCCAACCGAATTCAAAAC
>SXGT01658739.1_pt1 | contig 10377 bp, 7 predicted proteins | sample 3176221 | NCBI WGS metagenome assembly SXGT01 (sample SAMN11356862, study PRJNA531348) | freshwater metagenome | isolation source: freshwater sample F1-120 | place: China: Fuxian Lake, Yuxi | collected 2017-12-25
ATACCAATAGCCGCCGATGCGCAGCCACAACGGCCGCATTTCCGCGACGAGCCGTTCTCCGATTCCGACGGTGCAATCCTCGTGGAACGCCGCATGGTTGCGGAACGAGCCCAGGAACAGCTTCAGCGACTTGGATTCGACGATCGTCTCGTCCGGCGCATAGTCGATCACCAGATGCGCGACGTCGGGCTGCGCGGTGACCGGGCACAGCGAAGTGAACTCGGGCGCCGCGAACCGCACCAGATAGGTGCTCCGCGGTCGCGGATTGGAAACGTAATCGAGGACGGCCTCGTCCGGAGAGGCGGGGAGCGCGCTGCTCTGCCCGAGGTGCTTGGGTGTCATGCGCGCGCATGTAGGGCGTCGGGTCCGGGATGGCCACGCCGATCCACTTGCAGCGGCTCCGTCCGCGCCTTCTCCACTGAGCGAGATCAATGCTGGACTCTGCGACTTGTTCGCATTAGCGACGCTCTCAAGGGGGATTGAGAATGATTCGCAAGGTTGCCGCATCGGCCGCGCTTCTGGCCACCTCCACGCCGGCATGGGCCCGCGACGAGCCCGCCGCCTCGGTCGACAGCGCGGACGATCAGGCGGAGGCGCGCCGCCGCGACGGCACGGAGGTCGTCGTCACCGGTCAGCGCACCATTCCCGGCGGGCAGGTCGCCAAGGATTCGCGCCTCGGCATCCTCGGCGATTCGGACGTCTATGCCGCCCCCTTCAGCGTCAAGGCGTATACCGCCGAACTGATCCGCGATCAGGGCGCGCGCAGCATCAACGACATCGTCGCCTATGATCCGTCGATCCGGGTCAGCCTGTCGTCGACCTTCGTGCTCGACCAGAGCTCGATCCGCGGCTTTCTCGTCATCAGCAGCAGCTATCTGTTCGACAATCTGCCGGGCATGACGCCCAGCTACGGAACCGTGCCGATCGCGCATTTCGACCGGGTCGACATCTTCAAGGGGCCGGCGTCCGCGCTGACCGCGGCGGTCGGCACCGTGGGCGGCACGATCAATCTTGCGCCCAAGCGCGCGATCGACGTGCCGGTCAATTCGGTGACCGTCTCCGCGCAGAACGACGTGCTGCTCGGCGGCCATGCCGATTTCGGGCGGCGCTTCGGCCCCGGCGGCGCGTTCGGCGTCCGCGTCAACGTCTCGGCCGAGAAGGGCACGCTGTTTGACGGCGGCAGGCGCGAACAATGGACCCCGACGATCGCGCTCGATTACCGCGGCGGCCCGTTCCGTGCTACGATCGACGCGGGCTATATCGAATACAAGTCGGAAGGGCCGGGCGTGAACTACAGCCTTCGACCCGGCGCGACCCTGCCGCGAGCGCCCGATCCGACGATCAACATCACCCCCCGCTGGAGCTTCACCGATAACGAGAGCTGGTACGCGATCGGCGGGGCGGAGCTGGACCTGGCGGAGGGCGTCACCGCCTATGCCCGCTACGGCGAGAACCGCCAGTACGTGCAGCGCGTCAATCTTTCGATCAGCGCGCTCGACAGCGCGGGCGCGTTCAACGTCACCGGCTATTCCTACGGGCCGTGGCGCAACGCCAAGAAGACCGGCGAGATCGGCGTGCGCGCGCGCGCGGTCACCGGGCCGCTCACCCACAATCTCGTGGTCTCCGCGTTGCAACTGAAGGGCGGGCTGAGCGAGTTCGGCGGCGCATCGACCGCGCTCACCGGTCAGCCCGCCGGCAGCATCTATCGCCCCTATCCGCTCGCCGATCCCTATGCGGCGGGGCTCCCGGCCGACAACATCGTCGGAGCGGTCCAGCCCAACCTGCAAAGCGTCGCGATCGCCGACGACATCGGGGCGTTCGACGATCGCCTCCGCGTGATCCTGAGCGCGCGGCGTCAGCGGCTGCGCCAGGCGCTCTATGACCAGACCAGGACCACGCCGACGGTCGCGGCGCTCTTCAAGGTCACGCCGGCGCTGTCGCTCTACACCAATTACGCCGAAGCGCTGACGCAGGGAGCGGTCGCGCCCTCCGACGGCACCGTCGACAACCCGGGCGAGCAGCTGCCGCCCTATGTCTCGCGCCAGCATGAATTGGGCGCGAAGTGGAACGCGGGCCGCTTCGGCGTCACCCTCGCCTGGTTCGACATCCGCCAGGACTTCGCGGTGATCGCCGACCGCCGCTTCGTCATCGGCGGCGAGCAGCGCAACCGCGGCGTCGAGCTGGAGACGTTCGGCGAGCCGGTGAAGGGCACGCGCGTCCTCGGCGGCGCGGCCTGGATCGACGCGATCCAGAGCAGGACCGCGACCGGCGCGACGACGGGCCGAAAGGCCTTGGGCGTTCCCGAATGGACCGTGAACCTCGGGGTCGAGCACGATTTCGCCGCCTTGCCCGGCTTCACCGTCACCGCGCGCTACATCCATACCGGCAAGAGCTTCGTCGACCTCGTCAACACGCAGGTGGTTCCCGCCTGGGATCGCTTCGACGCCACCGCGCGCTACAGGGTTCAGGTGCAGGACACGTTGCTCACGGTGCGCACAGGCGTGACCAACGTGTTCGACGACCGCTATTGGACGGCGGGCGGGCGCAACATCATCTCGGTCGCGGCCCCGCGCACTTGGTTCACCTCACTCAGCGCGGATTTCTGACGATGCGCCGTTCCCTTGTCCTCTGGCACCGCTGGTTCGGCCTGATCGGCGGCATATGGCTCCTGCTGATGGCGGCGACGGGATCGATCCTGGTCTTCTACGAAGAGATCGATCGCGCGCTGAACCCGGACCTGTTCACCGCGTCGGCGGGGCCGTCCCGCCCCGCCGACGCGCTCGCCGCAGCCGCGGTCGCGGGCAGGCCGGAGTCGATCGTCCGCTACATCAACCTGCCCGACGAACCCGGCGACGTCGCGCGCGTCTACCTCGCGCCTCGCCCCGCCGCCGCGCCGATCAAGGACGCTCCTGCCTGGGAAGTGATGGTCGACCCCGCTTCCGCAGTCGTGCTCGGGCTGCGCGACCGCAACGCGATCGACCTCGGCCGCCGCGGCGTCATGGCCTTCCTCTACAAGTTCCACCACTCGCTCCACGGCGGCCCCTGGGTCGAATGGCTGCTCGGCCTGCTCGCGCTCGCCTGGACGCTCGATCACGTCGCGGCGGTCGTCCTTGCGGTGCCGAACCCGCGCCGCTGGCGCGACAGCTTGCGGCTGCGCCGCGGCGTCGCGGGTCACAAGCGCGTCTTCGATCTTCACCGCGCCGGCGGCTTGTGGCTGCTGCCGGTGACGCTCGTGCTCGCGGTGTCGGGGGTCTATTTCAATCTGCCCGACACGTTCAGGACCGTGGTGAGCGCCGCGTCGCCGGTCACGCCGCGCCCCGACCAGCGCGCCCCCGATCTGCCGCGCCCGCTCGAAGCGCCGCCGGTGTCGTTCAGCCGGGCGGTCGCCGCGGTCCCCGCCGCCAGGGTCGACGGCGTCGCCTACAATGCCGCCAAGGGGCTGTATTGGCTGCGGGTGTTCGATCCCCGCGACATCGACTCCTACGGACGGCGCTGGATCTATGTCGACGCCCGCAGCGCCCGCGTGGTGTCCGACTCGCATGCGGCGTCGGGGACCGCGGGCGACGTGATCATGGCATGGCAGTTCCCGCTTCATTCGGGCAAGGCGTTCGGCTGGACGGGGCGTCTGCTGATCTTCGTCGCAGGGCTCGCGGTCAGCGGCTTTGTCGTCACCGGCTTCCTGATCTGGGGCCGCAAGGCCAAGGCCAGGCGGCGGAGCGAGGCGGCGCGGCGCGGGCGCCCCGCCGCGGGCGCGATCCCGGCCCCGGCGGAGTAGCGCGACCGTCTGTCCTACAGCCGACGCCGCGTGTTACACCGCGGCATGATCGCGTCGCCCCCCGGAACCAGCCTGCGCCTGAACGGAAACGATCGCCTCCGACCGTTTCCGTTCACGTGTAAACCGGTGACAACGTGGCTCAGCGTCGACGTATCGACGAGTATCAACGTTCCCGCTTCGCCGATCAGCTTTCGCGTCTAGGATCAACCACATGGACCCACTCGTCTCCACCGCCTGGCTCGCCGAGCACGCCGCCGGGGTGCGGATCGTCGACGCAAGCTGGTACCTGCCCGAACACGCCCGCGACGCGCGCGCCGAGTTCGCCGCCGCGCACATTCCCGGCGCGCTGTTCCTCGATCTGGCGACGCTGGTCGACACCGAATCACCGCTGCCGATGATGTGTCCCCCAGCCGACGAGATCACCGATCGGCTTGCGCTGCTCGGCGTCGCGGCGGGCGAGCCGATCGTCCTCTACGACGCTTCGCCGCTCCGCTCGGCGGCGCGCGCCTGGTGGATGCTGCGGATGGGCGGGATCGCCGACGTCGCGATCCTCGACGGCGGCTTCGCCCGGTGGCGCGCGGAGGGGCATGTCGAAATGGGCGAAAGCGTGATCCACGCCTCCGCCGCGCACCGCGCGGGCGCGCCGCTCGCGACGCTGCGCACGTTTGAAGCGATGCGCGACAACCAGGCGACCCGCGGCGAACAGGTAATCGACGCGCGCTCGCCCGCCCGCTTCGCCGGGGAGGAAGCGGAGACCCGCGCGGGCGTCGCGCCCGGGCATATCCCCGAATCGCGCAACCTCCATTACGCCACGCTCTTCAACCCCGACGGGACGTGGAAGCGGGGCGATGCGCTCGCTCGCGCCTTCGCCGACGCAGGCGTCGATCTCGATCGCCCCGCGGTCGCGACCTGCGGATCGGGAGTGACCGCCGCCGTCCTCGTCTTCGCCGCGCACCTGCTCGGCCGCCGCATGGCGCTCTACGACGGCAGCTGGGCCGAATGGGGCGCGCGCCCCGACACGATCAAGGCGACGGGTCGGGCGTCCGGATGAGCGACAAGGACCTGACCCGCGTCGTGGAGGCGGGACGCCGTGCCGAATGGACGAGCGGCATCGTCAACACCCCCGTCTGGCGCGCCTCGACGATCCTCTATCCCGACGTCGCGAGCCTCAGGCAGGGCGCGCGCACCGACCCGCACCACCGGCTGTTCTACGGCCGCAAGGGCACGCCGACCCAGTGGAGCCTCGCCGACGCGCTGACTTCATTGGAGCCCGGCGCGGAGGGCACCTTCCTCTACCCCTCCGGCGTCGCCGCGCTCGCCGCCGCGCTGCTGTCGGCGCTCAAGCCCGGCGACGAGCTGCTGATGGTCGACACCGCCTATGATCCGACGCGGTCGATAGCGAACGGCCTGCTCGCGCGCTTCGGCGTCACCACGCGCTTCTACGACCCGATGATCGGCGGCGGCATCGCCGACCTCATCGGCGATCGCACCGCCGCGATCCTGCTGGAGAGCCCGGGCAGCCTCACCTTCGAGGTTCAGGACGTTCCCGCCGTCACCGCCGCCGCCCGCGCGCGCGGAGTGACGACAATACTAGACAACACCTGGGCCACCCCGCTGCTCTTCCCCGCGCTGTCGCACGGCGTCGATATCAGCGTCCTCGCCTGCACCAAATACGTCGTCGGCCATTCGGACGTGATGCTCGGCTCGGTCACCGCCGCGCCGTCGCGCTGGAAAGCCCTGCGCGACACCAGCCACGCGCTCGGCCAGGTGGCGAGCCCCGACGACTGCTGGCTCGCCAGCCGGGGCTTGCGCACGATGGCGGTGCGGCTGCAGCAGCACGGGGCCAGCGCGCTCCGCATCGCGCGCTGGCTCGCCGACCAGCCCGGGGTCGCGCGCGTCCTCCACCCCGCGCTCCCCTCCTGCCCCGGCCACGAGACCTTTCTCCGCGATTTCAAGGCGGCGAGCGGGCTGTTCTCGTTCGTCCTCGACGGCGGCGGCGAGGCGGAGCGCGCCGCGCTGATCGACGAACTCACCCATTTTGGCATCGGCTACAGCTGGGGCGGGTTCGAAAGCCTGGCGCTGCCCGTCGACCCGCACCGCCATCGCACCGCCACCCGGCGCGACGACGCGGGGCCGCTGGTCCGCCTTCAAATCGGGCTGGAGGACCCCGACGACCTCATTGCCGACCTCGACCGCGGCCTCGCCCGCTTCCGCGCCGCTGTGGCGGAGGCGCAACAAGGACCTGCGCAAACCGCCAGTTAAGCAACAAAACACCTTGTGCAGCGCAACACGGTCCGGCATCAAGGGGCGGCCGGATTGGCAGATCGCGCGGGGCTTTCAGCCCGACAGACGCGACGGCGCCGGCATGCAGGAGCGGACATCGAACCTTTTGAAAGGGATACGATGCGCTCGATCACCACTCTCCTCGCCGGCGCGCTGCTGGCTGCGGCGACCCCCGCGTTCGCGCAGGACGACACCGCTCCCCCCAAACCCGTCACCGTCAGCGGCTCGGTCGGTCTCGTCAGCGACTACCGCTTTCGCGGCGTGTCGCAGTCGGACGAGAACCTCGCCGTCCAGGGCGGCGCGACGGTAAGCCACGAAAGCGGCATCTACGCCGGCTTCTGGGGCTCCAACCTTGCGGGCTGGGGCACCTTCGGCGGCTCCAACATGGAACTGGACCTGATCGCCGGGTTCAAGCTCCCCGTCGGCGGCGGCACGCTGGACGTCGGCGCGACCTGGTACATGTACCCGGGCGGCTTCAACAACACCGACTTCATCGAACCATACGCCAAGCTCTCGGGCACGGCGGGTCCGGTCAACCTGACCGCAGGCGTCGCCTACGCCCCCAAGCAGGAGGCGCTGGGCCCCTGGTACAGCAACGGCACGTCGGCTGCGAACGGCGTGTACGACCGCCCGGGAGCCAAGGACGACAACCTCTATCTCTGGGGCGACATCAGCACCGGCGTGCCCAACACCGGCCTGACGCTGAAGGGCCACCTCGGCTATTCGAACGGCAACAAGGGCCTGGGACCGTTCGCCACCAGCGTCGCCCCGACCGGCGAATATTGGGACTGGCTGCTGGGCGCGGACTATACGATCCCCACCACCCCGCTGACGCTCGGCGTCGCCTATGTCGACACCGACATCGGCCGCGGCGAATCGGCCTATCTCCAGCCGAGCTTCAGCCGCGGCCAGGACGGCGTCGGCTCGATCGCCAACGGCAAGGTCGTGGTGTCACTGACCGCGGCGTTCTGACCGCAAGTAAGCCCCTCCCCTTTAGGGGAGGGGCTTGTATGGTTACTGCCGCGGCGTGCCCGCAGCCGCCCGGGCGTCCTGCCCGTCGCCCTCGGGCGCGGCCACGATGTCCCGGGTCGTCGCGCCCTTGTCGACGACGTTGGTGTCCGGATCGCCGACGTTCGAGCGGATGCCGCGTTCGGCGGTCTCGCCGCCCGCCGCGTCCACCGTGGTCCGCTCCGCAGCGCTGCGCGCCGCGGACCCGCCGAACAGCGCGTCGAGCGTCTGGGCGTTGCCCGCATTGTCCTGCGGCCGCGCCGCGCCGGGGGCGGGGGGGACCAGCGCGAAATCGGGCGGGATCACCAGCGGGGCCTGACGCGCCACCGCGAACTCGTCGGGCCGCGCCCGGTCGAAGCCGCTGCGCGCGCAGCCCGACAGGAGCAGGGCGCCGGCGACGCCGGCTGCGATGATCTTACGCATGAATATTCTCCACTGGAGCGTCTGGCCCCTTATCTGACTTAGAATCGCGGGTCAGGAACGCCCGGACGAGCAGGACGAGCACGCCTATCGTAATCGCCGCGTCGGCGACATTGAAGACCAAAAACGGACGCCATTCACCGAAGTGCAGGTCGGCGAAGTCGACCACATAGCCGAACCGCACCCGGTCGAGGATGTTGCCGACCGCGCCGCCGAGCACCAGCCCCAGCGCCATCTGGTCCGCCCGGTTGCGCTCGCGCCACATCCACACCGCCACGCCCACCGCGATCGCGCCGGTCAGCAGCACCAGCGCCCAGCGGGTCCACCCGCCCTCCGCGGGCAGCAGCCCCAGCGAAATGCCGACATTGGGCACGAACCGCAGGTCGAAGAACGACACGATCTCGCGCACGTCGCCCGCCTGCGCGATGCCGAGCGGCCCCGTGACGAGCCACTTGCTGAACTGATCCGCGACGAACAGCGCGACCGCGGCGGCGATGCCGGTGCGAGGCAACTCACGCATCGACCACCCCCTCCGCAACAACGTCGCTACAGCGCGCGCACAAGGCGTCGGCCGCGGGCACCTCGGGCAGATGTCGCCAGCAGCGGCCGCATTTCAGATACTCGGTCCGCGACACCGCCAGCGGCCCGCCCTCGGTCACCGATGCGACGATGAACGCCTCCGCCAGCGCATCCGGCTCGCCCGGCCCGTCGGGCACCACCACTTCCGCCTCCAGGCTCGATCGCACGATCTTCTCGCGCCGCAGCGGCTCGATCGCCTCGGTCACCTGCGCGCGCAGCGTGCGGATGTCGCGCCACTTGGTGGTCAGCAGGTCGGTGCCGTCGAGCAGCGGCAGCTCGGGCCATTCCAGGAAATGCACCGACCCGTCCTCGCTCGGGAACCGCGCCTGCCACACCTCCTCGGCGGTGAAGCACAGGATCGGCGCAGCGTAGCGGACAAGCGCGTGGAACAGCGTGTCGAGCACCGTCCGATACGCCCGCCGCTTCAGGTCCGCAGGCGCATCGCAGTAGAGCGAGTCCTTGCGGATATCGAAGAAAAACGCCGACAGATCGTCCTGCGCGAAGTCGGTCAGCAGCCGCAGATACCGGTTGAACTCGAACCCGTCCGCCGCTTGGCGCAACTCGACATCAAGCATGCCGAGCAGATGGAGCACATAGCGCTCCAGCTCGGGCATGTCCGCCACCGCGACCCGCTCAGCTTCATCGAACCCGTCGAGAGCGCCGAGCAGATAGCGGAAGGTATTGCGCAGCTTGCGATACGCGTCGGAGGCGGTGGCGAGCACCTCCTTGCCGATCTTCACGTCCTCGAAATAGTCGGTCGACGCGACCCACATCCTGAGGATGTCCGCGCCCGACTCGCCGATGATCTTGAGCGGATCGACGACGTTGCCGAGCAACTTGGACATCTTGCACCCCTTGTCATCGAGCGCGAAGCCGTGCGTCAGCACCGCCGCATAGGGCGCGCGCCCCCGCGTCCCGCAGGACTCCAGCAACGACGACTGGAACCACCCGCGATGCTGGTCCGACCCCTCGACATACAGGTCCGCGCGCACGTCCGCGCCGTAGCGCGCCTCGACGGTGAACACGTGCGTCGATCCGCTGTCGAACCACACGTCGAGGATGTCCTGCACCGGCTCGTAATCGGCGACCCCGTAATCGGAACCGAGCAGCGCGGCATGATCCGCGGTGAACCACGCATCCGCCCCGCCCTCACGAAACGCCGCCACGATCCGCGCGTTGACCGCAGGATCGTTCAGATATTCGCCCGTCGTCCGATGGACATAGAGCGCGATCGGCACCCCCCAGGCCCGCTGCCGAGAGATCACCCAATCCGGCCGCCCAGCGACCATCGCGGTGATCCGGTTCTCCGCCCGAGCCGGCACCCACCGCGTCCGCGCGATCGCATCAAGCGCGGTCTCGCGGAGAGTGGCGCCGTTGCCCAACCCCTCTCCTTCCGGGAGAGGGGCAAGCTGCGAAGCAGCGCGGGGTGAGGGTGAGTGCGGGACGCTGGCGAGGTCACCCTCACCCTCCCACTCGGCTATCGCTGAGCGGGCCCCTCCCTCTCCCAACGGGAGAGGGGTCTGCGCCCTATCCATCGGGATGAACCACTGCGGCGTAGCCCGAAAAATCACCTTCGCCTTCGACCGCCACGAATGCGGATACGAATGCCGGTAATCGTCACTAGCCGACAGCAACGCCCCAGCCTCGCGCAGGTCCGAACAGATCGGCCCCGCCGCGCTGACGAACGCCTTGTTGATCACACTCCCCTGCCCGCCGAGCCAGGCCCAGTCCGCGCGATACTTCCCGTCCCCCTCGACCGCGAACACCGGCTCAATCCCGTACTCGCGGCACAGCGCGAAATCGTCCTCGCCATGATCGGGCGCCATATGGACCAGCCCCGTCCCCGCATCGGTGGTGACGAACTCGCCGGGCAAGAACGGACGAAGCTTGGCGAAGAAGTCGCCACGCTTATGCTCGGGATGACGAGCCAGCGCTCCCGCAAGAGCAATGCCTTTGAAGGTCGCTACCTCGCGCAGAATGGGCGTAACACCATAAGTGCGTTCAAAACGGGATTTGAAGCCATCCTCCTGCTCCGGCGCAAGCAACAACTGCATCGGAAGCTTCTTCAATCGAAAGTGTACCCACCTATCGTTGTCGGGATCAGCACCGAAAATGTCTTGGAAGTTGTACAAAGTGTATGAGAGGTCTTCCCCATAACTTAGCGCCTGGTTCACCGGGATCGTCCAAGGCGTCGTCGTCCAGATCACCGCATGCGCGCCCACCAGTTCCGGTGCGTTCGGGGCCTCCACGATCTCGAACGCCACGTCGATCTGGGTCGAGACGACATCCTCATACTCGACCTCCGCCTCGGC
>SXGT01244041.1_pt1 | contig 10376 bp, 4 predicted proteins | sample 3176221 | NCBI WGS metagenome assembly SXGT01 (sample SAMN11356862, study PRJNA531348) | freshwater metagenome | isolation source: freshwater sample F1-120 | place: China: Fuxian Lake, Yuxi | collected 2017-12-25
CGGGACGGCCGTCGCAGGCGCTGCACAACGCGCCGATTTCCCATATGTGCTGCCTCCTGCATCGGCCGGTCTCGCCGGCGTCCGGTTCGGACTGCAGGCCGTCGCAAGCGTCGGGTTCCCGCCCTACGCGCTGCTCACGACCTGGCACCCGCTGACGCTGCAGTAAAGGCGCGGCGCTCATCGCTACGCCGCGGGACGTTCACGCCGCCGTCGTGCGCGACGTCGGCTGGCGGAGGTCGCCCGTCGCCGGGGCGACCGAGATTGCACTCGGGTTGTCGCAACCGTTCCTGGACCGCCTCCGAATTTCTCCTCGTTGCTGAGACGGCCGCTGCCGAACATCTTGCGTCCGACGAGGTGACTCCGTGAGCGATGGAAGTCAACGATGAAGGTCAAGCCCACCCTCTCCCACGTCGGCATCGGCGTGCTCCTGTGTCTCGCAGGTGGTTGCACGGGCACTCCGACTGCCGGCGAGCAAGAAGCCCGCGACGACCTCCAACGTGTGCATGGCGCATACCGGCCGGGAGACGCCCGATCCGCTTTGCCGCCGTTGACCGCGTCATCGCCGCTCGACGACTACTTGCGCTTCGCCGTCCTCAAGAACCCGCGCGTCGAGGCCGCGTACTACGAATGGGCCGCGTCCGTCGAACGGATCACTGTTGCCCGGTCATTGCCCGACCCGAGACTCACGTTCCAAATCGACGTCTCGCAAATGCTCTCGGCCCTCATGCCCGGGCTGATGACGGATCTCCCCGGGCCCGGCAAACTCGCCGCAGCCGGGGCGGCCGCGGCGCAAGAAAGCAGGGCGAGCTACTTCGCCTTCGAGCAGGCGATTCTCCGGACCGCCGTCGCCGCAAAGACGGCGTACTACCGACTGCATTTCCTCGAGGAAAACCTGCGTATTCAGCGTGCGACGCTGGCGCTATTGGCCGATTTAGAGCAGCTCGCCCGAAGCCAGAATGCCGCAGGCCGGGTGACCTTGCAGGACGTACTACGCGCCCAGATCGAGAAGGAGCAGGTCGGCACGCAGATCGAGAACCTCGAGGATTCGCGGATCGCTCTGCTTGCGGAGTGGAAAGCCGCGCTCGGTCTCGGTCCGGGCGACGCCGATCCGCCGATTCCCGCAGCCTTCGCATCCTCGCCCGACGCCGAATCCGCCGACGCCCTGCTGCAGACCGCGCTGGCGCGCAACCCTGCCCTTCGCCGGATGGAGGCCGAAGTGCGCGCCGCCGACGCCATGCTGGGACTCGCGGAGAAGTCGGGCGTGCCGGACTTCACGCTCGGGATTGAAGCCGACGTCAAGGCGAACCCGCTGATGCTCCGGCCCTCCGCGGGCATGAACTTGCCGGTTTGGCGCGACAAGATCGCAGCGGAGATCGCGGCGGCGCAGGCGGATAAGCGCGCCGTGGAGGCGCGGCTCGATTCCGAACAGATCGCCGTCGCGGCCGATCTGGCGGCGATGCTGTTTATGTACCGCGAGAGTCGAAGGGAAATCGAGCTGCAGTCTCGACGACTGATCCCATTGGCACGGCAGTCCCTCGACGCCGCGCGCCCCGCGTACGCGACCGGTCGGGCGGGGTTTCTGGACGTGCTCGACGCGCAACGCCAATTGCTGATGTTCGAGTCCGCGCTGATCGACGCCCGCACGAGGCGAGAGCTGACGCTCGTCGCGATTTCATTAATCATCGTCGGAATACCGCCGGAAGGGGCTCCCGTTCTGGCGCCTGCGGAGTCGAGACCATGAAACGTCCCGTTCAAGTCGCGTCGGCTTTGCTCCTGATCATGGGAGGTATAGGCGTCGGGTACCTGCTCGGTCGAGGCTCGCCGCGGCCGGCGACCGGATCGCATGCAGGAGCCGGGGCGGCCGCGCAGCAGACCTGGACGTGCTCCATGCATCCGCAAGTCCGGCTGGATCGTCCTGGCAAATGCCCGATCTGCGAGATGCCCCTCATTCCGGCGGGAACGGCGCAGGGACCCGCGGACGGCCCGCCCATGCTCCAGCTTTCGGAGCACGCCACCGCCATGGCGAGTCTCGAGACGGTCGCTGTCGAACGTCGCGAGCTTTCGCGCGACCTTCGTGCGGTCGGCAAAGTCGAATTCAACGAGTCGTCGCTGGCGACGATCACGCCGCGCGTCGACGGTTACGCCGAGCGGCTGTTCGTCAACTTCACCGGTGTTCAGATCAAGAAGGGCGACCACCTGGCCGAGGTCTACAGTCCCGAGCTCGTCGTCGCTCAACAGGAGCTGCTCATCTCCTTGCAAGGCGGCGACGTCGGCCCCCTCGTCGAAACGGCGAAGACCAAGCTGAAGCTGCTCGGCCTCACGGAAGCGCAGGTCGCGAAACTCGTCGAGAAGAGAGAACTGGCCGAACGACTGACCCTCTACTCGCCCATTAGCGGTACGGTGATCGAAAAACTCATCGTCGACAATGCCGCGTTCAATGCCGGCGAGCCGCTCTATCGCATCGCGGATTTGGAGACGGTCTGGGTCTACGTGGACGTCTACGAATACGACTTGCCTTGGATCCGCTACGGCCAGAAGGTGTCGATCACCGCCGAAGCCCTTCCCGGCGCGAAGTTCTCGGGCATGGTGACCTTCGTGCAGCCGGTCGTGAACGACCTCACACGCACGATCAGGGTCCCGGTCCATGTCGTGAACGCGGGGCAGAAGCTGAAGCCGGGCATGTTCGTGTCCGTCGTCGTGCACTCTGCGCTCGGCCGCGACGGCGAAGCCAAGCAGACGGGCGTCGAAGGAAAGCACTCGTGCCCGATGCACCCGCAGGTCGTGCATGACGCGGGCGGCGCATGCCCGATCTGCGAAATGCCGCTCGAGCTGATCCCGGGATCGCCGGAAAGCCGCCCGGGGTCCGCCGGGCGACCTGAGTCGTCCGCGGCGCCGAAGTTCCAATGCCCGATGAAATGCGAGAAGGAGAAGACCTACGACCGGCCCGGCAGTTGCCCTGTGTGCGAAATGGAGCTCGAACCCGTGGTGGCGACTTCCGCCGCCGCCGGCTCGCTCGTTGTTCCCGTGACCGCGGTCCTCGACAGCGGAACGCGCAAGCTCGTCTACGTCGAGAAGGCGAAGGGGCTGTTCGAGCCGCGCGAGATCGAACTCGGCCCGCGGGCGGAAGCCTACTATTCGGTCGGCAAGGGTCTGTCCGAGGGCGAGCGCGTGGTGACGCGCGGCAACTTCCTTATCGACAGCCAATTCCAAATCACTGGCCACCCGAGCCTGCTCTATCCGGGCGGTCTGCATGCGACTATGAGCCACCGGCACGGCGACTCGGGGGCGACCTCCGCGCCGCCGCAGCCATCCCCGACCAAGCCGGACAGACACGCCGGGCACAAGCGTTAACTGGAGCGTCCGGACATGGTGAACGCAGTCATTCGCTGGTGCTTAGCCAACGCGCTCCTGATGGTCATAGGGATCCTCGGACTCGCTGCAGCCGGCTTATGGGCGATCAGAAACACGCCGGTCGACGCCATCCCGGACATCGGCGAGAAGCAAGTGATCGTCTATGCCGACTGGGCCGGGCGCAGTCCGCAGGACGTCGACGACCAGGTCACTTACCCCCTGACGACGAGCCTCACGGGAACCCCCGGCGTGAAGGCGATCCGCTCGATGTCGGGGTTCGGCTTCGCGATGGTTTTCGTGATCTTCAAGGACGACGTCGACTACTACTGGGCCCGCTCGCGCGTACTCGAGCGGATGAACGTGGCGCAACAGCGCCTGCCGACGGGCGTCGTACCCGTGCTCGGTCCCGACGCGACGGCGCTCGGTCAGGTCTACTGGTACACGATCGAAGGCGAGGGCTTCGACCTCGCCGAACTGCGCAGCGTGCAGGACTGGTTCGTCCGCTACCAGCTGCAGGCGGTGGAGGGCGTCAGCGAGGTCGCCAGCATCGGCGGTTTCGTCAAGCAGTACCAAATCGATCTGCATCCCGACCGGATGCGGGCCCATCGCGTCACGTTGATGGACGTCTACGAGGCCGTCCGCAAGAGCAATATCGACGTCGGCGCCAAGGTCGTCGAGAATTCCGGCATCGAGTTCTTCATCCGCGGCGTCGGCTTCGTCAAGACCGTCGAGGACCTCGAGAAGGTCGTGATTCGCGAGGAAGGCGGCACTCCGGTGTTGCTGCGGAGCGTCGCGACCGTGCAGCTCGGCCCCGACTTCCGCCGCGGTGCGCTCGATAAGGCGGGCGTGGAGGCCGTCGGAGGCGTCGTGCTGATGCGCTACGGCGAGAACCCCCGCGAGGTCCTGGCGCGCGTCAAGGCGAAGCTCGAACAGCTCGCGCCCGGCCTACCGGCCAAGAAACTCGCGGACGGACGGGAATCGAAGCTCTCCGTCGTGCCCTTCTATGACCGGACCACGATCGTCGACGAGACGATCGGCACGTTGAAGGAGGCCCTGCTCGAAGAATTGCTGCTGGCGAGCCTCGTCATCTTGTTCTTCCTGATGCACCTGCGCTCGACCGTGACGGTCCTGATGACCCTGCCGCTCGCGATCGCGTCCTCGTTCCTGCTTATGTACGCGTTCGGGATCGACAGCAACATCATGTCGCTCGCCGGCCTCGCGATCGCGATCGGCGACGTCGCCGACATGGGCATCATCATAACGGAGAACATCTACCGTCGGCTGGCGAGCGCCACGGCGGAGGAGAAACGCACGAAGGGGCACTTCGGGCTCGTCTACGAAGGGGCCGCCGAGGTCGCCGGCGCCGTCGTCACCGCCGTAACGAACACGATCGTCTCCTTCATTCCGGTGTTCTTCCTGACGGATCAGGAAGGCAAGCTGTTCCGTCCGCTTGCGTTCACGAAAACGTTCGCGATCGGCGCTTCGGTCGTGCTCGCGATCACGGTCGTTCCGTTCGTCTGCTATCTGCTCTTCCGGCCAGTGCAATGGCGGCGCGGCGTCACCGTCGCCGTGGCCGCGGCGATCGGCGCGCTCGCGACGTTCGCGACGCATGCCATGTTTGCGTGGGGCCTCGACGCCGGGCACGACCGAGGCTGGCTCATCGCCGTCGCCGTCGGAATCAGCGTCGCGCTGTGCGTCGTGCGGATGGCTCGCGAGCGCTTCCAGCCGCTCGACGCCAACCTGGTATCGCGGGCCGTCGCAAGGGTCTACGTTCCGACGCTGCGCTGGGTGCTCGCGCACAAGAAGCTGTACCTGCTGGCGCCGGCGCTCGTGCTGTTCTCGGGCTTCTCCGTCTGGCTCGGCGTCGGCCGAACGCTCTACCCGATCGAAGCGATCGCGAATCTGTTCGCCGGTGAACGGGCCTCACCGGAACTGAAGCGCCTGATGAACGAACCGGCCGACTCCGACACGGTCCGACCGTTGCTCGAGTTGGACCAGCTCCGCTGGCAGCGCGTCCGTGACAAAGCCGGCGGCGAGACCACGCGCCTCCTCTGGCACCGCCAGGATCCGAGCGAACGGGATGCGGAATCGGCCGCCGGACTCGCCGTCGAACTGGAGGGTCGAATCCTGCCCGGGCTGGGTCGCGAGTTCATGCCGCCGCTCGACGAAGGGTCCTTCCTATACATGCCGTCTCTGCTGCCGCAGGGTTCCCTCGCGCAAGCCGTGGAGGTGAACAGCAAGCAGGATCTCGCTATCGTCGGCGTTCCGGAGGTCGAGTCCGTCGTCGGCAAGATCGGCCGGGCCGAGTCGGCGCTCGACCCAGCGCCGATCGGGATGATGGAGTCGATCGTCGTCCTGAAGCCGGAATCGCAGTGGCGGACGCGCAAAGTCGAGCGCTTCTTCGGCGACTGGCCGGGATTCCTCAAGGCGCCGCTCGCATGGGTGTGGCCCGAAGAACGCCGCATCACGAAGAACGAGATCCTCGCCGAGCTGCAAGAGCGGACCGCGATTCCCGGCGTGCTCCCGACGTGGCTGCAGCCCATCCAAACCAGGCTCGTCATGCTGCAGACCGGCTTCCGCGCGATGATGGGGGTCAAGATCTTCGGCTCGGACCTGCAGGAGATCGAGCGCATCGGGTTGCAGGTCGAACAGCTGCTGCGGGAAGTGCCCGGCGCCGCCGACATCGTCGCGGACCGCATCGTCGGGAAACCCTATGTCCAGATCGCGATCGACCGCGACCGGATCGCGCGTTACGGCGTCAACATCCGCGACGTGCAGGACGCCGTCGAGATATCGCTCGGCGGCATGAACCTCATGGAGTCGGTCGAGGGACGGGAGCGCTATCCCATCCGCGTTCGATTGGCGCGCGACTTCCGGCAGGACATGGCCGCCATCGAGCGAGTCAACGTGCCCGCGGCGAACGGCGCGCAAGTGCCGTTGGCCCAGCTCGCCATGATCGAGACCGTCCTCGGCCCGCAGGAGATCAAGGGCGAACGAGGGCTGCTCGTCGGCTACGTGACGATGAACACGCGCGACCGCGACGAGGTCAGCGTCGTCCAGGATGCTGAGGCGTTGATGCAGCAAGCGGTGAAGGACGGCCGCCTACGATTGCCTGCGGGCTACTTCTGGGAATGGTCCGGCCAATTCGAGAACCAAGTCCGCGCCACCGCACGTATGAGGATCCTGGTGCCGATTACGCTCGTGATCATGTTCGTCATGTTGTATTTGGGCTTCGCGCGTTGGTGGATCGGCCCCGTCATTTTCTTCGGCGTGCTCGTCTCCGCAGGCGCCGGGTTCCTCATGCTCGGCTTGTGGGAAGTGAATCTCTCGGTCGCGGTCTGGGTCGGATTCCTCATGCTGTTCGGCGTCGTCGACGACGACGAGGTTCTGATCGCCACTTATCTCGAGGACGTATTCAAGGATCGGCGGTTCGCGTCGGTGCAGGAGATCCGCGATGCGGTGTCGGAGGCGGGACTGAAACGCATCCGGCCATGCTTGATGACCACTGCCACCACCGTGTTCGGCCTTCTGCCTATCTTCTGGTCGACGGGACGCGGCAGCGACGTGATGCAACCGATGGCCATTCCCATCATGGGCGGGATGGCCGTTAGCCTGATCACCCTGTTCATCGTGCCGTGCGTGTTCTGCGCGGTCGAGGAATGGAAATGGAAGCGCAACGCAGCGGCATAAATGGAGATCCGGCCGCTTCACGGTCATGGCATGCGCTCGATGAGCGTGCGGTCCTGGCCGAAATGTCCTCTTGTCGCACCGGATTGACGCAGGACGTCGCCGCCGCACGCCTCTTGGAGCACGGGCCGAACGAGCTGCGCCAAGCCGTGCGGGTCCGACCGGTCGCGATTCTCATCGGCCAATTCAAAGGCCTGATCGTCTGGATCCTGGTCGCCGCCGCATTCGTCTCCGGGATCATGAACGAATGGGCCGATTGCGTCGCGATCCTGACGATCGTCGTCGTCAATGGACTGATCGGTTTCTACCAGGAGTACAACGCCGAGCGCTCGCTCGCCGCCCTGCGGCGTATGACGGCGCCGCACGCGAGAGTCCGTCGCGACGGGCGGTCGCTTTCGATTCTCGCGGCGGAGGTGGTGCCGGGGGACATACTCGAACTCGAGGCCGGCGACCTCGTGCCGGCCGACGCCCGTGTGCTCGAGGCGGCCGCGCTCAAGACCGTCGAGGCGGCGCTGACCGGCGAATCGGAGGCCGTCGACAAGGGGGCCGCGTGTCTCGATCGGGAGAACGTTCCTCTGGGGGATCGCCGGAACATGGTCTTCTTGGGGACTAGCGTTGCGACCGGGAAGGGGCTAGCCCTAGCCGTGGAAACGGGCATGGGCACCGAAATCGGTCGGATTGCGGAGCTCTTGGCCGGCGCAACGTGCGAAGAAGCGACGCCGTTGCAGAAGAAGCTTCACTCCTTCGGACAGATTCTCGTTTGTGGCTCGCTCGGAATCGTGGGCCTGATCTTCGCGCTCGGTCTGGTGCGCGGCATCCCGACGCTCGAGCTGTTCGTGATTTCGGTGAGCCTGGCCGTCGCGGCGGTGCCCGAAGGCCTGCCGGCCGTCGTGACGATCGCCCTCGCCGTCGGCGTGCAGCGCATGGCCGCGCGACGAGCGCTGGTCCGCAAGCTGCACGCGGTCGAGACTCTCGGGTCGGCCAACGTCATTTGCACCGACAAGACCGGCACGCTGACCGTCGGCGAGATGACGGTCCGCGCGCTATGGACGGCCGGGACGAGGTATGAGGTTACTGGCGAGGGGTACGGCCCGGAGGGCGCGATCCGGGCCGAGGGCGCGACGCCGCCCGGTCCTGAAGGGCCGGTACGCGGACTCCTGACGGTCTTCGTCGGATGCAATGGCGCGAGCCTCGCGCTACAAGCCGGCGTTTGGAAAGTCGTCGGCGATCCGACCGAAGGCGCTTTGCTCACGGCGGGCGCCAAGCTGCCGCTCAGCACAACGGACATCGAGCGTGAGCTTCCGCGCGTCGCCGAGATTCCCTTCGACTCCGATCGCAAGCGCATGACGGTGGTCCGAAGGAGATCGGACGGTCGATTCCTTGCCCTCATGAAGGGGGCTCCCGATGTGCTTCTCGGACTGTGCACGCACATCCGCGATGCGGCCGGCGTGCGCCCGATGACCGACGAGGATCGCGGCACGATACTCGCCGAGAACGCGGCGATGGCGCAGCGCGCGCTGCGCGTACTTGCAGCAGCGTCGCGGGATCTTGATCCCGGGTGCGACGTTTCGAGCGCGAAAACCGTCGAGAGCGACCTCGTCTTCTTGGGCCTCGCGGGCATGTACGACCCGCCGCGCTCGGAGGCCAAGAGAGCGGTCGCATCGGCGCGCAGCGCCGGGATCCGCGTGGTGATGATTACCGGCGACCATCCCCACACTGCGCTCGCGGTGGCGCGCGAACTCGGGATCGCCGACCAGATGGACCTCGCCCTCTCCGGAACCGAGCTCGATCGCCTCGTCGACGAGGCCTTGGGGGAGAACGTGCAACGGGTCGCCGTGTACGCCCGCGTCACGGCCGCGCACAAGTTGCGGATCGTGCGCGCGTGGAAGGCCCGCGGCGGGGTCGTCGCGATGACCGGCGACGGAGTCAACGAGGCGCCAGCGATCAAAGGCGCCGACCTCGGGCTCTCGATGGGGCGGAGCGGGACCGAGGTCACCAAAGAAGCCTCCGACATGGTGATCGCCGACGACAACTTCGCCTCGATCGTTGCTGCCGTCGAGGAGGGGCGCGGCATCTACGACAACATAAAAAAAACGATGCAGTATCTGCTCGCGGGCAACGTGGGCGAGATCCTCCTGATGACGGCGTGCGTCCTGATCGGGCTGCCGATGCCGCTGCTTCCGATTCAGCTACTGTGGATCAACCTTGTGACGGACGGCTTGCCGGCTCTGTGCCTCGCCACCGACCCCATTGACCCGACGGTGATGAAACGGAGGCCCCGTCGGCGAGAGGAGAAGCTCACCGACCGTGGATTCGTCGGCCTCATGATCGCGACCGGCGTGCTCACGTCGGGCGTCGCCTTAGCGGTCTACGTCTACTCCCTCGGACAAGTCTCCCAAGAGATGGCACGCGACCACGCTTTCACCACGCTCGTCTATGCGGAGCTCCTGCGCTCTTTCGGCGCGCGGAGCGAGACGCGCTCGATATGGCAGGTGGGGCTCCTCTCGAACTTGAAGCTGGCGCTGGTCGTGCTGGCCTCCATGGCGCTGACCTTCTGGGCGCCGCACAACGCTTGGTTGGGTTCGATCCTGAAGGTCGAGCCCATGCCGATGCCCCACTGCCTCATGCTCCTCTCCGTGGGTGCAGTTCCCCTTATAGTCCTGGAAGCGTGGAAGGTCGCACGGAACAAGTAGGAGCCTCCTCCACTCGTTCGAGGCAGGCTGGACGCCGTCGCGGTCAGTCAAGCGCACCTCGATCACGCCGGCGATCTGCCCGTCTTTGTGCGCGAGGGCTTTCGGTCGAGATGTTGCCCTACACGGGGCCGTTCCGACAGTGGTCGGTCTGACGTGCTCCGCGTTTCCGGCCGATGACTATGTGAGTCCGCGGGCTGTGTGAGCCTGCCCCCAACGCTGTGCCGGCCCTCGGCCCGCAAACCGAGGCGGTCTGACGGCGGTCGGACGCCGTCAGGCATTGCCGCCCGCCGCATACGTGGCGGGCGGCATTCCCCGCAATGCGGAATGCGGTCGCTCGCAATTGGACTCGCGGCGCCAAGCCGCAAGCCTGGTTCTCGCGTCGACGAGACGCATGAACCCATTCGCGTTCAATCACTCGTCGCGCAACTAGCCGTGGAAGCTCTCGACGAAGCCGTTCTCCGTCGGCCGGACCGGAGGAAGTCCGGACCGACGCCGCGACCGTGCGCCCAGAGGTCGAGCGCCAAGCTGCGGAACTCCGGACCGTTGTCCGAAGTCAGCGTCTGCGGCGGCCCTCGTCGTCGCCGCGGGTGTCGCGCGCACCGTCGCTGTCCGATTGCGGCGCCGTTGCGGCAGCACAGAAAGGCC
>SXGT01380744.1_pt1 | contig 10376 bp, 5 predicted proteins | sample 3176221 | NCBI WGS metagenome assembly SXGT01 (sample SAMN11356862, study PRJNA531348) | freshwater metagenome | isolation source: freshwater sample F1-120 | place: China: Fuxian Lake, Yuxi | collected 2017-12-25
AGCCAAAGCCCGCTCTCGTGACGCCGTCGACCGGGAGGTCTTGCGTGCCATGAACGAGTTGCCCAGAGGCCACATCGTCAGTTGGTTCAAGGACGCCGGATACCGCGCTCGGTGAACTCGATCGGCGCTGTCAGATCGTCCTCCTGCCAGACGGTCTGTCCGAGCGCGGTCGTGACGCTCACGGCATAGTGCGCGTTTTGGATGCCGGGAAGGTCCAGGGGGCGCACGCTCAGCGCGAGGCGTCCTGTGGGTCCGGCCGGCGCGGCGCTCTTGTCACAGCCTCCGAATGCCAAACCGAGGATGGCAACACTCGCGCAGCCATTGGGCACGAAGCGCTTCATGATCATTGCCCTCCCCCTGCGTAGTCAGGGCAAACGAGCTCTGGATTGACGATGGCGACGTTGTACTGGTCGACGTCGCAATTGACCGCGTCGTTGTAGCAAACCTGGCAATGGACGGTGCCGACCGGCGCGCCGGTGCCATCCGAGACGATCGCGAAAACGTCCATACAATCATAGATATGGACGAGGATGTCGGCGTCGGGGTCCGTGCATTTGGAGAGGATTGGATCCGCGTCGCAGATATCGACGGTGATATGGACATCGCCGACGCTGTTCGGGTCCGTGGGCGTGACGCGGATGACACCCTGAGCGTCGATGGACGCCGTGCCGCCTGCCAGCGGCGTGAAGGTCACATTGCCAACTGGAAGGGGGTCGCCGTCCGGATCTGTCACGATTCGTTGGACGTCGAGCTCGTGGTATGGCGTGCCCTTGAAGATCCACGTCTCGTAGTTCTTCGCGAGCGGGATGTCGTTCGTGTAGACCGTGACGGTCGCGTCATCCTGGTCGCTGCCGTCGATCGTCGCGTCGTTGTCGTTGTCGTAGCCGTCGGCGGCGGGTCCGAAGTCGCTGCCGGCGGGGCTTCCCTCAGACGGCGCCGGCAACGTGTTGTAGGTGCCGAGGCGCGCCGTCACCGTGCGCACGGACGGCGTCAGGCCGACCACGGCCTTGGCCTTATAGGTGCGCGTCCCGCCGGGGGCGAGGCAGGCGTCGAGGGGCACCTGGAGCTGTTGCGGATTCAGGTCGAGGCTGGCTTCGTCGGGCTCGTCGGTGCTCCCATCGCCGTCGTTGTCGAGCGCGTCAATCCCGGGCGCGACGATGACCGATTCGGGTAGGAGCAGGATGTCGATGACGGTCCCGGCCGCCCGCGGGCAGACGGGGCCGTCACCGTTATTGATGAGCGTCGCGGTGAAGATGACGGTGTCGCCGTCCTCGGGCTCGTGGTCTTTGGTGATCGTGAGGCGCGGCTTCGGGAGCGCGATGTCGACGGGGTAGCTGTCGCTGGTGAGCGACGTGCCGTTGTTGCCGCCGGCAGCGCCCTTGTAGAGGGTCACGACATTCTGGCCGTCGGCCGTCGGGGGCACGAGCGTGAACGTGCCTTTGCCGGCCACATCGAAGAGGAGGTAGTCGTTGCTGGTATTGCCGTCGGCGCCGCTGTTGATGACGAGGCCGCCGTCGGCCGCGCTACCGATATCCGCATAGGCCGCGCCGCCGGTCGTGCCGGAGTAACTGGGGGCGACGCCGTAGGCCATACCGCCCGGATTGCCAGCGGTCGCGAGGGCAATGTTGGTGATCGTCAGGCCCTGGCCCGCGTCGACGAAGCGCGGGGCGGCGAGCGTGCCGACCGGGACGTCGATGCGGATCCGATAGGTCGCCGTCTCGCCTATCGCGACGCGATCACCGCTGGTCGACGTACTGTCGGTCGCGAGCAGCGACTTGTCGATCGTCGGGGTGGTCGAATTGACATTGAGACTGCCATTGGCGTTGTAGGTCTTCTCGGCGGCCTGATCGCCCGCGCTATCGTCCGAGCCGATGCTGGTCGCGCTGCCGCTGGCCGGGACGTTGTAGACCGAGGCGAGCAGGATGGTGTCGGCGGTATCGCAGACCACCTGGAATTGACAGGTGGTATTGGTCGGTACGCCCGTCCAGACGACATTTACCGAGGTGGCGGTGACGGTCGGCGTCCCGTGCGTGCAGGCGCCGGGATTGGTTCCCGGGAAGATGACGGAGCCCGCCCCCGGACTCGGGATCGTGAAGGGCAGGCTGCTCAGCTGCAGCGTGGTCGAGAAGTCGTACGCGGTCGAGCGATTGCTGCCGCTGGCGTTGGTCGACGAGACCGTGAAGGTCGGCGTCGAGAGGCCATCGACCGGGTTCGTGTTCGTCGTGACGGCGACCGAGATCGACGGCTCCTGCACGGTGACGGTTGCGGCCGTGCCGGTCACGCCCTGGATATAGGAGCCGCCGGCGTTCTTGTAATAGACCGTGGCCCGGTTGATGAGACCGTTGCCGGCGGCGGCGCTGGGACCGATGCGCGCGGTGACGCGCCAACGGAGGTGCTCGACGCCGGCATCGGTGTCGGTGTTCTTCACGTTGCTGAAGACCCAGACCTTCGGATCTGCTGGGGTTCCGGCGCCCGTCGGCGTCGGGAGCGTGCAGGTCGTATCGTCGCAGGTGATGCCGGCGTCGACACTGAAAGTGCCATGGGAGACGTAGAGCAGGTTCGTGGCGAAGGGATCGGACACCTTGATATTGGCAGTTTGCCCGGTCGAAACTGGCACATCGATGTCATATTCGAACGAGTCGCCGATCGAGCGCCGGTTGCTGTTCCAGGCCTTCGTGATGGTCGGCACGCTGACGGTGATGGTCTGCGAGCACTGGCCGGTGCCGTCGTCGTAGGCCTGATGGTACGGGGACGCGGTGCCCGTCGGTTGCGAGTCCCAGGTGAGCGTCGGACGGAGATCGTACGACTGCCCGTGGTTCGCAGTTGGGTTGATGTCGACGTCGAATTCGATCGTGACACTCTCGGCGTTGTTCAGCTTGTCGATCGACACCTGGATGCTCGAGGCGGTGACCGTCTCGTTCGTGACCGTGGAGCCGGCGGGCTTGGTGACCGTCACGTCGTTGGCCTCGACGCCGCCGGGGGCCGCGCCGTCGTGGACGGTGACGCCGGTCGGCAAGGTGAGGCTCGCGACATAGCGATAGGCGGTGGTGCCGCTGCCGCCGGTGCTGTTGAAGGTGTAGCTGACGTGCTTGGTCTCGCCGGCGCCGGCCGACAACGGCGCGCCGCAGGTGGTCGACAGACTGGGCTCGATGACGGCCATGCAATTGCCACTGTCGCTGACACTTCCGGTCGGGTAGACGAGCGAGGCCGCGTTGCAGAGTGTATGGCCGCCGCCGCCGCCGTTGACGCCGGTGACGTACGTGGCGAAGGAATAGGTCAGGGTCTCGTTGGCGGTGTTGCTCGCGCCGTTCGAGAAGAGGTCGTAATACCAGGTGACGTCGGCGCCGCTCACCGACGGCGACTGTGCGTTCGGGGTGGAGCCGTCGTAGGTGATCGAGAGATTGGCGGTCGTTTGGGCGCTGAGGTTCGCGGCGTCGAGGGCGCCGTTGGCGCCGCTCATGGTGTCGCGGAGGTAGAGGGTGCCGTAGGTCGCGCCGTTGGTGGTTCCCTCGGGGATGGTGACGACCACCGTGTAGGGGACCTTGTCGCCGATTTGGACGTTCGCGTCGTAGTCGGGCGAGCCGGTGTCGAGGGTCTTCGTGAGGGTGATGTCGCGGATGGTGACGGTCGCGGGGTCGCTCAGCGGCGCGGTGTTGAGGTCGAAGTCGGCGAGCGTGACCAGATCCGGATAGACCGCGTTGATCGCGGCAACCATGGCCGCGATGTCCGCCTCGGGGACCGAATACGCGTGGCTGATTTCGCCGGTGTTCGTGTAGACGTCGTTCGGGTGCGCGGGGGTCCCGTCGGCCGAGGTCGGGATCTCGAAGTTCATGAGCACGACGATGATGTTTGCGGTCTGGTTTGCGCCGGCGGCGTCGGCACCCACGAGCGATTCGAAGACGAGGGCGTCGGCGGAAGTGTCCGGAAACTGTGGACTTCCTTGGGTATGGGTGAAGGAGACGGGGACCGCCGAGTTGCCGCTGGTGGCGGTGACGTCGAAGCCCTGGCTCGGGGTGAGGAGGGCCGGGGCCGAGGGCTTGTAGTCCTTCAGGTTCACGTCATGAGCGACGGCGTGGCCGACGTTCTCGATGACGATCGCGAATGTGACAATATCGCCGCCATCGGCGCCATCGTAATTGGCGTCAATGAGCGTGGCGTCGGTGACGAGGTAGCCGTTCTCGGGGTCGAGGTTCGGGTGTTGGTAGATGTCGAAGAGGGGCGTTGGGCCGCTGTAGCCGCTGGATATCCCGACGACGCTCTTACGGATGATGAGCGAGGGCTCTTTGCAGAGGACATCGACGACGGCGATGGCGTCGCCGGCGCCTGAGTGGCCGTTGAAGATATTGGTTAATTCCAATTGGTCGGCGGAGCGGAGGGCGAGCACGGTCGCGTCATATTCGAGGACGATTTGGCGATGGGGGTCGGGCTCTTCGTCGTTGGTGATGCGGTCCCACCGCCAGGTGATCGAATTGTTCGCGGCGAAGGCGGAGACGGTCACGTCGATCGTCTCGTCGAACTCGCTGCCGCCTTCGATGAGGCCGGTGTCGTGGCCGGCGCCCCAGCGCACGGGCGTGTAGTTGGGCGAGGTCGGATCGGGGTCGCTGGCGGCCGGCGCTGGCGGGATGAGCTCGGCCGTGAGGTGTTCGCCCGAATAGAACTTGGGCGCGGGCAGCATGTCCTCGAATTCGACGAAGTCGGTGTCGCCGGAGGGGATCTCGGACGAGAGTCGGAAGGTCACGAGATCACCGGGCACCAATTCGACATTCGAGAGTGCCGCGCCGCCATTCTCGATCGTCGATCCGTCGAGGTGGCGAACACGGATGATCTCCTTGCTGAGCTCGACCGGCAGGATGGCGATGTCCTGGTCGCCCTCGCTGTCCTTGCTGGTGCCGAGCGAGCTCACGGCGTCGTCGAACGCGCAGGCGCTCATGTTCGTGACGTCGGTCTCGACCTTCTCGACGGTTACGAGGACGTCGCCGGCGGACACCGGGCGGAGATCGGTCGTGTTCACATAGAAGCGATTTTCGTAGGCTTGGTCGATCTTCACCTGGAAGCTGAGAGTGACGATCTTGCCATTGGGGATAGCGTGGATCCCGGTGCTGGGGCGCACCTGCCAGACGAGGGTCCAGGCGCCCTTGTTGACGCCGGTCGTGTAGTGGGTGGCCGACTGGGCGGTGATCGTTTCGGGGGAGTCGGTGCCGACGGTGAGGGTCGCTTGGTAGGCGCCAGCGGTGTCGACAGGGGTCAGGCCGTCGGGGAGCTCCGAGCGGACGACGATATTGTCAAATTCGAAGTAATTGCTGATGCGCAGCTGGGTCGTGATGGTGCGCGTGTCGCCTGGGCGCGAGGCGCCTCCGCTGGCGATGGTCTCGCGGATCCCGATTGGCGGGACGGCGTAGTCGACGTCGTTCGAGACCATGTCGGCGGGGACGGGGCAGCCGGCGTCCGGGGTCGCTTCGATCTCGCAGGTGAGGATCGGCACGCGGTTCACGGGCTGCTGGCTCTCGTTCAAGATCGAGTTCTGGAGGGGGCCGCTGAAGACCCGCACGAGTGCGGGATCGATGTCGATGACGCCGCCCGTGACGTCGGCGGTATTGGTGCGCCAGTAGTAGCTGCCGGTCGCGCCTTGGTCCTGCCAGTCGTAGCCGCAGATGGGATTGCCGAGGCCACCCTCGCGGCCGTTGTCGAGCGTGTCGTCGTCGTAGTAGCCCTCGATTTCCCAGCGTAGATCCTCGCCTGTCTCGCCGAGCGTGCTGTCGATGAAGAGGGTCGCGGTGCCGCCGGGGGCGACGAGCGGGGCGGCCGGGAATGTGACAGGCGCGCCGTTCAGGCGAAACTCGGAGCCGGTGATATTGCCAGCCAGATCGAACAGATCCATGTCGGTCGTCTGGTGCGTCGCGGCGAGGACGTCGCGCACGCTGAGGCTCGTGAGCGAGACGCCGGTGGCAATATCGACATGAAGTCGCCAGCGGTTCGTGTCGATGGGGCCGGCGACGCGGGCGTGATCGCTGTCGAGGTCTTTCCAGATCTTGATGACCTGCGGCTCGATGCCGACGCTCTGCAAGGCCTCGGTGACGGTCGGTGCTTGGAGCGGCGAATTGCCGTACCAGAAGCCGCACTGGTAGCGCAGGGTCGTCGTGGCCAGCGGGGGCGCGGGCGGGGGAGGCACGCTGTTCGGGTTCGTGCCGGCGCTGAAGCCGAGCGGGAAGCCGATGGTGAAGGGATCGGCGGTGATGGGGATCTGGCCGGTCGCGAGGCGGATTGTGTAGGCGGCGCTCATGCCGGCGAGCGTGTGGTCGTTCGCGTTGGTGTTTGGGAGCTCGGCGCCGGTGAGGGGATGGATATAGTGATCGGGCGAGCCGGACTTGAGCGGGATCGGGAGGACCGTGACGGCATAGCCATTCATGGTGATATTGGCGGTCGTGAGCGTGAAGCCGCTCGGGACGAAGACATCGATGTATGGCATATAGCCGGTCTGGTCGCCGCTATTGCCGAAGCGGATCTGACCCGAGAAGGGCTCGTTCCACATGGGCGCAAGCGGGATCTGCATGTTGGCGCCGCTGCAGGTTGGAAGCGGGCCAACGGGGTCGGCGCGGGCGTCGCCGGCGAGGGTAAACAGTGTGATGGCGAAGGCGATCGCATAACCTGCGCACGCGCAAGAACGCGAGACGCGAGCCGTTCGTCGAGGGCGAACGCACCGCATGGGTTCCTCCAGAATTCGCCGATGTGACGGTCGGCGATTTCAGGAGGCTACGGGCATTTGACCTTGCGGACTATGACGAGGGTCAGTATTCGCAAGGGGGGCGAAATGCCGCGGGGCCGCCATTGACCTAGCGCAGAGGAAGTCATCGGAGCTTAGCTTCGAGATGGTGGGCGAGAACCAGGAACGGGGGATTTATGTCAATTTCGTCAGTGATGGGTCGCTTCGAAGGGATCGGGTACACGGCCCTGCGGATCGTCGCGGGGTTTCTGTTCTCGGTTCACGGGATGCAGAAGATCTTCGGTTGGCTGTCCACGAAGGCCGGCCCCGAGGTCGGGTCGCAGCTGTGGTTCGAGGGCCTCATCGAGCTGGTGTGCGGGGTGCTCGTGGCGGTCGGGCTGTTCACGCGCGGGGCCGCATTTCTGGCGTCTGGGACGATGGCCGTCGCCTATTGCCAGTACCACTGGAAGTTCGCGTTCGCGGACTGGAAGTGGCTGCCGAGTGTGAACGGAGGCGAGCTCGCGGTCGTGTACTGCTTCGTCTTTCTGTACATCGCGGCGAAGGGGACGGGGCGGGCGGGGCTCGATGGGATCCTCTTCCGGCGGCGAGAATGACGAAGGGGTCACGCGCCACGCGCGAGGACCCCTTCATCATCGTCGGAGCGATGGCCGTCAGGCTGTCAGGGGTAGTAGTCGAAGACCTCGTTGGGGTGGTTGTCGATGCAGTCCCAGATCCCGAGCGTCGCGCCGTTGTGGCGATAGCCGTACTGGACGTCGAGGCACTTGGTGCCCGCGTAGACCGAGACCTGGCCGTTGAGATTGAACTTCTGATTCTGCCAGCCATTGCAGTCCCACACCTGGAGGGCCTGCCCATTCTGATAGACGGGCAGCGTGCTGTTGCTGTTGGGCGGCGCGCTGACATCGAGGCATTTGCCGCCGACGCCGCGGATGGCGCCGCCGGGCTCGAGCTTCCAGATTTGGCTCGCCGAGCCGATGCAGGTGTAGAGCTGGGCGCGGGTGCCGTTGGCCGAGCTGCCGTAGTCGGTGTCGAGGCAGAGGCCGCTGCGCGTCTCGACGATATTGCCATTGGCGCGCAGGGTGAACGTGAGGTCGTTCGCGGCGTTGGCACCTTGGGCGTGGGTGTAGACCGAGAGCTTGGCGTTGAGGGTCGCGCTGCCGCCGATGGACATGCCGCCGAGGCCGCGGATCCGGGTGTTCTTGAAGGTCCAGAACTGGTTGGGGCCCTTCCAGGGGTCCCAGATTTGGACCGGCGCGAGGTTCGATCGGCTGACGTCCTTGACCTCGAGGACCTTGTTGCCGGCGTTGCGGTTTTCGAAGAAGCCCTCGCCGCTGGCGATCGAGGCGAAGCGGTAGAACCAGCTCTGCGTGACGGCGCCGGTGTAGCCGCAATCCCAGAGCTTGAGCGCGGTGCCGTTGGCGGTGCCGTTGCCGGGGACGCCCATGCCGCCGGTCGCGACCGAGACGCAGCGCGAGCCGGGGCCGAGGCGGTTGGGGGCCGAATCGGCGGGCGGCGGCGGGACTTCGCCACCGGCGGCGAGCGTGCCGCTGGGCTTGCGGCCGTAGATGCGCTGGAGCCCATAGATGTCGCCCGCCGAGAGCTGCGGGGCCTGCATCCAGCGCGAGCCATCCCAGAGACCGGGGCCATTGGTCGCGTCGCCCGAGCAGTAGTTCATGACCGACGACGCGTCCCAGAGGCCGAGCAGCATGTCGCCGTTTTCGCCCTGGGGGCCGAAGGCGGCGGCGTTCATCTGGCCGTCGTTGACGCACCACTGCGGGGAGTCAGGCCGGTTCTGCTCGTGGGAGAACCCGAGGACGTGGCCGAACTCGTGAACGGCGATCGCCGCGGTGCAGTAGCGGGCAGCGCCGCGGCAACCCTGGCTCCAGTTGTTATACGTGAAGTTGAGCGTGAGCTCGCGGCCAAAGCCGAGCCAGTCCCAGTCCGAGGTGCCGAGGCCGTTCGCGTGGGGCGCGGGCGCCTCGTCGCGGACGTAGATTTGGACGTCCTCGCCGCCGGTGCACTGACCCCAACCCCAGAAGAGGATGGGCGCGTGGCGGCCCCAGGTGTCTTCGACGGCGGCGCGGACGACGTCGCGGATGTTCGGATCGTTGCTCAAGCTCTTCCAGCAGACCTGGATGTGGGTCCAGCCGTTCCAGCCCTTGGTCCAGTTGTGGCCCGACTTGAAGTAGAGCGGAGCGTCGATGGTCTCGAGGGGGTCGTCGAGGCCTTCGCCGTCGTCGTCCTCGGCGCCGGCGGCTTCGTCGCTGAGCGGCGCTTGCAGGTCGCAGGCGTTCGCCGCGAGGGTGGTCGCGAGGACAGAGAGCCAAAGGCGAGCGGAAGGGACTAGCATACGTCGAGCTCCGTGGCGGAAGAGGTGCGGCGTTGAACGAGGGATTGGACACGCGGGGGCGGCAGGAGCGAAACGGGGCGAGTCGTCGTGCGCGACGAATTCTTGCGAGGGCTGTAAGATTGCGGCGGCGCGTGCGTGGAGGGAGTGAACGGCGGGCGTTCCGCCGCGACACCAAGGAGTCCAAGATGAGTCCCAACGCGACCGAGAACTGCTGCTGCCAGCCCTGCGCCTGCGAGCCCTGCCCCCCGTCGTGCTGCGCGCCTGCGCCGAGCGCCGGCGGATGCCGCTGCGAGACTTGCGCGTGCGTGCAAGGAACCTGCGCTCCGAGCGACGGCCCGAGCGAGACGCGGGGCGGGCGAGCACCCACGGGCGGGTGCTGCGGATGAGCGCGATCGGCGCGATAGGGTCCGGGGGGCTGGCCCGCGACGACCTGCGCGCCGAGCTGCTGGCGTTCCTCGAGCGGCGGCTCGGCAGTCGCGCCGACGCCGAGGACGTCTTCCAGGATTCGCTCGTGCGCGCGCTCGAGCACGCTCCGCCGGATCACGAAGCGGCGCTCAGACCGTGGCTCTATGCGACGCTCAAGCATGCGCTGGTCGATCGCTGGCGGCGCGGCGATGCGGCGCGGCGCGCGCTCGGGCGGCTCGAGGCCGAGCCGGCGGGGGACGACGAGGCGCTCGACCGCGCGGTGTGCGCCTGTGTGGCCGGGGCGCGGGGGGCGCTCAAGCCGGAGCAGGCGGCGGCCTTGCGCGCGGTCGAATTGGACGAGGAATCGGTCGGGGCGTGGGCGGCGCGCGTCGGGATCACGGCGAACGCGGCCTCGGTGCGGCTGCATCGTGCGCGCGCGGCGCTGCGGGACGAGCTCGCGCGGGCCTGCGGAGCGTGTGCGACGGTGGCGGCCTGCGTGGACTGCAGCTGCGAGTCGGGCGCGGACTGAGCGGGAGCGTCAGCGCGGCAGGCGATACGCAAGCACGCGGAGGACCTCGAGATTGCAGACGAGGCCCGCGTGACTGCCGCGCACCTCGACGTTCTCCGTGTGGGGGCCGGGGTCTTCGAGGCTGCAGCGCCAGTCGACGACGCCATCGGTCTTCGTGTGCATGGCGATGCAAGGAACCGGGGGCGCGGGCCTGCGTCGGTCGAACGCGGGGCGGTCGAGGGTGACCGGCCGGCGCGTGAACAGCGCGCGCAGGTGATCGATCGTGTTCGCTTGGGGCTCGCCGCTGAAAGGACTGCCGAGCGTGAAGACGCGTCGCACCCGCTCGGGACGGGCACGCGCGAGCTCGCGGGCGTAGACGCCGCCGAGGCTCCAGC
>SXGT01554884.1_pt1 | contig 10376 bp, 9 predicted proteins | sample 3176221 | NCBI WGS metagenome assembly SXGT01 (sample SAMN11356862, study PRJNA531348) | freshwater metagenome | isolation source: freshwater sample F1-120 | place: China: Fuxian Lake, Yuxi | collected 2017-12-25
GCTTCGAGGGCGACGCCCAGGCGGCCCGGCGAGCCCGGACCAGCGAATGGCCGCACCGCGACGCGCAGCGCCAGCAGGCCAGCGCGCGTCAGGTCCTCGGTCAAGGCCTCGAAGGCGACCGGACCGGCGTCGGCACGCAGGCGGCCGCCGACGCGGCCATGGTCCGGCAGCAAGCTCGGGCGGAGGCCATCGACGAGCGCGCCGGCGCCCAGCCAAAGGCCGAGATCGCCGGCGGCGAGCAGCTCGACGTCGCCGCTGGCGGTGCCGAGGCGCAGACGTTGCAGTGGCCGCAGCAGCTCGCTGCGCTGGTCAAAGTCGCGGCGGCGCAGCCCTTCGCCGGCATCGGCCTGCCCGAACACCGCGCGGCGCAGCGGCAGCCCGAGGTGCAGGGATGCGAACTCCGATTGCAGCAGCAGCCGAGGCGTCAGGCTGGCGTACAGCCCCCCGTCGAGGCGCTCGAAGCCCGCGCCGAGGTCGGCGGCAGCCCGTAGCGAGACCACGGCCTGCGGTTCCGCTGCGCGGGCCGTCGAGCCGCCGCTCGCGACAGGGGGCGCCGCAGCGGAGGCGAGGGACGCTGTCGCCACCGAAAGCGCCGCGACGCTCGCCCGAAGCGCCAGCCGCGGCCAGCGGCGCCCGTGCCCAGCCCAGCAGGCTTCGGTGCGGCGGCTCATCGGTCAGACTCCGCCTTCGGCAGCTTGGCGCGGGGGTGCGCCGCGTCGTAGACCCGCATCAGCTGGGCCATCGACGTATGGGTGTAGCGCTGAGTCGTCGACAACCGGGCGTGTCCGAGCAGCTCCTGCACCTCGCGGATATCGGCGCCGCCGTCGAGCAGGTGCGTCGCGTAGCTGTGGCGCAGTCCGTGCGGGTGGACGCTGCGGTGGCTGCCAACCGCCGCCATGCGGCTGTCGAGGACCCGACGCACGATGCGCGGGTCGAGGCGGCCGCCGCGGGCACCGACGAACACAGCGAAGGCGTCGGCGCGGCTGACGTCCGCCGCGACCAGGCTGGGACGCAGCGCTAGCCAGGCCTGCAAGGCGTCGAGGCAGGGCTGCAGCAGCGGCACCAGCCGCTCGCGCCGCCCCTTGCCGACCACGCGCACCTGGCGCTGCTCGAAGTCCAGCTGTTGCAGATCGAGGCCGCAGAGTTCGGCGACGCGCAGGCCTCCGCCATAGAGCAGATCGACGATCGCCCGATCGCGGGCCTCGATGGCCGGGTCCAGCGCGGCCTCGCTCTCGCCGCGGTGGTTGGCGAGCGCCAGGGCCTCGTCGACGTTCAGGTGTCGCGGCAGCGTCTTGGGCTGCTTGGGGTTCCGCAGCCCCTCAGCCGGGTCGACGGTGAGCGTGCCGTGGCGTCGCATGTGGCGGTAGAGACTGCGCACGGCAGCCAAGCGACGGGCGATCGAGGCTGGAGCCAGGCGATCGTGCAGGGACATCGCGAAGTAGCGCAGGTCGAGCCGCGTCGCCTCCAGCACCGATAGGCCGCGCTCTTGGCGCAGCCAGGTCTCCAGGTCCGCGAGATCGTGGGCATAGGCGCGCAGCGTGAGCGGGCTGCACTGGCGCTCGTGGCGCAGGGCGGCGAGGAAAGCGTCGATGGCAGGAGCAGGCGCCATGTGCAGAGGCTGCCCGAGCCGCCCGGGCTGTCCAGAAAGCCACGGCGGCGACGCGCCCCTGCCGCGCGCTGGCGCCCATTGCCCGACCTCGCCGACCGATCCGCCAGCCGTCGCGCTGCCGCCACCGCGTCTCGCCGCTGACAGCGCGCCGCGGGAGCATGTAGACTCGCCAGCACGCGCCGCCTCAGGCGCCTCGGGGGCTCGACATTCCCATGCAGCGACCAAATCGACCCGACTTGCGGCTGCTCCGCGTCCTCGGCGCGTGGCTCGCCTGCGCGTTTCCCCTTGGCGCCGCCAGCTGCGATCGCGCATTCCCTGAGCCCGCCACGGCGGCCGCGGCTGCCGACGCCGTCGTGGACGCCGACACCGGGCCCGTCGCCAGCGCGGAGGATGTCGCCGTGCCCGACAGCGGTCCCGACGCCGCTGCGCCCGACGGCGGGCCCGACGCCGCCGACGCCATCGACGCGGCGCCCGACTGCACCTGTCCGATCGGTCAGGTCATGCGCGTCGGCGCCTGCGTGCCCACGCCAGAGCTCGGCTGCGGCCCGACCTGTGTCGCGAAGTCGATGTCGGCCTGCCCGGCGCAAGCGAGCTGCGACCAGGAGGCGGCGCACCAGCCATGCCAGCCCGATGTGGCGCAGCCGACCTGCGTCCCCGGTCAGGCCATGGGCTTTGGTCAGGACGCGCTGCGCCTGCAACCCACCGCCGTCGCCGCCGGGGCGGAGGTCGACTTCGAAGTGCGGGGCGGCGACTACCACATCGGCGCGCTGATGTGGTGGATGCGGGTCGGCGACGAGGCCTCGCTCGCTGATGAGTACGGCCCGCGCTGCGTCCTAAGGGGCAAGTGGAAGGCCAAGGAAGCTGGGGTCTTTCCGGTCATGGTCGGCTACGGTGGCGGTGCAGGCGATGCGATGAACAAGGGCTGGAGCCTCGCCGGATTCGTCGGCGTCGGCGGCGCCCCCGTAGGTGTGCAGCCGGGCTTTGTCTGCAGCGCCGCGAGCCCTTGCCAGAGCGGTGGCGGCTGGAGCTGCGGCTGCACCGCTGGGCGCTGCCAATGTGAACCGCCGCCCTGACCACCGCCGCGTATCGCGATGGTGCGAGCGCCGTCGTCGTCCGGCCGCCGGCCAGTCGGGCGCAGCAGGGTCGAGACCGATCGGCGCGTGCGCCCCACGGCTGAACGCCGCCTAGAGGCCGACCCACTCCAGCGAGCGCCGCCAGAGCTCGGCTGCCGCGGCGTCATCTTGGGCGTCGCGGCTCGGCTGCCGCGGCTTGCAGCGGTCCCAGTACAGCCCGGTGCGGCCGGCGGCCTCGGGCGCTGTAGCGCAGTAGAGCGTCGTCCGCGCGCCCTCTTCGTTGCTCAGCATGAACAGCTTCATCAGCGCCCGCGCCGGCGCCGGCACTTCGCGCCAGATGTCGCTCGCCACCACGCCCGGGTGCAGGGCGTAGACGTCGACGCGCTTGCCTTCGAGTCGGTGGGCCAGCTCGCGGCTGAACAGGACGTTCGCCAGCTTGCTGGCGCAGTACTCTGGGAAACCCGTCGGTGACGCGGTCGACTTGCGGAGGCGGCTGAATTCCAGTGGCCCGGTGCGGTAATGCGCTCGGCTGGCGACATTGACGATGCGCGCCGGAGCTGCTGCCTGGACCCGCTCGAGCAGGAGTTGGGTCAGCAAGAAGGGGCCGAGGTGGTTGGTGCCAAAGGTCAGCTCGAAGCCGTCGGCGGTCAGGCCCTTCAGACCCGCGATGCCGGCGTTGTTGATCAGCAGGTCGATGCGTGGCGACAGGGCTCCGATCTCCTCGGCGGCCTCGCGCACGGACTGCAGGGAGGCGAGGTCCAGCCGCACAAAGTCGAGCGCCGCGTTGGGCACTTGCGCGCTGATCTCGGCCATGGCGGCGCGGGCTCGCTCATCGCTGCGACAGGCCAACACCACCCGGGCGCCGGCGCGGGCCAGCTCGAGGGCCGTGACCTTGCCAATGCCAACGTTGGCGCCGGTGACGACCGCGAACTTGCCGTCGAGCCGCGAGTCCACCAGCGGTTTGCGCGCCATCTCGTCCCCTCCAGCCCTGCCGACCCCTCGCCGCGTCAGCTCGTCGGCCCACGACGATGACACGCTTGCGATCGGGTGCAAACTGTGGGTCCGCTGGCCGCCGCCACGGCCCCGTCAACCGCCAGCCGCGGAACGCACGCGTTCGATGCCTTCCTGCATGGTCACTTGGGGTTGCCAGCCTAGATCGCGCCTCGTCTCGCCGATGTCGTACCAGTTGGCCGTGCTCAGCTGACGGGCGAGGAAGCGGGTCATCGGCGGCTCGCCGCGCAGCGGCAGCGCGGTCCACAGCGCCTCGCAGAGCGCCCCGGCGGCGAACGCCACGCCTTGCGGCAGCTGCCGCTGCACTGGCGGAGCGCCGACGGCGTCGAGCAGCGCGGCGACAAGGTCCCAGAGCGGCCAGGGCTCGCCATTGCTGACGAAATAGGCGCCGCCGCAGAGCGCGGCGCCCGGCGCCAACCGGTCGAGGGCGGCCAGGTGGGCGCTGGCGGCGTTGTTGACATAGGTGGCGTCGACCAGCGGGTTGCCGGCACCGACACGGGCCAGGCGCCCTGCCCGGCTGCGCTCGGCGAGGCGCGGCGCGATGTGGGGGTCGCCGGGGCCGAAGATGAGGCGGGGCCGCAGCGCGACCGTGCAGAGATCGCCGCCATTGGCCGCGACCACCGCCTGCTCGGCGGCGATCTTGGTGCGCTGGTAGGCGGTGCGTGCGGCGGGGGCATAGGGCGTCGAGGTGTCGCCGCCCTCGCAGCCCAGGTCGGTCTGCACGACCGAAGGCGTCGAGGTGTAGACCAAGCGCCCGACGCCGTGGCGGCGCATGGCGGCGAGCACGTTCAACGTGCCCGTCAGGTTGGCGGCGCTGTAGTCGCGCTCGGCGCCCCAAATGCCGGCCAGCGCCGCGGTGTGGATCACGGCGTCGACGCCCGCGATGGCCGTCGCGACCGCCTCAGCGTCGACCAGGTCGCCACGTCGGTGCTCCACGCCAAGCACAGCGAGCGCCGGGTGTGGCCCGCGTGACAGGCTCCGCACAGCGTCGCCGCGCGCGACCAGGGCGCGGCAGATCGCCGTGCCGAGGAAGCCGCCGCCGCCGGTGACCAAAATCCGCATCGCTTTCTCCGTCCAGGTGAGCGGGCGCGTCGCCGGCCCGCCTCAGGCGCCGACCCCTAAGCGCCGCGCCGCCCACAGGCCCAGCGCCTCGCGGTCGATCTTGGCGTTGTGGCGGATATCGACAGGAAACGCAGGGTGGACCAAGAAGTCAGAGATGCCGGCGGTGTGGGCGTGGCCGGCGCCGAGCGACGCCAGTTCCTCGACGAGTCGTCGATGATCAACCTCGGCCGCCGTCGTTGGCTCCAGCTCGGCGCACAGCACCGGGCGCTGGCTGCCGCGCGGCCCGACGCCGCAGAGCGCGGTGCGATAGACCCTCGGGTGCGCGTTGAAGACCCCTTCGACCGGGATGGTGTAGAGCGGCCCCTTGGCGGTCTCGACTCTGTGCGCCTTGCGCCCGCAGAACCAGAGCCGCCCCGCGGCGTCGAGGTAGCCGACGTCGCCCATGCGGTGGATCACGCCGCCGTCGGTGGCGCGCACCTTGGCCGCCGCCGTCGCTTCCGGTCGGCCGTGGTAGTGGCTGGTGGTCGAGGGGGACTGGACGGTGATCTCGCCGATCTCCCCCGTCGCGCAGAGCCGCAGCTCGACCTCCGAGGCGATGGGCCGCTCGTCGATGGCGATGATGCGCAGCCGGGCCGGTGGCACAGGCCTGCCGACGCACACCCCGGCGCCGGCGGCGGTGGCGGCCGCGGTCTCGTCCAACACCTCCCGCGACTCGACGATGGCCACCGGCAGGCTCTCTGTCGCGCCATAGGGCGTGAAGATCTGGGCATCTTCTGGCAGCATCGCCCGCATCCGCGCCAAGATCTGGGCGTGGACCGGCGCCCCGGCCGAGATCACCCGGCGGACGCTCGCCAGCCGCTCACCATGGGCCTGACCATATCTCGACAGGGTGTCGAGCAATGCAGGGGAGCCAAAGAGGTTTGTGACGCCGAAGTCACGGATTGCCTCGATTAGGTTCTCCGGCGCGGCGCGGGCTGGCCGGGTCGGGTCCATGTCGGGGATCACCGTGGTCATGCCGAGCGCCGGGTCAAACAGGGCGAACGGCGGGAAGGTCGGCAGGTCGACCTCGCCTGGACGAATCCCGAGCGCATCGCGCAGCATCTCGACCTGGGCGGCGAAGTTGCCGTGGCGGTACACGGCGCCCTTGGGGGCCCCAGTCGAGCCCGAGGTGAACAGGATGGCCGCCTCGTCGCTGGCCGCCGTCGCGGCGATCTGCGGCGCGCTGGCCGAGGCGCCCGTTGCCCGCAGGCTCGCCAACGAGACGCCGCCGAGCAGCCCTTGGAGCCCGCCGCCGTCGCCGACGACGACGCGCTGTCGCACGGTGCGGCGGCCCCAGCCGAGCAGCAGACGCGCCAAGTGCGCCGCCGGGATTCCGATGAAGGCCTCCGGCTCGGCCTCCTCCAAGGCCCGCCCCATGCGCCGGACGCCGATGCCCGGATCGATGAGGACGGGCACGGCGCCGGCCTTGAACAGCGCGAACATCAAAGTGAAGAGCTCGAGGCTCGGCCGCACCAGCAGCGCGGCGCGCACCCCGCGACCGATGCCGTGGGCGGCGAGGCCGGCGGCGAGGCGGCTCGACTCGGCGTCGAGCTGTCGATAGGTCAAGTGTACGTAGCGGCGCCTGCCGTGGCCGTCGTGGTCGCAAGGCACGAAAATCGCGGGCGTGTAGGGTTGACGCCCGGCCATCTCCTGCAGCGCGTAAGCGATGTTGACGGCGGCACCCTCGCCCGGCGTGCCAAAGGCGCCCAGGCCGTGCTGGGTCGGCGCGGCGACGGTGTGCTCGGTGGGCGGCGTCATGATCACTCCCTCGACGCGGCAGGTGGGAGGCGCCACCATCGGCGTCGGCGGTGGCCGGCACGCTTGCAGACGGCGGCGGCGCGGTCAATGCGGCGCGGCCTCGACCTACGGCCAGAGGGTGAGATAACATGGTGCATGATGGTGCATAACGGTGCGAGTGAAGCGAATTCCTGCGTCGTCCCGGCGGCGGCTGCGGCGGCGCCAGCGCCAGGCCGCTATGACGGCATCGCCCGACTCTACGGCGACGACGGCCTCGCCCGTCTGCAGGCCGGCCACGCCATGGTCATCGGCCTCGGCGGCGTTGGCAGCTGGACCGTCGAGGCCCTGGCGCGCAGCGGCGTCGGCCGCCTGACGCTCGTTGACCTCGACGAGATCTGCCTCGGCAACACCAACCGTCAGCTGCACGCCCTCACCGCCACCGTCGGTCGGCCCAAGGCGGAGGTGCTCGCCGAGCGTGTACACGCCATCGATCCTGGCTGCCACGTCGAGGCCGTCGTCGACTTCTTCACCGCCCGCTCCGCCGCCGCGCTGCTCGATCGTCGCCCAGACGTCGTCGTCGACGCCATCGACTCGCCTCGCGCCAAGCTTGAGCTGGTCGTCAGCTGCCGCGAGCGTGGCCTGCCTTTGGTGGTCTGCGGCGGCGCCGGCGGCCGAATCGACCCGCTGGCGCTGCGCCGAGGTGACCTCGCCGAGAGCGGCGGCGATGGCCTGCTGCGTGGCCTCCGGCGGGCACTGCGCCAGCGCGAGCCCGGGCTCGGCCAAGGACCGTGGGGGATCCAAGCCGTCTGGTCGGTGGAGCCGCAACGCTGGCCGGACGGTCAGGGCTGCGTCAGCGTCACGCCGCCGCCCGGGGGACGCCCGCGGCGGCTCGACTGCGCTGAGGGGTTCGGCGCCGCGACCATGGTCACCGGCAGCTTCGGCTTTGCGCTCGCGGCGTTGGCGGTCGAGCTCCTGGCGCTGCGTGCCCAGCCACCAGCAGAATAGCCAGCGAGCGCCACAGGGGTGTCGGGCGACCGCGGCTAGGCGCCGACGGGGTGGGTAGCGAAAAAGCGCTGCACCAGAGCCGCAATTGCCGCAGCCTCGTCCTGCAGGACGTAGTGGCCCGCGTCGGCGAAGCGGTGCACCTCGGCGCCCGGGAGCTCCCGCTGCCAGACGCGCAAGAACGCGTCATCAAATACGAAGTCCCTGGCGCCCCAGCAGATGAGCGCCGGCTTCTCGCCGTGCTGACGACGCAGGGCGGCGCCGGTCTCGGCGACCAGATCATAGCCCGGGTCGCCTCTGCGCAGCGGAATGTCCTGCACAAAGCGCAGCGTCGCCACACGATTCGCCGGTGTGTCGTAGGGGGCGATGAAGCCTGCCCGGACCGCGTCGGGCACCTTTCGGCGAAAGGCGACGCGCGCCGCCACCGCCGAAAAAGCGTTGAGGCGCAGCACCAACTGGGCGCCGAGCCCCGTCCGTGTCAGCGCCAGCGGCCAGGGAAAGGCCTTGTCCGAGGGCAGCGGAAAGGCGCCGGTGTTCAAGATGACCAAGCGCCGCACCCGCTCGGCGTAGGTGTGGGCCCAGCCCATGCCGATCATGCCGCCCCAATCGTGCACCACCAGCGTCAGCGGCCCCTCGGGGCACAGCGCCGAGATCACCGCATCGAGCTCGTCGACGCGGCTCTGCAGCGTGTACGGGTAGGCCTCCGCCGGCGGCTTGTCGCTCAAGCCGCAGCCGATCCAGTCCGGCGCGATGCAGCGGTGGGTTTCGCGCAGCGCCGCGATGAGATCACGGTAGTAGAATGACCAGGTCGGGTTGCCGTGCAGCATCAGGACCGTGCCCTGGCTGACGCCGGCCTCTGGGCCGACGTCGACGACGTGCAGCGCGTGGCCCGAAACCGACAGCCGGCGCCCGTCAAACGGGTACAGCGCGCGCCACGCCTCAGCCATGATCACCGCTGCGCCGCCAGGTCCGCCGCTCGCCTGTGTCGGCCACGCCGAGACTCGCGCCCGCGCAGTCGCCATCGTGCGTCGCCGGCCGCGCGCTCAAAACCGCACCTCGCCCATGGCGCAGTTCAGCCCCGAGCCGATGCCCATCAGCGCCACTCGCGCCCCCTTGTCGATGCGGCCCTGCTCCAGCGCCTTGCTGAGCACGAACGGGACGCCGGCCGGGCCGATGTTGCCGTGCTCGGGGTAGACGCGCAGCACCTTCTGCAGGTCGAGGCCCAAGAGCTCGGCGAGCATCTCCGTGTGGACGCTGCTGACCTGGTGGATGACCAGCTCGTCCATGGCCTCCGCCCGCCAGTCCTGCCGCTCGGCGACCGCCGCCTGCCAAGTGCGCTGCGCCAGCAGCAGCCCCTGCTCGAGGAGTGTGCGGGTGTCGGTCTCCATGTAGTCATTCTGGCCGCGGCACAGGTGACTGAATTCCGTCGCCGCCCGCGTCGTGCTGCCGAGGTAGCGCGGTGCGTCGGGGTGGCGGTCCGCCCGGCACAGGATCATCGCCGCAGCGCCAGACCCAAGCGTCAATGCCGCGAACTGGTTGCGAAAGTCGTGGTCCGTCGACTCGGGTCGGTTCAGCCTCGCGATCGTGCTGTCGATGACGTGCCGGCTGCTCTCACCGTCGACGATGAGGCCGTAATCGATCGCTCCCCGCTCAACCATGGCGGCCACGACGTCCATGCCGTTCATGAACGCCAAGCAAGCGTTGCCCATGTCGAAGTTCATCGCAGTCGCTGGCAGTCCGAGCTTGCCGTGAACGATGCAGGCAGTCGACGGCTCCACCCAATCGCGGCAGACGCTGGTGTTGACGCAGACCCCGACGCGATCGCGCGGAAGATCGGCGCGCTCCAAGGCCAATTCGGCCGCCTTGGCCGCCACGTCCGAGGGCATCGTCCCCTCGTCCCAGAAGCGCCGCGCCACGATGCCCGACAACCCCTCGAGCAGGCCCGCCCGCATGCCGAGCCGGGCCATCGTGTCGCGGAGGCGGGCGTCGATCTCGGTCGAGGTCAGCCGATGAGGCGCCTCCAGGTGCGCCATGCCGGCGATAGCAACGTTGCCGAAGCGCATGTTCCTACTCTCTTGAGCGCGCGCTGGCGCGAGGGCGCCCAGTTGTTGGACGGGGCGTGGAGCCTTGCCCCAATGCGGGGTCGATGTCAACGCTGCGTCCCGGTAGCGGAACCGCGGTCGGTGCGTCCCCGGCGGCAAGTGGCGCGCTGGACCACGTCGGCGCTCGCCGCCCGCTGTGCCGTTGCACGACGAACGCGCGGCGATCTCGCACCACCTCTGGCGGGCGCCCGCGGCGATCTCAGCTCGCGGCGACCTCGACGTAGCCCATGCCGAGGCGCTGTCGAATCAGGCGCTCCGCCTCTGCCTTCGCCTTGCCCTCGCTCGGCAGCTCCTTGATGAGCCGGCTCGGCGTGCCACCCTGCGCTCCCCACACCAGCTCGACCGCGCGACCGCGGCACGAAATCAGCCAGTGCCGGCGTACGCCCTCCTCTTCGCGCTCAAAGCGCCGCCACTCGCTCTCACTCATCGCTCAGCCTCCCCCGCCGGTGCGCCGTCCGCTTGTGGCCTTCTGCCAGCGCCGCTTGCCGCCGCCGGCCCGCCGCTCGCCGGCCACAACGGTGCAAAGGCGCTGTTGTCACGGCCGAGCCACAGCTGAACTGCGCCGCCGCCCGCCGCCAGCGCCCGCTCGATCGTCCGCCCTGCCCGCCAGACCGCGTAGGGCTCCGGGGCTGCGGTCCGCGCCGCTTGGTCGGCCTGCAGCGCGTCGGCCTCCGCCGCCGCCAGCAGCGCGTCGGCGTCGGACTCGGCCTTGCGTGCGATCGCTGCCAGCTCTGCCTTCAC
>SXGT01139721.1_pt1 | contig 10375 bp, 9 predicted proteins | sample 3176221 | NCBI WGS metagenome assembly SXGT01 (sample SAMN11356862, study PRJNA531348) | freshwater metagenome | isolation source: freshwater sample F1-120 | place: China: Fuxian Lake, Yuxi | collected 2017-12-25
AGGAGTCGCGCGCCTCCAACGTACCGATACCGAACAGGGCGGGGCTGATGGACTGGCGTTCCCCCGGGGTCACGGTTACCGGCACCGGCGCCAGCGGTCCCGCGCGCAGACCGACATAGACGAAGAGGGCGAGCAAGGGCAGCAGAACCCCGGCCAAGGCCAGCGTTCTGCCGTGCGTTGACAGGAATTGTTTCATTTCAGTCTTCATGGCGCTTCTCGATGCCGCGTTGGTAGATGGCAAAGACGCCAGGGGCATCCGCGCGGATGCGTTCGATGTCGCCGGATAGCATGGACTGCATGACCAGACCCTGAATGGTGCCGATGAACAAGGTCGCCGCAGCTTGGGTATCCGCTTCCGATGCGATCTCGCCGCCTGCCTTACCTGCTTCGATGCGGGCGCGTATCCGTTCCGCGTAACGCTGGATCAGGGTCTGGGCTATCCGCTTGGCCGGGCTGGTTTCGGCGCGCTGCAACTCGCCGAACATCATGCGTGGGACGCCCGGATGTTCGATGACGAATTCGACATGGCTCATGAACATCGCCCGCATGGCTTCCAGCGGGGATTCGATGTCCCGCGCGGCACCGTCGATCCGGGTCAAAAGCCGCTCCACCATCCATTCCATGACTGCCTGCCAGATTGCGTCTTTTGATGGGAAGTGACGAAACAGCGCCCCCTGGGTGACGTTCATGTGCTTGGCGATCGCCGCCAAGGTGATCTCACTGGGATTGACCGACCCCGCCAGTTCGACCACGGCCTCGACCGTTACGGCACGCCGCTCATCGGCGGGAAGATGTTTGGAGGGGGAGTCCATGGGGAAGTCAGTAAAGATAGTAAACGGTTACTATCTTATGCTGGGCACCTACTCTGTCAAGTCAAATTAACTCGGCGGCGGGCGAACCAGGCGATATCCGCACTCAACGCAGTGGGAATTGGACTCGAAGTAAGGACGACGAAAGCAGTCCAGCACATTTTGGTCATCGGCGGTGCCTTATCCCACTGACCTCAGTGGCCGATTTGTGTGAATTGGACATCTGGCAGGTTTTCAAGTGAACCAGCCGTTCCAGAGGTGGCTATCCTGTGAGAACGAATTTCCGATTCTGGCCGAGTCCGGTTCGAAGCTCGCGTTCCCCAAAGCCGACCTTCACGCGATCTAACGGCTCTACACCGAACGGCTCTTGTGGCCGAGGATGCGTCCTCCAGTCAGCCACTGCGAACGGCAGGTGCGCCGCGCCAAGCAGGCATTCAGGCGGCGAACGTCTGCTTTGGTTGTTACAGCGCCTGCCAGTTGGAACGATTGGGCGACGGGGCGTCGGCCTTATGTGGGTCTCAACATATGGCCAAGCACCAGTCCGATGCACCTTCATCTGATCGGGCGGATTGGGATCACCTGGGTTGTTTGGACGTGACGCCTGAACTCGCCGTCGATTCTGTCTCCATAACGCTCCGTGATGTCGACTGGCAGCACTGCGTATATGCGCCAAACCAGATAACCGAATCCGTGGATCAAGGACAGTACCGCAAGAATTCCGAGCTTCATGGCAAAGTCGCCTGGAATTAGGATCGTGTAAAGGCTGAGATAAACAAAGCCAGCTAAGACAATGCCCTGTGCGGCGTATTTAAGCGGTTTGGCCCACCAGGCGCGTCGCACGGTGATGCCGCGAGGGGTTGCTTGAATGTCACGATTGATGATGAGCACCCACAGCGCACGGATCGGCACCAGACCATTTTTCGAGAGCTTGCGCACGGCCACTTCAACTGACGCGTGAGCCGGCCGGCCAAATCTGAAAGCAAAGTCAGCACGTCGGAATTGAACGAATGCACGTCGAGTTTCGAAGGATGCTTCGTCATGGATTTCCAAGGCAACTTCAAGCCGCTGTGTGGCAATTCTCAGTTTTCGCCGCCACCAAGGATTTCCAGTCAGAAAGCGCTCTAGTGTCCGCAGAGTCAATGTCCAACGACCAATCAAGGACATAGTAGTCAGTACGGATCTAAAGGGGATCCTGTACAACTTTGCCTCCTTCATCAAAGGGTGTGGGTTTTACAACAGTCATCTCGACAAGCTCGCCAGCTTGGTCCGCAACTCGCTGGCATCGTGTTCGGACTTGGAGCCTGACAGCGCGGCAGAGAGAAATTGGAACAACCGCAACCGTTCTTCGAGAGGGAGTAACTCCCCGTATTCGTCGCGCGCAAATTCGTCCACGACACGGTAGATGTCAGACAGCAACTGCGGGGAGAAGTCTAGGCGCTGTGTTTGCCCGAAGCGCTCAAAGCGTTGTCCGAACAAGAGGTATTCGACGTCGACTTGGTTCTTGATAAGCGCTTCAAGATATTCCACGTCAGGGTGGCGGTCACCTTGCTCGTAAAGGTGCTGGCTTACGCGCTTGACCCCCCCGAGCTCTGCGAACTCAGCTTGCGTAAGTCCCAGGCGTTCGCGTTCCTCCTTGAGGCGGCGTTCAAACGACATGTGACCGTTCGACATATGAGGGTGCGTGGAATATTTCCTGCAAAGTATTGCAATAAGAACAAATGTACACTATCGTGAACTCAATATAACCAATTGGAACGAATATATGCTCGTTCGCACCAAAGAAGAAGTCCTGCAGGAGTTCCGTGCAAGAGGCTTGTCTATCAGCGGTTGGGCGCGTGCCCATGGGTTTTCTGTGCCCCTGGTCTACCAGGTCATATCAGGGAAGAAGCTCGGTATGCGCGGTCAGTGTCATGAAATCGCCGTAGTTCTTGGACTCAAACAAGGGCAGATCGGTGATCTCCATGACTTGCCGTTTGAAGAGGCCAAGGTGGCCAGAAGCAAGTACGTCAGAGAACTGGATGGGCTAATGAAGCAGGCGGCGTCGACATCGGGCCAGCGTAGCGACTGACCATGGGCTGGAAACTTACAACGCAAAATCGAGGAAAGGAGGTCGCTAGCGCATAAACGAAAAAACCGACCGGGTGGGGTCGGTTCTCTCGGCTCGAGACCATCGAGCAATAGATACTGCGGTCTGGACACCTTCAGTATTGGCCGATTTTCCGGCCGAGTCAACCTTCCCATTGCCCGACAAATCCGGAACACCGCATCGCGGTGTTTTCTGCAGGACTCTTGCGGCCTAAATGCCGCGAGACGAACCCGAAGGAGATGTCTCATGGGCGTCATGACGTTTAAAAAATTGGAAAAACAGTTGGATGAGGGGCGGGGCCAGGGCAATGGACTGGGCTACCGTCCCTGGCTTTACATTCGTCGCCGAAATCCCTCCCCAGTCAGCAACCAAGTTGCAGGGGCGATGCTGCCGGGTTTCAACCGCGAGTGCTGCTTCCTGGCGAGGGGAGAGTGGTTGATCTCGCTGTTATGTTTCTGGCTGGGGGCCGTGGATGTACGAGAGCAGTTTCCACTCTGGCCTTGGCCGCATCCGCATCCACTGGCTGGGGTGCCCTGTTGTGATTGGCGCAGCCTCCCCGCATCGCCAGGACTACTAGAAATAGCCAAGGGGGCGGGCATCGACCACGGCGTCTTTGTGGGCAGCAAGGTGCCCTACGTGGCCACTACCGACTTGGCGGTGACGGTTGCGGCAGAACCCCAACCTAGGCTTGCTGCCATTGCAGTGAAGGCTGAGAAGCCGTTACTGGACACCGAGCCGACAGATTCGGCCCGGGCCCGGCTAGAACTGGAGCGGCGTTATCACTTGGGGTTGGCGAATCACTTCGTGGTCGCTACGGAAGAACTTGTTCCTCCAACGCTGGGTGGGCAACTGGTGTGGTTTTCCTCGGCCTCGATCGTTCCCGATGGGGTGGCCTCGTCACTGCAAATCGCGCGGTTTGCAGAATTGTTCGAGCGCTTTGCATCTGGCGAGTCCATTGAGCGTGGCGTGTCGGTCGCCGGTGAGAAGGTGGGGCTTTCAGACGCAGCCGCCAACATCGCCTTTCGCCATTGTGTCTGGCGGCGACTCATTGATCTTGATCCCACGCAGCCCATCTCAATGACCTACCCGCCCAACTGCGGAACGGAGCGGATTGTTACCGCGCTACAGAAACAACTTTTTGGTGACTTGACATGAAAACCCTATCCAACAATCTGGTACTTCGCGCCACCCACAAGCGATTTGAGCTCGGCGGGCAACTCATTCGCATCCTCTACTCATCCGAGGAGAGTGACGAGGTCGTGCTGATCCGCATCCCGGAACCCACCCAGTTCAGGCCCGTCAACTACTACCCCAGCCCGGATCGCTACTCGTGGTACCGAGTGCAGGAGTGGCTCAACTCTGGCGACCTGGTCGAAACTACGTTTTCACCGCCGGCCCTGGCCGCGATGAGTGACGAGGCGATCCGCGCGAAATTTCCGATGCGCTGTTCTGGAACCAAGCGCAAGCAGCGTGTGGATTCGGCCCCCCTGCAGGCGCGTGATGAGGACTACATGCTCATCGATCCGATGGTTGAGGAGATCCAGGCGAATCCGCGCGAGTTTTTTTTGAGTAACCGTTACTCGCAATGGATCAAGGCGCGCGCAGCGGAAACCGGTAAGGGACAGGCTCGCATTCGCAATTCCATAAACAAGTTCTTGGCCGTGGCGTGCGGCAAGAATGGTTTGCTGAGTGGGCATAACCGATGCGGTGCCGAAGGCCAGGCTCGGTCGCATCGCTGTGGCAAACTCGGCCGCAGATCACGCGCTGCAAAGCTGGGACTGGTTGCCAACCCGGGTATTCCACTCAGTGAAAATGACAAGGAACACATCGCCTGGGGGTGGCGCACGTTCTTGCGTGATGGCCAATCGGTACCGGACGCCTACCTCCTGACCATGGGCGTCTTATATTCGGACGGTGAGAAAGTCCACCAAGGCCGCAACGTCCCCGTGTTGAAACCCGTGACCCAGCGGCCCACGCTGTCACAGTTCCGGTATTGGGGACCGCGTGGAGAGGGAGCCAAGTCCGCCTGGGAAACACTACTCAAACCTGGCGAATGGGAGAAGAAATTCCGCGCCATGCAGGGCACGGCTCGAGATGGCATACAAGCGGTCGGTCAGGTGGCTTTTGGTGACTCCACCTCGAATGACGTGCATCTGGTCAGCCTGGCGTCGTACTTGAAGAGTATCGGCACCGGTACCGTGGCTCGTTTTCACGATGGGTATTCCGACTGCATTGTGGGTGTGGAACTCACCTTGGCGGCACCCAGCGAAGAACTTGCACTTAAAGCCATTCTCAATACCGTTACGGACAAGGTGGCGCTGTGCAAGCGTTTTGGCATCGACATCACGCCGGAGATGTTTCCATCTGGCTTCTATCGCCTCTACCACTACGACAATGGCGAGCCGCGCGCGAACTACTCCATGCAGTGCATGAAGAACATGGGCTCGAACCTCGAATTTGTCCAGGTCGGGCGCGCAGACCTGAAGCCGATGTCCGAATCTGGGCACCGTCGCGTTCACAAAAAGTTGGATCACAAGATCGCTGGCACGACACGAGGGCGCCAGCGCCAACGCGGCGAAGAGGCTGCCGCTACATCGGCCAGCTGGACGTTCTGGTGCTATATGCGCGAATTGCTGCTGGCCATCATCCACCACAACAGCGTGGCGCCTGCAGACCACCTAATGACCGTCGAAATGCGTCGCGATGGCGTGGCCAACAACCGTGCCGCCATTCACCAATGGGCCGTCAAGAAGGGTTATGTCTCCTACTTGCCCTGCAATGAAAGCCACCTGCGTGCGCACCTGCTCCAAGCCATGAAGGCGGTGGTTCGGCCCAACGGCATCTTCCTTCTGCGACCAGATCGTGGAGACAAGCGCGAGATCGTGCGCTGTGCACGTTTCATCGGTCAGCGGGCGACTCAGCTCAAGTGGTTGGAACAGGCTCGGCGCGACGGCGTGTTCGACATCGAGGTACGTGTGGATGAGAACGATCTAAGCCGCGTCTGGTACCTTGATACGCACGGTATCCACGAACTCATCAACGTTGCGCCAGACCCCGTATTGATCAAGGAGGGCACGTTGACCGACCTGCTGCGTATCCAGGACGACGACCAGCTTCAGAAGGTACTCGACCAGGCGGATCAGGAGCAGGAGGACTCGGACTTTGTGGCCGGCCGCTACGCGCAGGACCAAAAAAACCGCAAGGCTAAGCGGGACGCCATCAAGCAGACGGGTCGCAAGGTGCCCAAGTCGGAGCTACAGTCCAACATCAAGCAGAACCGTGCTGACGAGATCAAGCTGATGGGGGACGCGTCGGGTTGGAATGCGCCTGAAAAGATGGCTGACGTCGTGGAAGAACCCCCTGAAGATTTCCATACGCCGGAGCCCAATCAGACCCCTGGTCCCGTGCCCGTCGACCCTCTGGAGTCGGAACTGGATGAATTTTTTGCCGAGGAGGTCTGATCATGGCCACGCTAAACGAGATTGGAGCCTTGCATGCGGCCAATCCCCTGCTTATCCCACTCGGACCCTACATCTCAAACCAGGCAGACTGGATCCGGCTGCTTGCGCACGACCCACTGAAGGGTATCGACAGGGCATCCTTGTCGGACGAGGAACGGGTCATCCTCGCCGAAGACATGAAACACAAATTCACGCCCTTGCGTTCCGTACTGGATCCGGTCGCCGATCTTCAAGACATGATGCGATCCAGCTTGCGTGCCCGCAACCCGTTGCTGGCTGACGCCAGGGTGCGGCAGAACGCGATGCTTGCAACCATGAAGGATGCGCAACGACTCGACAAGCTGCCCTGGTTCAGCAAACCCGTGCATGGCAAGTTGATCTACGGCGTGACCGGAGTTCGCAAGACCCACACGATTACGCGCTTCATTGACCTGTTTCCCAGGGTGGTCGTGCACGGCGAGGGCGACATTCCGGGTTGGCGCAAAACAACTCAAATTGTATCGCTGATGGTGAAGATGACCCATGACGGTTTTCGCGGCGGGTTTCTCATTTCCATCCTCATCGAGGTCGACCAACTCTGTGGGACCGACTTTTCCGACCAGTATAAGCGGGAGAAAGTGGAGGTGCTCGCTGTGCGGGTGTGTCATGTCCTAGTTGCCCACAATGTTGGGCTGTTGGTCGTCGATGATCTTCAGGTCAAGAACTTTGTCGTGTGTCCGGATCGAGACGCCATGCTGCTGCTGTTCCTCAAACTCATGGACGTGGGCATTCCTGTCGTACTCATGGGGAGCCCGTTGGCATTCCTGGACATCAACACGTTTTCCCAGGACAACCGCAGGCTCACCACCAGTGAGCCCTGCGAATTCTCGCCTTTCGAAAGCCTGGAAGAAGCAGACTGGGGAAAACGGCTCCTTCCCGCACTGTGGTCGCATAGCGTCATGCCGGTGGACACGCCTCTGACGGACGAAATTCGTCAAATTTTGCACAATGCGTCCGCCGGATTTCCGCACTACCTTGCGTACGTTATCGTCAATGCGCAGATCTACGCGCTTCGGCGCAAGTGCGCGCAGCTCACGGTAGCCATGCTGCAGGAATACATCGCACAGTCGGGTACGCTTTCAAGTAACCGGGAGTTGTTGGAAGGATTTCGCAACAAGGATGTCGACCGATTGTCTGTTTTCGAGGACGTGCCGTGGATGGAGCTCGGGCTGCGCTGGGGCACGAAGACGTTAGAGGAGTTGTTGGAAAACGGTGCATCCAGTAGTGCCAGAAAATTCTCAGAAAAGCCGTCGAAGTCGGGTCGTCTGAGTGGCAAGGAAATCAAGCTAAAGTCCCTCCAGCAGCGTCTCGCCAGCCAGTACCAGGCCGCACAGACCCGGAAGAAGAACGAAGCGAGGAAGAAGGCCAATCTGGACTTTGAGTCGCACGACATCCGTTGTGACGAAGGTCTGCGAGATGTCCATGCGCAGGGTCTGAATAAACTTCGCGAGCAAGCGGCTGCCGACTAGTAATTGCGGTATGGGGCGTTCGGCCTTGCCGAGCGCCTCAACACTTAAGTAACAGGTGGTCGCACGTTCCTTGCCAATCATTCACCTTCAATCACCCAAAACATTTCTTCAGTCTGACGACTTGACTCCAATCGGAATGTGCATAAAATATTTGCATAATCAGCATTATTGGAGACGTGATGGGTGCGCCAATTGGCAACGATGTTGCACAACTTATATCCCTCCTTGATGGTCTTGTTAACGCTGGAAAGCTCACTCAGGTTGAGATTCAGGAACATACTGGGGTTCATCAAAGCCAGATCAGTCGAATTCTTGCGGGCAAGGCGAAACGATCCTCGCGGAATGTTGAAAGCCTATGCAAATATGCACGTAACTTGACGGCGGCGGAAGGATCGTCGGCACTGGTCGGTGCGAGCGAACTGCAGGGAATGGTCCTGAAAATTTGGAACGGCACTGGCCAACATGCTCAGGCGATTAGCGACGTGTTGATGGCACTCGACCGTCTTCAGAATTGTGTGGCACGGGAGGGGTAAAGACATGCTCAGCAATATTCCCGAACCTCAACCCGACCAGACCATGGAGAGTCTTGCCGCACTGGCGGCAATTGGTAATGGCCTCAGTGGGCCCGAGGCAGCGTGGCGACTATTTGGCGCGAAAAATCAGCGAAGTATCAGAAATCCATTCCATGACGGGGTGCAGACGCTGTTTCGTGAATTGGCGGGCGCTGGTTTCAATAGCAGTCAGGACCTTCTCGATCAGCATGGATTCGTGCGGCTTTTCAAACCGTTCGTTCCTGGCGAGTTATACGCGCACGCCTGTAGGAAACTTCTTGAGGACAAGCCGAACGGGATTGCCTACGTGCTTGGCACCACTGGATCCAGCCCGTTTTCGCCAGGTTGGCGCTACTGCCAGAAATGCATGCGTGATCAAATTGATACGCTTGGCTATGCCTATCCGCGCCGCTCGGATCAAGTGCTAGCGAAGATGACCTGTTCCGTGCACTCAACGCCGCTGGTCACGATTAGATCCGTGCCGGAGCAGATCAAATTGAAGTGGGGCCTCGTTGTGAGCCCGGATGTGAAAAGTCTTCGTGATGGCTGGACCTTCGACCCATCTCCTATTGATGGAAAAGAAGCGCCTCCAACGACAATCGGAATATGGGTCGACGCGGCAGTATCCGGCGAATTGCAGTGCACGCGTTCTGCTGTTCGCCGACACCTGATTTTGAACAGGTTAGCATCTCGCCTCAGCTTGCCTCAGGGGCATAAGGCACTACCGGGAAAACTCGTGAATCTGGTTCACCGGCAATACAGCAGTGCTTACTTAAAGCATGTTGGGCTACCTATTGCCGAGGAGCGAGCAGTCGAGTGGCCCGCCATGTTGGCTAGCGGCTCGGCGTTCGTCGACCATCCCATTGCGAATTTGCTCGTTCTGGCCATGCTTTTCGAATCGCCTTCCGAGTTTAATAAACAGGCCAATGAAGTGCTTGTTCCCGCAGTTCATTCGGAGTCGACGCTACGGGTGCCGATGCGTGGTTTTCCAAGTGTCACCTGGCGTCTTGGGCTCCTGAAGGACATCTTGCGATTGCCCTCTCTGGATGATGTGGCTGCCAAGCACGGCCTGAATACTGCGACCCTGCTCGAACGATTGACCAGTTACCCAAACATCAGGCGTCGCAGAAGGTTGTACTTGAAAAATCAGACGAAGCGTCGACATCGCGCAACGCTCAGTTTTGCGCTCAGTAACAATCCAGATCTGCGGCGTGCCAAGTTCATGAACGATTACAAGACTGCCTACAACTGGCTCGTCAAGAATGACCGCATTTGGCTCTTGGATATGCTTCCACTGGATGGCCTGAGGGCAACGAAAAATCGGGAGGAACTTCTTCGTGCACAGCAACATGATCAAGATCAACGCGTCGCAAAGCTGGTGACTGAAGCGGCTCAAGTGCTGTGGGGTAGCCGTGTTCCTATGCGGGTCACCCGAGGGCGAATAATCGAAGTGCTGAGTGTTACAGATGCTCGAAATCTTTCGTGCGGCCTTCATCCGGAGGCGCAGCGGGCACTTGATTCTCTCGTCGAAACCTCCCGCGAGTATGAGGCGCGCGTCCTGGTCCGATTGGAAGAATTGATCAACGAGAGTGACGCAGCTGCGACCAAACAGTGGACGGCTCAGCTACTGCAGCAGTTTTCGTATCGGACTGATGTCGTGACGAAGGTGGTGGACAAGCTGTTCGCCGTCTGCGCGTTGCCTTCTGGGAAGGAGGCAATGGCAATAGAAGCCTGAATTGCGTGTCGCCCTGGCATTCCACGAATCCGATCGTCGTCGTAGTTCAGTTTCGCTCTGCCCGCAGGAACGGTAGGTTTTCCGCCAGCCACGCGCGGTCGTGTCGGTAGAGCCAGCTATAACCGCTTCCGGCCATCTGCTGGATCGTTTTGAGCGGAACGCCCGTGTGGGTGTCGGCAAGCTTCTTGAAATGCGCCCGGTAGCGCTTCAATGTATTCGCTTGAT
>SXGT01513960.1_pt1 | contig 10375 bp, 11 predicted proteins | sample 3176221 | NCBI WGS metagenome assembly SXGT01 (sample SAMN11356862, study PRJNA531348) | freshwater metagenome | isolation source: freshwater sample F1-120 | place: China: Fuxian Lake, Yuxi | collected 2017-12-25
CTTGCCATATCGCACTATTCCGCTGGCCGTGCGCACCATAAGGGCGGTAATCTTGGCGATGCATGGTCGCACTTCAGTAGGGCGATCCAATGTTGGCCAGTCTCCATTCGCACCTACGCCGGCCTTGCCTTGCTCCTGTCCACCACAGTTGCTCGGTGGATTGCACGGAAAGTACAACCATGAGCCGGTTGTACTATTCCTACGCACGTCACGCGCTCGTTACTGCACTTCGACTGGCCCGAGTACAACCTGGTGCTGTCGTTCTGCTTCCACATTTCATCTGTCGGGATGTGTTGGCTTCGTTAAAGGCGATCCAAGCGGCTCCGGTGTTCTACAACATCGACGAAGATCTTCAAATTTCCTCGATCAATAGGCTCCCGTCAGCAACCGCCGTACTTGCCGTGAACTACTTCGGTTTCCCGGCTAATCTTCAGTTACTTCAACGCCAACTCAGCAATCAGAACACGGTCATAATTGAAGACAACGCTCATGGATGGTTGAGTTCTGACGAATACGGTATTCCACTCGGAACTCGAACCTCACTCGGAATCACCAGTTTCAGGAAGACCATTCGCTCATTTGACGGTGCATTCCTTGAGTGGAAAGACTCTGGCATTCTCGACCTTCAGGCACTCCATCAACCACTTGAGGAATGTTCCGACTCACTTCCACCTGGCTATCGAGTACGTCGAGTCGTTTCCACGATTGACCAATACGCGCCTCTCTCGCTTATGGGTACAGCGCGAAGCACTCTGCGAGCAATTCGAACACTCCTGGGTAGACCCCCAATCGACCTTCATCCTGAGGACGAGTTTGAGCTTCCCAACACTCGCGCAATCCACTCAAGCTCGCTCACGCAAATGTCCAGTACCAATACCCACCTTGAACGTCACCGCCGTCGACAAGCATTTCAACAATGTCAGGAGCTCGCAGTCGCATTCGGAATCCATCATCCACGACTTCAACTGACGCCCGGAACCTGCCCTCTGGGCTTCCCCTTCTTCGTACACGAAGGAGATGTACGGGGATTTCAGAAGAGTGTTACCAGAAACAAACTCGGCGAGATTGTGACATGGCCAAGCTTGCCGAGCCAATCATCCATACCAATCACTTCCCCTCTTCGAGACTTGCGTCTCGTGAATTTTCTCCGATGACTTGGCAGCGCTTCACCGGTAGTGACGTGGAGTGGGATCAGATCGTTACTCAACTCCACAATTCATCTCCATTTCAATCAAGTGCGTGGGCAACTTTCCGAAGTTTGGAGGGATGGACTCCCATCCGACTCATCACCGTTCATCGCGACGCTGCGGTGCAAGCTCTCACCAGAAGGGCATTCGGAATAGGCGTTGCATGGGTACCTGGAGGGCCGTTGGGTGAAACTTCCTCTGAGGAGCTCGGTAATCTTTGCAAAGTTCTTCGACAGCAGTTGTCGGGCACCGTCACCTACGTTCGCGTGGCTGACTTTAGGGTGGCTACCCCAACGAGATCTGATCACTATGTTCGCACTCACTGGCGACGTCCTCGGAGACCGCTGTCCTCGGGACATACTCTCACGAGAACACTCCTCAACGATGGTGAGTACCTTCGAAATTCGTACACAAAGAACTGGGCTCGCAACCTTCGACGTGGAGAAGAGCGAGGTGTGTCAGCATCAGTTTGGAGCTCTCCCGATTCGATGGAGATCGCACATCTTCATCAGAGTGTGGCAGAAACAAAGGGAATTCCAGTACATGACTGGCGGACCGACTCATCGCGTCTCGCACACCTGTTTGACACCTTTCGGCATCAGATAGTCGTCGTTCGAGCAACCGACAGCAATGGAGTTACACAGGCCATCAGAGGAGCTGTGGTGTGCGGTACTACGGGTTTTGATTTTCTCGCAGCAACGTCGAGTGACGGGCGTAAATCGTACGCTTCCAATGTCGCGCTCCACCACCTACTCGAAGTTCTGGCACAACGCAATGTCACTACTTATGACTTCGGTGGAGTGGACTCTGTAACGAACAAGGGTGTGTACGACTTCAAACATGGCGCGGGTGGGCACGAGCACTCCTATGTCGGAGAATTCGAGAACACGTATCCGCGAGCGGTACGAAATGTCTTGAGTACACTGATTGCACTGCGTTTAGCGAACTAAGTTGTTTTCTCCCGCTGCCACAGGAATCGAGCGACTCTCATGACGCGCCTCACCTACCAACTTGCCCGAACGGTTGCTCTATTACTTTCAACTGCTCGGCCAAAACACGAGATGGCACACGGTACTCGAGTCCTGATGTTTCATGATCTTCATGAATCGGTAGACACTTCGAATCTCTACACCATGCCAGCGAGTTCTTTTCGAAATGGCATGGCGTTGCTGGCCGAGTGGATGACACAGCACCAACACGAGTTCGTGCCATTCTCACCCGATCCCAAACCAGGAGTCGCAGTGACGTTTGACGATGGTTACCGAAGCACCTTGCTGATGGCAGCGGATGTGTTGGTTGCACGGCACATCCCATTTCATGTGTTCGTCACCAAGGCCTACATCACTTCAGGTGAGCCAAAATATTTAAGAGAAGCTGATCTCAAGCACCTTTTTGCCATGCCCGGTGTCACACTCGGAGTTCACGGAGCACGTCACAATCACATGTCCACACTCTCTGAATCAGAACTATTGGCAGACTTGACGGAGTCTCGCGACTGGCTTGAACAACTTACGGGTACAGCAATCTACACACTCTCGTATCCACACGGATCATTTTCAAGTGATGTTGCCACAACAGTCGAAAGTTTCGGATTCCTGGCAGCGGCATGTAGTACCTCAGGAACATTCATCGCAGAAGAACAACGCTTCATGATTCCTCGCATCGATATGTGGTCGCGCGATACCGGACGCGTGTGGGTGGATAAGCCTCGTGGGGTGTGGGATCAGATTCTGCCGTGACTAAAGACGAGACCGTTGGGGTCGTGATTCCTACGTTCAACTCGGCTACGACCATCGTGCGGGCGCTCGAATCTGTGCGTCAACAGACCTTGACTCCGACGATGATCGTCGTGGTTGACAATGCAAGTAGTGACTCCACGTGCCACGAAGTCGAGACGTTCTCGACACGTTGGCCAATGTTGAGTATCAATCTCGTTCGTTTGGAAACGAATCTTGGTCCTGGTGCTGCACGGAACATTGGTTGGGATAAGTGTGCAACATCGCTCATAGCATTCCTCGACTCAGACGACTCTTGGCACCCCAGAAAACTCGAACTACAAACGGTGCTGGTGCGTGAACACCCTGATGCAGTGCTCTTCGGACATCGATTTCTCGTTCTTGATGGCACCGGTCATCCAGCTGACAGTTCGAGTTCTCAGCAATATCAATCTCACCGTTACTCACTACGGCATTTTCTTGTGCGAAATCGACTCTCTACCCCAACGGTCATGCTCCGCGCTGATATCCCACAGCGATTTCCAACCGACATGTGGTACGCCGAGGATTTTTCACTTTGGACACAAATCGTCTCCCTAACTGGACCCGCTATATTTTCCGATGTCGTCCTTACCTACCTCCACAAACCGGTGTACGGGTCAAGTGGACTCAGCGTAAAACTCAAGGAAATGCACCGAGGTGAGCTCAACGTTCTTGCATCCTTGCGGTACACCAAGCAGATTGGAAACATCGCCTACGTCATTACGTCTCTATGGATGCGTTTGAAATATGTTCGCCGACGAATCCGAGGAGTTGCCACATGAGCGAGCAGATGTACGTGCTTCAAACATTGCTGATAGCTGGGCTGCTACTCATGCTGTGCTGGAGAGAGTCCGTATGGCTGCGCGTACAAATTCTTGTGTGGAGTATCGGAGTCATTAGTTTGGTTGCACGCTTTGGTCTTGATGAACAGCTCAACTTTTACTCAAACGATCAACGTTTCTACACATCCGTTGTAAATGACTTATCCACGCAGCAATACTCGGCCGATCTTGACTGGTGGTTGAACAGCGCAAAGCTTCCCTACACGCTACCGGCTTCAGTTCTTGGTGCGATTGGGATTGATTCAAGTTTGGCCTTGAAAGCAGTCTCACTCATCTGCTTTTTGATGCTCACGCGTGATGTGATTAATTCTCAGATACCCGTGATCTTAACCAAAGTAAGTTTCTCATTGTTCATTACAGCGTGTGGTGGTATCGGAATGTTTTATTCACTCCTCGCACTACGCGAGACGATGATGATGCTCCTCGTAACTCGATTTGTTACGACTTCATCGCCCGCGACTCGAGTGCTCATGATCCTGCTGATCTTTCTCTTACGTCCACATCTGGCAGCTGCACTGGTCGCAGCAGCAGTCATCATCATGTTGTGGGACCAACTGCAACTCCGTCACCGGCCTTCCGGTCTAGGTCTTCTGGGTATCGTAGTGCTCGGTAGCTACGTCGGCTTGCAACTCTTCTCGTTTGGTCTTTGGTCACAAGGTTCGTCTCTTTCGGGAATCGTTGGGCGCCCGGTTACTGATTCGGCTACGAGAATTGCTTCGAACTTTGTGGGGCTCCAGTTCCTTACTGCTCGAAGTGAAACCGTTGAGTTCTCAGTTAACTCACTGCTCCTACTGAGAATCATGTTCTCTGAAACCATCATCATTCCGACACTTTTCACGGCGATTCTCCTTATTCGCCCGCATTTGGCAAATGCACAGAGTCGACTCGTACTACTTTCTTTCTCCATCTATGTTGGACTTGTTACCAATACGGACTTCAACTCATTTCGCCAGAACATCCCTTTCGCGGCGGTGATGGGATTGGTGATATTGCATCATCTGAAACGAAGTCCCGCTAGAGACTTCGTCGAAACGTCAAATTGAATCGATGATTGCCCGTCAACGGGTGTTCTCCTCGACGAAGCGTCCCGACGCCGTGAAAGGCAAGGCGCGACTTGCCACCAAACACCACTGCGTCACCATGCTCAAGTTTCACCTTTCTGGTGGTGGCAGATCGAGTATCGCCACCAAAATTGAAGGTGATTGGTAGGCCAAGCGATATGGACACGATGGGTTGTGTAAAGTCAATTTCGTCACGATCTTGATGTAGCCCCATCTTGCTTCCCACTGAATACCGATTGATTAGGCATGCATCTGGTGTAAATCCTGCATAGCCGGCACGATCTGCACATTCACGAGCAATCTCCATAAGGATCTCAGGCATAGCGGGCCATGGTCGACCTGTCTTTGAATCGAGACGCTCATAGCGATATCCCGACCTGTCCGACACCCAACCCACCTCACCGCAATTGGTCATGTCAACCGACATCGGCTTGCCCATTGGGGTAACCACTCGTCGTAGTGGAGACTGGGCGATTACTTCGTTCACTCTCTTTAGGAGTTCGACCGCTTGTGATGCAACGGCACCACGAAAAAGTACTGCTCCGGGTGCAATTGGCACCGTCTCCGTGTCAGGAAACAGCATCATGCGAGAAAGATGCCACGTAGTCAATCTCTGCCGAGTAAATCTGATACTCCAAGTACAGCTCGTGCTTCCCTCTCTCTTGGGCTTCGCGATGACGCGGGTGATCCCGCCACGCTGCATGACTCGCGTCGTCCGAGAACAATACGATGGTGACGCGCTCGCCATCAGTGGCAACAAAGCTCTTTTCCTCAAGGAAACCAGGGGCATTCCGTGCGAGCTGCGACATTTCACATGCGAGTGAGTTGTACGCAGACTCTGCCTCTGGTCGTAAACGGCTGCGAAACACCGTAAGAATCGTCATAGCTCGTAGCGATACACGTTGGTGTCGCGTCTGACAAATCCAATCCGTTGATACAGGCGATTCGCCGCTTCGCGGCTCGGCCGAGATGTGAGGTCAACGGTCTTGGCTCCACGTCGATGTGCTTCGGCAAGGGCAGCACGGTTGAGTGCTTCTCCAACTCCCCTACCGCGGGCACGATCGTCCACCACAACGTCTTCAATCCATGCCCGGACTCCGGTGGGGATGCGAAACGTTGCCAGCGTGAGGAGCCCCACGATGATCCCATCACTACGCGCTGCGAAGAGAACCGTGCTCTCGCCCCGAACAATCTCCTCCAACTCCATCATGGTGTTTGGTGCGCTCGACGATGACAGCTGCGGAATGAGACGATGGCATGCGTCAAGCACCTCGGCCGGTGCTGATACGACAGGTGCAACCTGAACCGTCGTCATGCTGCATCAACTGTACCTACTGCTCGGATAGCGTTCAGACCGCAATGGCGACTCCGACATCCGTGCACTGGTTGTCAAAGCCCACGTTGCGGCACCCCACATTTGTATGCGCATTCACCGGCTGGAACGATGCTGCCGACGCTGCATCAAGTGCAGTGCGCCATCTCATCGATGGGTGGGGGGCAACGCCATTGGCAGAAATCAGCCCCGAGCCCTTCACCGACTTTGCCACGATTCGCCCCCATGTGCGACTCGGGGAGTCCGGTGAACGAAACATCGTGTGGCCCACGGTCACACTGTGGCATGTGAATGGGGCTGGAGGCGACGTGATCTTGTCACTGGGACCCGAACCCAGCCTGCAGTGGAAGCGGTTCGCTGGCGACATGTTGGCAATTGCGGAACACTTCGGCTCGACACTATTTCTCACTCTCGGTGCATTGTTGGCCGATGTCGCACACCGACGTCCGGTGCAACTCATCGGTACCGCAACCGACGCCGACCTCATCGAGCGATACAACTTGCGGCGGTCACGATACGAGGGTCCCACCGGCATTATCGGTGTGTTGCACGACGTGTTTTCGCGTGCCGCACTTCCTTCAGCATCGCTCTGGGCCGCTGTTCCCGCATATGCATCACAGGTACCCTCACCAAAGGCATCACTTGCGCTCATGCGACGTGCCTGCGAAATTATCGGTACACCTGCCCCGGTTGGAGCAGTGATGCACTTGGTGGAGCGTTACGAAGAACAGGTCAACACATTGGTGAACGAAGATGAAGACTTGGTGGAGTATGTTGATCGGTTGGAAACCGCCACCGACTCAGGCATGCTGCTCAGTGACGAGGTCAGTGACGACCAGTTGCAACTGGATTTCGCAGAAGAAGCGTCCGACGCCCAAGCCGCGGAACTCGTTGACGAGGTCGAGCGCTTCCTGCGCGAGCAGAATTCCGACTAACTCCAACGTTCTAGATTTGTGACGGACCTCGCCACATTGGCGTTCGCGGCGCATCGAATGTTGCGGAGAATCGCTCGCCATTGATTGCAGCAAAAGCCCGTTCGCTCCACCATTCGGCTCCCACGGTGGGTGTTGGCAGATTGCCACGGGTAAACCATCCGCACCCATCGGTTTCCAAAGGATGTGGGGTGAGTTCACCTCCGATCGCTCGGCAATGGAACAGCAACAAATACATTCCAAACTTGGTAAAGCCCATCTGCATCCCATCCACTACGCCAAGCAATTGCACGGGTTCGGCATCAACGCCCGTTTCTTCCTTCACTTCCTTCACCACTACCTCCGCAGCCGAGTAACCAACGTCGGCCCATCCAGTGGGATACAGCCACACACCGCTTGCTGGTCGCTTCACCAGCAGCACTTCACCAGCATCGTTGCCAACGATTGCACCAATTGCAATCTTGGGAGTGACATAGCCGGGAATGCCTTCCCCAATGTTGTCCATCCACTCCTGTACGAAGTGGCGCTGCTCACGTCGCAGTTCATTCGTCTCGTCAAGCGACGCTTTGATATCGGCGGCTACGTGCAGTACTTCCTCGTAACGCTCACGCTCGTACAAACTCTGTGTAAATGCCAAACCCGTACGGGCGATTGCGGCAAGGGTCTCACTCCAACGTGCAAGCTGCACATCGATTGCGACGGGCTCGTGGCTCATGTTGATTCACAGTATCCGAGTGTGGTCAACTCCATCTCGTCGCTCCAGCGCTTGACTTCGTATGTCATTCGTTTGATGAGGGTTACAACGAATGGCTAACCCAAGATGGCAAGGAGTGCCTGTTTCACACTTTGCTGGCGGTCGAGTCCCACGATCTTCCTGCCGTCAGGCTCCCGAAGATAGAACGTGTCCACGACGTTGTCCCCCAAGGTGAGAATTCGCGCATGGCGAATGTCGAGTTGCAGATGCATGAACACTCGGGTTACATCGCGGAGGAGACCGATGCGATCGGGGGCGTGCACCTCGACCACCGTGGCATTGGATGAAGCCTCGTCATGAAACGTGACTTCCGGTGGCTGCGGGCCGAGGGCAGATTCTTGTTTGCGCCGCGGGTAGGTGATCGCACGTTCGGCAAGTCGCATATCAATATCCAGCTCGCCATCGAATGCCAATGGAACGTCGCGAAGTACGTCCGACCAACCATCTCGAGGTGCGGCGCGGAGATGGAATCGCGATGCCGCCATTCCCTGTTCGTCACTGTGTGCCTCAGCACTCAGAATGTCAAGCCCGTGTACCGCAAGGACTCCCGCCACTGCCGTGAACAATCCAGGCTGATCAGGATTCACCACGGTGATGGCATTGTCGTCGGCCTGGATACGACGAACTCCCTGCGCCATGACCTCCAACGTCGCAGCATCAGGGAACAGCCGCCATGTCGTTGAGTCGACGGGGTTGCCCGCCAATACGCGTTCCGTTCGATCGACCAGGGTACGTACCAGCTCTGCTTTCCATGTCCCCCATGCGGTCGGACCCGTCGCAAGCGCGTCAGCTTGGGTGAGTGCGTACAACAACTGCAACGTCGTCGTGTTCCCAACACGTTCTGCCACATATGTAATGGTGGAGTCGTCGGACACGTCCCGTCGAGTTGCCACATCAGGCAGAAGGAGATGGTGTTTGATCAGCGTTGCCACAACCCCAACATCATCGCCACTCAGACCCATACGTGGACCAATCTCGGCAAATTGTGCGAGGCCTGCCTCGGTGTGGTCGCCAGGATAACCCTTTCCCAAGTCATGAAACAATGCAGCAAGCACCAACAAGTCGGGACGCGACACTTGGTCTGCGAAGGAAGCAGCGTTGGCTGCCGTCTGCCACAAATGCCGATCGACGGTGAATCGATGAAATGCATTTCGCTGGGGCTTGCAGCGAACCGCACTCCACTCAGGCAACACTCGACTGACCAAGTCCCGCTGCTCGAGGGATTCCCACACCGGAATCGCGCGCTCACCTTCGAGTAACAGTGCAACCAAATCGTCACTGGCGCCTGCAGGCCAGGGTGCAGGCCATGGGCTTGAGAGCCGGCCGAGCCGATCCAACGAATCACGATCGATACGGCGCTGCGCTCGAGCAGCAGCCGTCGCCACGCGTAACACCAGCGTGGGGTCGGTTACGGGGTCAGCATCGTCAGCGAGATGAATCTCACCGTTCACCAACTCAACTCCGGGCGCAATGAGTACTGCGCGCAATGACCGATCAGTTGGTGGGGCTAGTCGTGCCCATGTTTCATTGGAAATCCACATCACGCGCCGAGCTACGGAGGCGATTGCTGCCATCAGTTCGTCATCGGTTGAAAATCCGGCTTCGCTTGCCACCGCGCGTTGATCTTGAAGATGTAGCACATCACCTGGGTGTCCGGTGGTTCGATGCAATGCCGTACGCACACGCAACAACAACTGGTTGCACTCGTCGAGCATGCGTAGATCTGCTTCGCTGACCCCAAGTCCCACTGCGTGCGCCCACCACATCGCATGAATATCCCGCAATCCACCCAAACCATTCTTGAGATCCGGCTCCAACAAGTACGCAACCTCGCCAGCGGTGGTATGGCGCTCCAGCACCCGTGAATGCAATTCAGCAAGCCACTCGTGACCCTGTTTGCGCAACTTGGCATTGCATTGCTCGATGACTCCTTGGCCGAATGTTTCGTCTCCAGCCACCACCCGCGCAGTCACCAAAGCGGTTGCAGTGTCGAGGTCAGTACGAATCATGGAATATGTCTCTCGAGGTGTCCGTACCGCGTGTCCCACCTTGCGGCCAGAGTCCCAAAGCGGGTACCAGAGTGCAGTAACAAACTCGTCCTTTACTCCGCGCTTTTCGTGAACGAGCACGATATCGAGATCGCTGAAGGGTGCCAGCTCACGGCGACCATATCCACCTACAGCAAGGAGAGCCACGGCACCTCGTGGTTGATGCCGTGCAACGGCACCATCAAAGAGTGTTCGCAGTGTGGCATCAGTTTCGTCAGACAGCTGCTGCCACGTGGGTACAGGCGCAGCAGAGACAGTCATTGTCAACTGATTTCAACACGGAGGCGCTTGTTGCCCTTGCCTTTGCTCTCCGTCTTCACCACCCGAAAGGTACCAACGTCTTTGGTGGAGCGCACATGCGTACCGCCATCGGCCTGTTTGTCGAGCCCGACGATGTCCACCACACGAATTTCACTCACCTCTTCAGGAATGAGTGACACCTTGGTTCGGATGAGGTCGGC
>SXGT01670345.1_pt1 | contig 10374 bp, 5 predicted proteins | sample 3176221 | NCBI WGS metagenome assembly SXGT01 (sample SAMN11356862, study PRJNA531348) | freshwater metagenome | isolation source: freshwater sample F1-120 | place: China: Fuxian Lake, Yuxi | collected 2017-12-25
GCCGCGCCGCAGCGCGTCGAACCACTCCGTCGCGAAGTGCGGCCCGAGGGGATCGACCGCGTCGTACACCGCCGTCAGCGCCCCCACGCGCGTCAGCTCGTCCGCGATCGCCTGCAGAAACGGCGACTCGGACGCGGCCGCCGGCGGGTCGTTCGCCCACGCGCCCCAGTCCGGGCGCGGCGGAAAGGCGTCGCCCAGCGTCGCGGAAAGCTGCGCCTCGCTGTCGGCCAGCGCGGTCGCCTGCTCGAGCCGCAGAACGAGCTCCATCAGCACGGACGGATCCCCGTACGCGGGCAGCTCGAACGCCGGCAGCTGGGGCAGCTTGGCGAGGATCGCCTGCCACGCCTCGGCCTCGCGATGCAGCGCCGCGAGCGCCCCCGTATCCTTCGGCGCGTCCGGCGGCAGCTCGGTCGCGAGCTTCTCGGGCAGCTTCTTGAGCGACCAATAGGCCGGCGTGAAGGCACGCAAGCCGCTCGACTCGTGCTTGTGGAGCTTGTCGAGATCCACGATGCGCTGCGCCAGCTCCTTGCGCGGGAGCGCGATGAGCACCGGCGGCACGAGCTTCCGCGTTTCGGCTTCCTCGCGCAGCTCGCCGATGAACATGCGCTGGTCATCGGACGCGAGCGCCTCGCCGCTCTCTTCGAACCACTGGCGGATCTCGGCGTGCGTTCGCAGCGCGTCGAGATCCTCGCGCTGCAGGAGCTCGAGCGCGAACTCCACGAACGGCGCCGCCTGGTTCGCCGCATCGTGGAAGACCCCTTGCTGGGCCTCGAGATCCGCCGGCGTCAGCGGCCCCGGCAGCGCCGCCCAGGTCGCGATCGCCTCGCGCGCCGTCGCGATCTGACGATAGAGCGCCTTGACGCGTGGGTCGTCGAGGCCCGCCCAATCCGTGCGCAGCGAGAGCGGGTGGGGCGCCAGGAACGGGGCCGCCAGCGGGGCGAGCCGATCGACCTCGATCACGGCGTCGTCCAGCTCGGCGGCCGTGACGTCCGTCACGATCGCGCGAAAGTCCGGCAGGTTCGTGATCGGATCGAGGAAGGCGTCCTCGTCGATCTCGCCGAGCCCTTGCCACTTCTCGTCGCTGCCGGTGATGGCATCCCAGGCCGTGTCGGCCGCAGCCACGCGCTCGGTCAGCGCCAGCTCGAGCTCCGACACGCGCGCCAGCGCCGGCTTGGCGCTCGGGGCCTCCTCGAGGTTGTTCACGATCGGATCGGCGGTCTGGAAGACCGACGCGCAGACGTCCCCGCGATCGCCCCACGGATCGAGGACGCGCGCGAGCGGCTCGCCGAGCCCTTGCGCGACCAGGCGGCGATACACGTCGTCGAGCGCCGCGCGGCGCGAGCTGGTGACGAGCACGCGCTCGCCCGCCACCAGTGCGGCTGCGACGAGGTTCGTCACGACCTGCGACTTGCCGGTCCCGGGCGGCCCTGCGACCACCAGGGCGCCTTCCGACATCCCCTCGAACACCCGCAGGACATCCTCCTGATGCGGATCCGAGGGCAGGATCTGCCAGCGCCGGAGCGGCCCGAACGGCCCACGATCGTTCAGGCCCCGCGCCGTCGGTCGCTTGCCATTTCCAGGATTCGCCGGGTCCACGTCCATCACCGCGGCCGCGATCTCCTCGAAGCCGTCCAGCGCGCCTTGCAGCGCCCGCTCGAAGTCCGCGACCATCCCCGCGGCCGTCATCGACATGCGCGCGATCACGAGGTGATTCCGCATCCGATACTGGCCGACCGGAATGGCCAGAAAGGCCGCGTCGTCGAACGCCGCGAAGCGCGTGAAGGGTGGCAGCTCGGCGGGCGTGTCGGCGAGGGTGAGCCCCGCGCGCCGCAAGGTCTTCAGGATCCCCTGCCAGGTCGATTCATCGGGGCAGAAGATCCCGTCCTCGTCGTGCGCGAGGAAGTCCTCGAACGTGATGCGAGCCGAGGTGAGGCGCCGGAACTGCGCGCACAGTGCCTCGTTGAGCCAGGGCGTGTCGGTGAGCCGAAGCGTCCAGGCCCACGGCCCCTCGCGCGTCTCCGTGAGCGTGACCGGGTAGAGAAAGAGCGGCGCACGCACCGGCGTCCCGTCGGGGGTCCGACCTTCGAGCCACGGGAAGCCGATCGTGAGCGCGTCCGAGCCGAGCTCGAGGCGCTCGGCACGCGCCCGGCGTCCCAGTGCGGCGAGCGCGTCCTCGACCTCGAGATCGATGACGCCGCCGCCCAGCGGCACCGGCTCGGACGGACCGAAGCCCATCGCGACGATGAGCGGCGCGAGGACGGCGGGCGCAATCCGCGCGAGGTCGAAGGCGAGGCCGTCGACTTCGCCCAGGAGGAGCAGGGTCGGGTTCTGGGCGGCGAGCGTGCGGTAGTGGTCGCGCGCGGCCTCGAGCACGCTTCGGCGATCGGCGGTCATGGGGGCGCGAGCCTAGCAGCAGTCGGGACGACGCGCCACGGCGCGACGGAGGCTCGGGGCCGTGCTACGAAGAACGGCGATCGCTCCGATTGTCCCAGCGGTTTCGAATGAGTTGCTCGCGGCCGCGCCCTCCCGCCAGCGCCGCGTCGTCGTCGTGCGGGGCGGCACGGACGCGACCGCCGCGCGCGCGCGGGACCTGATCGCGGGACTCGCGCCGAGCGATGTCCTGTGGATCGAGTTCGATGGGGTGGTCGCGCCCGCGGGGGTGGTCCGGGTGCGCGGGCGAGACGTCGGCGCGCTGCTCGGAGGCGCGTTCGATGCGGTCGTCGTGAGCTTCCACGCGGGCGGCGTGGCCGACACCGCCGAGCTGGCCGACCTGGCCGACCTGGCCGACCTGGCCGACCTGGCCGATCTGGCCGATCTGATCGGGCAATGCCACGGCTTCGTGCGCGACGGCGGTGCGCTCGTCCTGAGGATGCCCGAGGGCGCCTGGCCTCTCGCCGCGCGCGCCGCCTTGGCGGCCTATCCGTACACCGCCGCCGAGGTCGGTCAGCGCTTCGAGCGCCGCTTCGAGGCCGTGCTGACGCGCTACGCCGAGGTGGCCGCGGGACCGCTCGCGCCGGCCGTGCGCGCGTTTGCGGGGACGCCGGAGCAGGGCGCGATCGTCGAGACGCTGGCGGCGTCGTGGCGCAGCGAGACCCCGACGGCCACCGCGCTGACGGCCGATCGCGGTCGCGGCAAGTCGAGTGCGCTCGGGCTCGCGGCCCGTGAGACGGCGGGCGCCGGACGCCGCGTGGTCGTGACCGCCGGGCAGATCGAATCGGTGCGCGAGGTGCTCCAATTCGCGGCGGGCGGCGCGGCGTTCGTGCCGATCGGCGCGCTCATCCGCGGGGCGGGCCCGCGCGAGGCGCCAGACGTCCTGATCGTCGACGAGGCGGCGCAGATCCCGGTCCCGGTGCTGCAGCGGCTCGTCGGTCGCTACCCGCACGCGCACCTCGCCTTTGCGACCACCGTGCGCGGCTACGAGGGCACCGGCCGCGGCTTCGTCCTGCGCTTTCTGGCATGGCTCGAGCGCCAGCCTCGCCCCCTCACGCGCCTCACGCTGACCGCGCCGATCCGCTGGGACGCGGACGACCGACTCGAGCGCTGGGCCTTCGACGCGCTTCTTCTCGGCGCAGAGCTCCCGGTGATCGCGGCGCCGCCCGGGGCCTTTGATTCGATCGTGTCCGAGACGCTCGATCGCGACGTCCTCGCGGCGAACGAGCAGGACCTGGGCGACCTCTTCGGGCTCCTGGTCCACGCCCACTACCGCACGACCCCGAGCGACCTTCATCGCCTCCTCGATGCGCCGAACCTGGCCGTGCACGTCCTGCGGCTCGAGGGCCGCATCGTCGCGGCCTGCCTCGTCGCGCGCGAGGGCGGCCTCACCCCGGCGCAGAGCGACGACCTCTTTCATGGTCGCGGCCGGATCCGCGCGCACGCCCTCGCCGACGCGCTCGTGTCTCATCTCGGTCACGTCGAGGCCGGTCCGCTGCACATGGTCCGCAGCGTGCGCATCGCGGTCCACCCGGCGCTGCGTCGGCTCGGACTCGCGCGCCGCCTCGTCGAGCACGTTTGCGCCGGCCATGCGCCCGATCTGTTCGGCACCCTCTTTGGCGCGACCGCCGAGCTCATCCAGTTCCGGCGTGAGGTCGGCTACGAGGTCGTGCGCGTGAGCGCCTCGCGCGGCGCCCGCACCGGCGAGCCGTCGGTGCTCATGCTGCGCCCGATGTCGGCCGCCGCGCGGGCCCTCGTCACGGAGCTTCGTCGCGAGCTCGCGCGCGAGTTGCCGCGGCAGCTCTATCTATTAGAAGAGGAGAGCGAGGTCCTGGTTCCGCCCGAGCTGCGTGAGGCCCTCATGGCCGGGCTCGCGCCCGCCGCGCCGCTGCTGGCGGCCGAGCGCGATGCGCTGGTGAAGGCCTACGCCTTCGGCCCCCGCACGTTCGAGTCCGTGGCGACGACGGTGGCCGACTTCGTCGCGGCCCACCCGACTCCTCTCGCCGCGCTCGCCCCCACCGCGCGCACCCTGATCGAGGCGCGCGTCGTTCGCGGCGAGCCCTGGCCCGCGGTCACGCGCGCCGCCGGCCAGCCATCGATTCCAGCGACGATGCGGGCCCTACGCCGAGCGGTCCGCGCACTGCTCGCGTCCCTCGCAACGTAGGTCGCCCCGCCGACCGTTCCGACGCGCATGGCGACTCCAGTCACTGGAGCTGGGACTCCAGTCACTGGTCGTGGGACTCCAGTCACTGGAGTCGCGGCGGGTGTCGCCGTTGACAGGCTACGCAGGCTCAATCTAGGGTTCGCGGCGCACCCGGAAACCATCGGAGAAACCATGCACCGCCCACTCCCCATCGTGGTTGCCCTTGCGCTCGCGTCCGCACTCTCGGCCTGTGGCGGGGGTGACGACGGTCAGGTCCCGGGTGTCAGCGCCGACGAGCTCGAGCTCCTGCGCGGGCTCGACGCGCCGGTGATCCTGACCGAGGAAGAGCTAGACCAGCTCTACCCGCTCGTCGAGGTCGAACAGGAGTCCGCCGAGGACGACGACGCGCGCGACCCGACGCAGGGCGGGACCCTCGAGGCGCGCCTCGCCGCGTACCAGCCCACGCGCGACGGCTCGGCGCACTTCACGATCCAAGCGGCCCCGAATATCCCGGCCGATTTCGTGGAGGCCACGCGCCGCGGGATCCTCTTCGGCCTCGACAACTTCGAATCGCTCTTCCCCGGCTTCTCGGTCTACGAGGCGTCGGCGGCGCGCCCGTTCGACGTGGTCTTCTTCGACACCGCCAAGCCCGAAACGGGCTTTCGCGCCTCGGTGAAGGCCTGCCCCGATGCGAGCGCCGGACGCGGAAATTGCCGTCCGCGCGTGAACATACCGTACGAGGCGGGCAAGGCGGTCAAGGCGGCGACCTTCGTCCACGAGCTCGGGCACGTGTCGCACGTCTACTACACGATGTCCCAGCGGTACCTCGACGCGGGCGGTCTCGTGATGGCCCCGTTCTTCGCGCAGGACTTTCGTTGGCAGCGCGAGGGGAGCGCGCAGTTCATCACGGCGCACGCGCCCGACTGAGCGGCCTATGACCGCCTCGGATCGAACCGCTGCGCGTTCGAGGCACTGCAGCGCGGCTTCACGGCGTGGAAGGACTTCGCGCCGGTCGGCGCCGAGCGGTACCTGCCCTATCAGATGTCGCTGCTCATCGACGAAGTGAGCTGGCACCGCTTCGCGAACGATCCCGCGTGGCTCCTCGATTGGTGGGTCGCCAAGCCGGATCGGCGCGACGCCACGCGCCCCGAGGCCGCCGGGCGGGCGCTCCTCAGGCGCCTCTCCGGGAACCCGGTCGACGTGGACGTGAACGCCGCCAACCGCCTGGTCGTCGCCGCCGGCCTCGACCTCTTCGCGCGCGGTCGCAACCCGTGGACCACGCGCACGCTGTCGGCCGAGTGTTTCAGCGTGACCGGCACGACGCTCAGCGACAAGACCGTGCCGGCGACGGCCGCGATCGCTGTGCCGGCGGTCGCCTTCGACGCGGTGCGCATCCCGGTCAGCGCGAGCGCGCTCGCCGACGTCTCGCGGCTGAAGGTCAGCGTCGTCGCCGACCGCCAAGCCAACGTGAGGGCGTACGTCTTCGGCGCGCAGCTCGCGTCGTTCGCCACCTGCGTGCAGGCGCTGGAAGGCGCCGTGCTCGGCACCGACAACCCGCGCAAGGCCTGCATCGATCAGTATGCGGTCGGGCTCGGCGCGCTGACCGCCGAGAACAGCCACGCGCGGAGTTTCAAGCTGAGCGACGCCGCCAAGGCGCGACTGGCGAACGGCGACCTCCTCGTCGTCGTCTTCCACACGCTCACGCCCGACAAGAACCTGAATCCCGTCAACGCGACCGTGAAGGTCGAGGTCCCCGTCGCCGAAGACCTCGCGATCACCGTCAAGAACGCGTCCAGCATCGACCACGTCCACTTTCACGAGACCGGAACCTCGCCGTTCACCGGGACTTCCGTCGACACCGGCAGCCAGAGCACGATGACCGTGAGGGGCGTCGAGGCCGGCGACGAGATCCGGATCTCGGTCGCGAAGCCGAGCGACGACGGCCCCGTGGATACGGCGTCGGTGGTGTGCAGGCTGTCGGAGAACCCGACGACGCCGACGGTGACGTTTACGGGCGCGCTCACCTGCAGCGGGTTCTGACGTTCAGCGGCTGGCGGGTGCGGGCGCGGCGTACTTGAAGCGGATGTAGGCGAGGGCGGCGCGCTGGTCGTCGGGCTCGAGGCGGCCCTCGAATCCGACCATCGCGGTTCCCGGGATGCCCTTGCGAATCGAGGCGAGCAGCGCGTCGTCCGGCCGATTCATGCGGCGCGCGTCGCTGACGAAGTCGGCCGCCTGGATGCCGCTCCTGCCGCGGCCATCGACCCCGTGGCAGGGGGCGCAGCTCGCGGAGTAGACGGCCTCGCCGCGCGCGATCAACGGCGGCATGCCGGCGGTCGACGCCTGGCCGGCGCCGTGCGCCATGAATGCTGCGACGATGGTCAGGATCCCGATCATCGCGATCTCGGGGTAGTGGCGGCGCACCAAGCTCGGGGCGACCGTGACGTCGATGGGTTGGTTCTTGGCGAGCTGCGAGCGCCAGCGGATGAAGGTCAGCATGCACTTCGTCTCGAAGCCCCACGCGACGCCGAGGAGGCCGAGCTTGAGCCAGAAGACCCAATTCGACGTGTAGTACTCGGTGCCCTTCTCGAGCCCGCCGAAGGCGCGCCAGACGCCGCTGCCCATCCAGACGAGGGCGACCACTCCCGAGATGTTGTCGAGACGGAGAACCCTGCGGATCCCGGCGTCATCGAGCGTCGCGAGCAGCGCCTGGCGCCGAAGGAAGAGGATGGCCACACCGGCTGCCAACGACAGCAGGTGGAGGGCCGATGCGAGCGACGGCAGGAGGGGTGACATTCCCTGAATGTAGCGCGGGTCGCGTGCGGCGAGAAGGCCGCGAGGAGCGCATGGCACAAGGTCGAGCGCTGTCTGCGCGCGGATTCGTCAGGTGGCGGTCGGATTTCCTTTCGGGGCGCGCGGTCGCCGCGGGTGAAGGGAACGAAACCACGGCGGTGCTGACCGCCGCGGCCCTCCGAGCATCCCGTTCGTGCTCGGAGGCTGCATCCCAATGTCATCGGAGGAACTGTGAAGACGACGTTCGCCATCTGCGTGCTGCTCTCGACCACCGGCTGCGCTGAGATCTTTGCTGGGCTCGCCGCCCCCCTTCCCGATCGTTCGAAAGAGGTGAACGCGGCCATCGAGCGCCACGATCTCGCAGCGCTCAAGAAGCACTGCGCCGACGAATCGCTGGGCGATCCCAACGAGAGCTCGGTGCCCATGGGGGCGGCGCAGTCCGAGAAGAACGCCATCCAGTCCAACCGCGCCGCGCGACGAAGCGCGTGCCGTGAGGCCGCGGCGATCGAAGGCAACAAGGACGACGGGAACTGCGCGACCGTCGCCGCGCGCTACGCGAAGGCGCGGCCGCTGGACACCGAGCGCGGCTACGGCTTCTGGGTCACCTGGGGCAAGCGCATGGCCAAGTGCGAGAACTACGAGGCCATCTTCGAGCAGATCGCGCACGTCGGCGACTTCGGCGAGAACGGCGACGGCGCCATCATCCTCGAGAAGCTCGAGAAGGAGGGGGTCCCGCTGGTGGCTGGCTTCGCGACGTACGCGGCCGCGAATCGCGGACCGAGCTTCCTCGACATCAAGAACGCGGACTACGCCGCCAACCACATCGCGAACTGGCTCTCGACCGGCAAGCACTTCGACCAGTGCGCGACGCTCGCCAAAGCGCTCCCGGGCGCCAGCGAGGACGCGCGGGCCCGCATGCTCTTCTACTTCACGGACGCCAAGTGCCACAAAGAGGGGGCGGCAGTGGGCCTGGGGTTGCTCACGGCGCAGGGCGCGGGGAATCGGGTGCGGGCGTGCGTCAACCTCGGCGAGACCGGCGACGTGTCCGTGCTCAAGAAGGTCCAGATCCTCGCCACGAGCGACACCTACAGCGAGGTGCAGGAGAAGCAGGGCAACGACGGGCGCATCTACGGCGTCAAGGTCTTCCCGGTGCGCGACGCTTGCTCGGCCGCCGCGGGCAAGATTCAGCTGCGCGCGCCCTGACCGGCGGGCCGGTGCGACAAGGCGATTGGGAAAGACGGGGCCACGGTGGCCCCGTTTTGCTTGGGGGCAATCGGCGTTCGAGAGGCCATGATGCGTTCGCGATGCGTGATGACGTTCACTGGAATCTGCGTGGGGCTCGTATCGAGCGCGGGGTGTAGCGACGAACGCGAGACCGTCGCGGGTCAGGCGGCGTCGGCCCCGCCCGTGCCCGTCTGGAGCCTAAGTGCGCTCTCGGCGGCGCACGTCGACCCCGAGCTCGCCGCGCTCGACGCGCGCCTCGATACGTTCGCCAATGGGTGTCACGCGGCCGATGCGGGCACGCCCGGATCGGTCGCCGAGCTGGCGAATTGGGTCCGCGGAGAGTGCCAAGGAAAGTGCCCGCGCGTCATCTGCGTGCCGCCGTCGCTCCTGGCCGATCGCGCCACGACCACCACGCTGGCGCTCTCGCGCACGGATTGCACGGCGTCGGCGCCCTGCGTGCTCCGTAACGCCTTGGTACGAAGCGCCTGGGGCGGCACCCAGCAGCCCGTGGTTCATCACCTGCAGGTCACCAGCAGCCACTGGTGGGTTCGCGATCTCCAGGTGAACGGGCTGGCGGAAGAGGCGCAGCTCGCCGCCGCGCCGGTGGTCGTGACGACGCCGTTTCCGCCGACCATCCGTGCAGGCGCGTGCAAGCTTTTCTCGTCGCAGGTCCTCGCGGCCTACGCGCGCATCGAGGTGGAGGACGGCGCAGGCGATGTGACGCTCGATCGCCTCACGGTCGAGAAGGGAATGGCGCACATGATCTCGGTGGATTACGGCAGTCACGGCGTGCGCGTCGTACGATCGGTGCTTCGGTCGTCCGTGCCGCAGCTCGCCACGGACCTCGTCGGGATCGCGGTGGGACGCGAGACTCACGACGCGACGAACGTCGGGCCCTTTGCCGTCGAGGGCGTGCGGATCCTGGGCAACGAGATCTACGACATCCCCGGCGACGGTATCCACCTCTACGCGCCCGACTGCGTGGCGTCCGACGGAACGCCTTTCTCGAACGCAGACAAGATGTGTGTCGCGCCTCCGCCCGACTACCGGACCGCCCGCATCGCGTTCAACGACATCTACCTCACGGCGGCGACCCAGGACACGGGCCTCGCGACGACGGTGTACCCCAGGTTCCGACCGACCGCCCTGGCCGAGAACGCGATCGACATCAAGTCGGGATCGCCTGATCCGACGCTGCCGATCCTCATCGAGGGGAACCGGATGTGGGGGTTCAGGCGGACGGCCGAGGTTGCGCTGGGCGGCGTTGCGGGGTCCGTGCCGTGCGGCGGAAGTGGGTCGCACGGCGAGGCGGTCGTCATTCACGCGCCGGCAAAGGAGGCGCCGCTGGGGAACATCGTCGTGTCGAAGAACGTGATGCTGGACGCCGGGCTGGGCGTGACCCTCTTGCGCCAGCCGCGCGTGACGATCGAGGAGAACCTCTTCGCGGGGATCCACCCGGAGATGCGTGACGGGACGGTGCCCGAGGGTGCGCCGATGTGTCTCTCGTTGCAGGCGCCGGCGGCGATCGCGCGCCGGAACGTGTTCCAGAGTTGGACCCAGCACCCCGTGCGCTGGATCCAGCTCCACGATGGTTCGAGCGATGTGCCGATCGAAGGCGCGAAGGAGCCCCTGGGGGCGACCATCGCGGACAACGCCGTGTGTGGGCCAAAGGCCCTGGCCTACTTTGCTCATACGGTTGGGGCCGGCGACAACGTGGCCTTGCCGATCGGGACGGAGTGGATCGTCGGATCGAGCGCCCCCATGGCGCTCGAGGGGATGTTTCCGCC
>SXGT01369599.1_pt1 | contig 10372 bp, 4 predicted proteins | sample 3176221 | NCBI WGS metagenome assembly SXGT01 (sample SAMN11356862, study PRJNA531348) | freshwater metagenome | isolation source: freshwater sample F1-120 | place: China: Fuxian Lake, Yuxi | collected 2017-12-25
AAGCGATCCTCCTGCACCGTCTCGGCCTGACCCCACCCCGTCGCCTCCGGCGACTCGACAAGCTGATTCAAATGTAGTGCAACAAACATCCGCAAATCGCACCTAAGTCCTTTGCCGAACGTCCCAACTCGTTAACTTGGGATAGCGCCAAGGAGACCGGAATTTTCTCTTCGTTGCGGCCCGCCTTGCCGCGATTGCGACTCTGGAAGAGACTCGTCCAGGTGAGGCCACTGCCAGCCGGCGACCGGCGGCAAGAGGGCCCACGTTTCCACACTCATGCTGCCGGCGAGGTGTATGTTGGCGTTGCCAACCGAGATCACCAGATCGAGCGCGGCCATGCGCGCCGCCAGCCCATCCAGGTCGGCAGGTTGGTCGGCGTCATTCCCGTGCTGGATCACCAGGCCGGTTTCGCGGGCAAGCGCTTGCAGTTCTTCCCGTACATCACCGTGCTGCAGGTTGATGAAGTTGATGCCTGGCGTGTCGAGCAGATGACGCCACTTTTCGATCGCTGCGCCGCGCACCAGGTGGTCAAGCGTTGTGTCGCCAGCGCGCCACGAAATGCCCACGCACAATCCGCTGCCGAGTGCGGCAAATCGCGAACGCCAGTGCGCTACTTTGGCCGGATCGACCGCAAGATACTTTTGACCCGAAAAGTGGCAGATGCGGGTTCGCAGCATACCCGGCAGACTGCCAGCGGCAACCTGAAAGTCGATGACCTGGCCGCTGGGGGGGCGCCAGGCAGCTTCTTGGCCGCGCATGACGGGTACCATCATGGCCTTGGCGAATGCACGTCGAAAGAGTTGTTCAAGCCGAGGGTGGCAGATCACGATTGTCTGGTCCGCTTGTTCAATCACCTCGTGGTAACACGAGGCAAACATGATTTCTTCCCCCTCACCTTGCTCAGGGACGATCAGAATGGACTTACCCGCAAGCGATTCGCCTTGCCAGACCGGCAGGGGGGCCCGGCTTGCGCCGCGCGTGCAGTGCCACGACTTGACGCCCGGCATTTTCCAACGCCATTCGTACTCGCGCCATCCCTGCTCAAATTGACCCTGTTGCAGGAGTGCGAATGCCCGATTCAGATGAGCGGAGGCGTAATCCGGCTTGATCGCCAGGGCCCGATCGTACTGCGAGATTGCCCCGGCAAAGTCTCCCTGATCGGCCAGCGCGAGGCCAAGCGAGTTCGGCAATTCCGGACTGGTCGGTTGCAGTGGGATCGCCTGTTCGAAGCACTTCGCCGCGCGATTGGGTTGCGCGGTCTCGCGGTAGAGTGTTCCCAGATCAGACAACATCGAAACTTCCTGTGGCGCCAGCTCAACGGCTTTTTCCAGGCAATCGACCCCCTCCGCCGCCCGACCATCACGCCACAGCACTCGGCCAAGTTGCGCGTGCCAGGGGGCGACGTCGGGCTTCACGGCGAGTGCGCGCCGCAGGCAGCGTTCGGCGTCTTCGTACTGCTGATCCTCAAGGTAAACGTCGGCAAGCGCGCCCAGGGCGGGCAAATGCGCGGGCTCGATCCGCAATGCCTGTTCAAAACACTCGATCGCCTCTTCGATGCGACACTGCGAAGCAAGACTGACACCGCGGTAGACCATCAAGTCAGGGCTCTGAAAACCCTGGATCGCCGCCTTTCCGAACTGCGCAAGTGCTTGTTGATGATCGCCCAGGTCCTGCAAGACGCGGCCCAGTTCCACCCGCGCCAGACTCATGGCAGGATCGAGCTCCAGGGTTCGAAGATACTCCTTGGCCGCCTCTTCCGTGCGACCCGCTTCGGCCAGCGCTCCGGCGTAATTGAAATGATGCAGCGCCACGCCGTCGATCATCGCCAGCGATCGCTGAAAACTGCGAATTGCCAGCGCCTGACGACCGGTGCGGCGGGCGACGAGTCCCAGGCCATGCAACGCCTGAAAGTGGCGTGGAGCAATCTGCAGCACGTCGCGAAAGAGTTCCTCCGCGCGGTCGAACCGAGCCTCGGCCAGGCACCGTTCCGCTTCTTCCAGCGACGTGCCGATCGAGTCGATCATCAGATGGGTGTTGACCTCTCTTGCCGGATACCAGTCTTCCGCCGCTTTTGGCTTCGCCGCGCCGCTCTGGAAACGCACCGCCGGCGCGCCGACCAACTTTCGTAATCGCTCCGCCACCACCCCCAACACCGATGGCCAATCTCCGCGCGTCGTCTGACGGAAGAGCAGCACACTCTGATACCAGGGGCTTTGCTCTCCACGCACCATCCACCGCCATGACGGCACGCTGGGCAGGAGCGTCCAAGCCGCCGTGCCGACCGCGCCCGCCATGTGGACCGTCGCGTTGCCCACCGAGATCACCAGATCGAGTGCCTTGATCTTGGCCGCGAAGCTGTCCAGATCAACGAGCGGATCGCCTGCTTCCCAATCGTGAATCTGGATGCCCAGCGCACGCTCCACTTCCGCCACTTCGTCGCTCGCATCGCTGTATTGCAAGTTCACAAAGTGTACGCCTGGCGTGACCAGAACGTCGCGCCACATTTCGAGTGGTATCATCCGCTTGCGGCGCTCTTGCGGCTTGCCGCCGGCCCGCCATGAAATCCCGACTTTGAGGCCGGAACCGAGCGCGTTCATGCGCGTTCGCCAAAATGCCACGAGCTTTTCGTCGGGTACGAGGAATGATTCCCGCTGGGGAAAGTCCGCAACTCCTTGACGCACCAGCATGGGCAGGCTGCCGGCGGGAATCTGCGCATCGATCGGCTCGCTGATCTTGAGTGCCGCGCCGTCCTTCCGCCGAGCGTACCCGTACACCACTGCTTGCGGAAACGACCGGCGAAAAATGGCGGCCAGCCGCGGTTCGCAGACAATCACGCACTTCCCGACCCGCGGAATGACATCGGCAAAGCAGGACGCAAACAGGACTTCGTCGCCGATGCCCTGTTCGCCGTGGACGAGCAACGTCTGGTGGGTCAATGGCGCACCGTCCCAGCGCGGCTGCGCGTAGTCGTCGATCGCCACTTCGCCGAGTTCGATCCGCTTCTCGAACAGCGGCCAACCACGCTCGTAATCGCCGACAAGCAGGTGCGAGAGCCCCAGATTCCATACGGCCTTAAGATAATTCGGGTTGATCGCAAGCGATTTGTTGTAGGCCTCGATCGCTTCCTCAAGCCGCCCCAGCTCACGCAGCGCGTTCGCGAGGTTGTAGTACGACAAAGCGCAGTTCGGATTGACGGCGATGGACTTGCCGGTCCACTCAACGACGTCTTCGTAACGCTCCTGTTGCTCGTGAATAGCGCTGATGTTCACATAGGCAGGATGAAACGTCGGGCGCAGTTCGATGGCCCGTACATAATGCGGCAGCGCTTCGCGCGTGCGATGCATCTCGGTCAGGGTCACCCCGATTTCAAACTGCAGCGCGTGATCATCGGACTTAACGGCAACCGCACGCTCCAGCAGCTCCAGCGAGTAATCCATCCGGCCGGATCGACGTGCCGCCACACCCAGGATTCGCAGCGCGACGATGTTGTCCTTGTCCACGGCGAGAATCTCTTCGGCCAGCCGCGTGGCCTCGGGCATATTTTCATCGTTGTAAAGTTTGGCCGCCTGCGACATCTTGTTGCCAAGAACCAGCTCCCCTTTCGCCCCGCCCTTGGCGCCTGGGCGCTGGGGGGTCGTCGGGGTCGGGGAGAAGAGAAGTGCTTGTACCGCCTGCAGGTTTTTCACCGCCTGCTGGCAGCTCGGATCGAGTGCGATCGCCTTGCGATACTGTTGGGCGGCCTCTTCGATGCGCCCTTGAAACTGCAGGCACTGGCCGAGATTATTGAACGCCGCCATGAAATCGGGCTTGATCTCAATCGCTTTCCGCAAGGTGCGCTCGGCATCTGCCCAGCGGAGGAGTTCCAACTGCGCGCCCGCAAGCGCGTTGTGGGCCTTTGCATTATTTGCATCCAAGGCGATGGCCCGCTGGAAACTGGTAATCGCTTCCTCGCGGCGGCCGGCGGATCTCAGCAGTCCCCCCAGCTCGAAATGCATCGCCCAGACGTCGGGCGCCAGCTCGATTGCACGTTGATAACTGGCGATCGCCTCCGTCAAATTCCCCGCCTGTAAGTACGCGCCGGCCAGATGCAGGTGCATTTGCGGATCGCGCGCATGCACTTGAACCGCCAGGCCAAGCGACTGGATCGCCAGCTCAAGCCGGCCGGTCGCGCGGGCAATCAGACCTCGCAGATCGAGCGCTTTGGCGTCGCGCGGGGCATGCGCGAGAATTTGCCGGCAGATGGCTTCCGCCTTCGGCAAGTCTCCGCCACGGTAGGCCTCGGCGGCCGACTGAAATGTGTCGGTAACTTCGCTGAGTGTTTGCAGGTTCTGTGTGCCAGGCGGCATCGGAAGCGTGCTGGGCGCGGCTTTCCTGATCACCGGCAGAACGTCCGTCGGCAGTCGGACGGGGACGGAGGACCCGCTGCCAGCGCGCGTCCTTCCGGTCCGATTCGCCAGCGCTGCCGCCACCGCGTCGAAAACGGGCGCCCAGGCACGGCGTTGATGTTGCCGGAACAGCCGCACGCTGGGATACCATAGACTTTGCTCGCCAGTGAGCATCCACCGCCAGGCGGGCACGAGCGGCAAAATGGTCCACGCAGGCACACCCAGCGCGCCCGCCAGGTGCACCGTTGCATTGCCGACGGAAATCACCAGATCCAGTGCCGAAAGCTTTGCGGCGAAGGCGTCCATGTCCAGCAAAGGGTCCGCCGCGGCGAAGTCATGAATCGTCACCCCAAGACGTTCGCGGGCATCGGCGATTTCGTCGGCCGTGTCGCCATACTGCAAGTTGATGAAGTGAGCGCCGGGGGTCCCGAAGATCGGCAACCACTGATCAAGCGCGGTCGTTCGTTTGCGACGCTCGGTAGGCTGGCCACCGGCGCGCCAGGAGATGCCAATCTTCAGACCGGCGCCCAGATTGTCAAATCGCGCTCGCCAGGCCTCGTGCTGCTCTTGATCGGCGACCAGAAACCGCCAGCGATGCCCAAACGCCGCTCGATTCTTGCGCAAGAAGCCCGGCACGCTGCCCGCGGGAATCTGATAGTCGACGTGGTGCGGCGCATCGGCGGGTGCCCGGTTTTTGCGGCGGGCAACGCCATGCACCGCGGCCTGGGGGAAGGATCGTGCAAACAGTGGTGCGAGTCGCGGTTCGCAAACGATGACAACCTTTCCCGCACTCGCCAGCAAATCTGGCAGGCACGACGCGAACAGGATTTCATCGCCAATTCCCTGTTCCGCGTGCACGAGAATGGTTTTGTCCTGAAGCGGCTCGCCGTTCCAGCGGGGCTGGGCATAACGGTCGATTGCCACTTTGCCGGCCGCGTCGCGCGATTCGTAAAGCCGCCACCCGTCGGAAAAATTGCCCACCAACAAGTGAGCCAGACTGCAATTCCAACGAGCATTCTCAAAGCCTGGTTTGTGCCGCGCTGCAGCCTCGAACTCGTCAATGGCCTCATGCACTCGGCCGACCGATTGCAGCAGGTTTCCCAAGTTAAAGTGCGCAATGCCGCAGTCGGACTTCAATTGAACCGCCCGATGAGCCCACGGCAGCGCTTCTTCGACGCGGTCAAGCCGTTCGAGAATTGTACAGACGTTAACACATGCCTCTTGAAACTCGGGATTCCATTCAACAGCACGCCGGAAATGCTCGAGAGCCTCTTCGAGGCGCCTGAGTTCCACCAGCGCGACTCCACATTCAAAAGCCACGCCGGCGTTGTTCGGTCTTATCTCCAACGATCTGGTGAACAACTCCACGGCATGCTCAAACCGACCCCGTTTGCGCGCGGCGACGCCTAGAATGTGAAGCGCGTGTGCATGGTCCGTGCCTTCCGTCAGCAGCCGATGGCACATCTCCTCAGCCGCATCGAATTGGCCGCCATCCACCAGGTTGGCCGCTTGGGCTAGCAAGACGGGCACGGATGCTGGCATACATGGGCTCGCGCAAGTGGAAGAGATGAGTCCGACCGTTCACCCTCTTCTCACGTATCGGCACGACCGCAAAAGCATCACGGCAGAAATTGTCGCGTTACCGCTGGATATCCAGGGAGCACCTCCTCGTCGAGGGTGCTAGCTGGTAGCTTGCTGGCCAGATGCCGCGGGCGAATGGCCACCCATCACCGCGCAGGTCGCGACGAGACTCGGCAGCTATCGACCGGCCAACGGCGGCGGCGTTGGCGTTGGCGTTGGCTGGCCGTTGTCCGGCGTGGTGCTATTGAAACGGCCGGTGCGGAAGGCTTCCGCCATCGCCATCGGCACTTCCGCTTCGGCCAAGACCACACTGGCGCGATTCTGGGCCGTGCGGGCCTTCATCTCTTGCTCGCGGGCAATGGCGATCGCGCGGCGTTCCTCGGCCCGAGCGCGAGCCACGCGGGTATCGGCCTCGGCCTGATCGGCCTGCAACCGGGCGCCGATGTTTTCGCCGATTTCAATGTCCGCGATGTCGATCGAAACGATCTCAAACGCCGTATGCGCGTCGAGACCTTTATCCAGCACGGCCTTCGAGATGCGATTGGGGTTCTCCATCACCACCAAATGACTTGGAGCTGATCCGATCGAAGTGATGATGCCTTCGCCGACCCGGGCAATGATCGTTTCTTCCGTTGCTCCGCCGATCAGCTGCCCGAGATTGGTGCGTACCGTTACGCGGGCGCGCACCTTAAGCTCAACACCGTTCTTGGCGATTGCACTGAGCGTCGACTTGCCGGCGGTCTGCTCGGGGCAATCGATGACTTTCGGATAGACACTCGTGCGGACCGCTTCCAATACGTCGCGACCGGCAAGGTCGATCGCGGCGGCGCGGTCGAAGTCGAGATCGATGTCGGCCCGATGCGCGGCGATAATCGCATTGATCACGCCCATGACGGTGCCCCCCGCCAGATAGTGAGCTTCCAGGCGGCGCGTGGTAATGCCGCTGCGCGGGTCGGTCGCGATGCCCGACTGCATGGCCATGATCTTGGCAGTCACGATCTGCCGGGCATTCACCTGCCGCAAGCTCATTCCAATCAGGCTGAACATGCTCACCCGAGCGTTCGACATGTACGCCTGAAACCACAACTTTCCGTAGGCGATGAAGGTGACTACCAACGCAAACAGAAGGACGATGACACACCGCGCGACCGGAATGAACCAGATCTTGCTGTCGAACTGAGCAAGCAGAAGCGGCGACATAGGGGGGCAGGAGCCAGAGGTTGAAAGTTGGACAAGCTACGCTACCAGCATAACTTAGTGAGCCGGGGACGCAATCGGCCCGGCGCGGTAAGTGCATCCATCGGCGGGCCTGATAAAGCCCCGGGGTAACCGTTCACGGGCCAGGATTGTGGGGGACAGACGCATTTTCCCGGGAGCCACGTTGGGTCAAGCACCCAACCGGACGAGGCACCTCTCTCGAATTCGCCGGAAAAATGAGCCAGTCCCCGGCCCGTCCACGGTGACGCCCCGGGGATGGCAATCCCTGAACTTGCGCCGGCTGCGCTACGCCGCTTTTTCTAATTCCACGCGTTGCATGGGCACGGCCAGCACGATGCCGGCGGCCTGGAAGCGGCGGAGAATTTCGAGATTTACCCGCTCGTTGAGCGCCGCAAAGCGGTTGCCATCCGGCGGGTGGAACCAATACTGGACCAGCAGATTGAGCGCGGTCGGCGTGATTTCGTTGAAGACGACCTTCGGTTGCATGGAGGGCAGCATACCCTCGTGGTCCTGCAAAATGCCTTGGACGATCTCGATCGCCTGCTCCATGCGTTGCGGAGACAGGTCCGGCGGCAATGGCAGATTGATTGTGCGACTGAGATTGCGGCGGCGGCTGACGTTGATGATCGCCTTATTCGCAAGGTCCCCATTGGGAATCGTGATCACGTGCCCCGCGCCGGTGCGGAATCGCGTGCTGCGGAACCCGACAGTCTCCACCACGCCGGTGTTGCCATCGACGGTAATCTCGTCGCCTAACTCAAACGGGCGGTCGCTGAAGATCATCACGCTGCCAAAGATGTTCTTGATCGTGTCCTGGGCGGCCAGACCAATCGCCAAACCGCCGACGCCAAGACTGGCGATCAACGACGCAGGCGCCGTCTCGGTGACGATTTGCACGATTTGCACGAGAACCAAGATGACGACCGTGGTGCGGATGCTTTTGGTCACCAAAGGAGCCAACATGTCGTCAAGCCGACTGCTCGTTCGGGAAGAAAAACTCCTCAGCCAGCAATCCACAACCACCACCAGGTGGTAGGCGGCGTACCCAATGGCGCAAGCGATCACGACGCCAGAGAATTTATTGGCGAAGGAGGTAGGGATCACCAAAAACTTAATACCGATGGTCACGCCAACGGCGAACATCAGGACCGCCGTTGAGTTGCCGAGCGACCTGAGCACAACCCCGAAAATCTTCTGCGAACGGTTTTCGGCTTGAGCGGCCGCCCTGACCAGCGCGAAGCGAACCAAACGTCCCACTGTCAAGGCCGTCGCCACCGTCATCAAAAGCGACAACCACTTCCAAAGCTCGTTGCCGGCGAAAGAGACCTGCGTCAACCAGGGAGTGTCTTGCACAATTCTGTCGAGGATCGACGCAAGACTCGCCACCGCCGCGTCGACGGTCAGAGGTTCGGACTCAAGCTGAGCAAAAAGGAATGTCATGATGTCATCCGTGACAGAATTGGGGACTGGGGATTCGGGATGCCAGACTGCTTCTTACGTTAAGCCCCCAGCCCCTTGGCCCCGATTCATTCAATCCAGCCGCCGCCGAGCACCCGGTCGCCGTCGTAGCAGACCACGGCCTGCCCGGGCGCGACGCCAAACTGCGGCTCATCGAACGCGACATGCAGTCGTCCGTCCGCCAGTGGCGTGGCAAGGGCCGGAGCACGGCGAGAGTTGTAGCGAATTTTGGCCGCGCAGCGAATGGCGGTTTGCGGCTCGTCGATCAGCCAGTTCGTGCGATCTGCCGTCAGCTCCCGGCGTGCTAGCTCATCCTTGGTGCCCACCACCACGCGATTTGTTTGCGGCTCAATGCGGATCACGAAATGCGGCCCCCCAAGCGCCACCCCCAGCCCCTTCCGCTGGCCGATGGTAAATGCCTCAATTCCCTCGTGCGAGCTCACCACCTTGCCTCCCGTCGTGACAATCTCGCCGGACGTGCTCCCCGCGCCGCGCCAGCGGCGAATGAACGCTGCATGATCGCCGTCGGGCACAAAACAAATCTCCTGGCTGTCGTGCTTGTCGGCAACCCGCAATCCAATCTCGCGGGCCATCGCGCGAATTTTGTCCTTTTTGTAATCACCCACGGGAAACATCATCCGGGAAAGCAACGATCGATCGATGCCAAACAGCACGTAGGATTGATCCTTGCCATCATCCACACCGCTGCACATCGCCGGGAAAGCTGTTTGGTTGGCCACAAGCCTCGCATAATGGCCGGTGGCCACATAGTCGGCCCCGATGCTGTCGGCGTAGTCGAACAGCCGGCCGAACTTCAGCCAGTTGTTGCACATCACGCACGGATTGGGCGTGCGGGCCCGCGAATACTCGGCCACGAAGTAATCGATGATCCGGCCGAACTCATCCTGAAAGTCGATCGCGTAAAACGGAATGTCGAGCCGATCAGCGACGCGGCGCCCGTCCTCGGCATCACTGGCGCTGCAGCAGCCCTGCTTGTGATCGGCCCGTGCTGAGACGATCGGCAACAGGGTTGCTGTGCCGCATTCAGGCGATTCGGCAGACGTCGACGACTCGGGCGGAAGCCGGGACTCCCGCGAACACGACGTCGCCACCGCCACACCGTGCCGCATGAAGACGCCAATCACTTCATGCCCGGCGCGCACCAGCAGATGGGCAGCTACACTGCTATCGACCCCGCCCGACATTGCCAGGACAATACGTGCCATCGCCGAATTCTACCCCAGCGACCGTCTTTCGGCAGCGGCCCCCGGATGCGGCGTGGCGATGGAAAATCCAACTGCCGGCGATGGGGAGCGTATGGCAGGTCTCAAGCCTGTATCGCACAACAACTTAGGCCCCTTTACGGCGCTTGACGCAATGGGCATAATTCATCGCGAAGTGCAGGCATCTCGCTCCGCGTGATGCTCATCGCGCGGAGCGTGACGACGACCCTGCAGGAGTAACGGCGGATGGCAGATCTCGAGACGATACGTACGGAAGTGGATCTCGATCCGCTGGAAACGGCCGAGTGGCTTGACTCACTCCGCGGGGTGATCGAGCACCAGGGGCCGAACCGCGCCACGTACCTTCTCGATGAACTCAAGGACGAAGCATTTCGCCACGGCGTCGACCTGCCATTTGTGGTGAACACGCCCTACATCAACACGATCCCCAAGCATCAGCAGCCGCCGTTTCCCGGCAATCGCGAGCTGGAAAGGCGCATCAAGAGC
>SXGT01867995.1_pt1 | contig 10372 bp, 12 predicted proteins | sample 3176221 | NCBI WGS metagenome assembly SXGT01 (sample SAMN11356862, study PRJNA531348) | freshwater metagenome | isolation source: freshwater sample F1-120 | place: China: Fuxian Lake, Yuxi | collected 2017-12-25
GGCGCCTCTCTGTGTGTGCGTGCCAGACCTCGACGTTACCGGGTGCGGGACATGCGCTGGAGGCGGGCGACGCGCTCTTCGGTGGGGGGGTGGGTGGAGAAGAGGGTGCGGGCACTGACGCCGGCGAACGGGTTGACGATGAAGAGGTGCGCGGTGGACTGCGGGACGGCCATCGGCATGCGGCGCGCGCCCATCTCGATCCGCTGGAGGGCGGAGGCGAGGGCTTCGGGGTCGCCGGAGACGACGGCACCGTCGTGGTCGGCCTCGAACTCGCGGGAGCGGGAGATGCCGAGCTGGATGAGGGAGGCGGCGATCGGGGCGACGAGGATGGCGAGCAGGCCACCGCCCCGGTTGTCACGATCACCACCGCCGCCGGTGAACATGCCGATCCAGCCAATCATCGAGATCGCGGAGGCGATGGCGGCGACGATGCTGTTGATGAGGATGTCGCGGTTCTTGACGTGCGAGATCTCGTGGCCGAGGACGGCGAAGAGTTCGCGCTCGGAGAGCAACTGGCGGATGCCGGAGGTGACGGCGACGGCGGCGTGCTTCGGGCCGCGGCCGGTGGCGAAGGCGTTGGGCGGCGGGGAGTCCATCGCGTAGACGCGGGGCATCGGCATCTCGGCGCGGCGGGCGACCTCGGCGACCATGTCGAAGAGGGCGGGATCCTGGTCGCGCGTGATCTCGCGGGCGTGCGAGGAACGCAGCACGATGTCGGCTGAGAACCAGTAGGAGCCGGCGTTTAGGAGCAGGGAGAAGAAGAAGAACATCATGGCGCCGCTGGCCCCGCCAATGGCGCCGCCAACCGCGATCAGCAGACCGCTGAGCGCGCCGAGTAGTACGACGGTCTTGAGGTTGTTCATGCGATCCGCTCCAGCCGGGTGAGAGTGCTGACAGGCAGATCATACAGCCGGGCCACCAGGCGAGTTGCAAGCGAAGTGCTAATGGCTAACGGCGTGCCTGACGGAACGCCCGATCGAGCGGACGGTCGGGACGCCGCCCGCCCCGCACCCGGCGCGACCGGGACCGGGACCGGCGAGGTCCCGCGCGTCCTGAACACCTTCGACGTCACGAACATCACGGTGGGGGCGATCGTCGGGGCGGACATCTACGTCGCCTCCGCGATCACGGCGGGCTGCTCGGGCCGGCCTCGCTGCTGGCGTGGGTGGCCGCGGGCGTGCTGGCGGCGCTGCTGGCGCTGACGCTGGCCGAGTGCGCCCGGATCGTCCCCAGCGTCGGCGGGCCGTACGCGTCCCCGCTACGCGACTGGCGCGCGCTGGATGAGTTCGATGCGGACGTTGTCCGGCGCTTTGATGAAGCAGACGCGCTGCACGGGCGGCGTCGAGGGCGGGGGCGGGGCGACGAGGAGTTCCGCGCCAAGCGCCGTGAGCCTGGCGATGTCGGCTTCGAGGTCGGCGGAGTCCAGCCCGAAGTGTTCGAGGCCTTCGTGAACGCCGGCGTCGCCCGCGCCCAGAGCCTCGCCTGTCCGCGCGCCGGAGATGTTGACGGTGATGCCGTTCTCGGAGCGACAGGCGATGAATCGGTCGCCCGTCGGTCGGACGGCGTCGCGGACGACGGTGAAGTTGAACGCCTTCACCCACCACTCAGCCGAGGCGTCGGGGTCATGCGACTTCAGGTGGATGTGATTGATGTTGAAAGGCATCGGTCGCTCCGGCCAGCATCGAAATGTGGTGCGGCGAGGGTAGCGTCTGTGAGACACGCAAAGAGGCCGCCCGTGAGGGCGGCCTCTCTATCTGCATCCGGGGCGGCCGATGCCGCTCGGGTCAGCCTCGGTTAGAGGCCGAGCTGCTGGGCGACCAGCTCGCGGTGGAGGTCGGCGTCGCCGAAGGCGAGCTCGGCCCGCTTCTGGCGGCGGTAGAAGAGCTGGATCTTGTAGTCCTTGGTGAATCCGATACCACCGTGGATCTGCTGGCCGTGGGCGACGACGCGCCGGGTGGCCTCGGAGCACCACGCCTTCGCCATGTTGACGGCGATCGAGGTGTCGGCGGCGGGCTGGCCCGCGGCGATCGACCAGGCGGCCTTGTACATGATGAAGCGGGAGCCATCGACGTCCGTGACCATGTCAGCGCACTTGTGCTGGATGGCCTGGACGGAGCCGATCGGGCGGCCGAACTGGACGCGCTCCTTGGCGTAGTCCACGGCAATCTCGAAGTCCATCTGCGCGAGGCCCACGAGGTAGGCGCACTCGGCGACGGTGTACTTCTGGATCACCGGGCCGAGGGCGGCCCAACCGGCGCCTTCGGCGCCGAGTAGCTGGCCCTTGGCGTTGTCCAGGACGACCTCGCACTGCTTGTCGCGGGCGATCGTCTGGAGGACGGTCGTCTTCACGCCGGCCTGCTTGGTTGGGACGATGGCGAGGGTGACACCCTTGCCGGAGCGGGCGGCGACGACGAGGTAGTCGGCGACGTGCGCGTCCGAGACGAAGAGCTTCGTGCCGCTGATCGTCACGTCGTTGCCGGAGACGGTGGCCTTCGCCTGGATGCCGGCCTCGTCGAAGCGGGCGGAGGGCTCGGTCAGGGCGAGCGAGAAGATCACCTCACCGGCCGCGATCTTCGGCAGGAATTCCTGCTTCTGGGCGTCGGAACCGGCCTCGAGGATCGGGATCGCTCCGCCGAAGACGGAGGACATGTACGGTCCCGGGACGAGCGCCCGGCCGAGCTCTTCGACGAGGACCATCTGGTCGACGAAGTCGAAGCCAGCACCGCCGTACTGCTCGGGGACCAGGAGGCCGTGCCAGCCCTGCTCCGCCATCTTCTGCCAGAGGACGGGGGAGTAGCCCTTCTCGTCCTCTTCCATGTCCCGGACGTGCGACTCCGGGCACTCGTTCTCAAGGAACTCGCGCGCGGAGTTCTTCAGAAGCTCCTGCTGTTCGTTCAGTCCCAGGTCCACTGTGCGTCCCTCTCCCCAATCGCGTCCAGCGAGACTGCCGGTACGCGTGCTGCTCTCTTCGTGCGTCCTCGGTGAGGACCTAACCGCGCGGCAGGCCGAGGCCCCGCGTGGCGATGACGTTGCGCTGGATTTCGTTCGACCCCGAGAAGATGGAGTGCGGCACCGATCCCACGTAGTCGTGGATGTGCGCGGCCTGCATGGGCGCGTACTTCGACGCACGGTCCCACACGTTGGCGTAGAGGCCCCACACCTTGCTCTGCGTGCGCGACAGGCGCTGGTGCAGCTCCGAGCCGAAGGTCTTGTTGACCGAGGCCTCGTAGTTCGGGACCAGGCCGCGGCTCTGGATGGTCACGATGCGGAAGGCGAAGTTGAACAGCACTTCGGTCTCGATGGCGCGGTCGGCCAGTTCGAGGCGCGTCGTGTTGAAGTCCTGACGGCGGTATGACTTGCCGTTGCCCTTCAGGAATTCCTTCATCTCGGCCATGCCCCGACGGTACGAGACGGCGCCGGCGATGCCGGAGCGCTCGAAGTCGAGCAGCGTCATGCCCACGTACCAGCCGCGGTTCTCTTCACCGATCAGGTTCTTGGCCGGGACGCGCACGTCCTCGAAGAACGTCTCGTTGAAGCCGTGCTCCCAGCCCATGTTGATGAGCGGGCGGACGGTGAGGCCCGGGGTCTTGATGTCCATGATCATGAAGGAGATGCCGCGGTGCTTCGGCGCCTCCGGGTCGGTGCGGACGAGGGCGAAGAGCCAGTCCGCGAAGTGCGCGCCGGAGGTCCAGATCTTCGGGCCATTGCGGACGTATTCGTCACCGTCACGGACGGCACGCGTCTGCAGGGAGGCGAGGTCCGAGCCCGCGCCGGGCTCCGAGTACCCCTGCGCCCAGGCGACTTCGCCGGAGAGGATGCGGGAGAGGTGCTCCTGCTTCTGCTCGGGCGAACCGTGGACGATGAGGGTGGGGCCGAGCATTGAGACGCCCATGCCGCCGACAGAGGGGGCGGCGGCCTCCGCCCTCTCCGGGTTGTAGAGGAACTGCTCGAGCGTGGAGAGGCCAGCCCCGCCGTACTCCTTGGGCCACGCGGGGGCGATCCACCCCTGGTTCGCGAGGGCCGTCGCCCACTGCTGCGCCGTCGCGACGCGCTTCGGGTCGGTCGACTTCCGGTCGGCCTGCCAGCCGCCCGCGAAGCCTTCGCCCTCGCCGGTTGCCTCGCCGTCCTTCGGGCGGTACGGCTCAGGCAGCTTCTGCTGAATAAAGGTGCGAACTTCCTGGCGGAACTTCGCCTGCTCGGGGCTGTCGCTCCAGTCCATCGGTGTCCCTTCTCTTCCGCGGTGGTGCTGCGCGGTGCTGCAGCCCAACGGAAGGCATGCGGCATTCGGCCGCGATCACTCAAACCTCTGACCGCCCCGTGGCGAATCAGTACGTTGGAAACAGGCATACGCCCATGAGCGTGGAGAGTCGCGCGCGACGTCCCCCGCCATTCCCGACCGCCGCGGTCGGGCGCGCGAGCGCACTATCCTCGGATTATCGAGCCCGGTCAACCGTTCCCCAACGGCGCTGGGGGGGGGGGGGGAACTGACTGGTTGACCCGCGCTGCCGGGGGTCGCATGAGTTGTGGATAACGCGAAGGGAGTCCGCACATGCGGTTCGGTTCCCGCGGTCCAGACGACGAGCCCCGCATGCAACCTCCGGCCCCTCAGCCTGCTCGCTCCATGCAATCGGGAGGCGCGGCGACCCCGCAGGCGCCCTCGGTGACACGTGGCGTCCTCCCCGGCAAGCGTCTCCAGCGAGTCGCCGAGCACTTCCACCAGCAGGGGAAACTGCTGGCGGCGATGCGCGAGCAGTTCGAGTCCGAGATGGCGCCGATGCAGGATCTGCTGGTCCGGCAGGCGCAGTCGATGCACCGGTTGATGACCAACCTGGAGGAGCGCCTCCGCCCGCTGAACGAGTACGCGGACGGCGAGGAGGCCAACCTCCATGCGCTGGAGTCCCGGATCTCCGCCGGTGGGCCGGACCATGTGGCGCGCGCGTTCCCGCCGTACCTGGAGGAGCAGCGCAACCGGATCAACTCCACCCGCGGCCAGATCGACCAGCAGCGTGTCCCCTTCGTCCAGTACGGGGAGGACGCGCGTGAGGCGGTCGAGGTGGCGCTGTCGCGCTTCGACCATGACATGGACGCGCTGGAGCAGAATCTGGCCGAGCAGCGCCGCGTGATGATGCAGATGCTGGACGCCATGCGTTGCGAGTCATTCGGCCGCGGTGAAGGCGTATCTGGACGGCCGCCAGGAAGCCGTGGGGCAGATCGCCGCCACCGGCTCGACCGACCCACAGGAGATCGGTCGCGCGATGCAGGCGTTCCGCAACGAGGTGGAGGGCATGGCCCGCCAGTCCGACCACATCAAGCAGGTGCTGGACAAGACAGACCTCGCCGACCGCCAGTTGATATCGATCTCGGCGGTGGGCCCGCGGACGATGCAGGCGCCTCCCCCGGCTGCTCCCGCACCTTCGATGCCGGGATTGTCCGGGGACGGCGAGACGGCGAGCGCCTCGTCCGACGTGTAACGAGCAGGACTCAGTGAGATTGAAGGAGGGCGCCTCATGGGCGCCCTCCTTGTGTATGCACCGTGTATGCACCAGCGTGTATGCATCAGCGCACTCGTGCCTGAAGGAAGCGCGATGGCACGTTTATACTTGACATATGTCTACTGACTCTGCGCTGAACCCCCCGCCGGACGGCATCGAAGACCGCGCGAACGCGCTGGCCGGGCGTGTGCTGATGGGCGGGCCGGTCGCGCTGGTCACCACGACGTGGCGCGGGAAGTCGAACGTCGTGCCGGTCTCCTGGCACATGCCGCTCTCCTCGAAGCCCTCGATCGTGGGGATCGCGATCGGGCAGGAGCGGTACAGCGCGGAGATGGTGAAGCACGCGCAGCAGTTCGCGATCAATATCCCGACGCGCCCGCTGCTCCACCACGTCCAGTATCTGGGGACGCTCTCCGGCGAGGACATCGACAAGTTCGAGGCGACGCAACTGGAGACATTCGGCTCGCGCACGATCACGGCGCCGCTGATCGTGGGCTGCTGCGCCTGGATCGAATGTCAGGTGGTGGAGGCGTTTCCGATCGGTGACCACCTGCTGTTCGCGGGGCTCGTGACCGCGGTACGCGTCGACCCCGCTTCGTTCGACGACCGCTGGCTGGTGGGCGAGCCGGAGACGCGGCCGCTGCACTTCATCGCGGGAAACCGCTACTCCACGCTGAACGGCATCATGGAGGCGCGGCTCCCGAAGGACTACGAGGCGCCCGAGCGTGCGCTGCGCGACCTGATTGCGGAAGACCTCGAACTCACGCACGAGGCGCGCGAGCGGCGCGAGGAGGCGATGGGCGAACTGCGCGAGGAGATCCGCCGCGGCCACGCGGTCGACCCGGCGACCCTGGATGACCTCGCGAAGAGCGGTATCGCGGTGGGCCCGGACGACCTGATCGATCTCTCGAAGGGGATCGTGCTGGGGGAGTAGCGGTAGCGAGTACCTTCGCAGATACCTTGCGACTACCTTGCGACGCGCGGGGTTAGACGCGGCGCTTGAGGGTGCGGTGCTCGTCGACCTCGTAAGGCAGGTACTCGCGGCCGCACTGGTGGCAGACGTAGCCCATGGCCTTGCTGTTGTCTTCCATGACCTGCGGCCCGCGCCAACGGGGCATCAGCGGCTTGCCGTAGCAGCAGCCCTCCGGCTGGGTGGCGACGCCGCGGTAGGTGGCCTTGGGCGATCCGAAGACCTTCGAGAGCAGGGACATGGGCGGCTCCTTCGCTGGCGTTCGCGGCGGGAGCGTACCGCGTCCGCGCGGGTTCGCGGAAGGTGGGCGCTAGGAAGTCCGCCGCAGGTGCTCGATGACCCCCCTGGCGAGCGACGCGGCGCCGCGCTGGGCGACGGTGATGCGCTTCGCGGAGAACTCACCGAGGTCGGCGAATGGCTGGCTGACCTTGTGGTCCAGGATGGTGCCGCCCCAGATCACGATGATGTCCGCGCCCGCCGAGAGTTCTCGGGCGCGCTTGTCCCCCGTTGGCCGGTCGCCTTCGATGAATTCGATCTCGATGGGGCGGCCGCGCAGGGATTCGCGGATCTGCGTGCGGCTCGCCGGGGAGCCGCCGAGGATCAGGAGGCGGGTCCGGTGCGAGGCGACCATGGCGTCCGTCATCTGGAGCAGCGCGCGCTCACCCTCGCTGCCACGACAGACTTCGCAGAACGGCGATTCGACCTCGACGACCGCGCGGCCACTGCCGGCAAGCACGCGCTCACAGGGGGCAGCGCCGCACGAGCGGGCGATCCGGGCGCGCACGACCTCTTCGACGGCTTCGCGCTTGGAACGCTGGATGTTCACCTTTGTGCGGTTGGTGAGCCCGGCCGCCTCGATGTGCGCGCGGGCGGCGCGTTGCGAGGCGCGTGCGACAAAGCCGAGTTCGCCCAACAGGACCGCGATGGCGATGACGTCGTCCGGCATCGGGCCTCCTCGGTCGGCGGTGGTTCGGGTCAATCGTCGCACGCCCGGGCGCAGAGACGCCCGCGGTGGTCGCCGCGGGCGTCTCTGTGGGTACCCGGGTGAGCGTTATTTCACCGTGAGTTTGCTGATCATCCCCACGGCGCCGTGCGGCACGCCCTTCGCGTCCGGGACGAGGCACACGATGGCGTACGTGCCCGCCTTGAGGTCGGTGGTGCTCCACGACTGGCCACCCGCCGAAAGCGCACCAACGCCGCCGGAGACTCCCGAGGGTGCAGCCGGGGCCGCCGCCGCCGCGGCAGGGGTGCCGGTAGCCGAAGGCTTCGGTGAAGCGGCGGCGGCCGGGGTCGTGGCGGCAGGAGCCGGGGTCAGCAGGGCCTTCGTGAACGTCTCGTACGGCACACTGTCCGGGACGCGGATCAGACCGGCAAAGTGGGCCTCTTTGCCATTGTTCTTCAGGGAGATGGTGGCCTTGCCCGCGGCGGCCTCCGCTGGAGCCTTGAAGGCGTACTCAGAGGCCTCGATCGCGAAGGTGGCAGTGGGGGCGGCGTCCTTGCCTCTGTGCCCTTCACCTTCAGCGCGCCGACCATGCCCTTGGCGAAGTGCGGCAGCTTGTCCGGAGACTCGACGAAACAGAGCAGGATGTACGCGCCCGCGTTCAGCTTCGCGGTCATCGTGTTCTGCGTGCCCGCCGGGATCGCCCAGGCGCCGCCGTTGAACTTCACCCAGTCGGGGATCGCCGCACCGGGGGTCTCAAGGATCTTCTGCGCGTCAGCGAGGGTCTTGCCCTGGTCGAGCGAGACCAGCTGGAGTTCGTGGTCTTCTTTGCCGGCGTTCTTGAAGGTGATGGTCTGGATGCCCGGGACGGCCTTCCCATCGACGGCGAAGGCATAGTCGGAGCCGGTGATCGTCACCGGCTTGGCTGCGGCCTGTGTGGCCGTCGCGGTCGCGGTCGCAGGCTTCGGAGCCGCAGTTGGTGTGCTCGCTGTTTCTTTCTTCCCGCCGCAGGCGGCGAAAGTCAATGTGATCGCGGCGAGTGCAGCGACGGAAGCGACACGGGTCAATCGAGTCATAGTGCTCCTCTCCGATGGTGAGGCGGCATCTCCGCAAAAGGCGCTGTCATTCGCCAATGCGGCTGGGGACGCTGAGGTTGGGCACGGTTAGACTCGAGCATACCCACCATCCCCGCGGACACGTCCGAGGCCACATGTTCCCCCGCCGTCTCACCGCGATCTCCCTGCTCCCTTCCGTCGTCGTATGCACGATGGCGCTGTTCGCTGTCGACGACGCCACGAGCGCCCACGTGGGCGGTGGGCTCGCGGTATCCGCGCAGCCGGTGCAGCCCGCCCCTGTGGAGGATGTACGGATCGAGGTACGGCCTCGTACCTCGTTGGCGGCGGCGCGGGCCGCGATCCTCGCGGCCGGTGGGCGGATCGAGGTCGATGCGGGCGGGCGTTTGCAGGCGATGGTGCCGGCCGGCGCACAGGCGGCGCTTGATAGATCGGGCGACATCGAGGTCATCGCGGGCGAAGCCTTCGTCCCGTTGCAAGTGGGGACGACATTCTCGCCAGCGGTGCAGTCGATGGGGATCGACCGCTGGCGCGCGGCGGGGTTCACGGGGCATCGCGTCAAGGTGGCTATCCTCGACACCGGGTTCGAGGGGTATCAGGACGTCCTGGGGGCGGCGCTGCCGCGGCAGGCGATCACGCGGTCGTTCCGCGCGGACGGGCGCATCGGCGGATCTGACCACGGGCGGCGCGCGGCGGAGGTAGTGGCTTCGATCGCGCCAGACGCGACGCTGTACCTCGTGAACTTTTCAACGGTGACGGAATTGAACGCCGCCGTGGACTATCTGGTGCAGGAGCGCGTGGACATCGTCTCGTTCTCCCTCGGGTACGTACACAATGGCTTCGGCGACGGCGGCGGCGCGGTGAACGAGGCAGTGCGGCGCGGCACCGCCGCCGGCCAGGCGTGGGCGGTCGCGTCCGGCAACTGGGCGCAGCAGCACTGGTCCGGCGCGTACCTCGACGGCAACCGGGACGCCCTGCACGAGTTCGGGCCGGGGGTGCAGTCCAACGCGCACGCGTTCGCGCAAGGCGACCTGATCACGGTATCGCTGCGCTGGGACGAGCCGCCAGGAAAGGCCTGTTCCGACTATGACCTCGAACTGCGGGGGCCAGACGGCTCGTTGATCCGCGCATCGCGGAGCATCCAGTCGTGCCAGCAGGATCCGATCGAGAGCATTCAGGTCCTCGCCACGCAGACAGGGACGTACTCCGTGCGGATCCCGGGGCCAGTGGGCGGGGGACCGGGGCGGCGGCTGGACCTGCTGGTGGTGGGGTCACCGGACCGGGGGTTCCCGCTGGAGACGAGCGTGCCCGCTGGGTCGCTCGCCGCTCCCGCCGACAACGGGACGGTGATCGCGGTCGGCGCGCTGGCGGCTTCTCTGCGCTCGGAGGCTCCATACTCCTCGCGCGGGCCAACGACGGACGGCCGCCGGAAGCCCGAGGTGCTGGCGCCGGCCGCGGGGCCGGTGGGCGAGGTGTTCTCCGGTACCTCCGCGGCCGCGCCGCACGTTGCGGGTGCGCTCGCGTTGATGCAGCAGGCTTTCCCTCGTGCGGCGCGAGAGGCGCTGACCGACGTGTTGCTCTCACGCGTGCAGCCGGTGACGGTGGGCTCTGGCGACTCTGGCGCGTTCCGCGCCGACCTCGGCGGACTTGAGGGGCTGGAGCCGCTGCTGCCACCAGGGGCAGAGGCGGCAGCACTGTTGGGCGTGCGCCCGCCGGGGCCCGGTCTCGCGCTGATGGTGTATCGAGGGCCAGCGGGATATCCGCTGCGCTTCACGCACCTGCTGCTGGACAACCGTCCGGTACGGGCCGTCTACCAGTTCGACCCGCCATCGCAACAGTGGCGTGTCTATGTGACGGGTGCGCCCGCGTTCGTGAACTCCGTGGAGCTGGTCAGCAA
>SXGT01131272.1_pt1 | contig 10371 bp, 12 predicted proteins | sample 3176221 | NCBI WGS metagenome assembly SXGT01 (sample SAMN11356862, study PRJNA531348) | freshwater metagenome | isolation source: freshwater sample F1-120 | place: China: Fuxian Lake, Yuxi | collected 2017-12-25
CAGATCTTCGACTTCGACATCAACCCCAACGCGAACGGCCCGATCAGGCACCTCGATGGCTCGGTGGTGATGCCGCTCTCCCCAGACCTCTGACACCATGCCGACCTACGACTACGACTGCCCGTCCTGTGGGGGCTTCGACGCGTTCCGCCCCTTGAGCGAGCGCAACGAGCCCGCCCCCTGTCCGGACTGCGGCACCGCTTCGGCGCGCGTCTTCGTGAGCGCGCCGCGCCTGGCGCTCATGGACGGCGGCGCGCGCACCGCCATCGGCATCAACGAACGCGCCCGGCACGAGCCCAAGATGTCGCGCGACTACCAGCGGCTCAAGCACCCGGCCGGCTGCGGCTGCTGCAGCACCGCCGGGCGCAGCAAGGCGACCGTGACCGCACCCAACGGCGCGAAGGCCTTCCCGTCAAAGCGCCCCTGGATGATCAGCCACTGACCACCTCGGGCACCCGCGCATGGGCGCGGCCGCACAGGCGGGCGACCAGCGCGCCGGTGTCCTCGGGCAGCCGCTCGCCGCGCCACGCCACGTGCTGGTCGGTGCGGCACAGCACCAGCGGGTGGCGGTAGCCGTCGGGCAACTGCGCGGCCACCACGTCGATCACCGTGAGCGGCATGCCCGCCTGCCGCGCCGCCCGCAGCAGCGGCTCGATGTCGACCGCGCGGTGGCTGCGCAACAGCGTGTAGCCCGGGCCGAAGGCGTCGTACACCGAGCGGCCGTCCTCCAGCCAGAAGTGGGGGGCGCGACAGCCGGGCACGGTGGATGCGGTGAAGCTGCCCATGGCGTAGGGCGGTGGCGCCTCGCCATCGGACACGATCAGCGGCGAGCCGGCGTAGAAGTAGCCGAAGGTCAGGCCGGCGCAGCAGAACTGCTGCACGTTGAGTTCGTAGGCTTCCTGTCCCAGCCTGGCGCGCAAGGCTTCCCCATGCGGTCCGGGGGCTTCGATGTCGGGTGGCACGGCGCTGCGCGCGCGGATCATCTTCTGCGCGTGGTCCATGGCGAAGCGCGACACCTGTTCCGTGATCGGTTGGCGCTCGAGCGCGTAGGCGTCCAGCACCGGCTCATCGGCCCAGCCCTGCAGCCGGGCGCCCAGCAGCCACCCCAGGTTGATGGCGTCGGCAATGCCGGCGTTCATGCCGTAACCCGCGTACGGCACCCACAGGTGCGCGGCGTCGCCGGCGAGGACGACACGGCCCTGCCGGAACTGGTCCGCCACCAGGCGCCGGCCCACCCAGTCGTCCTTGCTGATCACTTCGTATTCGAAGTCGGGCCCCACGCCCAGAATCTCCCGGATCGAATGGTCGCGGTCGATGGACTCGAAGTCCGACTCGTCGGGGTTGAGGTGGTTGTGCACCAGCCAGCGCTCCTGCCCATCGATGGCGAAGACCGTGCCGCAGCGGCGCGGGTTGACCGCGTAACAAGACCACGCCGGCGCACCGGGCACACGCTCGCGCAGGCCCGGGGCCCGGATGTAGGTCGATTGCACGCGCTGGATCACGGGCGTGCCTTCGAGCTTCGCGCCCATGGCCTTGCGCACCGTCGAACTGCCGCCGTCGCAACCGACCAGGTAGCGGCAGCGGATCTCGAACCGGTGGCCGTCCTCCAGTCGAAGGGCCGAGGCCACCACGCCGTCGGCGTCCTGGGTGAAGCCGGTGATCTGCGTGCGGTCGAGCAGCGACACGCCGGGCAGGGCCGCCGCATGCTCCAGCAGGATCGGCTCCAGGTAGATCTGGTTGATGCGGTGCGGGGGCTCCGGCGTGGGCCACCAGGTGTCCGGCCCCCCTTCGGCGGAGAAGCGGTCGCGCCGGCAGGGGATGGGAATGCGCGTCAGCTCCTGGCCGGTGAAGGAGGTGCGGAACACGACATCGTTCGGGTAGTCCTCGGGCAGGCCCGCCTGGCGCACCTTCTGCGCCACGCCCAGCCGGCGGAACTGCTCCATGGTGCGGGCCGCCACGTGGTTGCATTTCACGCTCGGCGGTTCGCCGCGGCGGCGGGTTTCAGCGATCAGGACGCTCACGCCACGCGAGGCGAGGTCCATGGCCAGGGTCAGGCCCACCGGGCCTGCGCCCACGATGAGCACGTCGGCGGTCGAAGTCTGCTGCTGGTTCATCAGGTCAGTCGAGCTTGATGCGGGCGGTGCGGATCACGGTGGCCCACTTGGTGGTTTCGGAGGCGATGTAGCTGGCGAATTGCGCGGGTGTGCCCGGTGCCGCGGCCACGCCCATGGCGTTCATGCTGGCGCGCGTCTGCTCGTCCCGCAGGCCGGCATTGATCTCGGCGTTCAGGCGCGAGACGATGGCGTCCGGGGTGCCGGCCGGCGCCACGATGCCGAACCAGCCGGTCGAGTCGTAGCCCGGCAGGCCGGCCTCGGCCATCGTCGGCACCTCGGGCAGGGTGGGCACGCGCTGGGTGCCGGTCACGGCATAGGCGATCAGCTTGCCCGCCTGGATCTGTTGCAGCGACGCCGGCAGGTCCACGATGGCCAGCGGCACCTGGCCGCCCAGGGTGTCCAGCGCCGCCGGGCCGGAACCGCGGTAGGCGACCTCCACCAGCTTGATGCCGGCCATCTGCATGAAGAGGGCGCTCGACAGGTGCATGGCGGTGCCGTTGCCGCCGTGCGCGATCGACAGCTTGTCGGGCGCGGACTTGGCGCGCTCGATCAGCGCCTTCAGCGAGCGCTGCTCCACCGAGGGGTGGCCGACGAGCACGAACGGGATGCCCGCCAGCATGGCCACGGGCTTCAGGTCGCGCTGCACGTCGAAAGGCATCTGCTCGTACAGGCTCACGTTGGCCGACAGCGCACCGGCGGCACCCAGGCCCAGCGTGTAGCCGTCGTTGGGCGCCTTGGCGACCAGCGACATGCCGACGTTGCCGCCCGCCCCCGGCCGGTTGTCGACGATCACGGGCTGGCCGAGTTTTTCGCTCAGCCTGGGCACCAGCAGGCGGAAGACCGCGTCGGCGCTGCCGCCGGGTGGGAACGTCACCACCACGCGGATCGGCTTGTTGGGGTAGTCCGACGCGCCCTGGGCGCGCGCGAGGCCGGCGGCCGACACACCGGCCACGGACATGGCGGCCAGTGCGGTGCGGCGGGTGATTCCGGTGGGCCCGCCGGTGGCGGTCGATGCTTCATTCATGCGCTTGTCTCCATTTTTTGTGGTGGCGGGAAGTGGCATTGAACGCTGTCTTTATTCATTCGTAAATCAATAAATTCAGCATCAAATATGATGTTTGCTGATGAATCACAACTTCAACCCGACGATCCGTCAGCTGCGCGCCTTCGTGCAGGTGCACCACCTGCGCAAGCTCAGCGCTGCGGCGGAAAAGCTGTTCGTCACCCAGTCGGCGGTCAGCATGCTGCTGCGCCAGCTTGAGGAAGGCCTGGGCGCGCGGCTGTTCGACCGCACCACCCGGTCGCTCCAGCCCACCCCGGCAGCGACCGAAATGCTGCCCATGGCCGAGCGCATCCTGCGCGACGTGGATGCGCTGTCGGCAGGTTTCCGGGACCTGGCGCAGCTCGAGCGGGGCCGCATCAGCGTGGCCATCACGCCCACGCTGGCCTCCTTCCTGCTGCCGCCAGCGATCCAGCATTTCATGCAGAAGCACCCGCACGTGCGGCTCCTGGTGGACGATTGCGCGCCCGACCAGTTCGTCTCGCGCATCCTGGGCGAACACGTGGATTTCGGGATCGGCACGCCGGAGCGGCCCGGTGCCGAGATCGATGTGGAGACCCTGCTGCGCGACCACCTTGCGCTCGTGTGTCTGACAACGCACCCCCTGGCCCGGCTGCGCAGCGTGCGCTGGGCCGACCTGGCCGGGCACTCGCTGGTCACGGTGCGGCCCGGCTACGGCATCCGCTCGCTGATCGAGACCACCGCGGCGCAGGTGGGTGTGAGCCTGGAGGTGAGCAACGAGGTGTCGTTCCTGTCCACCGCGCTGTGGATGACGTCCAGCGGCATGGGCGCGGCCATCATGCCTTCGGCCTTCGCTCGCGCCGAAGGCCATCCGGATCTCGTGATCCGGCCGATTTCGGCGCCGCGCGTCTCGCGCGATGTGTCCGTGGTCACCAAGCGCGGCCGTTCTCTGTCTGCCGCCAGCGTCAGCTTCATCGACACCTTGCGCGGCACGCTCGCGCGCCATTCGCGCTGAACGGCGTCACCGGCCCGGGCTGGCTGCCAGGCGGCGCACCGGCACGGTGACGACCACGGTGCTGTGCTGGTTGCGTTCGCGCACGTCGCCGTGCGCCTCGATGCGCAGGCCCAGCTCGCCTTCGTGGTGGCGCAGTTCCTGCACCAGGCCGGCCACGGGAATGCGGCAGTTCCACGAGCCCATGTCGCGCGGGCCGCAGCTCACCTGGTCCCGCAGGCCGGAGGGTGGCTCGGACAGGCGCCGCACGTAGGGAAACACGCTGACCTGCGACAGCGGATCGGTGGCGATGAAGGTGAGCGTGAGGTGGCTGGCGCCAGTGTCCAGCCGCGTGGGTGTGACGCCGAAAAGGACGAACGGCGCATCGTTCTTCAGGTACCGGGTGACGGACGGGTGCCCGTCCAGCGTCGATCCCGCCTGTGCGAGCGTGGCCGCCAGGGCCGCAAGGGCGAGGGTGTGTGCCCGCCTCCGGTGCCGGGTTCGCATGGTGCTTGTCTCCCGTGTTGATGCGGATTCTGAGCCCGCCCCCAGCCACGTCAATGGGCGTATGCACCGAGCCCGGAGCGGCTTTCACGACGGCCGCCTCAGGGTTTGTCGGGTGGTCTACCCCTGGGGGGTATTCTTGACAGCGGCACCGCCAGCGCCTTCAATGGGGCTTTCGTCCCTGGAGAACTTCATGCGCCTCGTTGTCCTGTGCTCTTTCGCCGTTGCCGCCTTGATGCCCATCGCTTCCTTTGCCGAGGGCCCCAGCTGCAACGCCGCCGCCGCCGAGAAGAAACTCGCTGGCGCGGCCAAGACCTCGTTCCTGAAGAAATGCACGCGCGACGCGGCGGCCAGCTGCGACATGGCGGCGGCGGAGAAGAAACTCGCGGGCGCCGCGAAGACCAGCTTCAACAAGAAGTGCAACCGGGACGCCGTGGGCTGATGCCCCGGCCGCCTTCAGAGGCGGATGAGTTCCTCGTAGGCCCGCTGCGTGTAAGGGGAGACCGACGCGAGCACCTGCCGGTACCCCGTCTTGTGGCTGCGCACCAGGCGCGTCGACGCGGTGCTGAACGAGCGGCAGAACCAGTGGCAGGTGTGCTGCATCAGGAACAGCTCGGCCAGGATGAGGTAGGCCTTGTCGCGCGGTGACCGCTTGGCGTTGTTGTCGACCGCCTCGGTGATGGCGTGCGCGTGGACCATGAAAGCCGCGCGCAGGTCGAACGTGGCGCGGCGACACCAGCGGTGCGCCCAGGGCAGGGCGAAGGGCAGCTTGCTGACGCGCGTGGCAGCCGCCTCAACATCGACAAAAAAGTGAACGAACTGGGTGAACTGCCTCGCGATGGAGCGCTCGGCCCCTTCCAGCATGCTCCAGATCTGCTCCCGGCGCTCGGGATCGTCCTCCGCCAGGGCCCGCTGGTAGCCTTCGGCGAGTTGTTCCAGCATGACGTCGATCTGATACGGGCCCAGGTGCTGGCGCAGCAGTTCGATGCGTTTTCTCTGGTCCAGTGAATTGAGGAAGGCGAGGCCGGCAAAAAAAGCCAGCACCAAGAGCAGAATTTCCATGGCCGAAACGGGGGGGTGGAGAGGCCGCCAGTGTAGAGTCCCCAAACGGCGGCGGGAATGCGAGAATGATTTCCCCGTGATGCCCGCCTTTTGCCATCCATGCCCCACCACCTTCCCCTGATCATCGCCGCCGCTGCTGGGTGGGCCGCCTGCCTGACCGGCATCGCCTGGGTCATTTCCGCCTGGCTCGGCCGGGCGCTCTCCATCGCCGAGACGGTGCTGCTCGGCGGCACGCTGGGCGTGGTGGTGGCGGTGATCGTGCAGGTGCGCCTGCAGCGCCAGCGCCGCAAGCTCGACGACATGCGCGACTCCGCGCTCTGGTGAAGCCGGCGGCTCGCGCGTTGCGCCGCCTTCAGGGGGCTTCCACCCGAACCTGCAAGGACGAGTACCAGAGCGCGAGGTTGTCGATCTCGGCGTCCGTCAGCGGTTTGGCGATCACCGACATCACCTCGTTCGCGCGTTTGCCGCTGCGGTAGTTCCGCAGCTGTTCCGTGAGGTAGAACAGCGGCTGGCCCGCGAGGTGGGGCACGTTGGGCTGCATCGACAGGCCCACCGGCCCGTGGCACACCGCGCACGCGGTGGCCGCGCGGGCCTTGCCCGCCTCGAGGTCGGCGGCGCTGGCGGTGCCCGCCATCATGAGCAGAAGCGCGATCCGCACCGAGTGAAACAACCTCAACCAGAGGCAGCGAGGGTCCGGCTCCGCCGGCCCAAGCCGCCGTCCCCCCTCGAAGCGCCGAAGGCGCGCCACGGAGGGGGGAAGCCGCGTCAGCGGCGCAGGGGGGTGTCCCATCAATTCGCGTACGTCACGCGGTAGATCGCGCCGACGTAGTCGTCCGAGATCAGCAGCGAGCCGTCCTTCATCGGCGCCACGTCCACCGGCCGGCCCTTGTAGACCCCGTTGGCGTCCAGCCAGCCTTCGGCAAAGACCTCGGACTTGCCGGCGGTGCCGTCGGCGTTGACCGGCACGTAGTTGATCAGCGCGCCCGTGGCCTTGGTGCGGTTCCAGGAACCGTGGGCCGCCACGAACATGCCGCCCCGGTACTTGGTGGGGAACATGCTGCCGTTGTAGAACGCCATGCCCAGCTGCGCCTGGTGGGCCGGGAACTCCACCTGCGGGAACACCGCGTTGGCCGGCTCCTTCATGTCCTTGAGGTCGGGCGCGGCGGCCGAGCCGGCCACCTTGAACTTGCCGTTCCAGTAGGGGTAGCCGAAATGCTGGCCGGCAGCGGTGGAGCGGTTGAGCTCGCCGGGTGGCACCTCGTCGCCCAGCCCGTCGGTCTGGTTGTCGGTCCACCACACCGTCTTGTCCTTGGGGTTGATGTCCATGCCCACCGAGTTGCGCACGCCGCGCGCGAACACCTCGCGCCCGGAGCCGTCGAAGGGGTTCAGGCGCACGATGCCGCCGATGCCGATCTGGTCGTACAGCGCGAGCTTGCCCGCCGGCTGCACGTTGTGCGGCTGGCCAAGCGTGATGTAGAGCTTGCCGTCGTCGCTCACGCGGCACACGCGCGCGCCGTGGTTGAAGGACTCCTCTTCCTCCGGGATCAGCTTGCCCTGGCCCACCACCTCGATCACCGCCACGTCCGGCCCCTCATAGAAGAACTCGGCGGCCGGGAAGTTGAGCACGCGGTTGTGCTCGACCACGACGAGGAAGCCGTCCTTGGTCCAGCACACGCCATTGGGCACCTTGAAGTTGAGCGAGGGCGCGAAGGGCTTGACCTCGTCGGCCGTGCCGTCGCCGTTGCGGTCGGTCACGGCCCACACGCGGGTCTTGCGCGTGCCCACGAACAGCATGTTGGTGCTGGGCGCCACCGCCATGTGGCGCGCGTCGGGCACCACCGCGTACAGCTCGATCTTGAACCCCGGGGGCAGCTTCACGGACCGCAGGTTGGCACGGATCGCCTCGGCATTGCGACCCTCCTGGGGCACCGGCGGAATGTTCAGGTCGACGCCCGAAACCTTCATCTGCTTGAGCGTGGCGAGGTTGTCCTTGCCCGCCTGCGCCATCGCGCCCGTCGCCAACCCGCAGGCCAGCAATGCCATCCACAGTCGTGTGCTTTTCATGGGTCTCCTCCGAGGGGTGAATCCCGAAGGACCATCCTTCGGAACCGGCCATTCTGGAATCAAACCCGCGGCCGCACCCGGGAGCCCCCTGCGCTATCGTTGTCTTGGTGCACTGCAGCGTGCACGCCGGCGCTCAGTCCGGCACCACCGCCGTGACTTCGATCTCCACCTTGGCGCGGGCTTCCATGAGCGCGCTCACCTCCACGCAGGTCATGGCCGGGAAGTTGCGGCCCATCACCTCGCGGTAGACCTCGCCGAGTTCGCGCAGGCGCGCGTTGTACTCCACCCGGTCGATCACGTACCAGGTCATGCGCACCATGTGCTGCGGCCCGGCCTCGGCGCAGGCGAGCACGTCACGCACGTTGAGCAGGGTCTGGCGCGTCTGGGCGATGAAGTCGTCGCTCTCGAACACCTGGGCGGCGTTCCAGCCGATCTGGCCACCCACGTAGACGTGGGTGCCGCGCGCGGCGATGCCGTTGGCGTAGCCCTTGGGTGCTGCCCAGCCGGGCGGTTGCAGGTGTTTCATCATGTCGGTTGGCTTGGATGTTGTTGGGCTTGCTGGCGCAGCGCGAAGCGCTGCAGCTTGCCAGTTTCGGTGCGCGGGAGCTGGTTCACGAAGACCACCTCGCGCGGGTACTTGTAGGGCGCCATGTTCTGCTTCACGTGCTCCTGCAGCGCCTTGACCTGCGCCGCGTCGGCGGCTTCGCCGGGCTTGAGCACCACATAGGCCAGCACGATCTGGCCGCGCTCCTCGTCGGCCTTGCCGACCACGCCACACTCGGCCACCGCCGGGTGCTGCAGCAGCGCGGCCTCCACCTCGGGGCCGGCCACGTTGTAGCCGGCGGTGATGATCATGTCGTCGGTGCGCGCCTGGTAGAAGAAGTAGCCGTCGGCGTCCTGGCGGAAGGCATCGCCGGGGAAGTTCCAGCCGCCGCGCACGTACTGGGTCTGGCGCGGCTCGTCGAGGTACTTGCAGCCGGTCGGGCCGATCACGGCGAGCTTGCCGACCTCGCCCACGGGCAGCGGCCGGCCGTCGTCGTCCACCACGCGCGCCTCGTAGCCCGGCACCACCTGGCCGATGGCGCCGCGGCGCACGGCCTCGGGCGGCGAGGAGATGAAGATGTGGAACATCTCGGTGGCGCCGATGCCGTCGAGCATCTCCAGCCCGCTGGCTTCCTTCCAGAGCTGGCGCGTGGCATCGGGCAGGCCCTCGCCCGCGCTCACGCTGATGCGCAGGCGGCCGATGCCGTGCTGGCGCGCGAACGCGGCCATCTGGCGGTAGAAGGTGGGCGCGGTGTAGCAGATGGTGGCGCCCACGCGGCCGATGAGCTGCACCATGGCCTCGGGCGTGTAGGGGATGGACGGGAAGTACACCGAGGCGCCGGCCCACATGGGGAAGACCAGCAGGCCGCCCAGGCCGAAGGTGAAGGCCAGGGGCGGCGAGCCCATGACGATGTCGTCGGGCGTCGCGCGCAGCACGTGGCGCGGCCAGGTCTCGCAGGCGGCAAGCACGTCGCGGTGCGTGTGCACGGCGGCCTTGGGCGTGCCGGTGGTGCCCGAGGTGAAGGCCAGCAGCGCGATGTCGGTGGCGGCGGTGGGGCAGGGCGTGCCGTGTTCGCACTGGCGCCGCGCCAGGGCTTCGAGCGAGTGCGGCGCCTCCCCTTCGGCCGTGTTGAAGGTCAGCAGCTTCATGCCGGCCATGGCGGGATCGGCGGCGAGCGCCGCCTTGAGCTCGTCCTGCAGTTTCACGTCGCACAGCGCCACCGAGGGCTGGGCCTTGGTGAGGATGGCGCCGAGCTCCTTCGCGCGCAGCAGCGGCATGGTGGCCACCGCGATCAGGCCGGCCTGCACCGTGCCCAGCCAGGCCAGCGCCATGGCCACCGAGTTGCCGCCCCGCAGCAGCACGCGGTTGCCGGGCACCAGGCCCAGCTCGACCGTGAGCGCGTTGGCGATGCGGTTCACCTCGATCTGTGCCTGGGCGTAGGTCAGGGTGCGCTCATCGCTGCGGAACAGCGGGCGATCGCCATGGCCCGCCGCGATGGCGCGCTGGAACAGCGCGTCCACGGCGTTGACCTGCGCGGGCAGTTGCAGCTCGGGCCGGTCGAAGCGCAGCTCCGGCCACTGCCCGGGCGGCGGCAGGTGGTCGTGCACGAAGTGGTCGGGCTGAGCGGACGGGATGGCGATCTTGTTCATTTCAGCGCGGCTTTGCCGAGGATCAACAGTTGGACCTCGCTCGCACCTTCGTAGATGCGCAGCGAGCGGATGTCGCGGTACAGGCTCTCCACCTTCTGGCCCATCTGCACGCCGCGCCCGCCGAACATCTGCAGCGCCATGTCGATCACGCGCTGCGCGTTTTCGGTGGCGGTGAGCTTGGCGGTGGCCGCGGCCGTGGTGTAGGCCGGCGTGCCCGCGCCCTGCGTGGCGCTGCAGTCGCGCTGCCAGGCGGCGCGGTAGGTGAGCACGGCAGCGGCGTCGATCAGCGCGCTCATCTCGCCCAGCCGGGCCTGCGTGAGCTGGAAGTCGGCCAGGGTCTGGCCGAACATCCGGCGTTGCTTCGCGTGTGCCACCGCCTCGGCGAAGGCGCGCCGCGCCATGCCCAGCGCGGCGGCGGCGAC
>SXGT01316917.1_pt1 | contig 10369 bp, 9 predicted proteins | sample 3176221 | NCBI WGS metagenome assembly SXGT01 (sample SAMN11356862, study PRJNA531348) | freshwater metagenome | isolation source: freshwater sample F1-120 | place: China: Fuxian Lake, Yuxi | collected 2017-12-25
AGGTTGCCCAGGCGCAATTCCTTGGCGAGACCCAGCTTGATCCGCGCGACGCCGTCCGTGATCTTGCGCGTGACGAATTCCAGTCCGCGGCGCGGCGAGTCGTGGTTGAACAGGATGCCGCTGCACGCGTAGATGTTGTAGCTCTCGCGGTAATTCACGGTGATCCAGTGCGCGTAGACCTTCGCGACGCCGTAGGGGCTGCGCGGATAGAAGGATGTCGCCTCACTCTGCGGCACCTGCTGCACCTTGCCGAACATCTCGCTGGAGGAGGCCTGGTAAAAGCGGATCGACTTGTCCACAACGCGAATCGCCTCGAGCACGCGCGTCGCGCCCAGCGCTGTCACTTCGCTCGTCAGCAGCGGCTGCTTCCACGACGTCGGCACGAAGGATTGCGCCGCGAGGTTATAGACCTCGCTCGGGTGCGTTTCCGAAATAGCATCGATCATCGAGACCTGATCCGTCAGGTCCGCTTGGACCAGCGTGATACGGTCCTGGATGTGCTCGATGCGATCGAAATGCTCCGCGCTCGACCGGCGGACCACACCGAAGACCTCGTAGCCTTTTTCCAGCAGCAATTCGGCCAGGTACGAGCCGTCCTGCCCTGTGAGTCCCGTGATCAGCGCGCGTTTCGCGCGGGTTTGCGCCATGCTTTCTCCTTTAGTCCTGCCTCAGGCGATTCCCGCCCGGATCAAATCGTGAATATGCAGCGCGCCGGCGACGCGCCCATTCTCATCGATCACCACCAGACACGTGACCGGCCGATCGCGCTCCATTGCGCGCAACGCGTCGATCGCGAGTACATCCGCCGTGATGGTTCGCGGCGTCGCGGTCATGACCTCACGCAGCGGGTGCGCAAGCGGATCAGCCTCGCGCTGGAATAACCGCCGCAGGTCGCCGTCTGTCAATACACCCACGGGCTGGTCGTCCGTGTTGACGACAAATACGGTCCCCAATCCTTTTGCGGACATCTCCAGCAAAGCCTCACGGATGCTCGCGTCCTCGCGCGAACGCGGCACAGCCCCGGCGCGATGCATCAAGTCCGCCACACGGGACGTTAACCGCAGTCCCAGCGTCCCACCGGGATGCAGCGCTGCGTAGTCGCGCTCCGTGAATCCCCGCGCGTGCATCAGCGCCGCGGCGAGGGCATCGCCCAGCGCCAGCATCGCCGTCGTGCTCGCCATGGGCGCCGCGCCGAGCGGGTCACCCTCGTCCGCCACGCCTGTGTCCAGCACCACATCGCACAGCCGCGCCAGGCTGGATATCGCGCGCCCGGTGAAGGCGATGATCCGCACGCCGCGGTCCCGCAGGAGCCGGGCCAGCGCGACGGTTTCCGCGGTCTCGCCGCTATTGGAGAAGAGGATTGCTGCATCCTGTGGCTGGACCATCCCGATGTCGCCGTGCACGGCCTCGGCCGGATGCAGGAAGAGCGCGGGTGTGCCGGTGCTGGAGAAGGTCGCCGCAATCTTCTGGGCGATCGGCGCGCACTTGCCCATTCCGCTCAGGACCACCTTCCCGCGGCAATCCTCAAGCAGACGAACGGCGTCGTTCACGCGTGCATCAAGGCGTAGCGAAAGCGCGTCCAGCGCGTCGCGCTCGGCGGCGATGACGCGGCGAGCGAGCGCCAATGCGTCATCCACGGGTGCAATCTTGGGGGCGGCGTTCATGGTGCCGGTCATCATGCCGTGCCGTGCGGACGCGATCAAACGCCTTGCCACAGCGCCGCGTTCGCCGCGCAGCGGACCTGCCGCGCCCACTTGTCCGCGGGCGTCGCCTGCATCGAGACCCAACCGCCCGCGGCCTCGACGAGCGCCGCGCCCGCGGCGATGTCCCAGTACATGATGTCGTCCTCGGCATAAGCATCCACCCGGCCGCAGGCGACGTAGGCCATCATTAGCGCGGCCGAGCCGAGCATGCGCACCTTCTTGAAGCGGCGCGCGGATTCCATGAAGGTCGCCAAGGCGGGCCCGCCGATGTCGAAGCGGGTCGGAAAGCCGGTCGTCAGAATCGCGCGCGCGGGATCCGTCCCTTGCGAGACGCGCATTGGCGCGCCGTTCAGCCAGGCGCCGCCGCCGGGAATGCCGCTGAAACACTCGCGGCGGTTGAAGTCGTCGATGACGCCGAGCACCGGCTTGCCGCGCAGGCTCAGCGCCAGCGATACGCAGCACAGAGGGATGCCGTGCTTGAAGTTCATCGTGCCATCGAGCGGATCGACGATCCAGGTTGGAGTATCGTCCGCGTGCGTGCCGCTTTCACCGCTTTCCTCCGCCAGCACGGGGAGGCCGCTTTGCATCAGTACGTCGAGGATGCGCGCCTCGGCGTCGCGGTCGGCTTGCAGCTTGATGTCGCGGCCGATCTCCGCGAGGACGGTCTTCTCCGCCGCGAAGGCATCGCGCAGGTAGGCCGATGCGGCTGCGGCGGCACGGACAGCGAGATCGAGTTCAGCCTTCCATTTCATTTTGCTTGGGAGTCCCTGCGAAGGAGCGCATGGTAGAGCAGACTCCCCATACAATCAACCCATCTGTTGCATTGGTTCCGGCGCATCCCTACAATGCGCCGAATGTCCCGCACATCCGCGTACTTCACGTCCCTCGGCAGCGTGGGAGAAGTCGGGGCGAGCGCGCACCTCATCGAGATCGACGGCCTGAGCCTCCTGCTCGATTCCGGCCTGCACCCGAAGAAGGAAGGCCGCGCAAGCCTGCCTGACTTCGGCCAGCTCCGCCGTCCGCCCGACGCCGTGCTCATTTCGCACGGCCATCACGATCACTGCGCGTCGCTGCCGTATTTCCTCAAGATGTTCCCGTCGGCAACGCCGTACGCGACTGACGCGACGGTGGCCATCCTCGATCGCATGCTCAGCAATAGCGTCTCCGTGATGGAGAAAATGCGACTTGAGCGCGGCATCGAGGACTATCCGCTCTACTCGCGCGACGACGTCGCGGCGACGGTGCGCCGGCTTGGCCGCGGCATTCCGATGGGGCGCGAGTTCACCGTCCGCCCCGGTAAAGACGTCACGGTCACCTTCAGTCCCGCGGGCCACGTGCTCGGCGCGGCCTGCACGCTGATCACTTCGCCAAACCACACGGTGCTGTACACCGGCGACATCTGCGTCATCGAGCAGGAGCTGCTGCCCGGCATCAAGCTGCCGCCGGAAGCGCGCGAGGTCGACACGCTCATCATCGAATCCACCTACGGCGCGAACGACGTGGCGCACGAGATCGAATACAAGACCGAAGTCGGCCGCTTTGCCGAGGCGATCACGCGCGTCATCAACCGCGAAGGCGTCGTGCTCATTCCCAGCTTCGCGCTCGGGCGCACGCAGGAAGTGCTGAACATGATTTCGCGCCTGCAACACCGCGGGAAAATCCCCGACGTTCCGGTCTACGCTTCCGGCCTCGGCCGCGCGATTTACGAGATTTACCAGCGGTTTCACCACGAACTGAAGCGCAACGTCGTCATGACGCCGATCGAGAATTTCGGATCCGTCGGCGACGTGTGGGACCCGCGCATCGTGCGCCAGCTCACCGCCGAGCCCTGCATCATCGTCGCTACGTCCGGCATGATGGTCGAGAACACGCCGTCGGCCATGATCGCCGAGCGCCTCGTGCTCGACAAGAAGCACGGCATCTTCTTCGTCGGCTATTGCGACCCCGAGACACTGGGCTACAAGGTGCGCACCGCCAAGGAAGGCGATCGTCTGGTCTTCCGCCTCGGCGGCTCGGCGCAGCCCATCATCTGCGACGACCGCCAGTGGTTCTATTTCAGCGCCCACGCGCACCGCGAGGACCTGTGCAAGGTCATCGATCAGGTGAAGTCGAAGAACCTCGTATTCGTCCACGGCGACCCGCCCGCGGTCGAGTGGATGATGGCCAACGCCGGCAACGGCCGGAAGAAGTTCTCGCCGAGAATCGGGCAGTCGATCGAGCTGAAGGTATAAGGGCGATCCTGTCTATTTCCAATCGCCTAGCTGTCCTTGGCTCATGAGGACACTCGCCCTCCCAATTCATTGTTCTTGACCTCCTCCGTGTCCCTCTGTGCCTCTGTGGTGAAAAAAGAAGTTCCCCGGTGCGAACGCCGGGGAACGAGAGAAAGTAAAGCGCGGTTGTTATTTCCCGATGAGCGATTTGATCACCGAGTTGAAGAGTTTCCCATACGGCGCGCGCAGCATCCACGCAGTGTTGAATTTGCTCTGGAAGAAGACGCTTTTTTCGTGGGAGAAGGTCTTGAAGCCCGCGAGGCCGTGGTAGGAGCCGATGCCGCTGGGGCCGACTCCGCCGAAGGGGAGTTCTTCCTGGACGATGTGGAAGAGGGTGTCGTTGACGCAGACGCCGCCGGAGATGGTGGCGTTGATCACTTTTTCGCTGGCCTCGGTGTTGTCGCCGAAGTAATACAACGCAAGGGGGCGCGGGCGGGCGTTGATGTAGGCGACGGCTTCATCTTCGCGCTTGTAGGTGAGCACGGGCATGACGGGGCCGAAGATTTCCTCCTGCATGATTTTCATGTCTTCCGTCGCGCCGAGCACGAGCGTGGGCGCGATCTTGCGCTTCGCCGCGACGTCTTCGTTGTTCGGGTTGCACTCGACGATCATGGCACCCTTGGCCTTGGCGTCGTCGAGGAGCCCGCGCACGCGCTGGTAGTGGCGATCGTTGACGATGCTGGTGTACTGGTCGTTGTCGGCGAGCGTGGGGTAGAAGCGCGCGGCGGCCTGCTCGAAGGCCTTGACGAACTTTTCGCGCTTGTTCTCCGGGACGAAGACGTAGTCTGGCGCGACGCAGGTCTGACCCGCGTTGAGCAGTTTGCCGCTGGCGATGCTGCCCATGGCCTTGGTGATGTTGCAGGCCTCGCCGATGATGACGGGCGACTTGCCGCCAAGCTCGAGCGTGCCGGGCGTGAGGTTGCGCGCGGCGGCCTGCATGACCATGCGGCCGACGTTGGTCGAGCCGGTGTAGAAAAGATGGTCGAAGGGCAGCGTGCTGAAGGTCGCACCGACATCCGCGCCGCCGGTGATCACGGCGACTTCCTCCTCCGAGAAGTTCTCGGAGATGGCTTTCTTCAGCAGCTCGGAGGTGCGCGGCGTGAGTTCGGAGGGCTTGAGCATGACGCGGTTGCCCGCGGCCAGCGCCTGCGCGAGGGGGATGATGGCGAGTTGGAGCGGGTAGTTCCAGGGGGAGATGATGCCCACGACGCCGCGCGGCTGGTAGAAGAGTTTGCCGCGGCCGGGCTTGAACTGGAGCGCGATCGGCGCGCGCTTGGGCCGCATCCACTTGGCGAGGTGCGCGCGGCAGTGCTTGACCGAGGTGACGCTGGTGAAGATTTCGGCCATGAGCGTTTCGTGGCGCGAGCGATTGCCGAAGTCGGCGGAGATGGCGTCGCCCCAGGCGTCCTTGTGATCGAGCAGGAGGCGCTGGATTTTTTCGAGCGCCGTCATCCGGTGCGCGTAGTCGGGCGCGCCCGTGCGCTGGAAGGCGGCGCGCTGCGCATCGAGGATCGCGTGCAGATCGAGCGCGGGCTTGGGCGCGTCGGTGATGGAAACGGGGATGGGGGATTCGTGTACGACGGCCATGATGAGATTCCTCCGGATTGGGAGTGCAACAAACGAGTTTAGCAGATTCGGAATAGGCGGAGAAGAGAAATAGGGCCCATAGGACGAATACGACCTATAGGCCCTATGAAAGGGAAACTGAAAATATTTTTTAACCGATGGCTGACTTCGGTTCCGCCTGGACCATTTGCAGCCAGGAGAAGGAGTAGTCGTCCGGCTTCATGGCGCGGCCGGCGAAGCGCTCGGCCACTCTGCGGTAGCGCTCGGGCAGGCTGCACAGGTAGTGTTGCGCGGCTTCGGCCTTGTCCGTCAGGCCTTTGAGATGCTCGATATCCCAGGATTGCAGCAGGTTATCGAGGATGTTGGCGTAGTCCAGCGGCGTGTAGATGCCGGAGCGCTCGGCGATGACAGAGAACTTTTTGAAAGTCTCGCCGAGGGCCTTGCCGCGCTCGCGCATGTAGACCGCGGGCATGGTGATCTTCGTCTTCATCATGTCCTGGAAAGCGAGTAGCGCGTTGCTGGTATCGACTTCGAGGCATTTTTGGAAGAAGAGCTTGTAGGCCTTCGCGTGGCGGCGTTCGTCGCCGGCGATGATGCCGCACATCCGCGCGAGGAGTTTGTCGCCCGCGGCGCGCGCCTGTGTGGCGACGTTGTTGTGCGAGATCTGCGTGGCGATTTCCTGGAAGCTGGTGTAGGTGAAGGTCTTGTATGGGTCCGTGCCGACGCCGATGTCGCCGCCGTCGGTGAGCAGGTTCTGGATGGTGACTTCGACCTCGCGCATGTTCACGCGGCCGGAGAGATAGAGATACTTGTTGAGCAGATCGCCGTGGCGGTTTTCCTCGGAGGTCCACTTGCGCAGCCAGTTGCCCCAGCCGTTGCGCGGTTCGCCCGCGCGATCGACGCCGTCGATTTGCTGGATCCACATGGAGTAGGAGGGAAGCGCCTCTTCGGTGATCATGTCGCCGATGAGGACGATGAGGAGATCGTCGCTCAGTTCGCGCGCGTGTTCTTGCAGTTCGGCGACTTGCTGGATGCCTTCCGGCCGCGCAAGATCAGGAAGCAGGTCAGCGGGCTGCCAGTAGTCGCTCTCACCCATGGTGAGGGTAGGGATCTGATCATTAACAAAGCCTTCGAGGCTTTTGAGGACTTCGGTGCGGGAAGTGTCCAAGACAGTGATTACTCCGATAAAATACGGGCCAGGCCCACCCCCAAGGCGGGTCTCACATGCAGGATGTTAGGAATCGAACTGATCAATATTATACATCAAGCATAAGTGAAGTTCCCATACTAACCCTCAATGCGGGGATAAGGTTCGCCGGAATGCCTGGAAATGCACAAAAAGTCCTGAAAAACATCACCCAATCGCCAATCGTGCAGGCGACCTTCGCCTTTGCCGTGGTCGCGATCGGGGCGAGCTGGATGGTGAGCGGCACCCCTCCGCGGGTGGAAGGCGACCGGATGACCTTTTCGGGTACGGACCTCGAGGGCCGGCCGGTGTCGCTCGCGGATCCGCGCTTCGCCGGGAAGGTCGTCGTGGTCGACATCTGGGGAACCTGGTGCCCGCCGTGCCTGGCGACGATCCCGTTCTTCACCGATTTTCAGCGGCGCTTCGGCCCGCAGGGTTTTGAAGTGATCGGCGTGGAGTTCGCCGAGGGTTACTCCGGCACACGCGAGGAGTACATCGAATATCTGCGCGGATGGGTGAAGGACCGGCAGATCAACTACACGATTATGCAGGGCGGTACAGTCGGTGACGTGGACACCTTCTTTCCCGATCTCAAATCGTTTCAATCATTTCCCACTACGATTATCATCGGGCGCGACGGCCGCGTGCGCGCGATCGAGGCGGGGTACTACATCGGGATGGAGAAAGATCTCGAGACGCTGATCGGCACGTTGCTGCTGGAGCGCTTGCCCAGCAATTGATACCGGGATCAGCAGTAGGCTTCGGCGTAGTTGCGCAGCGCCGCGTAGAAGACTTCGGACATGGCGCCGAGCGTGCGGCGTTCACCGTGCACGATCGAGAACCCGCCCAGAAAAGCTTCGCGGTTTTGCGTGTCGGGCCGGCACCAGATGGTGAGGCCTTCGACTTCGACCGGCTCGCTGCAGTACAGGATGCCGTCGAAGGTGAAGCGCACGACGGGGCCCGGCCGGAAATACGAGCCGAGTGCAAGGCCGACGCCGGAGCGGCTGATATCGCGCACAGCCGCGAGGCCGGATTCGCCGCGATCGGTGGTCCAGCGGACGGAATGAGCGAAGGGCACGCGTGTAAACACGCGCTGCTCGCAGGGGACCATTTGTCGCGGGTCCTCTGTATGCTCTGCCATCAACACCGTCTTGCTCCCGATTTGTTCTTTACTGCTTATATGACACCGCCAAGGCGGTGCCGGTTTGACCGTGAAGGCCGGACTGAAACAGCTTCCCCAAACACACATGCGGGGATGCATACTTCAGGCGGCGGGGACCTGCGATACACTGGCGTCCGCGCTGTGAAAAGCGGCGCGAACGCTGCGGTTCCCCGGACCGCCTACTTCAGTCAATAGAACACCCGGAGTGGGGAATGGGTTCCCTGCGAATTGGGGCGGAAATCAGAAGGGCCATAAAGGTATGGCGACGCACAGCCGCGAGTATCAGCGATTGGTTAAGGGGTTATTCCGGTTTCAATACCCGGCGAGCGAAGCGCCGGGGCCCTTTCGCGATGCGCTCGCGCAGACGGCGAAATTGTTCACGCTGCCGAAGGACGTCGTGGTGCGCGCGGACACGATCGCGGGCGTGCCGGTCGAGTGGATCGATCCTCCAAATGCGCGGCCCGATGCATTGCTCCTGTATGTGCACGGCGGCGGGTACTACATGGGCGGGATCGAGACCTATCGGCACTACGTGACGCGCTTTGCGCAGATCACGGGACTGCGCACGCTGCATCTTGATTACCGCCTTGCGCCGGAGCATCCGTATCCCGCGGCGATCGAGGACACGACGGCGGTGTTTCGTGAATTGCACAAAAACCATCTGCCCGCGGATCGAATCGTGATTGCCGGCGATTCGGCGGGCGGCGGGCTTACGCTGACACCGCTGATCGCGTTGCGCGACGAAGGACACGCGATGCCGAAGGCCGCGGCCGCGATTTCGCCGTGGACCGATCTCACCGGCACGGCGGCATCGATCGAGGCGAACCGCGCCATCGATCCGGTGCTGGGGCATGCGCGCACGAAAATTACTGCGACGTGGTATTCCGGCGATGCGCCGCTCACGCATCCGCGCGTGTCGCCGTTGTATGCCGACCTCGCCGGATTTCCTCCGCTGCTGGTGCAGGTCGGCACCGAGGAAATTCTGCTCGACGACTCGACGCGGTTTGCCGAGCGGGCGAAGGCGCAGCGAGCCCCAGTCGAATTGGAAGTGTGGGACGGGATGATCCATGTGTGGCACTACTACGCCGAGTGGATCCCCGAGGGGTGGGACGGCATCCGGCGGATTGGAGAGTTCTTCGCCCGGCATTTGGGCTGAATATCTCCTGCTACAGCTATTTCGCAGCGTGCCGAAAAGCGGCAGCAAGCTGCCGCAGTCCAAAGAGTGCCACCAAGTGGTGTGTGCTGACCGGGGAATTGTTGGATTCTGCTGCAATTTTCGCGGTTTATGTGTTATAAACATCTTATCCGGGTTTTGCGTCCCGGCACCACTTGGGGTGTGTCTGAAATGCCCTTGGGCTTGCATATTTTTAAGACGATTCACGAAGCGGCGAAGGAGGGTGACCTTCGCCGGGTCGAGGCGCGTCTGCGCAAGGGCGAATCGGTCGACGCCGAGGACGAGAAGGGGGCGACGGCACTGTACTACGCGTGCCGTTACGGTCATTGGGACACGGCGGCGTTGCTACTGAACGAAGGCGCAGACCCGGATCGCGGGACAAAGCGAGGCGACACGCCCTTGTTCCAGGCGGCCCAGGAAGGCCACACGTCCATCGTGCAGATGTTGCTGTCGGCCGGCGCGAAGCCGACGACGCACAATGTAAAGGGATCGACGCCGTTTCTCATTGCGGTATATCGCGGGCACGCTGCGATTGCGGGGATGCTGCTCGAACGTGGCGTTCCGATGCACGAAGAAGATTCGCACGGCCGCACGGCGCTGTTTGTCGCGATCGAGAAGTCGCACATCGAAATCGTGCGCGAATTGATCAAGCGCGGGGCTGATGTGAACCATGCGTCGCACGACGGCGTCACGCCGCTGATGATCGCCATTCGCGCGGAGGACCCCGCGGTGGTGAAGTTGCTGATCGAGAAGGGCGCGAAAGTGAACGTACTGACGTCGTCCGGACTCACGCCGTTGCTGCTCGCGGCGGCGGAGGGACGCTACGAATCTGCGCAGTTGCTGCTCAAGCACGGCGCGGATCTCAAGCAGATGTACAACCACCACATGCTGCCGTGGCAACTGGCACAGTCGAAGGGGCATAACAAACTGGCGCTGCTGCTGAAGGAAGCGCTGGAAGGGAAAGTAGTGAAGCCGAAGCGATAGAGTTTTTCCCGCTCTAGATATCGCTGAACGATCCTCCGCGGCCCTTGCCACTCGCGAAGCGCGACGCACCTGAAACGGCCTCCTGCTGAAGTGCGTTCATCCCGCGGCGGAACTCATTTGAGATTGCCTCGTCGAGCGACATCTCGAATTGTTCGTAGGCCGAAAGCCGATCGGAGTTCATGCAGACCTGCGGGAACTTCGAGAGCTGGTGCGCGAGTTCGATGGCGGCGCGGCGCGCTTGTCCTTTCGGGACGACGCGATTCACGAGTCCCATCCCCAGCGCTTCGCTCGCGGGCACGCCGCGGCCGGTGAGGATCATGTCCA
>SXGT01635904.1_pt1 | contig 10369 bp, 9 predicted proteins | sample 3176221 | NCBI WGS metagenome assembly SXGT01 (sample SAMN11356862, study PRJNA531348) | freshwater metagenome | isolation source: freshwater sample F1-120 | place: China: Fuxian Lake, Yuxi | collected 2017-12-25
AGGCACGGAACGCGGTGAGCGGCACCTTGAGCGCGGCGAAGCCGGCCTCGCGCTGCGCGTACTGCTGGAACTGGCTCTCGGTCTTGCCCTGTTGTCGGTGACGATGACGTCGTAGCGGTGCGGGTCCTGCACGAAGTAGATGCACGCCGCGTCGACGTGGTTGTAGGCCGTGGACACCTCGGGGTACTCGGCGGCGACGTCGTTGAACGCACGCTGCCACAGGTCGCCGGCGAACGTGAGCACGTTGGTCTTGTGCACCAGGGTGACGTGCTTGCGGCGGGTCATCGCCAGCTCGAACGCGTAGCGAATGGCGCGCTCGGCACCCATGCGGGTGTTCACCGAACCCTGCGTGGCCACCTCGTGCGGGGTGCCCTTGCGCAGCACGCCACCCTCGCCGACGTACGGGCCCTCGGTGTTCTCGCGGATGACCACGAAGTCGTGCGGCTCGCTGCCGCCGGGCGCGGTGCCGATGAACGGACGCTGGTTGATGTAGAGGTCGAGCTCGAAGCGCATCTTCAGCAGCAGGCCGCGCTCGATGACGCCGGGCGGCACGTCGGGGGTGCCCACGGCGCCGAGCAGGATGGCCTGGAAGTCGCGCAGTTGGTCGAGCGTCGCGTCGCTGAGGATCTCGCCGTCGCGCAGGTACCGCGCGCCGCCGAGGTCGAAGTCGACCGTGTCGATCTGCACGCCAGCGGCGCGCACCACCTTGAGGGCTTCGGCGGTGACTTCCGGGCCGATGCCGTCGCCACCGATGACTGCAATGCGATGTGCCATAAGGGTGGAACGGTACCGCCTGCGCCCCTCCCCTCGGCAAACGTCAGTCGAGCAGACGACCGTGTCGGTGGCGGGTGGTGCTGACCGCCTGTTCGCGCACCCAGCGACGCAGCTCGAGTTCGGCCACGGCCACCGGCTGCACGCGATCGACGTCGACGCCGGCGGCGTACCACTCGGCCAGCTGGGGGTCGTCGACGGTGCCGATCACGCGCACCCGCTCGACCGCCACCGGTTGCCCGACCGCGACGTCCACCAGACGAACCCCGGCCACGCGAGCCGCCGTGCGCGCCATCCCGACCGCCTCGGGCGAGGCGTCGGGCGCCACGTACAGACCCACCGACGGCAACGGCCGGTGACGCAGCACGTTGCGTTCGCACGCCAGCCCGCTCGGGTCGTGGTCCACCACGAACTGCTCCTGCCACACACGGCGGAACTCGGTCTCGTCGGCGGCGCCCCCGGCCCAGGTGCCGAAGGCCTCCACGTACGCCGGACCGCCGGCCTTCGGACCGCACCCCACCGACGAGCGCTTCCACCCGCCGAACGGTTGCCGCTGCACCACCGCACCCGTGATGTGCCGATTCACGTACGCGTTGCCGACCTCCACGCGCTCCAGCCAGTGCGCCACCTCGTGCTCGTCGAGCGAGTGGATGCCGCCCGTGAGGCCGAAGTCGGTGGCGTTCTGCAGCTCGATGGCGTGGTCCAGCGAGTCGGCGCGCATCAGACCGAGCACCGGGCCGAAGCACTCGGTGCGGTGGAACCACGAGCCGGGCTGCACGCCGGTCTTCACGCCCGGTGTCCACACATGCCGGTCGGGGTCGAGGCACTGCGGTGCGACCAGCCACTGCTCGCCCGGCTCGAGCGTGGTGAGCGCACGGTGCAGCTTCTCGGACGGCGCACCCACCAGCGGCCCAGTCATCGTCGACAGGTCGGCAGCGAGCCCCACGCGCACACTGCGCACCGCATCGGCGAGGCGCTGGTGGAAGCGCGGGTCGTCGTACACCGACGCCTCGATGATGCCCAGGCTCGCGGCCGAGCACTTCTGGCCCGCGTGCCCGAACGCCGACTTCACCAGATCGCGGATCGCGGCGTCCTCGTCGGCCGCGGCCGTGACCACGAGCGCGTTCTTGCCGCTCGTCTCGGCCATCACCCGGATGGCGGGCTTCCAGCCACGGAACAGCTGCGCCGTCTCGTAGGCACCCGTCAACACCACGGTGTCGACCTCGGGATGGGTGACGAGACGACGGCCCACCTCGTCGTCGGGGCAGGCCACGAACTGCACCAGATCGCGGGGCACACCCGCGCGCCACAGCTGTTGCGCCAGCTCGAACCCGACACCGCGCACCTCGGGGGCGGGCTTCAACACCACGGCGTTGCCCGCGGCCAGCGCCGCGAACACGCCGCCGGCCGGGCTGGCGTACGGGAAGTTCCACGGCGAGGCCACCAACACCACCCCGTGCGGTTCGAAGTGCAGCCCCTCGGCGACACGCTGCTCCATCGCGTGGGTGCACCAGCCGTAGTAGCGGGCGAAGTCGATGCCTTCCGACACCTCGGGGTCACCCTCGGCAACCGTCTTGCACGCATCGTGTGCCATCAATGCCAACGTGCGGCCACGCGACCGCTCCATCTCGTCGGCCACCGCCGACAACAGCGCACGGCGTTCGGCGAACGTGGACTCACGCCACACCTTCGCGGCGCGCACCGCATCGTCGACCACCACGTCGATCTCGTGCTGGGTGGTGAGCACGGGGTAGGTCTCGGCCCGCTCCGACCGCAGGGCAGCGGCGACCCACTCACGATTGGCTGCGCTCGTCCAGTCGGTGTCGGCGGCGTTCTCGAACGTCGGGAGGTCGGCGTCACCCGGCACCACGGCGTCGGTGCGGCGCTGCACGCGCCGCCCCTCGGTGGACACGGTGTCCTTCGCCGACAGTGCGGCCACGAACCGCCGGCATTGGTCGTCCCACTCGGGGGTGCCCGGCTGCAGCGTGAACAGCGCCCGGAGGAAGTTGTCGGGCGACGTGTTCTCGTCGAGGCGGCGGGTCAGGTAGGCGATGCTGGCGGGCAGATCGTCGTGCCGCACCACGGGCGCGTACAGCAGCACGTCGTCGACCCGGCTGCGCACTTCGCGCGACTGGGCCGGCGCCATGCCCTCGAGCATCTCGAACTCGATGCGCTGCCGCTGCGGCAGACCCATCGCCCACGCGACGTCGAACAGGTTGTGGCTGGCCAACCCGACGCGCACGGCACCCGCCCACCGGTCGTCGAGCGCCCGCTCCACCAGTCGCTTGAAGCTCGCGTCGACCTCGGCCTTCGTGGCGTACGGCGCCTGCTGCCACCCGTGCAGCTCGGCCTCCACACGTTCCATCGCGAGGTTCGCTCCCTTCACCACGCGCACCTTCAACGTGCCGCCGGCGCGCTGGTGACGAGCCGTCGCCCAGGCACACAGCTCGTCGCACGCCGAGTGCGAGTCGGGCAGGTAGGCCTGCAGCACCACGCCGGCGTCGATGGCGGCGAACTCGGGCTCGTCGAGCACGCGGGTGAGCGCGGCCAGCGTGAGCGGTAGGTCGCGGAACTCCTCCATGTCGAGGTTCACGAACGTGCGCGGCACGGCGCTCGCCGCGTCGCGGTACAGCACGCGCAGCCGCTCGCAGATGCGATCGACCGACTCGTCGAACGCCAGCACGTCGAGGTTCGCCACGACCGCCGAGATCTTCAGCGACACGTACGTGACATCGGGGCGCACGATGCGCTCGCGCACCAACCGCAGGCGCTCGTCGGCCTCGGCGTCGCTGAGAATGGCCTCGCCCAACACATTCACGTTCAACCGGAATCCAGCCTCGGCACGACGGGCGACGTGCCGGGCGAACGCCGGGTCGTCGGCCTGCAACACCACGCCGTTGCTCTCGCGCACGATGCGTCGACGCACCAACGGCATCACCAACTGCGGCAGGCGTTCGGCCAGACGCGCACCGGCGTGCAGCATCCACCGATCGGCGGTCCCCAACGACGACGGCACACCGATCTCGTCGACGATCGACCGGAACCGCGCAGCGGCGCGCCCATGGTCGTCGAACCGCAGCACCTCGTCGGTGAGCGCAAAGGTGAGCGCACGCAGTTGCTCGTCGTGCACCACGCCCGCGAGGCGCCGCTGCTGACGGCGCTCACCGCGACGTGTGCCGCGGTGCGAGGCCAGCAGCAACTGCTCGGCACGCTGGACGATGCGGTCGGGATCGGAGGACGGCGCGGCGGAGGTCACATCTCCACTGAACCGCGGCGGTCTTGCACCGTTGCCGGACCACTGACGTCGCAGAAGTACAACGCGCGCCACAATGGCCGGGTGCATCCGCTGGTCACCGCGCTCAACGACGTGTTCGCGGGCGTGCCGCACGTGATGTTCTGCGTGAAGCACGCCGACGGCCGCTACCTGGCCGTGAACCAGGCGTTCGCCGAACGGGCGGGGCAGGCCGCGGCCGGGGCGGTCTTGGGCCGCTCCGCCGGCGACTTCTTCCCCGCTGATCTGGTGGCGTCGTACGAGGCGCAGGACCGCCAGGTGCTCACCACCGGTGAGCCCATTCGTAACGAACTCGAGCTGATCCTGCGACCCGACGGCACACGCGGCTGGTACGTCACCACCAAGACCCGCCTCGACGACGTCGGCGGTGTGGTGGTGGGCATCGTCGCCGTGAGCTACGACCTGCGCGCCGCGGCGTCGACCGACCGCCACCACGCCAACCTGCAGGCGGCGATCGATCTCGCCCGCCGCCGGTACGCCGACCCGTTGAAGGTGGCCGACCTGGCCGATGCCGCCGGCCTCAGCCCGACCCAGCTGGAACGAGCCCTGCGCAAGGCCCTCGGCGTGTCGCCCAAACAACTACTCATCCGCACCCGACTCGACGAGGCGATGCGCCGGCTCGACGACACCGACCTCACGCTCGCCGCCATCGCCGGACAGTGCGGTTTCTACGACCAGAGCTCGTTCACACGCCAGTTCCAGCGCGCGGTGGGCATGACCCCGGGGGCATATCGGACCCGCGGCCAGCGTCGTTAGACTCGCCCTCCTTATGGCCAGCCACCACCTTTCCCGCGCCGCGTACGAACGCCTCAAGGAAGAGCACTACGACCTCACCACCCGGGGTCGCATCGAAGTGGCCAACAAGATCGAGGCGGCCCGCCTGCTGGGCGACCTGTCCGAGAACGGCGACTACCACGCCGCGAAGGACGAGCAGGGCCACATGGAAGGCCGCATCCGCCAACTCGAGCACCTCATCGAGAACGCCGAGATCATCGAGGCGGGCGCCGAGGGCGAGGTGGCACCCGGCACCGTGGTCACCATCATGTACGAGGGCGACCAGGAGTCCGACGCCGAGGTGTACCTGCTGGGCCACCCCGAGGAGACGCCGCCCGCCGGTGCCGGCATCATGAGCCTCAAGTCGCCGCTCGGCACCGCGCTGGTGGGCAAGCAGGTCGGCGAGTGGGTGTCCTACGAGGCCAACGGCCGCCCGCTCAAGGTGAAGGTGCTGAAGGTGGAGCCCGCCTAGTGGCCGCCCGCCGCGGGGTCACCCCCACCGGCCCGAAGCTGCCCCACGGTGCGGCGATGGAACTGCCCGGGCGCGGCACCACGTTCGTGCGCACCATGGACGGCCCGCCGGGCGCGCCCACCGTGCTGCTGCTGCACGGCTGGACCGCGACGGCCGATCTGAACTGGTTCACCTGCTATCACGCCCTGGCCGAGCACTACCGCGTGGTGGCACTCGACCACCGCGGGCACGGCCGCGGCATCCGCTCGAAGAAGGCGTTCCGGTTGGAGGACTGCGCCGACGACGCGATGGCCGTGTGCGACGTGCTCGGTCTGCAACAGGTCATCCCCGTCGGGTACTCGATGGGCGGCCCGGTGGCACAGCTCATCTGGCGGCGACATCGCGAACGGGTTCGGGCGTTGGTGCTGTGCGCCACCGCGCCGTACTTCCTCACCTCACGCGAGGAACGCATGGGCTTCATCGGACTCTCCGGCATGGCCACGCTCGCACGCCTCACGCCCGCGCAGGCGCGCACCTGGTTGACCGAGCAGTTCTACCTCCAGCGCAAGACCGAGTCGTGGGAACCGTGGGCCATCCAGGAAGCGTCGCTGCACGACTGGCGGATGGTGCTCGAGGCCGGTCGCGCCATCGGAAGGTTCAACTCGCGGGAGTGGATCGACGAGATCGACGTGCCCACCTCGGTGGTCATCACGATGCGCGATCGCGTCGTGCCGGTGCGCCGACAGGTGCGACTGTTCGAAGGCATCCATCGCGCCGAGGCGTTCCGCGTCGACGGCGATCACGACTCCATCGCGGCCAACCCCGATCGTTTCGTGCCCACGTTGCTGCGTGCCGTCTCGTCGGTCATCGAACGCAGTTGAACCACCGCACGTTCGATGGTCCGAATGGCCCATCGACGCATTCGGCACCCATGTTTACGATGCACCACAACGACGTGCGAGGAGGGCCGTGATGAGGAACCGGGCGGGTTTCCTGACCATCATGGCGGCGGCCCTTCTCGTCACGTTCGTCTCCGGCGTCGCCCGGGCCGATTCCCCCTCGGCCCCGGTGACACTGGAGATCGTGATGGTCGACGGCAACGGGAGTGCTGTCGATCCGTTGGCGGAGGTGCACCCTGCGGGACCCGAGGGTGCCCTCGCCTGCCAACTGCTCGACCCGGGTCATTGGACGTGCACGGGAGGGTCGTCCGGGACGTACTCGTTGGGCGACACCTTCGGCCCCATCCCCGACGCCGTGTTCGAGGCCCAGTGCGTCACGTCGCCCGATGGCGCGGCGATCGCGCCCGACGCGATGGTGCTGGGCGTCGACGGTGCGCCCACGGCGGCGCTCTGCACGGTCACCTATTCGCGTGCGTCGTCGGGCTGGCCTGGCGACGACGCCGTGTTCGGCACCGACACCACCCAGGTGGCGTCGGGCGGACCCGTGCCGGGTGCACCCGACTCGTCGCTGCCGGCCACCGGATCGCTGGGGGCGCTGTGGTTGGAGTTGGGCGTCATCGCGTTGCTCTTCGGCGCTGGCCTGAGCGCGCTCACGCGACGCCCCGTACGCTGACGGCATCGCACCTCGACGTCCCCTCCGTCTCGCTGCACTGGTCGCCGGCCTCGGCGCTGCTGCTGCCGCCCTCGTGCTGCTCCGGCGCGGCCCACACCTGCACCTGCGCACCTCGCGCACGCAACGCAACGCCGACGTCGTGAAGCTCGGCGCCACGGTGGGGGCGCACTACGCGGGTACCGCCGCCCGCAAGCTGTTCGCGAGCACCGAACGGCGCGTCGAACTCGACCGCGAGCGCGAACTGAAGACCGCCGAAGCCGTGGCCGAACGACTGGGCCACATGAAGGGCGCGCTGATGAAGCTGGGGCAGATGGCCAGCTACGTCGACGAAGGGCTGCCCGCGCCGCTGCGGGCCGCGCTCGCGCAGTTGCAGAGCAGCGCACCGCCGATGAGCGGCGAACTCGCCGCCGACGTCATCCGCCGCGATCTCGGGCGTGGGCCGGAGGAACTGTTCCTGCAGTGGGACCCCGACCCCATCGCGGCCGCCTCCATCGGGCAGGTGCACCGCGCGGTCGTGCTCGATCCCGACACGGGCGAGGAGCGGGCGGTCGCCGTGAAGGTGCAGTATCCGGGCGTGGCCGATGCGGTGGCCACCGACCTGAAGAACGCCGATCTGCTGGGCATGCTGTTGCAGCAGGGGTTCGGCGGACTCGATCCCGAGGAGATGGTCACCGAGATCAAGGAGCGCCTGGTCGAGGAACTCGACTACCGGCTCGAGGCCGCCAACCAGCATCGCTTCGCCGAGTACTACCGCGGCCACCCGTTCATCCACGTGCCCGACGTGCTGCCGCAGTTCAGCAGTGCACACGTCATCACCAGCGACCTCGTCGACGGGGCCACCTGGCAGGAGATGCTCACGTGGTCGCAGGACGAGCGCAACCTCGCCGGCGAGACGCTGTTCCGTTTCGTGTTCCGCAGTCTGTACGGCATGCACGCCTTCAACGGCGACCCGCACCCGGGCAACTACCTGTTCCACCCCGGCGGGCGGGTGACGTTCCTCGACTTCGGTCTGGTGAAGCACTTCTCCGACAGCGAGATGGCCACGTTCATCGGCATGGTGAAGGCCGCCGCCTACGACCACGACGTGGCCGAGTTCCGGCGCATCCTCGAACGCGCCGGCATGCTGCAGAAGGGCTGCCCCGCCCCCGACGACGAGGTGGGCGAGTACTTCAGCCAGTTCTACGAGGCAGTGCGCGAAGACCGCGAGACCACGTGGAGCAGCGAGTACGCGAGTGGCATCGTGCGCCACACGTTCGACCGCACCAGCCCCATCGCGCAGTACGCCACCGTGCCGAAGGCATTCGTGTTCATCCAGCGCATCAACCTCGGGCTGTACGCCCTGCTCGGCGAACTGCGCGCCAGCGGCAACTACCGGCGCATGGCCGAGGAGCTGTGGCCGTTCGTGCAGGGCCCGCCCAGCACCGCGCAGGCGCACCGCGAACAAGGCTGGCTCCACCGCCGATAGCGTCGCCGCAATGCGTCGCGTCCTCGCCCTCGTCCTGCCCCTCCTCGTCGTGGTGGCCGCGTGCGGCGACGCCGAGTCGTCGTCCGACACCACGGCCGGCACCGACACGACGGTCGCCACCAGCGACGGCACCTCCGGCGGGCTGGTGAAGCCCGACGTCGAGATTCCCAGCGCGCTGCCCACCGAGTTGGTCGTCACCGACCTCGTCGACGGCGAGGGTCCGGAGGCCGCTGAGGGCGACACCGTGGTCGTCCACTACGTGGGCGTGCGCTCGGCCGACGGCACCGAGTTCGACAACAGCTACGACCGCGGCGAGCCGTTCCCCGTCACGCTCGGCACCGGCAGCGTCATCGCCGGATGGGACCAGGGCCTGATCGGCGTGCAGCAGGGCACCCGTCGCCAGCTCGACATCCCTGCCGACCTCGCGTACGGCGACAACCCGCAGGGCGACGTCATCCAGGCCGGCGACGCGCTCACCTTCGTGGTCGACGTGGTGGCCGTGCTCACCACCGCCGACCCTGCCGATCAGCCCGACGTCTCGGTCGAGGGTGCCGCCAACGTCGACGCCATTGCCAGCGAGGACCTCGTGGTCGGCGACGGCGCAGCCCCGAGTGAGGGTGACACGGTCGCGGTGAACGTCATCATCTACCGCGCCGACACGGGCGAGTTGCTCAACAGCAGCTGGGGCACCCCGCCCGCGACGTTCGTGTTCTCGGCCCAGGGCGACACGTACCCCGGTGTCATCGGCGTGGTCGACGGCATGAAGGTGGGCGGTCTGCGTCAGTCGCAGGTGCCGTTCGCCCAGATCTTCGACGGTGCCGGCAACGAGACGCTGGGTCTGCCGGCGTCCATCGACGTGGTCATCGTGATGGAGCTGATCGCCGTCTTCTGACGACGGCGCACCAGCGCGACGGCGTCGAAGTCGAACACCCGGCACGAGTCGGGATGATCGAACACGTCGCCCTCGTCGCGACCGTCGCACACGAAGGTCGTGCGCACCGCGCAGGGATCGAACGAGTCGATGCCGTCCTCATCGATCACCTCCAACCCGTAGAGCTGCACCATGGAACCGGACGGCGTCGTCTCCTGCAGCCGATGGTCGAGCCAACGGGTGAGGCGGAGTTCGAGCGCACGGTGATCGACAGGGTTCTGCACACCCACACTGGGCACGGCGAGGAGCGCCGATCGGCAAACGTCAGCGTGTGACGGCGGCCGACACCTGCCGGGCGGCGGCCGCGACGGCCTCGCCGAACGACGACGCCGGTGTGCGGGTGAGGCGCTCGACGGGTCCGCTGACGCTGACCGCCGCCACCACCACACCCTGACGGTCGACGACGGCAGCGCTCACCGAGGCCACGCCCGGCTCCCGCTCCTCCACGCTCTCGGCCAGCGCCGGTGCGCCCGGGCCACCGAGCACCTTGCCGGCCGAGCCGACCTCGAGGGGCAGCAGCGCACCGACCGGCACGATCCACTGCAGCGCGTGCTGCGACTGCAGGCTCACCACGCACCGGCGGGCGGTCTGCTCGCGGACGTACAGCTGCACGCTCTCGCCGGTGCGGTCGCGCAGCTCGGTGAGCGCCGGTGTGGCCAGTTCGGCCAACGGGAACTCATCGGCCGCGGCACGCCCGAGCCGGATGAGTTCGAAGCCCAGACAGAACCGGCCCTGCGCGTCGCGGCGCACGAGGTGGTGACCCTCCAGCGCCACGGCCAGGCGGTGCGCCGTGGCGCGGGGCAGGCCGGTGGCGGCCTGCAGGCCGGCCAGGTCGAGCGGGCCGCGGCTGAGCGCGTCGAGAATGCCGACGCCCTTGTCGATGACGCCGACACCGGTCTCGACGCGTTGGCCCTCACCCGCTCCGGGGCGTACACTGTCCATCAACGGGAATCCTATCTCAGAAAGTGAGACGACATGGCAACCCCTCGGACCCTCGCACAGAAGGTGTGGGACCGGCACGTGGTGCACTCCGCGCCCGACGAGCCCGACCTGCTGTACATCGACCTCCACCTCGTGCACGAGGTCACCAGCCCGCAGGCATTCGACGGCCTG
>SXGT01683377.1_pt1 | contig 10369 bp, 8 predicted proteins | sample 3176221 | NCBI WGS metagenome assembly SXGT01 (sample SAMN11356862, study PRJNA531348) | freshwater metagenome | isolation source: freshwater sample F1-120 | place: China: Fuxian Lake, Yuxi | collected 2017-12-25
ACACGATGTACTCGGCGTCGGGCTTCGTCAGCGCGGCGTTCGCGAGCTGGAAGGAGTCGCCGAGGAAGTCAGCGTGCTGCACGACCTCATCGCGCTGGTAGAAGTGGCCGAGAATGACGAGTCGCTCGCCGAGCGCTTCTTTCGCGGCACGAATGCGCGCGTGCAGCTCGTCGGTGGACGCGTCTTGATACTCGGCCGGCAGCCCGCCCTGGCGAGGAGAACCGGTCGGAATGACGTCGAACATCGACGAACCCGGACCGTAGCCGGGCGTCTGGTCGAACTCCCACGGCCCCTTGGCGAGGTCGGGGCTACACGTCGCGCCCGGCGCCTGGCCGTTCGTGATGAGCTTGATGGTGGTGTCGAGCGTCGTGGTCATGCGGGAACCTTTGCGGTGGATGCTGCGCCCAGGTCGGTCGCAACGGAGGGTTGTGCTGCAGCGGTGAGGGGTCCGGCGTCGACGAGCTGCACGTCTCCGACGTAGCGGTAGAGCTCCGGGGGCCGGTGACGACCGCCGGTCACCACTTCGCCCGTGGGCTCGATGGCGCCCGACGACAACATCTGCCGCCGGAAGTTGGCAGGGTCGAGCGGCTTCTGCAGCACCGCTTCGTAGACCTCGCGCAGTTCGGCCAAGGTGAACCGCGAACCGAGGAAGGCGTGCGCGATGCGCGAGTACTCCATCTTGGTGCGCAGGCGCCACAGCGCGTAGTCGACGATGAGGTTGTGGTCGAAGGCGAGCTCGGGCAGAGCATCCGCCGCGAACCAGCGCACGTTCTCGCCCAACGTGACCTGCTCAGCCTCGTCGGGCCGCACGAGCGCCCAGTAGACGATCGACACGAGACGCTGGTCAGGCGAGCGATCGACGTCTCCGAAGGCGTAGAGCTGCTCGAGGTAAGCCGGCCCGAGGCTTGTCGTCTCTGCCAGGTTGCGACGAGCCGCGTTCTCGAGACTCTCTTCGACCCGCACTGCTCCACCCGGGAGCGCCCACCTGCCGAGGTGCGGGTCTCGAATGCGGCGCACGAGCGGCAGCCAGACGCTCGGAGCCCCGCGCTCGTCGTTGCGCAACGCGAAGATCACGGTCGAGACGGCGAGGCCGAGCCCTGCAGTGCTGGTCATGTCGTCTCCTTCCGCCCGATGCTGAACGATGCCTGCCTGTCACCCTTTGTTAGAGTCAGGCTGACCAGAACAGATTCTAGCACTTCAGGTAGGAGTGACACGAACGCCGCGAAGCGCTCACCACGACCACGCAGGGTTCCCCCAGCGAGGCAGAGCGTCAGCCGCTCGCCGCCTCAGTCACGACGCTGAGACGCCGCGGAGGCCAGGCGATCAATAGCGCGGTGCGCTTCGGTGATCGCCGCGGCGATCTGCTCGCTCGTCCGATCGAGTCGGTGTGACCCCGCGTCGGTGTTCGCGCCCGCCTCATCTCGGCGGGGCGGCTCGACAGTGATGTCGAAGGCGATGACGTCACCGCGATGCCACGTGGCGAAGTGCTCGACGAACGAGCCATCGGTCGCGTAGGTCGCTCCTTCGAGCAGCAACAGCGGTGCTCCTGTGTGCACCCCCAGGACACGCGCGAGCGCGGAGTCTGCCGCAACGGAGCGCACCGTGCGATGGCCTCCTGCGATGGTGAGTCCGAAGCGGGTGCTGACGCGCTCGTGCAGCGAGGCGTTGCGCAGCTCAGACACCGTCAGCTCGGCGCCGAGCCTCTCGGGAAGCCAGGTGCGGATGAAGGCCGCTGGGCTGCCGTCGATCGAACGAACGCGTTCGAGTCGATACGCCTGCTGTCCACCGATCTCGGGAATCGGCTCGGGGGCGCGCTCGGCCGCCAAATGGAGGATGGCCGTGTCGATTCTCGCGCCCGTTGCCCCCACCTGGCTGTAGAGCCCCGAGGCTTCGTTGACGATGCGGTGGTGGGCACGTTCGGGTGCAACGACCGACCCTCGGCCGCGACTGCGCAGCACGAGCCCTTCGGCCACGAGCGTGCTCATCGCCTGCCGAGCGACCGAGCGCGAGACGCCGAACGACTGCTGCAGTTCTGCCTCGGTCGGCAGCAACTCACCCGGGAGGATGTCTCGGTCGTGAATCTGCGCCCTCACGATGCTCGCGAGTTGCACGTGCAAAGGAGTGCGAGATGACGAGTCGAGCGCCGGAGCGCCCTTCTCCGCACGAACTGTCTCAGTCACCGGCCCATGCTAGCCCTGCGTCACCGCGCCACCGCGATTAGGCGGAGAGCGCCTGCGAGGCCTCCTGTGCGGCCTGCCACACTCCATCCCAACCGGGAGCAAGTTCGGCGGCGCGCTCCATGGCCAAGAGCAACGAACCCTCGCGCGCGATCCCCTGGCCCGCGATGTCGAACGCGGTGCCGTGGTCGACCGAGACGCGCACGACCGGCAGGCCGACGGTGATGTTGACACCGTCGTCGCCGTAGACGGCCTTGAAGGGCGCGTGGCCCTGGTCGTGGTAGCACGCGATGACGAACTTCCACTTGCCACGGACCGCTTGCGGGAGCAGAGCATCCGCCGCAATAGGACCGCGCGCCTCGATGCCGCGCTCCAGCGCCCGCGCCACGGCAGGGGCGAGCACATCCGCGTCCTCAGAGCCGAAGAGTCCGTTCTCCCCCGCGTGCGGGTTCAAGCCAGCAACGCCGATTGGCTCGTCGGGTCGTCCGAGCGAACGTGCGAAAGCCCCCACGAGCTGCAGCACGGAATCGGTGCGCTCAGGGGTGATGTCGGTGATCGCTCGAGTGAGCGACACGTGCGTGGTGAGGTGGAAGACGTACAGCTCGCCAGCCGACAGCACTAGGGAGTAGTTCTTGACGCCGAACTCGTGGGCGAGAAGCTCCGTGTGTCCGGGAAACGCGTGCCCGCCGGCGTGCATGGCCGCCTTGTTGAGGGGAGGCGTCACGATGGCGTCAACGGCCCCCTCCTTGGCGAGCCGGCACGCTTCGACCACGAAGCGGTACGCACCGTCGCCCGCCTCGGCCGAGAGCTCGCCGATCGGCACGTGCCGCAGGCTCGGCCCGCACTGCACAACCTCGATCGTGTGAGGGTCGTTGGTGGCGTCACGAGGGTCGTCGATAACGCGAACGGCCGCTGGGTCGCCACCGATGATCTCGACGCCCCGACGCATCGCATCGGCATCGCCGATGACGACCGGCACGAATTGTTGACGCCTCTCGGGGTGCTCCAGCAGCGCACGCGCCAGAATCTCGGGGCCGATGCCGGCGACGTCTCCCATGGTGACGGCGAGTGTGGGAATGGCGGTCATGGCTGAGTTCTCCTTCACGATGAGAGTGCGGCACTGCTGCCGGTGAGGTCGCGGACGATGTCAGAGAGCGAGTCGGGAGCCCCGAACCCGCCAGCCTTCGTCCAAATGCGAAGCTGCGGCAGTTCGCCGTCTTCTGCGATGCCGAAGGGCACGCCCTCGGTGAGGGCGCGCAACACGGAGACGGAGGAGATGCCGAGCGCTCGGAGCGTCGCGCGCGCGCCGTCACCCCCTACGAGGCCGAGCGAGGCGATCGGCTCGCTGCGAGCGAGAGAGGCGGTGGCCTCACCCATCGCTTCGGCGATGCGCTGTGCGGCCGGCGAGCCCGCGCTCGCAGAACGTTCGTCGGGCGCGCGGAGAATGACAACGGTCGCGTCGGGCGCGTCTGCGCGTGAACGCTGAAGTGCGGCGAGGATGCTCTCCGCGCTGTCGACGTCATCAAGGGTCAATCGACAGACGGCGATGGGGGTCGCAGCGCCCGACTCGAGATGGTCAGCTTGCGTGCGCGACACCTCGTTGAGCGAAGTCACTTGCACGACGTGGAGGCCGTCCACACGATTCTGGGTGCCGGCCTCGGCAGGAGTGGTGCTCGATACGTCGTCGACTCCTGAGTCGAACGCTGTATCGACATTTGCGTCGCGGCGAGGATGCCAGTGACGCGCCATGGCTTTCGCGAGACCCGCGGAGCCCACGGGAATGACGCTGTCTGCATGGCGAGCAAGCACCGCGGCGAGCTCATCGAGATCGGCTTCGGTTGTGGCATCGACGAGCAGAACAGCACCGTTCTCCGCCGCGGCGAGTGCTGCGACGTCGAGGCGACCGACGTGCTGTGCGCCGGGAATGAGCTCGTGCATGAGGCTTGAGGTCACCGGCGTGACCGGGTCACGACCGACGACGGTCTCGGAAACGGGCACCCCGTCGACGACGAGTCGCCCGTCGTCAACCATGCGACCCATCGAGGGATACGCCGGGCACACGACGACGATGGCTCGCGCGTGCACTTCAGCCCACGCCGTGCGAGCGCCGTCGATCTGCGCGCCGACGCTGCCGCGCATCGTGGAGTCGATCTTGAGAAACAGACGGTTGGCGTTGTCGTCGAGCGCCGTCGCCACGCGCTGCGCGGTGCTCACTCGGGCCTGCTCAGCGTCGAGCGCACGATTATCGGCCGTCGTCGCGATGGCGCGGGGTCGTGCACTGGGCTGCTCGATCGAGTCGCCGCGGCGACGCGTGAGCGCGGCGTCGTCGATCTCGAGGTGGATCGAACTCGCCCACCCGAATCGAGCGAATTGCACCGCCGTGTCATTGGCGCCGGTGAGATCGTCGGCGACGATGGCGACACGAATGTCGTGGGTGTTCATCCCGTTCACTTTCCTGACCGCGCATCGGCGGCCATCACGACAGTTCGGGTGGCCCGGGCAGAGTATCGGCCCGAGCCACCCGACTGCGTCGATCGCTGGGCTTAGAGCTTCGGATGCTCGGTCTCTGGCGTGGCCGTCGTGGCCTCCGGAAGACCCGCAGCCTCGGCTGCCTCCGTAGCCGCCTGCTCGTCATCCGGGCTCGTGAGTGCGCCGTTGCGCTTGAGCACGAAGGCGGCGATGAGCGGCGCGATGATGGCGGTCACGAGCACCGATGCCGCGACCTGCGCGGTCGCGACCTCGACGTAGGGCGCGAAGGTCGAGTCGATTCCGCCGACGATCGCGGGAGTGGCGATCGCGTTGCCCGCCGTCGTGCCGGCCGCGAACCCGATGCCGCTCTTCACGCCGCGGCGCAGCAAGAAGCGGTAGCCGAGGTAGACGAGGAATCCGGTGAACGGAGCAGCAATGAGTCCAACGATGATGCCCTGAGCGCCACCGGCGACGACGTTGCCGAGGTTGATGCCGGTGCCGAGAGCGAAGGCGAAGAACGGGATGACGATGTTCGGCACCGGCACCAGAATGCTCTTCCACTTCGGGTCGAGGTTGCCGACGATCATGCCGAGAATGAACGGCACGACAGCCGCGAGGAGCGCAATCGCCGGAATGGCTGCGAGTCCGGAGACACCGAGGAAGAGCATCGTGAGGAACGGGCCGTCGTTGACCGCCGAGGCGATGTAGGCGCCGCGGTCGCGGTAGTCGCCGTACTTGCCGGTGAACGCGAGCCACAGGCCGCCGTTGCTGTTGTCGACGGCCACGAGCAGGGCGAGAATCGACACTCCGAGAATGCCGTCGAGCCCCACGAGCAGGCCGAGCACGACCACGATCGAAGCGGGAATGATCGACTTGGTGAGCAGCACGACACCGGCGTGCGCCAGCACCGGCCCCGTCGATCGAGCGGTCACTTGCGTTCCCGTCGCGAAGATCAGGAGTGCGATGAGCGGCAGCGCGCTGTTCTGGAACAGCGCCGTCGTGAAGCTACCGATCGCGAGAGCATCAGCGAAGAACGTGCCGAAGATCGAGCCGAGAATCAGCGGAATGAGCATGAGCCCGCCAGGGAACTTGTTCATTCCGTCGTAGAGGGGAACGTTAAAACGGGATCCAGCTGCCATGGTGAATCCGACTCCTTCTGTCAGTGAGGGGTGACGAGGCCAGAGTGCTCAAACCTCTTTGTCCGTACAACGTGTCATACCTTTTCAGACAACTCATGGGAGTGTCAAGCGAGGGCGAGCGACCCGGTCTGAGCATCCATAATTCAGTCGTGCAGTCACTCTTTGTGATCCCCCTGTGGGCCGACCTGCTTGCCGTCGGCATTGGCGCCCTTCAGGGCGCGATGTTCGCCGCGCAGTTCCGCGATCGGCGACTCGACTGGCTCGGCGTCGCGATCATCGGCATCGCAGTCGGCTTCGGCGGCGGTCTGCTGCGTGACCTGCTGCTCAACGCGCCCCTCGCTCCCCTGCAGTCCAACTGGTACGTCATCGTCGCGACCGGAGCGGCACTGCTCGGCATGCTGCTGGAACGCGTCTTCTCGCGGCTCAGCAAAGTCATCACGGTGCTGGATGCCCTCACCATCGGTCTCTTCGGTGCCATCGGCACTACCAAGGCTCTCGCGCTCGGGCTGCCCGAGGTTGCCGCCGTGTTCGTCGGGGTGCTCGCCGCCGTGGGAGGGTCGATTCTGCGCGACCTGCTGCTCAACCTGCCGATCGCCCTCATGCACGTGGGCTCGCTCTACGCGGTGGCCGCCGCGGGCGGTTCAGCCCTCATCGCCGTGCTGCTGGCGTTCGACGTCGACGTGCTCATCGCCGCGAGCCTCGGTGTGGCGGTGACGTTCGGCATCCGCGTGCTCTCGGTACTCTTCGGCTGGAGCCTGCCCGAGCAGCGCAGCATCACGCAGCTGCCCCGACTCCCCCGCCCCACTCGCCCTTCGCGCCGCGGGCCGGGCGACGGACGACCCCCGGGAGGAACCTCGTGACCCTTCTCATCACCGGCGGCACCGGCACGGTGGGCCGGCCGACCGTCACGGCGCTGCAGCTCGCTGGACTCGAGCCGCGCATCCTCAGCCGCCGCGAGGCGAAAGGCCATATCGTCGCCGATCTGCAGCGCGGTACGGGCGTCGCCAGCGCTCTCGACGGCGTGACGACGCTCTTGCACCTCGCAACGAACCGACGATCGGATGCTCGCGCAACGCAGAACCTCGTGCATGCCGCACGTTCCGCGGGAGTGAAGCACCTCATCTACCTGTCGATCGTCGGCGTCGACCAGATTCCCCTCGGGTACTACCAGTCGAAGTTCGACTGCGAAAAGATCATTGCCGAGTCGGGAGTGCCGCACACGATTCTGCGTGCCACGCAGTTTCACGACTTCGTCGCCGACTTTCTGAGGCCACAACGGCGCCTCCCGCGCGTGATCACCATCGACGTGCCGGTGCAGCCGATCAGCACGGCGGCGGTCGCGGCGCGGCTCGTCGAACTCGTGGCCGCAGAGCCCGCTCGAGGCCGAGTCGACGACCTCGGAGGCCCCGAAGTGCTGCCGCTCGCCGAGTTCGCACGGCAGTGGCTCACCGCTCGGGGCGCTGCGCCCGCTGACGCGCAACGCCGAGTTCTCGAGTGGCATGCGCCAGGGCGACTCGCTGCCGCCTACCGCGCGGGGCTGCACACCACCGGGCGGCCCGGACCGGGCATCCCGTTCTCTGAGTGGGCCGCGACCGCACCCTGAGCGCTCTCGCGTCAACAATTCAGGACTGCTGCACACGACAGGCTGCGCAATGCCGTCGCTGTGGGGTGCGCATGGCCGCGTGCCTCCGCTTGTCCTGAGTTGTTGACGCAGACCTGCGGGGGCTTTCGGCGAGCGGTATCGCGCGGCTAGCATCAGCCCAGCGGAGACCCGAACTCCGCTCAGGGAGGCTCCCCCATGCTTCGCTTCTCTTCACTCGCGAGCCGCGGCGCGTGGATGCTCGCTCTCGCCGCGCTCGTCACGACCCTGCTCGTTCCGCTCGCCGACGGCCAGCCTGCCCACGCCGACACGGTGAACGACGAGACAACGAGCGCCGAGACAAGCGGCACCGAACCCGCGACGACTCCCGGCACCGGCACGCTCGTGTACGAAGGCGCATCGCTGCGCGAGCCGTTCTCGATTGAGGGCGACGACCAAGAACCGATCACGGACGAAGCGAACATCACCATCTCGTGCGTCGAGTTCGTCTGCACGGTGGACGTCGCGCCCTACTGGCTCCGCTACGCGATCGGCGGCACGGCGAGCGACGGAGAGCTCGCCTTCGAGTGGTCAGAGCCCGAGTCCGGAACGCCCTGCGCCGAGGTCGAGGACGACGACTACTACATGAACGCCACCGAGGGGACGGCTGTCGCCACCTCGACGGCATTCATCGCGCAGGCGTATGAAGCGCCGAGCGAGTGGTTCGACTGCAGCGCCACCGAACGCTCAACCCGATGGGGCAGCAACTTTACGCTCGAAGCTCCGCTGGTGAGCGGCGACGCCTGCGTGCTCGATCTCGACGCGTGCCCCGAGCCCGCAGTCGTTGAAGTCCCTGCCGCACCTACGGCGGGCGAGACGGCCCCCACGACGCCGCGCACTCCCAGCGCCCTCAGCAGTCTCGCGACTCCGGCCGAGACCCTCGCACCGCAGCAACTCATCTCGGCGATCGTGCTGACGCTCGTGCTCGTCATCCTGCTAGCACTGCCCACCGCTTTGCTCAACAGCGCTTCGAGCACTGGCGCCGAGCAGCTCTCCCGTTGGCGCGAGCGACTCGCCGCCCGCCGCGCAGCCCTCGGCACGAGCCTGCCCGCCGGCGCCCGCACGCTCGGCGAGCGTGTCAGCAGCGGCTGGAGGCGAGCATCCACGTCGGGTCGCGGTCTGCCGCTCGCGGCTGGCACGCTCCTCGCCGCCGCGATCATCAGTGGATTCGTCGATCCTGACTTCGGCACCGGCGCGAGCACACCACGCGTGCTGCTCTCGATCGCGGTCGGCTTCACGGTCGACGTGCTGCTCGGCTGGGTCGCGATGCTCATTCTGCTGCCGCGACTCATCGCAGGGGTGGATGCTCGACTCGACGCCCGCCCGGCGACGCTGCTCATCGTGCTCGGCGCTGTCGTCGTCACTCGACTCACGGGCTTCGAACCGGGCATCGTGTTCGGCCTCGTCGCGGGAGTCGCCGTGGGCGCGACCCTCGCCAGCGCTACCAAGGTGCGCGTCGCGCTCCTCGGCCTTGGTTGGGGCTACGGTCTCGCGATCCTCGCGTGGATCATCTACGCCGCGCTCGAACCCGCCGTGCTCGACGCCTCGGCGAGCAGCGCAGACGGACTGCCGCCGCTTGCGCTCGTGCTGTTGCGCGAGGCTCTCGCCGCGATGACGATGGCGGGCATCGCGGCCCTACCCGTCGCACTCGTTCCGGTGCGGGGGCTCACGGGTCACGAAGTGTGGCAGTGGTCGAGGCGCGGGTGGGCAGCGCTCTACGCGCTGGGCCTGCTGTCGTTCTTCCTCGTGCTCATGCCCATGCCCTTCGCCTGGGCGGGGGTGCAGGCCGCGCTCGCAACCTGGGTCGCCGGCTACCTCGTCTACGCGGGCGTGGCGGTGGCGCTCTGGCTCGCGATCACCAAGCCCTGGAAGAAGGATGCTGCGCCAGAGCCCGCTGCCCTGGTGTCAACAACTCAGGACTAACGGGCGGCACCGCCGCGCGAACCCGCTCGCTTGCTCGCGTGAGCGCGCGGGAGTCCTGAGTTGTTGACGGGCGCTGTGCGCGCCGTAGTCCTGAGTTGTAGACGACCAGCTAGGCGTTGACGAGCTCGCGGTCGGGGCTCTCGAGCCGGATCGCCCGGTTGACTGCCGACACCACGGCCTTGAGCGAGGCGGTCGAGATGTCGGGGTCGATGCCGACACCCCAGAGGGTGCGCCCGTTGACCTCGAGCTCGACGTAGGACGCTGCGTGAGCATCCCCGCCAGCACTCAGCGCGTGCTCGACATAGTCGAAGAGGCGAATGGCGATGCCCTGCCCCTCCATCATGCTGAGGAACGCCGCGATCGGACCGTTGCCGGTCGCTTCGATCGCGGCGATCTCCTCTCCGTCGCGCAGGGTCGCGTTGAGCTGCACGACTCCCGACATGTCGGAGGCGGTGCGGGTCGAGAGCAGCTCGAAGCGGCCCCACTTGGCGTCGACGTCGGCCGCGGGCAAGTACTCGTCTTGGAAGATCTCCCAGATCTGCTCGCTCGTGACCTCGCCGCCTTCGGCATCGGTCTTCGCCTGCACGACACCGCTGAACTCGATCTGCAGCTTGCGCGGCAGATCGAGCGCGTGATCGGTCTTGAGCAGGTAGGCGACTCCACCCTTGCCCGACTGCGAGTTGACGCGGATGACCGCCTCGTACGAGCGGCCCAGATCTTTGGGGTCGACGGGCAAGTACGGCACGCCCCAGACGAGGTCGTCGACGCTCTTGCCTTCGGCCTGAGCCCGGGCATCCATCGCCTCGAAGCCCTTCTTGATGGCGTCTTGGTGGCTGCCGCTGAAGGCCGTGTAGACGAGGTCGCCCGCCCACGGGCTGCGCTCATGCACCTTGAGCTGGTTGCAGTATTCCGCAGTGCGCTTGATCTCGTCGAGGTCGCTGAAGTCGAGCTGCGGATCGATGCCCTGCGTGAAGAGGTTGATGCCGAGGGCGACGAGGTCGACGTTGCCCGTGCGCTCGCCG
>SXGT01708868.1_pt1 | contig 10369 bp, 5 predicted proteins | sample 3176221 | NCBI WGS metagenome assembly SXGT01 (sample SAMN11356862, study PRJNA531348) | freshwater metagenome | isolation source: freshwater sample F1-120 | place: China: Fuxian Lake, Yuxi | collected 2017-12-25
GGTGCCACAGGCGGCTTGTTTGGGTGCCACAGGCGGCTGGTTTGGGTGCCACGGGCGGCTTGTCCGCCCGTGCCTGTGGGTCTGGGCAAGAAGTGGGCGTTAGGGCGTGATCGTTTACCGCCCAGCCGCAGGCGCCGGCGGCGTGGTGGCGAGCGTCGGCCCAAACCGGCGGCCGTTGAAGTTACGATTTCGCATTTTTGTGAGTGCACTCTCGGTCGTAACTCGACGCGTGAGTATGGATGCGCTCCATCGGCGGGTTCACGACGCGGAGCGTCGTGGCACACTGGACGCCTCACGCTTCGACCACAACCGAACCTCAACGGCAGCGTCCAACGCGCACGGGCGGACAAGCCGCCCGTGGCACCCAGTCCGTGGCACCCAGTTCGTGGTATCCAGTTCGTGGTATCCAGTTCGTGGCCCCCCGTCCGTGGCATTCAGACTTGTGTGGTACAACGAGCCGCACGGGGACGGAGGCAGACGGGATGATTGAGGGTATTGGCGGCGACTACGGTTCAAGTCGCCGATAGCGTCCCTGGACCCAATCCGCGATGCCATTGCGATAATAGCGCGAGAATCGATTCTCGCTGGCCCCCCCCGGCAGATTCGTCCAAGCCTCGTCGGTGGCCAGGTCCGTGACAAAGTGGTAACTGGGGGCAAATGTCTGCTCGCGCGTCGCCGTCTGAAAGACGTGACCTTGAAACGGGGTGGCAGGGCATCCCGGCATCGCATACCGGCCGGTCTTGAACCCCAACAGTCGGCCTACACGATGCCCGCCGAAAAAGCGATCCGTAAAATGAAAATAGTTCACCTCGGACCAAGGAACATCCGGTTCAGCCGCCATTCGGGCGGCCGCACGGCGCACGACCTCCCCCTTCTCCCGACCATGCCACCACCAAGAGTCATTGCGATGCAGCAATCGATCGGCCGCGTGGAGCACCATGGAGGAATAGCCACAGCGAGTGCAGAGGTACAAGATGCGCCGCCAGCCAATACCCCGATCGTTCCCCAGCATTTCGACGATCACGTTTCGATACAATCGCTGATACAAAGTCGCCTCGCGGCTGGTCGTCGTGTAGCGACAATCCCAGCTCGATAGTCGTTTCTTGAGTTCGCCATCCTCCAGGTGGGGCAGCAATACAGGGAGCATCTCTCGGGCTTGGATACTCAAGAGATCGTATTGCAGTTCTTGCATATCCTGCAGCGTGATCTGCGTCCGGTCGGTCAGCTGTTCGCGTATCCGACGCAACCGATAGTCCGGAAGCAATTGCGTGACGAGCAGTGGTCCGCGCGCGGAGTTGATGTCCTCGTTTGCTGTGGCGATGAACCCCTCCGGCGGATCGTACACACGCGGCAGAACGCTCGTGGGTAGCCAGCCCTGCCAATGATTGGCCGCGTCCCATGCCGGCAAAGGGGCCAGACCACTCCCGGGCTTGGGTCGGCGCGGAAACGTGCCACAACCCTGCAAGCCGATATGCCCCTCGCGGTCGGCGAGAACGAAACATAGCGTGGGCTGAGGACACTCGCGGATCACATCCATGGCTTCAGTCACGTCGCGCGCGGAGACGAGTTGTAACCAATTGCCGATTCCAGAATTCAAATGGCGACCAGCCCAGGCCACGGAGAGATACAACCCTTCCCCATCGCGGTTGGGATCGTCATCCATGGTTCCGACATCGTTTTCAAGGATTTTAAGGGTCTGTGCCCCAGCGCCTTTGCGAGATACTACCTCCTCGCGCAGAGCAAAGTCCTTCCATTCACTCCCCCGGCGAAACTGCCAGCCGGTGGCCCCACCGCGTCGGCAATCCTCGACAAAGAAGTCGATCGTGTCCCCTTTCATATATGTGACGCCCCAGGCCAGCCGGGGCGTGCGGGCAACCGCCATCAAGGGACACCCTGGCAACGACGCACCCATTACGTACTGATCGCCCCACGATAGCGCCACTTCATACCAAATGGCTGGCAGGCGATTCACCTCCAGATGCGGATCCGAGGCCAAGAGCGGACTCCCCGTCGCGCTCCGTTGCGGTGAAACCGCCCAGGCGTTGCTTCCGGCTAGTCGCGGAAGGTCGCTGATCAACTCCAGCGCTTCATCCGAAAGTTGATTGGACAGCTTGACCTGTCGCAGCAAGTCAAAATCAACGTCATGCAATCGCGGTGAGAACAACGCCCTCAATGCCGAATCGCGTGCGCCGGCATGAATGAGTTCCACCAACAAACGCTCGTGTTGCAACTGACTGATTGCCAAACCACCAAAACTCAACAGCTGACCGATCAGCAACACGGCCTGTTGATTCCAAGGATCCACCTGAAAGCCGGTCGCCCACAAGGCCAACGTCCGACCACGCTCCTTCAGACCCGCATTCACGCCGGCGCAATAGCTGGTCAGCTGACGAAAGGTCTGGTCGTCCAAGCGATGGACCTCATCGTCCAAGCGCAGATGCAGTCCCATCTTTCGGAAGAAACAATCGGTTTCCAGAAGCTCGGCCCGGTCCGCGATCCGCTCGGCCGCCCGTCCGCTGGCCACGGCGCGGGAAAACAGGAGTTGGGTGCCGCGATCCGTCGCATGCATGTAGCCCAGACCGTAGAGGGCCTCGAGCCAACTCCCCGCTGTAATGTGTGGCACCCCCGCGTCATCACGACGCACGGAAAAAACGGGCCGCCCCGGCGAAGGCAATTCTCGGCTCATGCTCAATTGTAACCCAGAATCGGTTTCGCTCGCTTCGCCTGCGGAACCGTTCGATGCGTCCGGTGACTGACAAGCGCCCAACTCCCTCAAACCATTTCCCTGCAATGACTTAAAGAGATTGCTGCGTGCCTGGCGAGGCGGTGGCGTCCCACCGCCAGCGTTGGTGGGCAAAAATTCCTCCCCTGTTTCTGGCCGCCAACCACCCGCCGGACCGAATAACGAGACATTGACATCTGCTTGTCATTTTCTAGACTGAAGGGGGTGCACGGTGCCCAGTTGGGCTGCCGCTCGCATTTCGGCGGAGCGAACGATCATGGCGTGGCGCGGGATTTTCGTTTGGTGGGGCGTGGTGGGCCTGGCGGTGGGCGTCGCCAGTTGGAGGGGAGTATCGTGCGCGCAGGAGTTCGAGCAGGAGCCCATATCCTACAGCCGCACCGCGCCGCAAAACCGCGTGTCGGAGTTGATTGAGCAAATCGAGGCCGGTTGGTCGCCGCTGGAATATGAGCCCACCTTCGGCTATCTGCGATCTCTGCTGCGGCATCTGTCCGTTCCGGAGTCGTCGCAGACTTTGGTTTTTTCCAAGACCAGTTTGCAGCGTCCACGGATTGCCCCGCATGCGCCGCGGGCTTTGTACTTCAGTGATGACATTTACGTCGGGTATTGTCAGCAGGGCGAAGTGCTAGAAATATCTGCGGTGGATGCCCGGCTCGGGGCCGTGTTCTATACGCTGCGTCAGGTCGCCGACGAACGGCCGCAGTTGGTGCGTCAAACCGACAACTGTCTCATCTGCCATGCCTCGGCGATGACACGAGACGTACCGGGGTACATGATTCGATCCGTCTATACGGACGCGAGTGGTGAGCCGGTGTTGTCTGCGGGGACGCACCGCATTGATCACACCAGTCCGCTGGCGGATCGTTGGGGGGGATGGTACGTCACCGGCACCCACGGTGACCAGTCTCATTTGGGGAATCTCGTCGTGCGCCAAGATCAGGTTCCCAAGCCCAATACTCCTCACGACGGAATGAACCTCGTGAGTCTCGGAGACCGCTTCGACGCCACCGCCTATCTGTCTAGTCACAGCGACTTGGTGGCCTTGATGGTACTGGAACATCAGGCGGACGCGCACAATCTGATCGCCCGAGCCAACTTCCTCACGCGTCAGGCCATGCACTTCCAGACTTCGCTCAATCGCGAGCTGGGCGAGCCCGTGAACCAGGTGTGGGACAGCACGCGATCGCGGATCCGCCACGCGAACGAACCGTTGGTGGAGTACCTGCTGTTCAGTTCCGAGGCTTCGCTGCGGCGCCCGATTGCGGGAACCACGTCTTTTTCGGGCGATTTCCCGCAACGTGGACCGCGAGATTCGCGAGGTCGATCGCTGCGCGAGTTGGACTTGGAGCGGCGGTTGTTCAAGTATCCGTGCAGTTATCTGATCTATTCGCCCGCCTTCCGCGGCCTCCCCAGCGAGTCGCGTGACTATGTGCTCGGGCGCATCGCGGATATTTTGGACGGGCGCGAACGCGATGCGAAGTTTTCGCACCTGACCACAACGGATCGGCAGGCCATCGCAGATATTCTGCGCGAGACGTTGCCGGATCTTCCGGCATCCTGGCCTAAGACCGTGGCCTCGTCGCTGTAACGGCACGCGGCGGGTGAGGGCCGCGTTGCAGACGGGTTGTGGTTGTGATTCCCCAGGCTGGAAGCCTAGGCCACTGGCTGGAAGCAAGCCACATGAGACTTGGGTGGGATGCTAGGCGGTCGCGGGGATGCGGTAGGCGGAGATGGCCGCGGGACGGCCGTAATAGTAGCCTTGGGCAAGTTGGAAGCCCATGTGTCGACAGAGGTCCCCGACATCCTCCGTTTCAATGCCCTCGGCCAACGGCACGATGCCCAGGTCGGTTACCATTTTGACGAGCGAGCGGACCATTCGTACGCGGCTCATACTAGAGGCATCCATACCTTGGATCAATTGCATGTCAAACTTCAGGTAATCGGGACGAACTTCGACCAACTCGATCAGCCGGGACTGCCCGGCACCAAAATCGTCGAAGGCAAGTTGGATATTTAGATCCCGTAACTGCTTTTGCAGTTCGCGGATGTACGTCAGGTCCGTGAGTGCTGCTTCGTGAATCTCGAGCGTGATGTCCTGCCGAGGACTCAGTTCGCGCAATTCACGCAGCGAGTCGATCAAGCCATCTTGGCACAATTCAGCGGGATGCGTGTTGACGAACACATTCATGCCCGGGGCGAGCTCTTGGGCGTTACGGACCCCCTGACGGCGAAAGATGCGGCTCAATTCAGACTCGGCATTCAATTGAGAGGCAGCCGAAAACATCTCCTTCGGTGACCGCAGACCGAATATCCGGCTCCGTCCCAAGACCTCATAGCCGACCGTGTTCCCATGTTCCAGCGACACAATTGGTTGGTAGAACGGCACGACCGCGCCGTCGCTCATCAATCGATCGAATTGAATCATGGCCAACGCGCGGTCGTACGTATCTTCCCTGACCGTATTCCCGCTGGTGGCAGCCTTTTCCGCTCGCCCAACTCTAAATACGACGGTGGCAAACTGAACCAGATCCCACTCATTCAGGGGTACGGCTCCACGCACGCGAGCACCGTTCACATAGGTCCCATTCGTGCTGTTCAAATCTTGAATCCAAAGCTCCCCGTCACGGTCCAAAATTTCCGCATGTTCCTTGGATATGGATGGGCACGGTATGGTGAGTGACAGGTTCTGGAGCCGGCCAACGCGGAATGGAAACGCGTTCACCGTCACATGCCGCACGGGCTGCGATTCGTCGACTTGGCCCGCGAAGAACCAAACCGATGGGTCCAGTATGAGAGGTACCGGGGTCATTCGTGCATCTCGGTGACGTGCCGCCTTGCGGATTCCGCGCCGCAATCTCTACGTAATTCTAATAGCATGCAAAATCACCCTGGTCGAAGCGTATCACCCACCCAACCACTAATTAGTGGGGATTCGGCGTGTGATAATCCGTAAGCTACACTTCTAACGAGTTCGCGCTTGCTTCGTACAGCAAATCGGCGTTCCCGAGGCCGCTTAGAACAATGTCGGCTGTAACGTTTATGAGGAAATGACCAGTCATGTCAACGACATCCGTCAGCGATTTGCGAGATGGACTGCTGGCGACTTTGTTCTCGGACGAATCCTTTCGTCCTTCTGAGCCTCGCAGCTTGCAGGAGACGGGGCTGAGCCCGTCGTTTATCGAATCTTTGATCCTGAAATTCCTGCTGGCGGTCGGCAGCGCGAGCGGCCGGGGAATCGCGGAACGCATCTGCCTGCCGTTTGGGGCCTTAGAAGAGCAGTATCAGACACTCCGTTCACGGCAAATGCTCGTGCACACGGGAGCAGCACCTTTAAACGACTATTACTACAACCTGACGGATCAAGGGCGAGATCGGGCTCAAAAGGCGATGCAGGCCTGTGGATACGTCGGTCCCGCTCCGGTTCCGTTGACCGATTACATTCTCTCGGTCGACGCGCAAACCATTCGTGCTGAATCACCGCGACGGGAGCAACTGCAGGCGGCCTTCGGTGACATCAGTGTGGACAGTCAACTCTTCGAGAGCCTGGGGCCTGCGATCAATTCCGGGGCCGGCCTATTCCTCTATGGATCTCCAGGTAACGGCAAGTCGACTTTGGCCAAACGGATCACGATGTGCTTCGGCCAGCAGATCTGGATCCCCCACGCCTTGATCGAAGACGGTCAAATTATCAAACTCTATGATGCGGCTTTTCATGAATCGGTTGAGTCCAAGGAAAGCGGTATCGTGAAGTCGGCCGCCTACGACCGGCGCTGGGTCAAGGTGCGACGTCCGACCGTCGTCGTTGGCGGAGAGCTCACCATGGATGGTTTGGAACTGCGTCACGATCCCTACAGCAATGTCAGTGAAGCACCCCTTCAATTGAAGAGTAATTGTGGGTGTCTGCTGATCGACGACTTTGGTCGTCAACGGATCGAACCAACCGAACTGCTCAATCGGTGGATCGTGCCGCTGGAAAATCGCCAGGACTTTCTGACGATGGCGACGGGGAAGAAGATTCAAGTCCCATTCGAGCAATTGATCATATTTTCGACGAATCTGGAGCCCTCGGACCTGGTGGATGAGGCGTTTCTGCGGCGCATCCCCTACAAAATCGAAGTGGGCGACCCTCCCGAACAGGAATTTCACCGGCTGTTTCAGCTCTATGCAAAATCATTTTCCTGCGAATATCGTCCGGAAGTCGTGGACTACCTATTACATACGCACTATCGACCGCTAGGCCGAGCCATGCGGCGTTGCCATCCTCGTGATCTCTTGAGCCAGATTCGCAACTATTGCGTGTACAACGAATTCCCGATGGAAATGCGGAACGAGTACTTCGACCGTGTGGTGGGAAGTTACTTCACTGTTGTGACGGGGACCAAATCTCCGCATGCCTCGAAGAAATGAGTGCTGCCTGGGGCAAACGGTTAGGCCAGCTGTTTGCGAAATCGCAGTACACTGGCCGACAAGATCACGGCAGCGGCGACAACCAGCCCCATCACATGGGGGAGCAGGTCCTGAAAGTCAGCTCCCCGCAGCACAATACCTCGCAGAATTTCGATGAAGTAGGTCACCGGTATCAAAAAAGTCAGCTGATAGATGCCTGGCGGCATCTCGCTACGAGGGAAGACAAATCCGGACAAGAGGACCGACGGCAACATGATAATGAAGGCATACTGCATCGCCGTGATTTGCGACGTCGCCACGGTGGAAATGAACAGGCCAAGTCCGAGCGAACAGATCAAGAATAGCAACGCCAGCCCGAGTAACAAGCCGATGCTGCCGTTGATGGGAACACCAAATCCATAGACCATGACGACGAGCACGATCAGGGTTTCCACGAAGCCGACCAGCGCATACGGCAATACTTTTCCCAGCACGAGCCCGGTTCGGCCAACTGGGGTCACGAAGAGTTGTTCCAACGTCCCCATCTCGCGCTCGCGTACTACGGCAAAGGCCGTGAGAAATAGAGTGACCAACTGCAAGATGATACCCGCCAGCCCAGGTACAAAAAAATGCGAGCTTTCCAGGGCCGGGTTGTATAGCAATCTCGGCCGCATCTCGACCGGGGCTGCAATGCGTCCTTGAGGATCGCGTGCCGGTCCAAATTGGCGTGCCTCAGCGGAAGCCCGAGCCAGTCGAATGGAAATCTGAGTCCCCAATAGGTTGGTGGCATTCAAGGCCGCCGTAGCCACCTGGGCGTCACTTCCGTCGATCAACACCTGCACCTGAGCCTGCTCGCCGCGCAGCAACTTGTCGCCATAGTCTGGCGGGACGAGAATGCCAACCTTCATGCGTCCGGACGTCATCGCTCGGCGAAACGACTCGTCATTGCGAGCGTGTTGCTCAATCGAAAACGTGCGAGTGTTGTGGAATGCATCCACCAGCTCCCGTCCGTACCGCCGCCCGTCCTGATCAAACACGACCGTTGGCAAATGTTCGATCTGCGTATCAATCGCGATTCCGAAAATAATCGTTTGCAGGACTGGTACTACTAACATGAAGAACAAGGTTGCCGGTTGTCTCCTCAGATGAAAGAACTCCTTAATCAAGATGGCAAGCATGCCATTGAGCGTAGATCCACGCTTGCCGGATGTCGGCGGATCCATAGGTATTACGTGTGCTGGCGCGGCCACGGACGGCGTCGCCTCGTCGCTCAGGGAATCCCTAGGCGCACGGGGCTGTTTGGTCAAGGCAACAAATACATCTTCCAGGCTTGGCTCAATCTGCCGCACTTCGGTCACGGGACGGTCCAGAGCGCGCGTGATTCGCTCGGTCGGCATGGTGTCTTGGGCCAAGATGTGAATCGTCTCGCCAAAGAGAGTGGCATCCAGCACCCCGTCCATCCGGCGAAGCGTTCCTAAATGGCGTGGCGGATCGTTGACCTTCAGTTCCCAGCGACGTGTTCCCGCCGGTGTGACTTCCGGCAGTCGCTTCAGTTCGTCCGGACGCCCCACCACTAGTAGCCGCGAGTTGTCGATGTAGCCAACATGTGTGCAGCGTTCCGCTTCATCCATATAGTGGGTTGTCACGAGGAGCGTCACTCCGCTCGCCGCCAGATCAAACAACAAGTCCCATAGTTGGCGTCGCGCCACCGGATCGATGCCGGCCGTCGGTTCATCGAGAAAGATGACCTGGGGCTCGTGAATCAGAGCACAAGCCAGTGCCAGTCGTTGTTTCCAGCCCCCGGACAACGTTCCAGCCAATTGAGCACGCTGGCCTTCCAGCCCCGTCAATTGCAGCAGGTATTGCACGCGTTCCGCAAGTCGTCGTGCATTCAAACCATAAATCCGACCGTAGAAGTCCAGATTTTCGTCGACGGACAGGTCGGCGTAGAGGCTGAACCGCTGGGACATGTAGCCGATGCTGTTTTTAATGGCTTCGCTGTCGGTCGCAACGTTGTAGCCCAACACCTTTGCCGTGCCGCTGGTGGGGACCAACACGCCGCACAGCATGCGGATGATAGTGGACTTGCCGCTGCCATTCGGCCCTAGCAATCCAAAGATCGCCCCTTGGGGAATGTGAAAAGACACGCGGTCAACTGCGGTCAGCGCACCAAACCGGCGTGTTAGGTTGCTCGTCGCTATGACGGCGTCACGTTCCACCATGGCGGTCTACTTTTTCGATCCGAGCCATACGTCGGCGGACATCCCGGGGCGTAATCGGTCCAGGCCGGCATCGATGGCCACTTTGATGCGGAAGACTTGCTTGGACCGCTCTTCCGGAGTTTGGACGTTTCCGGGTGTGAATTCAGCCGCGCGACTGACAAAGGAAATATGAGCGGCAAACGCCTCGCCGGGACAGCTATCCACCGTTACCTGGACAGTCTGGCCCTCGCGCAGAGCCAAACGGTTTTCCGGAACATAGGCCCGTACCCACAAATGGCCCATATCAATAATCGAGATCACGGGAGCGTTGGCGGCTACCAAGTCCCCCGGTTGTAACTCGACCGAGTCCACGACGAAACGATTGGCCGGTTCCTCCGAGGGAGTCGGCGGATCGGGATTTACCGCCGGGGAAGGCGGCGCACTTGCCGGAGCCACGATCTCCAGTTCTCCCAATTGCCGATTGATGGCATCGCGGGCGGCGGCTGCTGCCTCCAGCGCTGCCTTCGCCGCGTCGCGGTCCTCCACACGAAAACCATTGACCAACAGCGCCAGACGCTGCTCAGCCGCCGCCAACTGGGCACGCGCTTCGGCGATCTCTTCCTTGCGAGTCCCTTCCACAAGCAACGAAAGCTCTTCCTTGCGCACCAATAGTTCCTCTTGTGCGGACTTCCAAGCGTCCGTGGCGCGATCGAGTGCCTCCTCAGTCGAGACATCCTGACGGCGTAGTTGGACCGCACGATCCAGGGCTATCTTAGCTACCGCCAACTGAGATTCGGCGGCACGAACCCGCGCCTTCCCTGCCTCAATCTCTTGCGACCTGGGACCGTAGATAGATTTTCCCAGCACGGCAGTCCAGCGATCCCTTTCCGCCCGCGCCTGTTCCTGCTCCTCTTTGCGGTAGCCGGCCTCCAGGCGGGCCAATTCGGCCTGCCGCGCCGCCAAGGTGGCATTGGCTTCTGCCAGTCGCTCGCGTAGATCAAACGGATCGAGACGCAACAGCAGCTGGCCAGGCCCAACCGAC
>SXGT01451594.1_pt1 | contig 10367 bp, 8 predicted proteins | sample 3176221 | NCBI WGS metagenome assembly SXGT01 (sample SAMN11356862, study PRJNA531348) | freshwater metagenome | isolation source: freshwater sample F1-120 | place: China: Fuxian Lake, Yuxi | collected 2017-12-25
GCATGGCTCAGTCGTTCCCTTCACCGAGGCCGAGGACTTCCTTCAGCCGACGGTCCTTGACGCGGTCATAGACGATCCGGCCTTCGGCGACGCCGACGTCGACCCAAGCCTGTCCGCCCAGCGGATCGGCCGAGAGAATCAGGAGGTCGGCGTCCTTGCCGACTTCCAGAGCGCCCTTCGCGCGGTCGAGGCCGAGCGCCGAAGCCGCGGTCGAGGTGATCGAGCGCCAAGCTGCGTCCTTCGGGATACCGTGTCGGATCAAGACGGCGGCCTGATACCAGAGGTAGCGCTGTCCGAGCGAGGTCTGCGCCGTCGTGACGGCGAACGAAATGCCTGCGTCATGGAGGATCTTCGGCAAGAAGCGCCGGACCGGCTTGCCGGTCTCCGGGTCCGTCTCCTCCGACCACATTTCGGGAGCGAGGATCACTTTGACCTTCGCGTCCGCGATCTGCTTCGCCGCCCGCCACGTTTCCGGCCAGAGGATCAACCGCACGTCCAGATTGAACTCGCGGCCGATCTCGAGCGCCCGCAGGACGTCGCCCGAGGTTTGGCAAGTGATGAACGCCGGGATCTCGCGTTTGAGCAAACGCACCAACGTCGATTTTCGACGCTCGACTTGCAACACGGCGAGGTCGACCGTGAGGTTCCCCGTCGGCTTGGTGTCCGTCGCCTGCTCGCGAGTCTCGAGATGGCGCTTGGCGTCGTCGAGCGTCGCGCGGAGCTTGGCGATGTGAGTCGCGCGGTTTCCGGACACGGGCATCATCGAGATCTTCAACCCTGAGTCGGCGTCGATCGTCATGTCCTCGACCACGCGTCCGCTCGGCCGGATCACCCGACCGATGCCGCCGACGAGCGTCCGGTCGCCCGGCATGATGTGCAGCGTGTAGACGCCGTCGCGCAGCATGTTGTCGAAGAAGGGCAAAGTCGGGTCGATCGCATCCAAGACGGAGACGAACGGCGTGACTTCCATGTTTTCGTTCTGACGGTCCATGCCTTCCGCCGTGTGGGCGAGCACGAACGCAGGAGAGACGAACCGCCCTTTCGCATCGACGACCGGAATCCGCACGGGCACGGGCCCGAGGGACTCTTTGATCTCGGCGATCTTGCCGTCCGCGATCCGGATATCGGTCTTGGCCGACGGCGATCCGTCCGCGCCGATGAGCCGTGCGTTGCGAACGACGAGGTCCTGCGCCGCAACAGGCGCGGACGCCAGCAAGACGAACCAGAAGAGCTTCTTCATGGGAGTCAGTTCCTCGGAACCGCGCGTCGGACGACTTTGCCGTCCAACACGACCGCGGCGAGACGGGAGGACGGCGCGAGCGGGTCGCCCTCGAAAAGCAACAAGTCGGCGTCCAAGCCGACGGCGACCTGGCCGACGCGGTCGGCCAGCCCGGTAATCTTGGCCGGATCTCCGGTGACCGCAGCGACGGCCCGCCCGGGTTTGAGTCCGCCGCGATGCGCCGCGATCGCGAAGTCACGCAGCGTAGAACCGTCTTGGGCTCCGCCGCGCGACAGTCCGAACGTCACGCCCGCGTCCGCCAGCACCCTCGGCGCATTCATGAGCGCGGAGCGCGCGCCCTCGGACGTAGAAAACGCTTGAAAGGAAGCGGGGCCGATCAAAGCTCCGATCTTTTTCGACGCGAGTTTTCCGGCGACGAAAGCGGCTTCGCCCGCGTCCTGAAGATAGTAGTTCTTGACGCCGAACTCTTCGGCGATGCGGATCGCGGCCAAGGCGTCGGTCGAGTTCGAAGCGATGAAGGCGAACGGAATCTCGCCTCTCGCGGCGCGGGCGAGCGCCAAGCCCGCCGGCTCGGGATAAAGCGCGGTCCATCCGGCCCCGGAGTTTCGACCGGCGCCTTCCTGAAGGCCGCGGCGAAGTTCGAAGACCACGCCCATGCGGGTCGACGGCCTCCGATTGAACAAGCCCGGGCCGGACCGGCTGAAGAAACCGCGGCCCGGAGGCGAGTTGCCGGCCGTCGGATCGCGATCGGCCACTGCGAGCGACGAGACGTCGTTCCGGAGCAGTTTCTCCTTAAGCCCGCCTGCGCGGGGTTTGAGCGCCGCGGAAAGGCCTCCGAAGACGTTGCGCTTTCCGGGCACGACGACCGCCGTCGTCACGCCGACGTCGAGCAAGCGGTCGAACGCGTCGTCCGAAGTATCCACTGCGTCGGAGATGCGGAACTCCGGCGTCGTCTCGACGCCTTCTTCGTTCTCGGAGGCGCCGCGGGGCAGGCCCGCGTACGTCGATCCTTCGACGAAACCGGGAGTGACGTGTAGATCGGCGAACTCCAAAGTCTCCTTCGGCGCGGAACCCGCCGGTGCGGACGAGCCGACGAAGACGATCTTGCCGCCGGAAGCGCCGATCACGACGTCGTTCAGGACCCGGCCGTCGCCGACGTAGAGCGTTTTGGCGCGGATCAGGAGATCCATTTCCGGAACGCCCTGCGGAACACCCGCCGAGAGCACGGCGAGCAGCGCGAATGTGGAGAACACCGGATTACTCCTTCGGCGCGCGGAAGACCACGCGTCCGTCTTGCACCACAAGCAGCAAGCGCGCACGAGGGTCGGCGGGCGAATGCGTAAACACGCACAGATCGCCGTCCTTACCCGGGCTGAGCGAGCCTACGCGATCGTCTACGCCGAGCAGCCGCGCGGCATCGAGCGTCAACGCGCGTTCGATCTCGGCCGCATCCACGCCGAACGCGTACGCCGAAGCCGCCGCGACGCGAAGCGTCGACGGCAGGAGAGCCGGGCCCCAGCTTCCGAAAGCCACGGCGGCTTTGCCCGCGAACAAATCGCGGACGTGCTGCTTCGAGGGCCGATCGAGACCGGGGCCGAACGGTTCGAGGATGAAGCCTCCGACCGACGGTTGCAGTTCCGACGCGAACTTGCCCGCCGCGATCGTCGTCATGGCGACCACCGGACGGCCGAAGGTTTGAGCGACGGCGGCGAGACGCTGAACGTCGCGATCGCTGCGGACCGTCGCGAACACGTTCGTCCGCGCGTCGCGCCAGGGTTTCATGCGAGACGCGAACGCCGGCCCCGAACGGAGTTCTTCCAAAGCGCCTTGCGGCGTCGTCGGGGCGCGGTCGCCCGGGTAGGAGCCGGAATCGAACGACGTCTTCAGTCCCGCTTCGGCCCGAAGGACCGTGAGCGTTCCGTCCGGAGCGACTTTCACCACCGCCGATCGGCCGGCGACCGCATTGCGATCGCCTCCGACGACGTGCACGGACGTGACGCCCGCGGCGAGATTCTTGGCGAACGCCGGGTGGAAGGGGTCGAGCACGTCGACGACGCGGACGTCGAACTCGAACGCGGTGGTCGTTTCGTCGCGTTCGCGGCGGGCGCCGATATAGGACGCCGCGTCGATAAGACCGGGAAAGATTACGGCTCCCGGGAACGACAAGGTCTCGGCCGATGCGGCGCCGTCGGCCTTCGCGGCATCGAGGCCGACCGCCCGGATGCGACCGTCGACGACGAGCACGGCGCCGCCCTCGACCGGCGCACCCGCCACGGGAACGACCTTGCCGCCGACGACCAGCAACGGCTTCGTCGCGGTCTTCGGAGCCGTCTGAGCTGCGACGGCGCCGGTCAGGAGCGCCGCGAACGTCGTGCAAAGGAGTAAGGAATGGGACCGCATGTCAGTTGTCCTCCGCCTTGACCTGACCGCGTTGGACGGACTTCAGGATCTTGTTGCGGACGTCGAAAGGAGAGCCCTTCAACATCATGAGGCACGCTTCACGGCCGGGCTCGATCGTGCCGAGGGTCTTCTCAAGGCCGAGCGCGCGCGCGGCGTTGACGGTCACCGCGGCGAGCGCGTCGTCTTCCGACAACCCGCGCCCGACGGCGAGGGCGACGGCGAAGCGAAGGCCCGCGGGCCCGTAACCGGCGTGCCCTGCCGTGGCGAACGTGAACGGCACGCCCGCTTTCGCAAGCGTGCGGCAAAGATCTTCGGACGCGCCTCCCAACGGATCTTCTTCGAATGAGACGGGCGGAGGCAGCACGACGACCGCCCGCAACGCCTTCAGGCGATCGAGAACGGAACCCGCCTCGGCGGCGCCCATGACGGCGACCTTGATGTCGCGCTTCTCGGCGAAGTCGAGCACCCATCCGAGATCCTGCCGCCATTCCGCGCCGATCCACATCGGGGTCTCGCGCTTGAGGACTTTGACCAAAGCTTCCTTCTCAGGCTCGGTCTTCGGCTTCTCGGGGGGCTTCAGCTTGTCGCTTGCCGAAGGGGTCGGTCCGGATGCAGGCCCGCCGGACTCTCCGCGCGGACGGCGGCGCATGTTTTCGCGCGTCCACTCGCGTTGTTTCTCGCGCGGCCAATTGCGGAAGTCGTCCGGCAGCTTCGGGCGCTCCGAGGATTCCTCGGCGGCGGGCTCGTCCTTCTTCTCCGCCGGGCGCGACTCCGTCTTGACTCCTTCGCCGAGCTTCTTCTTGTACTCTTCGAAGTCTTTCTCGTACTTCTCCCACGTCTCGCGGTACTTCTTGGCGCCGTCGAGCGCTTCTTCGAGCCCGCGGACGGCCGCGTCCCGCGAAGCAAGTCCGACGATCGTGTTGCCGCCGCCGCCGCCGAAACCGCCGCCGAAACCGCCGCCGCCGCGTTGACGCTGCGCAATGTCGACCTGTACGAATCGGTCCGAAGCGATGACGACGGGACCGCCGTCCGCCGCCGGCTCCACCCCGATCACGGCCGCGACGCCCGAGCGTCCGCCGTTCGCGGCGACTCCGAGACCGACGACTCCGACCCCCGCGCGCCGAAGTTCGGACCGCCGGTCAGCGGCGAACGTATCGAAGAGATCGAGAGCGCGATCGCCGCCTCCGAGCGCACCGCGGGCCGCCGGATAGATTTCGAGCAAGGCGTCGTTCAGGGGATCGATGAACGACGGATAGACGTCGAGCCCCTCGGCTTCGACGATCACGGCGCCTTCGGGCGGTGCGAGTTCGCGACCGACCGCCTTGATCTTTCCGCCCTCGATCAGGACGGAGGCCGATTCGAGGACGGCGCCGGGACGGACGTGCACACGGCCGTTCCGGAGAAAGATCGACGCGTCTTGGGCGACGGCCGGCGCCAGCAAAACGGCGGCTAACGCAAAGATCGCGGGCGACGGACGACGATGCATGGTTTCTCCGAGGCGCCCGCGGCGCCTTTCCCTCCCGCACGGACGAGGGGGCGCGGCAGTGTATGCGAAGTTGCGCGGCCGTCTACGGGCCGCCCCTTCCGTCGCTCCCTCGGACCGGCGACCGGATGTGAAATAATTCCCGGTGAGACGGCGTTAGACGGGCTGCGTGACGTTCCAGCTGAAGTTCCCCGGTCGACGGAATGCAAAGGCCTTCGAAGCAGCCGTTTCGCCGGTGCTCGACGCCCTCTTTCGGACGGCGTTGCGACTCGTGCGGAGGCACGACTTGGCCGAAGACCTCGTGCAGGAGTCGCTCCTGAAGGGCTACCGGTTTTTTCACACCTTCCTTCCCGGTACGAACTTCCGAGCGTGGATCCTTCGAGTGCTTTACACGACGTTCGCCGGAGAACGCCGCAACGCGGATCCGCCCTCCCGGCCGCTCGACGATGCGCCGGAACCGTCCGTCAAGGCGGACGATCTCCTTCGAGAGCTTGAGCGCGGCTCGCCCTCCGAGCGCGCTGCGGCCGTCCTCGACGCCGTCGACGACCGCATCAAGTCGGCCGTCGAAGACCTCCCGGAGGAGCTCCGCGCGGTCTTTCTGTTGAACACGGTCGAAGATCTGAAGTACCGCGAGATCGCGGACGTCCTCGGATGCCCGCTCGGCACGGTGATGTCCCGGTTGTTTCGCGCACGTCGCATGCTGCAAGACCGCTTGTCGGCCTTCGCCGAAGGCCCGCCCGTCCCCGCCGCCGGAGAATCTCCGTGAAGTGCCCTGATTGCCGGCTCCTCCTGAACCCGTGGCTCGACGACGAATTGGAAGTCGCCGAACACGTCGTGTTGCTCGAACACTTGGACGCCTGCGCCCGTTGCCGCGAAGTCTTCGCATCGGAGTCGCGGGTCAAGGAGAGATTTCAAGAGACGCTCGCTGCGGAGCGCTGCCCCGAGCACGTGCGGCTTGAGTTCACGGAACGTATGCGTCGTGCAAGTCGGTTCGAGGTCTGGCGGAGGCTGCTTCCCGTCGTCGCTCTATCGGCGGCGGCGCTCATCTTGGTCGTCGTGGTTCCCGGCAGCGACGCCCCCTCCCCGGAGCAGGCCGAGACGCTCCGGCTGAGGCACGCCTCACGCTACAGCACGCCGCTCGCGCACGCGTTCGGGGTGCACGGACCGCTCATCGCGTTCTTGGAAGCCGAGTACGACGCCCTCATCCTCGACCGAGTCCGTCCGGAAGAACCGCTCGGCCCGGCGCATTTGGCGGCGCTCGCAGCGACGGGACGCAGCGTCTTCGACGCGGCGACCTTCGCCGCCGAAGCGCCGACGCGATTCGACCGGGACATCGCGCCGCCCGCGTCGTTCGTCGCCGGGGGCGCCGTCCTCGGAGGTCAATGGCTGAAGTTCGAAGGCCGGACGATCGCCGCGACCATCGTCGGATTCCCGGACCGCGAAGTCGTCATCTACGATCTTCCCGCGGATGCGGAAACCCCGTCCTTGCTGCACGAGGTTCCTAGCGCGCCGAGCATCAGACTCCAAAGCTGTCCGGAATGCGACGTCGTCTTCGTCCGGACGAAGACCCGCGACTGCATCCTGATCTCCCGTCAGTACCGGGATTGGGAACGACCGTGGATCTACGAGAAGGCGCGCACGCTTTAAGCGCGGGTCCGCCGCTCCGCCGCCCGGACGGCGGACCACGTCGCGAGGATCGCGATCCCGATCAACACGGACAAGGAAAGCGCGGGCGAGCCCTTTCCTGCGACGATCTCCGACGCGCGGTAATAGCCGCCGGGCGTGAGCCGGCGGAGGACGGACCCGCCCGCGGAGAACATCGAGAACGCGTCCGCAAGCATCGCCGCGATGAAGAACGCCGCGAATCGCGCCGTCGCGACGGCGCCGTCCCGCGAGCCGACGGAAAGGCGGAGGGCGACGCCGCCTAACGCCGCGACGAACGCCGCAGCGTTGACGGCCGCCAAGGCGAAGTTCGCGATCGGCAATTCGTCGAGACGACCTGCGATCAAGGCTCCGGTCAACGCGCCGAGGAACGGTGCGAACCCGAGCGGCAAAGCCGCGACGAACACGACCGCCGCGACCGAACGCACTAGTGCACCGCGCGAAAGCGGCGCGGAAAGGAGTAGATCCAAGCTGCCGCGGCCGCGATCGACGGCAGGCGTCGTGACGGCGGGAATCCCGGCGCCGAGCGCGAAGGCAAGGAACGTCAACGGATGCCGGAAGGCCGTGTTGAAGAATCCGGCAGGAGAGAGGAAGTCGAGCGTTTCGGAATCGGTCGCGCGTTTGAACTTCGGGAATGCGTCGAAGAGCTTCCGCAAGAGATCGCGCTGGCCGGCGGTCTCGTCATAGACGAATCCGGCGACGAGGCCGATCAGGATCGGAACGGCGGAGACGGCGAAGACGGTCGCGCGATGTCTTCGCCAAAGAAAACGAAACAACGGCGGAGAAAACGGCGCCTTCAAGCGACGTCCTCGCGGACGGCCGCACGAAAGACGGCATCGAGCGACGCAGGCTCGATGCGGACGTCCGCCGCGGCCTCGGTCGCGAGATCATGCAGCAACGGCCCGACCGGCCCCGTGTGCTCGAATCGTTCGATGCCGCCGTCCTTTCGCACCACCGTCACTAATCGCGGCAGGCGCCGCCGCAAGTCCTCCAGCGAGGCCGTAAGCTTCAACCTCGAACCGGCGATCAATCCCACGCGATCGGCGGTGCGCTCGACCTCTTCCAGTATGTGGCTCGAGAGGAACACGGTGCGGCCGCGGTCGCGCGCATCGCGGACGAGCGAGAGAAACGCTTCGCGGACGACCGGATCCAGTCCCGTCGTCGGTTCGTCCAACACGAGCAACTCCGGATCGTGCTGAAACGCGACGACAAGTCCGATCATTTGACGCATGCCCGTCGAGTAGGTGCGCGTCGGACGGTCCAGGGCGGCCGTCGGGAAGCCGAGGCGGCGTAAGGCTTCGTCCCGGAGGACGGGAGGCCGGTCCTGCAACGCCGAAAACAGCGCCAGCGTCTCCCGACCGCTCGTGCCGGGGAACAACGCGAGATCGCCGGGGAGGAACCCGATCCGCCGTCGGAGCTCCGGTCCGCCCTTCCGGACGTCGACGCCGAGGAGTTCGGCCGTTCCCCGCTCGGGCCGGAGGAGATCGAGCAAGAGCCGAATGGTCGTCGTCTTGCCGGCGCCGTTCGGACCGAGGAACCCGAAGACTTCGCCTTGACGCACGGAGAGATCGAGATCGGCGACGCCCGCACCGGGCGCGTGCAGCGCGGTCAGTCCGCGACAAAGAATGGCCGGAGCTTCCATGCGGCCCTCGTTCTAACCGCCCGGTCGACGACCCCTCTCTATGCCGCCGACCGATCGAAGCCGAACGTCGGCGGAGGCGACTTCCGGAATTCGTGCGCACGATCAGGGACGCAGTTGCGTCCGAACGTCCGAACGTCGGATCGTCCGGGCGTCATCGTCGTCTTCGTCACGAACCATCCCCCGGGGATCCTGCCCGTCCTCGGCGCGAGTAGACTCCGTGCCATGCAGCGCTCATTCCGACTTCCGCGTCGCAATCTCCTCGCCCTCCTCACGGCGACCCTCTGCTTCTCCTGCTCCGCCCCGGATCCACGGCGCGAACCGACGACGGCGCCGGTCTTGCCGCCCTCGCTCGTCCTCATCGGGCGCGTGAGGACGATGGACGCCCGGCTGCCGGAGGCCGAAGCGGTCCTCGTTCGCGACGGGAAGATCATGCGAGCGACGACCGCGGCCGAAGCCATGGCCGCCGCCGTACCGTCGACGCGCGTGGTGCGCATCCCGGAAGGGGCCGTGATCCTGCCCGGCCTCATCGAATCGCACGCGCATCTCCGCGGCGTCGGGCGCGCCGGCCGCGAGGTCGACCTCACCGGAACGACTTCGATCGCCGACGCGCTCGCGCGGATCGCGGCCGCCGCAGAGACGCAAAGCGGCTCGGCATGGATCGTCGGCCGCGGCTGGAATCAGGAGCGCTGGACGGAGAAGCGCTGGCCGACGGCGGCGGAGCTCGACCTGGTTACGAAGGGCCGTCCCGCCTATCTCGCCCGCGTCGACGGGCATGCCGCTTGGGTGAACACCGAAGCGCTCAAGCTCTCCGGCGTCGACGGAGGGACCAACCCGGGACCCGGAGGAGAAATCCTCAAAGGCGCCGACGGTTCGCCCCTCGGCGTTCTCATCGACGATGCCATGGGGCTCGTCGGCAGTCGCGCCGAAGGACGGCTCAACACCGAACTCATGGAGCGCGATTTCCTGCGCGGCCAGGAAGAGGCGTTCCGGCAAGGCATCACCACGTTCGTCGACGCCGGCGATTCCTATCTAGCGCTGCTCACGTTGCTCAAGCTCTACGACGCCGACCGGATGAAGCTCAGGGTTTACGGCCTTGCCGGAGTCTCGACCGCAGCCGAGCTCGTCGAGGTGCTGGCCCGGCCGATCGTCGTCGATCATCGCGATCGGTTCACGGTCCGTGCGCTGAAACTCTATGCCGACGGCGCGCTCGGATCACGCGGCGCAGCGCTGCTCTCGCCGTACGCCGATCGACCGGACGCGAAGGGTCTCGACGTCGCGACCCCGGACTTCCTCCGTCGCGTCGCGGACCGCTGCCTCGAGCGCGGTTGGCAGATGTGCGTGCACGCGATCGGCGATCGCGCCAATCGGAACGTCCTCGACGCGATGGCCGCGGCCCTCAAAGATCGTCCGGCTAAGGATCACCGCTTCCGGATCGAGCACGCGCAACTGCTCGACCCGGCCGACGTCCCGCGGTTCGCCGCGCTCGGCGTCATCCCTTCGATGCAGCCCTGCCACGCGACGAGCGATTTCACGTGGGCCGCCGACCGGGTCGGGCCTCTGCGCTTGGCGCAAACCGGCTATGTCTGGCGAGACCTCTTGGAGACGGGGGCGATCATCCCCTCCGGCACCGACGCACCGGTCGAGCCGCTCTCGCCGTTCCAAAACTTCTACGCTGCGGTCGTCCGCCGGGATCCGCAGGGCCGCGCGACCGCGACCTTCGCTCCCGAGCAGCGGATGAACCGCTACGAAGCGCTGGCGGCGGCGACGATCTGGGGCGCTCGCGCGACGTTCACCGAAGATCGCCGCGGCATGATCGCGCCCGGTTTCGACGCCGATCTGTGCGTCGTATCGCACGACTTGATGACGGTCGCCGAAGAAGCGCTCCTCAAAGCGCGCTGCCTCTTGACCGTAGTCGCAGGCGAAACCGTCTACGAATCCCC
>SXGT01317525.1_pt1 | contig 10366 bp, 8 predicted proteins | sample 3176221 | NCBI WGS metagenome assembly SXGT01 (sample SAMN11356862, study PRJNA531348) | freshwater metagenome | isolation source: freshwater sample F1-120 | place: China: Fuxian Lake, Yuxi | collected 2017-12-25
GCAAGACCGAGATCGCGCGGCGCCTGGCGACGCTCGCCCGCGCCCCGATCCTCAAGGTCGAAGCGACCAAGGACAGCGAGCTCGGCTACCACGGCCGCGACGTCGAATCGATGGTGCGCGACCTGGTCGATGCCGCGGTGCAGCTGGTGCGCACCGAGAAGATCAAGGAAGTCGCGACCAAGGCCGCCGCCGCCGCCGAAGCGCGCATCTGGACCGCACTCGCCGACGAACTCGGCCTCGCCGAGTACCAGGACCACACGCATGGCCTGCCCGGCGTGATGGAAGGTGGTCTGTGGCGGCCGCGCAAACCGCAGACCGAACCGCTGGCGCCCCAAGTCGGCGACATCGCCGAACGCCAGCAATTGCGCGAACGCCTGCGGCTCGACCTGAGCCAGAACAAGCTGGAGACGCGCACGGTCGAAATCGAAGTGCGCGACCAGAAGACGCCGACGCTCAGCGTGATGGGCCCGCAGGGCAACGAGACGATGGGCATCGACACCCAGGCGCTGCAGGAACTGTGGGGCCGCTCGCCGGGCAACAAGACCAAGGTGCGCAAGCTCACCATCGCCGAGGCGCGTGCGATCCTGCAGGACGAAGAAGCGGACAAGCTGCTCGACCAGGATGCGATCGTGCAGGAGGCGCTCGATCGCGCCCAGAACGACGGGATCATCTTCGTCGACGAGATCGACAAGATCGTCAGCTCGGGCGGCAGCGACGGCCCCGACGTGTCGCGCGAAGGCGTGCAACGCGACCTGTTGTCAGTGGTCGAAGGCTGTTCGGTCTACACGCGCTACGGCCACGTGCGCAGCGACCACATGCTGTTCCTCGCCGCCGGCGCGTTCCACTTCCACAAGCCGAGCGAGCTCATCCCCGAACTGCAGGGCCGCTTCCCGGTGCGCGTCGCGCTGCAGTCGCTGACCGAAGCCGACTTCGTGCGCATCCTGACCGAGCCGAAGAACGCGTTGAGCCGGCAGTACGTCGCGCTGTTCCAGACCGAGAACGTCGAGCTGTCGTTCACCAAGGAAGGCGTGCAGAAGCTGGCCGCGATCGCGTTCAAGGCCAACAAGACCACGCAGGACATCGGCGCCCGTCGCCTGATGACGATCCTCGAGAAGTGCCTCGAAGACCTGTCCTTCGACGCCAGCGAACGGCGCGGCCAGAAGATCGTCGTCGACGGCAAACTGGTCGAGGACCGCCTCGGCGACGCCGGCGATGACACCGACCTGATCCCGTACCGGCTCTAGTTCCGGATTTTCGGGAACTGCGGCGCGGTCGGCTCTTACCAGCGCCGTTTGCCAAGCCTCCCCACGTGACCGAGATCACCGCCAACCTGGTGCAGCAGGCCCAAGCGGGCGACGACGACGCCAGCCGCGCGATCGTGTTGGCGCTGCATCGCCCGGTGTTGGCGACCATCCATCGCTTCCTCGGGGCGGGGTGGCGCCGCGAAGTCGAAGACATCGCGCAGGAGGTCTTCCTCAAGGTCTTCCGCGCCCTGCACGCGTTCGACCCAACCCGCGCCAAGTTCACCACCTGGGTCTACACGTTCGTTCGCAACCATTGCTACGACGTGCTGAAGCGGCGGCGCTTGCCGACGATGAGCCTGCAGGCCACCGAACCCGACGAGCCGCAGCGCGACGTGACCGACCGGCGCGAGCTGCAACCCGCCGCGAACCTCGCCAACGAAGAACTCGGCCGCGCGATCGGCGCTGCCCTGTCGACGCTCGGCGAGGACCAGCGCATGGCGTTCATCCTGCGGGAGTACGAACACCTCGACTACCAGGAGATCGCCACCATCACCGGCGTCAACGAAGGCACGGTGAAGTCGCGGCTGTTCCGGGCCAAGGAGTCGTTGCGCGAGCAGCTGGCGCCGTTCCTGCAGGCGGGAGCGTGAGATGAACGACCGGCGCCCAGACGACGATGCGGAACTGGCGGCACGCCCGTTCCCGAGCGAAGCCGAGTGGCTCGATCTGCCGTTGCCGACCGCTGCCGAACTCGGCTGGCCGAGCGACCGCGACGCCGCCGCCAGCGCCTTCGTCGATCGCATCGTAGAAGTGATCCGCGACGAGCGCGCCCTCGACCAGGCGATCGCCGCCGAGGACAAGGCCGTCCCCCGCATCCTGCTGGCGACGCACACGCCGCCGCCGCCGAGTGCCGACTTCATCGCCCGCACGGTCGGCGCCGTGCACAACGACCGCCGCGCCCGCTGGCAACGCTTGCTGGCCCGCTACGTGTCGCCGGAGCCGACGCCGCAGTTCGTCGCCCGCACGCTCGCAGCGCTCGGCGGCGATCGCAGCAAAGCGCCGCCGGCCCGTGCCCCGCTCGCGAGTCGATGGCCGTGGTTCCTCGCCGCGGCGGCGGTGCTGTTCGCGCTGTTCGTCTGGCGCCTGCCCGGCGAAGCGTCGTGGGAAGTGCGCCTCGCCGAGGCCACCACTCCCGCATTCGCGCACCGGGCGACCGGCAACAGCCTGGCTCTCCTGCTGGTCGAAAACGAACGGCGGCGCGAACCGGATGCGCTCACCATGGCCAGCGCCGACGGCGTCTGGCTGCTGCTCGGCGACACGCCGGCCGGGGCGTTGCGATGAACTTCAGCGCACACCGGGCCCGGATCGCGCAGGGCGCCTTGTGGCTGTTCGCCGCGGTGGCGACGCCCCTGCCAGCACCGGCGCAGACGTCGTCGCCGGCAACGGCGACGCCGCCGAGTGAAGCCGCGATCCGCAGCCTGCTCGCCGAACTCGACGCCGCCTTCGCCCGCGGCGATGTCGAAGCGTGCCTCGCCGCCTTCGCGCCCGACCACCAAGGCGCCCAGGCCCTGCTGCGCCAGCAGCTCGAACGCTGGCTGCAAGCCACCAGCTCGCGCACCCGCACTTCGAAGCTGGCCACCACACCGCGGCGCATCGGGGCGCGCACCGTGGTGCGCGTGCGCCAGGATTTCCGCCTGCAGGGACTCGGTGCCAGAGCGGCCACGACTGCGTTCACCGAAGACTGCTTCTACTGCTTCGCCGACACGACGGACGGCAAGGCAGTGCCCACGCTGCTGGTCGACGTGGCGCCCGACAACGGCTGTGTGCGCGGCGACCGGTTCCGTTGCCCGGCCTGCAACTACGAGATCGGCGGCGCCGACGGCTGGCTGTGCGTGCCGCTGCGCAGCGAACGCGCGAATGCGCTGGAAGCGGCTCGCTTCTGGCTGCTCGGCAGCGAGGTCACGCTCGACATCTCGGTCCAGGTGGATCCGGATGCGACCCCGGCCATGCGCGTCGTCGAAGAACTGACCGCGACGATGCATCGGCTCGAACCGCGCGCGCAGATCGCGGCGGTACAGCCGTGGGTGCCGCCCGGGCACCGGCACCGCCCACCGACCGGATTGCGCGGTGCCACCAGCGACGTCGCGTTGCCCGACGACGAACGCGCGCGCTGCTACGTGACCACGTTCGGCGGCCTGCAGCATCTGCTGCTGCTGCGTGGCACCGCCGCGAACCAGGACAAGCATGCGGCCGCGATCGACGCCCTGTTGGCGAGCTACCGCCTGCTCGAAGAATGCGATTTCCAGGTGGCGATGCAGCGACCACTCGAACACCACACCGGCGGCGCGGTGTCCGGCAGCACCTACCGCAACCAGCACTTCGGCCTGCATCTGGTCGGCGAGCCGAACTGGAAGCCGGCGATGCGCAGCGGCGGCGCCGCCTTCCGGGTGGTCTGGACGAGCCCGGCGGGCAGTCGGCTGTGGCTGACCGGCCATCGCGTGCCGGTGGGCATGGACCATTGGGACGACGACAGTGCCGACCGTTGGTTGCTGCAGCTGCTCGCCCACAACGACCTCGTGCCCGCAGCACCGCTGGAAGCAGCGGGCTGGAGCGCCCTGCCGGCCTTCGGCGGCCGCCAACGCGACGTGGTCGCTTCGCGCCACAAGGGCGACGCCCCACTCGCGAACACGGCACCGAAGCGGGTGTTCCGGCTGGTGCGCCGCGACGACCTGCTGCTGGTGCTCGACGGGCTGCCGGCGACGCCGGAGGACGAAGCCGCCGTGCACCGCATGTTCGCCGCGATCGCCCCCCACTGAGTGCCCCCGGCGACTCTGGCGCAAGCGGATGAGGGCCGTGGCGGCGGCAGTGCGCCCCAGTAGACTCCCGCCCCGACATGATCCCCGACGGCATGCAGGTGGTGTTCCAAGGCAAGGCCGAGATGCTGCGCGAAATCGCCGGTGTGCTCACCCGCGGCGGCATCAAGGTCGCCAGTGGCGCGACCCCGGGCGGTTGAAGCCCGAAGGCCTGGCTCGCGGTCGCGAGCCCGGAAGTTGGCCGCGCGATGGCGCTGCATCGCCAACATCTCGAGGCCGAGGTGCGCCGCCAGGGCATGCCCGTACGGGATGTCGTCGCCGACTTCACCGCGGAAGAGACCCAGTGCCCGGCGTGCCTGACCAGGTTCAAGACCGCCGGCGTCACCCGTTGCCCCGACTGCGGCCTGGCGTTCGGCTGATGCGCGCTCCTCTCGCCTTCGCCGCGTTCGCGATCCTCGCTGCCCCGGCGGCGGCCCAGGGCCTCACGTGGGACATCCCCACGCGGGGCGCGCATATCTACAAGCGCGCGGTCGAAGCGTTCGAGGTGAAGGGCCCGCCGACGCGCCTGCGCTGCGATTGGCTGGTGCAAGGCGGCAGCGGCGAACGCCCGCAGGAATGGCGCCACTTCTCGGGCGCCCCGCAGACCATCCCGGTCGGCTTCGAAGCGCCCGGTTTCGACGATTCGACGTGGTTGCTCGGCAAGGGTGAGTTCGGCGCCGAAGTTGGCACCGATTCCACCAGGACGCAATGGAACGGAACCGTGGTGTGCGTGCGCACGCGCGTGACCTTCGAGAAGAAGCCGAAGGCATTGTGGTTCCTGCTCGATCACGACGACGGCGTGCGCATCTGGCTGAACGGCAAGCTGCTCGTCGCCGATGACGGCTACGGCCGCGGGCGCAGCTACGTGGTGACCGGCGCCGCCCTCGACGCCATCCAGGTGGGCGCCAACACGATGGCGGTGAAGTGCGTCGACGGCGGCGGCGCCCGCTATCTCGACGTGGCGATGGCGGCGATCCCTTCGCTGCCGCCCGGCACCAAGAGCCCCGAGGACGTGCTGAAGCTGGTGCGCGAAGAGGGCGAGGCGGGCAATCGGGTGCGCGGCGAACTGTTCGGCGGCTACCGCCCACCGCCGATCCTGCTGCACGGCGAACTCGACGCGAAGGGCCAGGCGGTGACGATCCCGCCGGGCGAACTGCGCGACCTCGGCTGGTTCCTCGCCACCGACCTGCGGCCCGGCGTGCTCGGCGGCTCGATCAACGTCGACGCCTGGCGGCTGCTCCGCCTCGGCGACCTGCAACTGCGCGGCAAGGCCACCGCCGTCGATGAGGACGGCTGGCAGACGCTCACTGCGTCGGTCAAGAACACCGCCGAACCGCTGCTGCGCGGAGAAAGCAAACGCTTCGTCGAGCGCCACGTGCGGCCGTTCATCTCCTACGGCTTCGACGGCGATCTCGTCGTGCGCCGACGCCTGGAGATCAAGGGCACGACGGCGCGGGTGGTCGAGTTCACCGTCGATCTGAAGGGCAACCTGCTGCGCGGCAAGGACTGGAAGGACGCGGTCGCGGTGCTGCGGCAGCGCGAAACGTGGACGCTGGCCAGCACGCGCGAGAACCAGGACGCCGAGTTCCGGGCGATGGTGACGGCGGCACTGCAGAAGGGCTGCGAGACGCTGAAGAAGCAGCTCGAGAACCTCGGCGCGCCCGACATCCGCGCCCAGGCCGACGATTCCGGCAACAGCTACCACACCGGTCGCCTCGCGCTCGGCTTGCTGGCGCTGGTGAAGGGCGGCATCCCGAAGACGGACCCGGTGGTCGTGAACGGCTTCGCCGAACTGCGCAAGCGGCGCATCGTCGACACCTATTCGCTGGCCAACGCCATCATGGCGATCGAAGCGCTCTACGTGCCGGCGCGCGAAGCTGACGACCTGCGCAATGGCGTGTTGCAGAAGCCGAGTCCGCGCGTGCCTTCGCCTGAGGACAAGGCGCTGCTCGAACGCTGGGCGGCGGCGTTGCTGGCCTGCGTCGACACGCGCTGCGACCCCGCCTACCTGCTGCGCTTCGACTACACCGGTGGGCCGCGTTTCGACAACTCCGTCAACCAGTACGGACTGCTCGGCCTCTACTCGGCGCATCTGTGCGGCGTCGCGATCAAGACCTCGGTGTGGGAAGCGGCGGCCAACCACCTGATCGCGTCGCAAAGCCCGGAAGGCGAGAAGATCGACCTCGAGCTCGTCGACTTCGGCTCGCTGGCGGCGCGCAAGGCCGATCCCGACGCGACCACGACGAAGTCGCGCGGCGGCACCCGCGCGCTCGGCTGGGGCTACCACGAGGGCAAGGACCAGGGCGAAGTGACGCCGAACTGGGGCAGCATGACGTGTGCCGGCATCACTGGCCTCGCCATCTGCGAAGCGGGTCTGTTGGCCGACCCCGCGGTGAAGCGCCTCCGCTTGCTGAGCGAATCGCGGCGCGCGCGCGAGGACGGCTTTGCGTGGTTGGCGAAGTGGATGACGCCGCGCCACCACGCCGGCGCCATCGAACGCCAGCAGCACTGGCTCTACTACTACCTCTACAGCCTCGAACGCGCGGCGTTGCTGTCCGGCATCGCGTGGATCCAGGAGCGCGATTGGTACTTCGAAGGCGCCATGGTCCTGGTGACGAGCCAGAGCCCCGATGGCAGTTGGCCGGCCGAACTGCAGTACGACCTCGGCATCGAACGCAACGCGATGGCGATCCTGTTCCTGAAGCGCGGCACGCCACCCGTCCTCACAGGCCGCTGATGCGCGCACCGTGCCTTCTCGCGAGCGCGCCGGGCCTGCTGCTGGTGCTCGCGGCGTGCGCGTCGGTCGCGCTGCCCACAGCGCCCGAAGCGCCCGCGTGGACGCCGCTCTTCTCCGGCACTTCGCTCGGCGACTTCGTCAGCACCGACTTCGGCGGCCAGGGGGAAGTGGCGGTGCGCGACGGCCGCATCCATCTGGGTTTCGGCAGTCCACTCACCGGCATCACCTGGACCGGTGCGGCACCCACCGGCAGCTACGAACTGGAAGTGGTCGCCGCGCGCGCCGACGGCTCCGACTTCTTCGCGGGCATCACGTTCCCGGTGGGCGACGACCACCTGACGCTGGTGCTCGGCGGCTGGGGTGGTTCGCTGTGCGGCCTGTCGAGCATCGACGGCAACGACGCCGCCCACAACGACACGCGCACGCACCGGCAGTTCGCGGACCACGTCGACCACACCGTGCACATCGTGGTCACCGGGGCGGCGGTCGCGGCCGCGCTCGACGGTGCGCCACTGTGCCGCGCCGAACGCAGCGGCCATCGCTTCAGCCTGCGCCCCGAAGTGACCTTGCAGAAGCCACTCGGCATCGCGTCGTTCGCGACCGCGAGCTGCATTCGCAGCGTGCGTTGGCGCCCCCTCCAAGGCTCGGTGCCAACGCCCTGACACGCAGTCGCGGCCGCAGCGATGCGGCCGGACGCACTTGCGTGCGACGGCAACGCAACGGCGCGGCCAAATCGCCTCGTCCGGCACGGGTTGTATCATTCCCGACCCGCGTTAGGTTGCAACGCGACGAAGCCCCTCGTTGCACCTAGTCTCCCTGCCTCAACCACCTGCCTGCCCACCCCGCTTTCCCATGACCCGAACGACGTGCCTGATCCTTGCCGTCGCCGCTGTGTGCGGTGACCTGTTTGCCCAAACCAACGAACGCGGCCCGAACTACAACGCCTCGTTGACCGACATCTATGGCGTGACCGACTGGGGTCGCCGCGGCGCGGCCTATCCCGGCGGCGAAGTCGGCGTCTCGATCGCCAACCAGCTGTGCAACCCGGGCACGATCCCGGTCGAGTGGCGCGAGCCAGGCGGTTCGATCGGTGCCACGATCCAGTCCGACCACCCGAAGTTCGGCTTCCTCGTGTGCAAGGAAGTGAACGGCCGCTTCGTGCAGATCTCGGACGCGTCGTACTGCAAGCACGCGTTCTACGCGCTCGCCAGCCCGTCGACCTGCGGCGGCACCTGCCAACCGCCCGCCGTTGCCGGCACCCAGCTCGGCGTCAGCTGCTCGGACATCTACTCGTCGAGCAACAACGCCAGCCGCACCTACCTCGGCCCGCCCATGGAGATCAACCCGTGGCTCGGCACTTGGCCGTCCACCGGCAACTACTTCGACATCGGCGACCCGGCCAACGCCGGCTACCCGCTGCCGGCCGACGGCCTGCGCAGCCTGAGCACTTCGGGTTGGGACGCAGTCAAGAACCGTCTCACGATGAAGGAAGCCGACGTCACCAATGGCGCCACGATGTACTACCAAGTGCACGTGATCATCGAGGGTGAGCGCCTGCAGAACCGCAACAACAACACGATGTCGCGGCCGTTCGCGATGACGTTCAACCCCGCCGGCGGCAACGGCACGGGGGCATACACCACCACCACCACCGGCACCGCGACGCTCGGCACGATCCTGACCCGCTGGCCCGGCGCCACGCTCGGCGAAGGCACCAACGGTGGCACGTTCACGCACCTCGACGCCGACGGCCGCTTCCAGGTCGCGGTGAAGGTCACGGGTCCGGTGAACGGCTTCTGGCACTACGAGTACGCCGTGCTCAACATCGACAACAACCGCGGCGGCGCGTCGTTCAAGCTGCCCGTGTGCCCGACCGGCCGCGTGCAGAACATCGGCTTCCGCGACATCGACCAGAACGCGTTGAACAACTGGAGTGCAAACGTTGCCGGCGGCTTCATCACCTGGAGCGACACCAACAACAACCCGCACAACTGGAACACGGTCTACAACTTCTACTTCGACAGCGATGTCGGCCCGACCAGCGGCACGGCGGTCATCGACCAGTCGCGCGTCGGCCCGGGTGCCCTGTCGGTCAGCGTCCCGACCACGGTCCCGACCCTGCAGCACGCGGTCTACCTCGGGGCGGGCTGCGGCGCTCCGGCGACGAACCTGTTCGCCAACGGTGCGGCGACGGCCGGCAACGGTGCCTTCGCGCTGCACATCACCAGCGACCCGAACACGTTCATGCTGATGGTGTTCAGCACGACCTCGGGTGTCACCCCGCTGGCGCCGGGCTGCGATGCCTACGTCGACATGCTGACCTACTCGGTGGTCGATGCCTACCTGACCAACGGTGCGGGCCTCGCCGTGGTGCCAGCGCCGCTGGCGCCGGGCATCACGCCGCTCGACCTGACCTTCCAGGCGGCGAGCTTCATCCCGGCCCCGCCGGTGCTCGGCCTGTTCGGTCTCAGCAACGGCCTCACCGTGCGGGTCGCCGCCACGGGCTGCCAGTGAGCTGATCCGACAGTCCCGCGGATTCGCCCATCGGGCGAACGACGCGCCCGGCTCCAACTCGCGTGGAGCCGGGCGCGTTCGTTTCCGGGTCGCGCGTCGCGGATCAGCTGCGCCGCAGCAGGTTGCGCCGCTGTTTGGCGCGTTCCATCGCCTGCTGCGCTGCGGTCGGCGCCGACTTGCCGGCCTGCAGGTGCCGCGCCAACGTGCGCACGGTCGGGAAGCGGAACAGATCGGTGACCTGCAACTCGACGCCGAGCCGCTGCACGATCTCGCGATGCACCCGAACCGCCAGGATGCTGTGGCCGCCACTGTCGAAGAAGTTGTCCTCGACGCCGACCACTGTCGTGCCGAGAGCCTGCTGCCAGATGGCGAGGATCGTGCCTTCGGTGTCGTCCTGCGCAGCCACCACCACGCGGCGGCCAGCCGCCGCGGCCGCGTCGGGCGACGGCAGCGCCTTGCGGTCGACCTTGAGGTTGGGCGTGCGCGGCAACTCCGGCAACGGCACGAAGAACGCCGGCACCATGAACTCCGGCAACGAGGCGCGCAGGTGCGCCCGCAACTCGTCGACCTTCGGCACCGCTGCCCGCGCCACCAGGTAGCCGACCAGCACCGCTTCACCGCCGTCGCTGCGCGCGACCACGACGCATTCGCGCACGCCAGGATGGCGACCAAGCACCGCTTCGATCTCGCCGAGTTCGATGCGGTAGCCGCGCACCTTCACCTGGTGGTCCTTGCGCCCCAGGTACTCGAGCACGCCGTCGGCGCGCCAACGCACGACGTCACCCGTGCCGTAGATCGTGCCCCCGGCGGCAAACGGATCGGGACGGAAGCGCTCGGCGGTCAGTTCCGGGCGACGGAAGTAGCCCGCCGTGACGCCGGCGCCGCCGATCCACAGTTCGCCCGGACTGCCGATCGGCACCGGCTGCAGATGCGCATCGAGCACGTAGGCGCGTTGGTTCGCCAGCGGACGCCCGATCGGCACCGGCTCGTCGTTGCCGACCCGCATCGTCGTCGACCACACC
>SXGT01373465.1_pt1 | contig 10366 bp, 7 predicted proteins | sample 3176221 | NCBI WGS metagenome assembly SXGT01 (sample SAMN11356862, study PRJNA531348) | freshwater metagenome | isolation source: freshwater sample F1-120 | place: China: Fuxian Lake, Yuxi | collected 2017-12-25
TATTAGACGAACCCAATTCGAACCTCGATGAACAAGGCGAACAAGCCCTGGCAAATGCGCTAACACAATTAAAAGCTATTGGCTCAACGGTTATCTTGATTACACATCGAAACAATGTTCTGACTAAAGTCGATAAACTACTCATCCTGAACGAAGGAAAATTGGTGGCCTATGGAGGAAGAGAGCAAGTCATTGCATATCTTCAACAGCAGAACGAATCCCAATAAATCGTTTGGTACTATTTAAACGCCTGCAATAATTATTTATGAGTCAAAACCCAATAATGCCGCCTACTGTGATCACAGATGACAAGCCCATCCGAATCATTGGCATGCTTATATTGCTCGCGACCTTCGGTTTTTTTAGCCTCTGGAGCTATCTGGCTCCCATCGATGGCGCGGCGTTGGCCCCAGGTTTCATTACGGTTAAATCGCATAAACGAACCGTGCAGCATTTAGATGGCGGTATCGTAAGCAGCATCTTAGTCAAAGACGGCGATATCGTTAAGACCGGTGATGTTTTGTTGGTGCTTGATGGCACAGAAACACGCGCTCAACTTGAAGTATTGAGAGGCCAAGCCATCACCTTGACATCTCAAATCGCTCGACTGGAAGCAGAACGGAACAAACTGTCTCAAATTAAATTCCCAGAAATACTGAATAATTTAAATGATCCCAGGGTCATAGAGGCTAGGCAGAGCGAAGCTGAAATCTTCCAAGCCAGACGAAATGCCTTTGAAGGCGAAGTATCGGTACTCAAACAACGTATCAGCCAATTAAGCACTCAAATCAACGGATTCAAAGCACAGCGCTCCAGCAAACAAACGTTATCTGAATCTTTTGGTGAAGAGGCCCATGACCTCAAAGAACTACTAGCCGAGGGTTTTGCTGATAAGAATCGGCTACGAGAATCAGAAAGACAATACACATCAACCGCTGGAGAAATCGCTTCGTTAACCTCTCAAATTGCGGCTTCCGAAATCCAGATCGGAGAAACCCGTTTGGAAATCATGCAACTGGAAAAAAAGTTTCAAGAAGACGTAGCAGGCAAACTCAGCGAAACTCAATCGCAACTCTACGATATCAATCAGCGCTTAAACGCTATGACGGACAAAGTCACTAGAATCGAAATCAAAGCCCCAGTGGACGGGAGAGTGATGGGTTTGTCCATGCATACCCTGGGCGGCGTGATTTTAGCCGGCAACCCCATTCTGGATATTGTGCCACAAAAAGAAGAACTCGTCATAGACGCTCAGGTTTCGCCGATGGACATAGACCGCATCAGCATTGGTTTGATTGCTGAAGTACGTTTCAGCGCATTTAATCAAGCGTTAACCCCGGCAACTGAAGGAAAAGTAATCGGACTTTCTGCGGATAGAATAGTCAATGAAAAGGATGGCTCCTCCTACTACAAGGCTCAAGTCGAGCTAACCCCAGAGAGTCTGCAAAAACTGAGTAATTTTGAACTGGTTCCTGGCATGCCGGTTGAAGTAATGATTAAGACCGGCGAACGAACCGTGGTGGAATATCTGATGCAACCCATTACCGACATTTTTGCGCGTTCTTTTAGGGAAGATTAGCATGAGTAAATTCCCTCTGCTGGTATTGGCACTATTAATTGAATTTGGCCACTTGGCTCATGCCGAGGACTTGTTGCAGATATATCAGCAAGCATTGCAGGCCGATCCCACCTTAAAGGCAGCTGAGGCCAAAGTCCAAATTGGCGACGCCCAAAAAGGTCAAGCGCTAGGACAAATGTTGCCGCAAATTTCAGGCAGCGCCAATTGGTCGGAAAACAAACAAAGTATCAGCACCAGAAACGGCAACAACAGTTTTGATTCAACTTATCCAGGCACACGCTACTACGTGTCATTGACTCAATCGGTCATCGATTTTGCAAAATTCTGGGCTTGGCGGCGCGCCCAGGAAACTGAAGCACAATTCGAACTGGAACGCATTGATGCACAACATAGCCTGATGTTTAAAGTCGTTGAGCGATATTTCGGCGTTTTGGAAGCCGAAGATCAATTGAGATTTATTAAAACCGAACAACAAGCCACACAACAACAGTTGCTGCAGGTGCAAAAACAATTTGCCAAGCAACTGATTAAAATCACCGATGTTTACGAAGTGGAGGCCCAGTTAGATAAAATCGAAGCAGACCTGATTGAAGCTGAAAGCAAGGTGTCATCGGCCAAACAAGACCTTAGAGAACTGACCAATAACTTGCCAACGGACTTGCTGACCTTAGGCGAAAACGTGGATTATAAAGAACTAGAAGGCAATCTTGATGAGTGGATTGCACTAGCCAGCAACGAAAACCCTGCGGTGGCCGCACAAAAAAAAGCCATCGAAGCGGCAGATCAGGATGTTGCCAGTCAAAAATCTCGGCATTTGCCCGTGGTAGACCTGCAACTGAATTACTACAACACAGACACAGGTTATCAAAGTACCCAAACACCGTTATCGCAAACTCAAGTCGCAGCACTGAATGTCACAGTACCGATATTCAGCGGCGGTGTCACTGCAAACCAAGTCAACGAAGCACAAAGCCGTTTGGAATTAAATCGTCATACCGAGGAGGAGAAACTTCGGGCCGTGGTCAAAGAAACCAGCGACGCTTATCTCACGTCAAATGCCAATGTCAGACGCATCAAGGCATCAATCAAGGCCGTCGAATCGGCCAGCAAATCCCACTCTGCCCTGGAGAGCGCGTATAAATATGGTGTTGCTACCATACGTGATGTTTTGGTGGCACAACAAGCTGAATTTAGAGCCAAGCGCGACTTATCTCAAAGCAAATACGCCTATATCAAAAACCGGTTTCGATTTTTGCATGCTATTGGCGCAATCAGTGAAGAGAACTTACAAGAGATAAATGCTTGGTTGGTTTCAAGCTCTCAAAATTTATGACAATTTAGTTGGTAACAAATTCGTCGAACCAGTCATTTTTTCGTAAATTTGCACCAACCTTTCTTGATAACGTTTACCAACGATTTCTGGCGAAAATCCCGGCCAACTGTTCTTATGCGGGTGTCTGGGCGGATGCAAAACAAAGTTTCGCATTAACGCTGCCGCATGTTCGACCCTCGGATCAGCCCAAACCTGGCCTTCACTATGCGGGTATTGGTTCTTCTTAACATTGATCAATCGATAATCCACTAAATCTGCATAAGGCTCATGGCAAAAATCCACATTACCTGAATACCCTGTACAAATGACGTGTAACCCTAGTTGCAAGGCTTCGGCCAGGCCTCGACCAAAGCCCTCTGCTCTATGTAATGAAATAAAGCAATCACAAGCTGCATACAAAGCCAGCAAATCCGGCCTTGAGAGGGTTCCTTCGATAATATGGATGCGCGCATCCTCAGCTGCCAGTTTCTTTAGTTTTTCCCAAGCACGGTTTCTGTTGGTCGGCTTATGAACCTTGATCACCAAACCGACAGCCTGCTCAGAAAACTCGGTTATTGGGAATCCCGCTAAAAAGGCATCGACACAAGCCTGGGGATTCTTACGGTCGACGGAGGAATTCAGGTCAAAAGCAAAGCAAAATAATTTTGCTTTGGAAGGTAATTTAAAAGCTTCCCGAACTTGTAGTCGAGAAGTAAAGGGTGTAATGGGGCCCAGTTCAACCGCCATCGGCATTCTGAATAATGGTTTTTTGCAAACGGGTGCTAACGCATTATAAGTGTGTTGAGTCGATACCCAAACCTCATCCACCAAATCCAATAGCATTAACCATTGTTGAGGCCATTGACTTAGCTCCCATGGCCAATAGCCAATGTTGTAGCGATCCAAAAATTGTGAACGCCCACGTTCAGCATAAAAACGGCCATGCTCTTCTGCAGTCAGGCAGAAAATGTTAAAGGTAAAGTCGCCATCACTTGATACATGATTTGCCATGCTTCGGTCGTTTTGAGGGATGTCAGATCCTGGCGAAAAGTTAAGCATAGTCACGGGTATACCGACTGAAAGCATCGCTCGAGCAGCCATGCGAGCATCTTCACCAATACCTAATTGACCAAAAGCGTAACCAATTAAATTGACGCCAAAAGGACGTTGGGCAAATGATGTTCTAGGCTTTTTTAATGCTAACTGATCTAAAACTAGTGCTTTTAGGCGAGAGCCCCAAGGTTCCGGTTGCTCGAGAGCTGCGCGTTTTTCGGCGTCAGACAAAAAAGGCCAATAACCAACTTCCGCCAGACCTTGCGTATAAAACCACCTCAAAAATTCGTTGATTTGATCTGGCAAGGGAAAATCCAATTGAATATCCGGACGCATTAAAAAAACCAAAGTTTGTAATGGAGTCAATAGACTCTGATCGTTTGGTTTCTTATTCGATAACATCTGATGTAATACAGGATCTTCCCTGACAGCAAGGTACTCCTTTGTTCCGGAGCTAATTATCCAGGCAAGAAAATGGATACGGTTTTCTGGTAAATGGAACTTGAGTTTTCGCAAATCCGGGCGTAAGTTAAGAATTAGCGTTTCTAAGTCGATCATTAGCTTTGGTATGATGTTGCAAAGGTCCTGCAAGGAATCAGCATTTTTAATTATTCAGAAGGACCAATACTGTTGGCTTACATCGATCCCATGCAAGCTTGTGAATGATTGAACAGGGCAGGAAATCGGCGTTAATTTTTGCATATAGTATAATTGAACACTATAAAATTGAGCGAGTTGCCTAGAGAAGCCCTGAATAAATCAATTTCGTCGCTCCAGCGAAGGCGGGAGCCCCGATCAATCAAAAGCCTAAATTCCCGCCTTCGCGGGAATGACGATTTAATCAGCGTTCACCTTGTAGACATTGAAACCTTTAGATTTTTGGCATAAGTGTGCGGAGCAGTAAACAAAAATGAATACCATCATATTGGCGGGAAGCCCTTGGAGCGAGATCGAAATCCATTTCAATCACTTAAAAAACTTAGGCATCAGTGATCCCTATAGCATTGAAAGGCACAACAAGTTAAACACTATTCGCAGCTTACACGATCAGATTTTTTATAATCATCAAGAGCACCAAAATCGCCAAATTGAATTAGGCAAACCCTGGGAACAGGCTGCGGGTGAGCTGTTTTTGGCCAATTGGCAACAACCTGTGTGGGGTTGGGCTGACACTCGAAGTATATGGCTACTGGATTTTTGGCGCGATTTTGACCCCCAAACACGCTTCATATTGGTTCATACTCAGCCTCAACAAGCCCTAGCCAAGGCAATGGCTCAAGTTGATCAAGACGTGTCTTTTGATGTTGATCAGTTTATTTCCGATTGGCTGGCTTATGAGCGAGAGATGTTGCGTTTTTATCTACGAAATCAACAGCGCTGTCTCTTGGTGGATTCAAAGCAAATAGCTGCAAATCCAGTCGGATTAGCTCTGGCCTGTAATGAACGTTGGGGATTTGAGCTATCACTTGATGCATCGGATTTGCAAGATTTGAACAATTCGTCCGAATTATTTGCCTATCCTCTTACTCATTTATTGGCCCATGAAGTTTTAAATCAATATCCTGAAACCCATAATCTCCAGCTAGAAATATCAACAAGTTTGCTCTCTATACAGCCTGAGATCATCCCAGCAAATGATGAACAAACACTAGAACTCTCTGATGCCATAATCAATTTACGAAGTTTAATTTATAACAAAAATAGGGCTTTGGCAGATAAGGTTCAGTCAAAACAAGAACTGGAGCAATTTTCCCAGAAAACACAATCGCTAGAAGCTGAATTGGAGGCTATTGGCGCCGATTTAAGTGAGAAGTGCAAATTGGTTGAGGAACACGAAGCGCTGATCGATCGTTATCAACAAGAGCAAGACAACCAAATCAGCCAAACAACAAATCTTCGCCAGGAAAACGAACTACTATTACAGCAGCTACATCAGGTGCAAGAAGAGCTGGAGCAATATTTCCAGAAAACTCAATCGCTGGAAACTGAATTGGAAGCTATTGGCGCCAATTTTAGCAAGAAGTGCAAATTGGTTGAGGAGCACGAAGCACTGATCGATCGTTATCAACAAGAGCAAGACAACCAAATCAGCCACACAACAAATCTTCATCAGGAAAACGAACGGCTATTACTCCAACTACATCAGGTGCAAGAAGAACTGGAGCAATATTTCCTAAAAGCTCAAGCCTTGGAATCAGAACTACAGAAAATTGGCGGTGATTTAACTAACAAGCATAGATTGCTTGAAGAGTATCAAGCTCAACTACAGCGCTATCAGCAAGAACAGGACAACAATCAAGTTAAGATCACCGAGTACTGTCAGCAGATTGAACAGTTGACACAAGAATGCAAGGCCATTTCCAAATTGGCCGAAGAACGGCAACTGCAAATCAATCACTTGCAGGGTGAGAGCGAAAGTCAAATCAACACCACAACTCATCTACGCCAGGAAAACGAATTACTATTGCTGCAGTTGCATCAAGTCCAGGAAGAACTGGAACATTATTTCTTACAACATCAACAAGAACAGAAACTGCGCGAAGAAGCCAATCAACGATTAGTCCGTGTTTACGCGCGTTGGCCGGATTTTGTTGACATGTCCAGCTTGCGGATTAGCAGTATCGATGAAAAAAATGCTCGAGGGATAGTCCTGACCGCAACCGATGTTTACCACTCGTCCCGGTTAGTCGAGGAATTTAAGTTTAGCGTCCAGATCCAAAAGAATAAAATTCCGGCCATCGTGATCGAACGAAACGAAACCGGAAAATCAGGATCGCTAATGCGCTGGCCTGTTCAATTGGCGAATAAATCGGCTCTTGTCATACCCGCAAAATCAAGCAAAGGGGCAGCAGGAACTTCAGTATTGGCAGCCAGTGACTGGCAACTACTACAGGCAATGACTCAAACCTGTGCTGACTCATTGCAATGCGGCGCGTTTCAATTAGAAGATGCTATCGATGGCTTTGATGCAGCGATCTGGCAGAAAATTTTGCTGGAAATGAATCAGTCGATCAAGGCTGAAAGCAATAGCCTCCGCTACGACAGCGTCAAACTCAAACGCAAAAAAGTAAATCCTGATTATGAATACCTTTGGTTGCAGATTAGCAATCTCAATTTTAACGGTAAACAATGGCCCCAGGCGGAATTCCGCTTTAGTGCGTCAGCTGTTAAACGCCAAGGCTTTTCCATGCATCCTAAATTGGAGTTCATACAAGCACAAACAGGTTGGTTGCCATTGCTTGAAAGCTGGAAACCCGAGCTTGAGGACGAATATGGACTCAGAATGGAATTCCGTTGCGAGATTGAATCCCAGGCCGTGGATATTGGCTTTTGGAACAGCTTAACCGATGCGGATAGGGTTTTGATATTGGCGTTAATCTGGCATTTGCCGATATTTTTAGCGGATTTGGAAGCACAGAATACAGCCATCAACCGACCATGGGAAGATTGGCAAAAATTAGCCAAAGAAACCATGGCAACCATCAAGGCGAGAGTGTTGGAACTGGGAATCATATAGAGATATATGCCTAACTTGAGTCTAGCTTACAACTGCCTATTGTTTCAAAATCACTAATGACCGAAAACCAAGCTGATGACTATGACACCCCATGGAAAGACATGATCGAACATGCCTTTCCAGAATTCATAGCGTTCTATTTTTCATCAGCCCATGCACAGATCGATTGGACCAAAGGCCACGAATTCAAAAACACCGAACTTCGGCAGGTCGTTCGAGATGCTGAATTGGGCAAACGTTACGCCGATGCGCTGGTTCAGGTCACTTTATACACCGGTGCAGAAAGCTGGATTTATATTCATATCGAAATCCAGGGACAACATGACGCCAATTTTGCCGAACGCATGTTTACCTACAACTATCGGCTATTCGACCGCTATGCCCGCCCTATCGCCAGTCTTGCCGTGCTTGCCGACAACGATGAGCAGTGGAAACCGAACAGCTATGGCTTCGAAATTCTTGGCTGCAGCCATCAGCTGAATTTCCCCGTTGCCAAGTTGTTGGAATACGAAGCCCAGCTTGATCAACTGGAAATACACAGCAATCCTTTTGCGATAATAACAGCGGCACATTTACAAACCCGGCAAACCAAACACGACCCCGAAGCCCGCTACCAAGCCAAACATACCCTGGTGCGCTTGCTATATAAGCAAGGTTGGGATAAGCAACGCATCCTTGATCTTTTCGCCGTACTGGATTGGATGATGCGACTACCCGAAGGACTTGAAAAGAAATTGTGGCAAGATATCCAACTCATTGAAGGAGAAAACCAAATGCCCTACGTTACTAGTGTCGAACGACTTGCAACTCAACGAGGTGTCCAACAAGGCATGCAGCAAGGTATGCAACAAGGTATGCAACAAGGTATGCAGCAAGAATGTCTTGCATTAGTCACCCGGCAATTACGTCGCAAATTTGGCTTGAGTCCCGCCCTGGAAACCGCTTTGGCCCGATTGAACACCCATCAATTAGCCGAATTGGAAGACTTGGCAGATGCACTATTGGATTTCAGAGAAATTGCAGATTTGCAAGGGTGGCTGGATAAACACTAAAGCGTCCCGTTGCTCAGCCATGACCATTATGATAACAATGACAGGCCCTTCTTCAGAGGCCGTTGTTAAGTTAAAATGTAAGTTGGGTTAGCGCATCGTAACCCAACAAAATTTAAATATGGGGCCTTATTTCATTCAGGAGTAACAAAACCATGCGAGCAATTGAGTTTCAAGCAACAGCACATCAACACTGGTTGCGTCTTCCCGACACCATACCTGATGGTGTTTCTATGCGAGTGTTGTTATTGCTTGACGACGAGCTAGTCACGCCTGAACAAAAAACACGACGCAAACCTTCGCCAAAGTTAGAAGGAACCATTGTCATGTTAGATCACTTAATTGAGCCAGCGATTTCCCCTGAATATTGGGATGTTTTTAAGTGATCCTTATGGATACCCATATTTGGATTCGTTGGCTTGATTCTCAGCAACAAGCATTGGCTCCTGACCTAATTAATCAAATTGAAACAGCTGATCGAGTAGCGGTTAGCGCCATAAGCTGTTGGGAAGTTGCTTGGCTTGTGCGACGAGGACTGCTGCAATTGGCGTTACCTTTGCTAGAATGGCTAGACAATGCACTACAGCACTCAGGGGTAGACTGTATAGCTGTCGATCGACTAATTGCGATCTATTCGGCCAACCTTCCTGAACATCATAAAGATCCTGCTGATCGAATAATCATTGCAACCGCTATTACCTTAAACACTAAATTGCTTAGCTTAGACAGTGCTTTTCCGGCTTATAACGAATTAGCAGGGAAATTAATTCAAAACTGAAAATTAATCAGCCCCCTGATGACTAAGCCATCCATAATCACCCACAACCGCACCATGACAGCCAACGAAGCAAACAAAGCCGCCATCATTCAAGCCCTGCCCTGGCTCATGCCCCCTAAAGGCGTTATCCATGTCGGTATCGGTGCAGGCACCGGGCCGATGCAAAAATGGCGGGATGCGGATATAACGAAGGCATTAATCATTGACGCCAATCTGCCACAGTTAAATTGGCTGAACACCGAATTACAAAACCACCCGCAATGGCAAGTTCAACAAGCAATCCTATCTGCCCAAGCGGGAGAGGCTGATTTTCATACCGCTAACAACCCGATGGAAAGCGGCCTGTGCCCACCCAGTTTATTCAATAACTTTTGGCCCAACCTAGCTACAACGAATGCACAATCGCTGCCAACAAAATCCTTAGATACTTTGCTACAAGAAACCGATACAGCGGCTGAGCATTACGACTGGCTTTGCGTGGACTGCTTACCATCATTGGAAATCCTTCGGGGTGCCGAAAAGCAGCTGGAACATATCAATGTCGTATGGGCCAGAGTCATATTAAAACCGCAAGTTGAACAACTCGAATATGGCCTGGATAAGCTGGAGGACTATCTGATCGGCAATGGTTTCAAACTCATCTTGATCGTCGAAGAAAACCATCCAGCTTTTGCCTCGGTAATATTTCTGCGCGATTGGCCGGTAAAACTTAATAATCTAACGACCAAACAACAGGCTCGTATCGAAGCCCTAACCCAAGAACGCGACACTCACGCCCAGCAATCAGCCCAACGACAATCCCAAATCGAAGCTCTCAATCAGGCTAAGATAGCTTTAGAACAGGAAAAATCGGCCCTGTTAGAACGCAGCGACACCCTAACCAACGAAGTCGCAACCTTAATCCAAGCCCGCGATGAACAAAACAAGCTGGCAGGAGAAAGACAAGCCCGTATCGAAGTTCTGACTCAGGAACGCGACACTCACGCCCAGCAATCAGCCCAACGACAATCCCAAATCGAAGCTCTCAATCAGGCTAAGATAGCTTTAGAACAGGAAAAATCGACCCTGATAGAACGCA
>SXGT01561162.1_pt1 | contig 10365 bp, 9 predicted proteins | sample 3176221 | NCBI WGS metagenome assembly SXGT01 (sample SAMN11356862, study PRJNA531348) | freshwater metagenome | isolation source: freshwater sample F1-120 | place: China: Fuxian Lake, Yuxi | collected 2017-12-25
GCTACATGAACGAGTACCGCGTCGCCAAGGATTACGTCGATGTGCGCATCCAGACGATCTACGGTGGCACCACCGAGATCATGAAGGAGATCATCGGCCGCGATCTGGGTCTGTAAGCCCCACAACGCAAGAACGGCGCCCACTCCGTGAGGAGTGGGCGCCGTTTCTCGTGTGCGTCAGCCGGCCGGCGCCGTCTCGGTGACGGTGACGGTCGCAGGTGCCTCGGCGGGCCCGGTGGTCTCGGTTGCCGACGTGGTCTCCGTGGTGGAGGTGGTCGACGTGGTGCTGGTCGTCGAGGTGCTGGTGGTGACCGGGGTCGGTGCCTCGGCCGGGTCCAGCACGGTGTCGATGATGTAGACGCGCATGTGGTCCGCGCCGATACCGCCGCATTCGACCTTGGCGTCGTTGACGGTGATATCGCCGCCGCTGCCCTTGACGATCACCGGCTTGCCCTGCTGGGTGTAGATGGTGCCCTCGATGTCGTCGGGGCCGAGGATGCCGAGCGCCATGTGGTAGTACACCAGCGCGGTCAGGGCGACCGGGTCGCTCTTGAGCGACTCCAGCTTCTCGGGCGGCAGCTTCGCGAACGCCGCATCGCTGGGCGCGAACACGATGTACGGGCCGTTGTCGAGCACTGCGGCCACGTTCACCTCCGGGTTGACCTGGCCGGAGATGGCATTGCTGAAGGTGGAGATGGCCGGGATGCTCGCCAGCGCGGTCGACGACTGCGCCTTGGCCAGGCCGGTCAGCGAACCGGGGCCGGTGGCCACCGACTTCACGGTGGCGTCACACGTGGGGCCCTTCGGTTCTGCGATCACCATGTTGGGGGTGGTGGTGGGATCGTCGGCGTGAGCCGTGACGGTGGTTCCTGCGAAAACGATGGCCGACGATGCGACCACGACGCCGAAGAGTTTGCCGGTGCGAGCGTGCACGTGTTTTCCTCCCGCTCATGACTGGGTCGGCGCGTCACAGCGGGGACGCGGCTGACCGGTTTGTTTCAAAGCCTCGGTTTCAAAGCCTGTGGCGTCCCCGCGGCGCCGGTTGAATCGTATGCGTCCAGGTGAGCGCAGCCAAATGCTAGGAACTCGTGGCCACCGGCCTGCGCACCCCGGCGCACAGTGCGGCGGCCACGAAACACAACCCGGCGGCAAGGTAAAACGCCAGGTCATAGGTGCCCTGAAGATCCCGGATCCAGCCCGCCCCGGCCGCCGCGATCGCCGCGCCGAGCTGGTGTGAGGCGAACACCCAGCCGAACACGATCGGCGACCGGGTTCCGAAGAACTCGCGGCACAGCACGATGGTCGGCGGCACGGTGGCCACCCAGTCCAGCCCGTAGAAGATGATGAACACCCAGGTGCCCGGCTCGGCGTTCGGGGACAGCAGCGACGGCAGCAATAGCAGTGAGACACCGCGCCCGGCGTAGTAGACGCACAGCAGCAGACGCGGGTCCACCCGGTCGGTGAGCCAGCCGGAGAAGATCGTCCCGGCCACGTCCAGGACGCCGATCGTGGCCAGCAGGCCGGCCGCCAGCGTGGTGGGCATGCCGTGATCGTTGGCCGCCGGGATGAAATGCGTACCGATCAGCCCGTTGGTGGTCATCCCGCAGATCGCGAAGCTGGCGGCGAGCAGCCAGAACGCCCGAGAACGCAGCCCGATGCGCAGCCCGTCGAAGGCGGCACTGAAGGTGTCCGTCGGCAGCACCACCGGATCGGTGGACGTACCGCCGTACGCGGTCAGCCCGATGTCCTGGGGCCGGTTGCGCATGAACACCGCCACCAACGGCACCACGGCCAGCGCGGCGCCCGCCACGATGAGCGATGCCCAGCGCCAGCCGTGCCGGGTGGTCACCTCGGCCACCACGGGCAGGAAGATCAGCTGTCCGGTGGCGCTGGCGGCCGTCAGCACGCCGGTGACCAGGCCACGCCGCGCCTCGAACCAGCGGGTGGCCACCGTCGCGACGAATCCCATGGAGATGGCGCCGGTGCCGATGCCGACGAGCACACCCCACAGCAGCACCAGCTGCCAGCTGGCGGTCATGAAGACACTCAGCGCCGAACCGGCGGCGATCAGCGCGAGGGCGCCGGACAGCACCGGCCGGACCCCGAAACGGTCCATCAGCGCGGCGGCGAACGGGGCGGTGACACCGTAGAGCGTCATGTTGACGGCCATCGCCACGCCGACGGTGCCGTGCGACCAGCCGAACTCGTGGTGCAGCGGGTTCATCATGACACCGGGCACCGCCCTGAAGGCGGCCGCGCCGAGGATCGCGACGAAGCTGACGCCGACCACCACCCAGGCCCAGTGCAGGCGGCCGCGGACGCGCAGAAGTGTCATGCGTCGATGTTGGCGGGTCCCGGCCGCAGCCGCCTAGTGGCATAAACGACAGCACCCATCAAAAACGTGCCAAACTGGGGCATGCACCGCGTTGCCGTCCTGCTGCTGCCGCCGGTGGTGGGTTTCGACGCCACCATCGCCCCCACGCTGTTCGGCCAGGCCGAGGGGCCCGACGGCGAGCCGCTCTACGAGGTGACGGTCTGTTCCGTCGATGAAGGGCCCGTGTCGTCGATCAACGGTTTCGCGATGATCGCGACGGCGGGCCCGGAGGCCCTGGCCGCCGCGGACACCGTCGTCATCCCCGGCACCCGCTACGCACCCGCCCGGATCGACGGCACGCTGGCACCCGGGGTGGCGGCCGCTCTGCGCACCATCCGGCCCGGCACCCGACTGGTGTCCATCTGTACCGGCGCCGTCGTGCTGGCCGCCGCCGGGTTGCTGGACGGGCGGCCGGCGACCACGCACTGGCGTTTCGCCGACAGGCTGCGGGTGCTGTTCCCGAGCGTGCGGGTCGACGAGAACGTGTTGTTCGTCGATGACGGTGATGTGCTCACCTCGGCCGGCCTGGCCGCCGGTATCGACCTGTGCCTGCACATCATCCGGTCCGATCACGGCACCCAGGTGGCCAACGAGGTGGCCCGCTACTGCGTGGTCCCGCCGTGGCGGGAAGGCGGTCAGGCGCAGTTCATCGACCGGCACGTCCCGGTCGCCGATCACGCCTCCACCGCCGCCACCCGGGACTGGGCGCTGGCCCACCTCGATGAGCAGCTGACCGTGCAGGCGCTGGCCCGGCATGCCCATATGAGCCCGCGCACCTTCAATCGCCGCTTCCGCGCGGAAACCGGTGAGGCGCCGGGCAGTTGGATCCGTAACCGACGCATCGACCGGGCCCGGGAGCTGCTGGAATCGCGGAATCTGCCCGTCGACGAGGTCGCCCGGCTGTCCGGGCTGGGCACCGGCGGCAACCTGCGTCACCACCTGCGCCGCGGCGTCGGCATGTCCCCGTCGAGTTATCGCAAGGTCTATCAGGGCGTCTAGTGGCGATGACGACCACATCTGGGCATGCCGGGGGTGGCGCTGCTCACGTCGACCCGGGTATTCCGCCAGGCAGCGGCCCCGGGAGGAGGGAAGTCCGGTTTCGTCCCCGTCGGCGTGGGTACGTTGGGGCTATGCGGATCCTGTTGACGGGTGCCACCGGCTACATCGGCTCGCGCCTCGTCACCGAACTGCTCGAGGCCGGTCACGATGTCGTCGTGACCAGCCGCGACCCCGCCCGGCTGGGAGCTTACGGCTGGTTCGACGACGTCAGCGTGGTCGCCATGGACGCCCGCGAATCCGATTCCACCGCAGTGGCTTTCGAACTGGCGGGGCAGATCGACGTGGTCTACTACCTGCTGCACGGGATCGGAGAGTCCGGTTTCCGGGAGTCCGACAACCGGGCCGCGGCCAATGTCGCCGAGGCCGCCCGCGCCGCGGGGGTGAGCCGCATCGTCTACCTGGGTGGATTTGTCCCCGGCGGTGAGACGCTGTCCGACCATCTGGCCGGGCGCGCCGAGGTGGCCGAGGCGTTACACGTCGACGGTGGCGCCGAGGTCGTCTGGCTGGGTGCCGCACTGATCATCGGTGCGGGTTCGACCTCGTTCGAGATCCTGCGCTATGTCAGCGACCGGTTTCCGGTGCTGCCGCTGCCGAGCTGGATGTCCAACCCGATCGATCCGATCTCGATTCGCGATGTGCTGCACTACCTGGTGGCCGCGGCGGATCCCGAGCGCGTCCCGGCCGGCTCCTATGACATCAGCGGCACGGAGACCACCACGTACCGCGACCTGCTGGCCAGCTACGCGCGGTTGAGTGGGAACTGGCAGTTAGAGGTCCCGGTCGGTGGTGTGCCCACCGGCCTGGTGTCGCTGGTGTCCGCGGCGGTGCTGCCGGTGCCCAGCGGTCTGACTGCGGATCTAACTGCCTCCCTTGACTATCCGATGACTGCCCACGGAGACGGGCTGCGTGGCCTGGTGTCCGACCCCGATGGTGGCCTGCTGAGCGTGCAGGACGCGATCCAGCGGGCGCTGGCCATGCACCCGCGCCGGCCGGTCAACAAGCTGGCCGACTCCCATCACCTCGCCGACACCGACCCGGACTGGGCCGGCGGTGACACCGCCCGTATCCGGCAGCTGACACCGTGGATCGCCAGGCCCGCCTTGTCCATGCTGGCGCCGCTACCCGGGCCGGCCAGGGCAGCGGTGCGCACCGGGCTCGACGTGCTGGCGGATCTGGCGGCGAAGGTCGACCCGCGATGACAGAACGCCCCACCCAGAGCCGGTACCGGTTGACCCAACCCTGGTGGAAGCGTCGTGCCATCGGGGTGCCGGAAAACCCTACGGTGGTGCTGCGGCGCCGGGTGACCGTCGGGGTGTTCCTGTTGATCGGCGCGGTACTGCTCGCGTTCTCCTTGAGCCGGTCCCCAGGTGACGCCTCGTTCTACTGGCTCACACTGGCGATGGCGGCGACGTGGATCGTGGGCGCGTTCGCCTCCGGTCCGGTACCGCTGGGCACGATGCAGTACGGCGGCCGGCAGCGAAGCCCGGTGCTGCTGGGCACGGCGGTCGGACTCGGGCTGGCCGCGGCATTCGTGGTCGGCGGTCTGGTGGCCCGCGAGATCCCCGGTGTGCGCGAATACATCACGGCCGTTCTCGAATTCGCCAACCAGGGCGCGCTGCCGCTGATCGTGTTCATCACCCTCATCAACGGGCTGGCCGAGGAGTTCTTCTTCCGCGGGGCGCTGTACTCCGCACTCGGCACCTTCCATCCGGTGGCCGTCTCGACCGCCATCTACATCTTCACCACCCTGGCCTCGGGCAACCCGATGCTCGGGTTCGCGGCGGTCTTGCTCGGCACGGTGTGTGCCCTGCAGCGTCGGCTCACCGGGGGCGTGCTCGCGCCGATGCTCACCCACTTCTGGTGGGGGCTGGCGATGGTGTTGGCGTTGCCGCCCATTTTCGGTGTCTAGTTCGGAGCGCTGCCGACTCTGGCGGCGTAATGAATCCGAATCGCTTTCTGTGATCCACTGAAACAACCACGGGTCAGATTGGACCTCCTGAGGGAGGTGCGATGTTTCATCTGGGTTGGTTCATGGGAAGTGGTTTCAGCGCGCAGACCTGGGCGTTGGATCCGTGGGCGGGCAACACCGGGCACGATTGGATGAAGGGCGATCTGTTCGTCGATCTGGCGGCCTCGTTGGAGCGGGCGCGATTCGACTATCTGCTGGTCGAAGACACCAGCATGGTCGAAGACGCGTATGGCCGCTCGATGGAGACGACGCTCAAGTACGGCATGCTGGCACCCAAATGTGATCCGGTGCCGTTGATTCCGCTGCTGACCCAGCGCACCAAGCACATCGGCATCGCGGTCACGCTGTCGACGAGTTTCTACCACCCGTTCATGGCGGCCAGGACGATGACCACGCTGGATCACCTGACCGACGGGCGAGTCGGGCTCAACGTCGTCACCGGCAGTTCGGACCGTGCCGCACAGCAGTACGGGTACGACGGTCTGATGCTGCACAGCGAGCGTTACGGGATGGCGGCTGAGTGGATGGAAGCCGTCGGTGCGCTATGGGATTCATGGGAGGACGGCGCGGTCCTGGTGGATCAGGAGACGCCGCGCTACGCCGACCACACGAAGGTGCACACCGTCGACTTCGAAGGCAAGTACTTCCGCACCAGAGGTCCCCTCAACACGATTCCCGGTCCCCAACGCCGACCCGTCATCGTGCAAGCCGGCGCGTCACCGGCAGGGCGTGATCTCGCCGCCAGGTATGCGGAATCGATGCTGGCGCACGGCACCAGCATCGAGAAGATGAAGGCGTTCCGCATCGACATGCACCGCCGGATGAAGGAGCACGGGCGTGACCCGAGCACCTTGAAGATCCTCTTCCTGATCGACCCGATCCTCGGCGACACCGACCGGGTGGCACAGGCCCGTGAGGAAGACATGAAGGCCGCGCGGTGGAGTGAGCATGCGATCGAAAAGGCGCTGTGGGGTCTGAGCTACACCTCGGGCGGCGAATTCGACTTCTCCACCTTCGATCTGGACGAAGAGGTGCCCGATGTGTGGGGCAACGGCGAGACCAGCACGCTGCGCACGTTCATCGAAGGCGCCCGCGGGAAGACCCTGCGCGAGGCCATCGCCACCGTGGACACCCACGCCGGGCTGGCCTTCGTCGGCTCGCCGGATACCGTGGCGGCGAAGATGGGCGAAGCCATGGAGGAAGTGGGCGGTGACGGGTTTCTGCTGTCGCCGACAGTGACGCGGCGCAACATCGCCGAAATCGCCGACGGACTTGCGCCCGCCCTGCGTAGGCGAGGTCTCATCCGGGACGGCTACAACCACAGCACGTTCCGGGAAAGCCTCCTCGAGTTCTGACCCCGATCGACCCCGGCGTAATACGCGGGGCACTGAGCTGAAGCAGCGGTGTCACGGGACGTCGCTTCAATATCGTCAAGCGCGCCAGCGGATGCCGTGCATCAGGTTCATGCAGTCGGACCACCAGGAGGCATTCATGGTCGACACCCCATCTTCTGCACACACCCGTACCGAGTGGGATAGGCGCACCTTCCTCAGGGCGAGCGGCCTCACCATCGGCGGTATCAGCCTGGCCTCGCTCATCGCAGCCTGCGGCGGGTCCGGAGGTGGTGGGTCCGGCGGTGGAACGCTCACGTTGAAGCTGCCCTTCCTGGCCGACATGCAGGTGCCCGACCCCGACATCATGTACGAGGGCGAGGGCGCGCAGGTGATGGAGTTCGCCTATGAGGGGCTCGTCCGCTACCGGCCGGGTTCAGCGGACATCATCGGCGGGCTGGCGAAGTCGTGGACGGTGTCGCCGGATCAGCTGACGTACACGTTCACGCTCCAGCCTGACGTGACGTTCCACGACGGTACGGTTGCCGACGCGGCGTCATGGCAGAAGAGCTTCGCGCGCCGGGCGGAGATCGCCCAGGGGCCTGCGTACATGGTCGAGGGTGTGGTGAACACCGCGGCGCCCGATCCGACGACGTTCGTCGTGACCCTGGGTGAACCGAACAACGCCTTTCTGCACTACCTCGCGTGCCCGTGGCAGCCGTTCGCGGTGAGCCCCACCGCCGTGGCCTCCAACGCCGTCGGCGGCGATCTGGCGCAGGAGTGGTTGAAGACCCACGATGCGGGCAGCGGTCCGTACACGATCTCGGAGTTCGTGCCCGGCAGCCACTACTCACTGACGGCGTTCCCCGAGTACTGGGGCGGCAAGCCCGCCTTCGACGCCGTGCGTATCGAGATCACCCCCAGCATCGCGACCCAGAAGCTGCAGCTGGACTCCGGCGCGTTCGACATGGTGACCAAGGGCTTCCCGATCCCGGATGTGCTTGCCTACCAGTCGAACCCGAACTTCTCCGTAACCAACTCCATCGGCGGGGTCGGCGAGGCTGTCTGGCTCAACCCGAACTCCGGTGTGTTCGCCGACATCGAGGTGCGCCGCGCCATCATGACCGCCCTGGATCGCAAGTCCATCGTCGACACCGCGTGGGGTGGGCTGGCGACGGTGCAGGAGTCCATGTGGCCTGAAGCCTCGCTGCCTCCGGCGATGGCGCCGTTCCCGGCGGAGGTCGACACTGCGCCGCTGGCGGCGTTGGCACCGTCGCTGGCCGGCTCGACGATCGACCTGGCCTGGGCGGCCGATGGTGGTGCGCCGCGCCAGCAGATGGCGGAGCTGATCCAGAGTCAGCTTGCCGCGCTGGGTCTGGATGTCACGGTGCGTACTCTGCCGGTGGCCGAGTTGTTCGACCTGGCCAACCAGCCTTCCGAAAACCGGCCCGACATGATGGTGGCGTTCCTGGGCGGTGACACGCTGCACCTCGACACCACGTTCCGGATCCTGTTGCGGACGGGCGCCAAACCACTGAATTTTTACCAGTATTCGAACCCCGAGCTGGACGGGCTGATGGACGAAGCGGTGAAGAAGCCGACCGTGGACGAGATGAACGCCGTCTATGAGCAGTGCAGCAAGGTGGTGATCGACGATGCCGTCTGGATCCCGCTGTGTATGCCGCCCAACTCGATCATCACGCGCAGCAACATCAGCGGTATCGAGGCGAACTCGTTCTACCCGCAGATCCTCTGGCCTCCGGCGCTGAAGCGGGCCTGACGACAACAGCGGAGGGGGTGGGCGCCGGAGCGCCCACCCCCTCTTTGTCTCCGCTCAGCAGGCGGGGGACAGCTGACGGAAGCTGCTGGCGTGGAACACCATCGGTGCCACATCCGGGTACATCGCCAGAGCGAGGATCTGCAGCACCACGATCTCGTGGTCGCCGGCGTCGACACGCTTGAACGGCGCGCATTCCAGCCACAGTGTGGAGCCGTGCACGAAGACCGCGCCGCCGTCACTGGACTCCCAGTCGACGCCGCTGAACCGGTCACCCGATTTCGACGACAGCGACCGGGCGACCGGAGCGTGATCGTCGGCCAGCACCGACAACCCGAGCCGATCGAGGGTGGCCAGTTTGGGCCAGGTGGTCGAGGTCTTGGCGACGCAGACGGAGACCAGCGGCGGGTCCAGCGACACCGAGGTGAACGAGCTTGCCGCCATGCCCTCCGCCACACCGTCGAGCAGCCCGCAGAAGGCCGTGACTCCGCTCGGAAAACAGCCGAACGCCTGCCGCAGCAGGGCTTGGTCGAACTGTTCGTCGACGGCGGTGATCATGACGACACCGCCGGGACGAAGCGGCGCGCGATGGGCAGCCACTTCTCCAGGTCTTCGGACGACTCGTACTCGGAGTCCAGCAGGTACAGGCTGGGTGCCGGGCAGCTTGCGCCGATTTCGACAAGCACCGGGCGCAGTGTCAATTCAGGGGCCAGCGCATGCATATAGGAGCCTCCGAGCATCAAGGGGAAGGTGGTGACCTGGCCCAGCTCGCCTGCGCCGAACTGGTCGAGGAACAGCTTGAGTAGACCGGTATAGGTGGCTTTGAAGGTCGGGGAGGCCACAATCAGCGAATCTGCCGCTGTGACGATCGCTTTGGCCTCGGCTACTTTCGGGTCTCCCCAGCCGAGCAGACCGGCGCCGAGGTCGACGACATCGATGACGTGTTCGGGCGGTACACCGGTCAGCTTCTCGGCGATCAACTCGGCGGCGGCACGGGTCCGCGACATGGGCTTGGGATTACCTACGACGACGACTGTCACACCCACAGTCAACGGACGCGACGTTTCGTCCTCCTGGTCGAGGTGGTAAATCCTGGATTGCGCCGAGCCCGGGCACAGTCGACGTCAAGTGGCGCAATCCGTTGGACATGACGGCGTTGTGATGCCGTCACGCGATGCAGTTTTGCTGTTTCTTACGTGAATTCTTTCGGACGCCTGCCAGCGGCGGCAGCGGTCCTGTGTGTAGCCCACCCGACCGGAACACCCCACCGCATTTCGAGGGCGCCGACCGATGAGTATCTCCACCAACGACACCGACCTCGCCGTGACCGCGGCGCAGACAACACGACCGCGCGCCCGGGTGCAGGACCTGCACGTCACGTTCCGGCGCCGCGGGGTGCCGCTGAACGCGTTGCGGGGGCTCAGCCTCGAGGTCCAGCCGGGCGAGGTGATGGCCCTGGTGGGGGAGTCGGGGTCGGGCAAGAGTGTGATGGGTCTGGCGCTGCTCGGGCTGCTGGGCGGGGAATCCGCTCCGTTGATCACCGGCACCGCCGAGGTGTGCGGCATCGACATGGTGGCCGCCGACGATGAGGAGCGCCGCCGCGTCCGTAAAGCGCACCTGGGCGCGGTCTTTCAGGATCCTATGACGTCGCTTGACCCGACGATGCGGGTCGGCAGGCAGGTCACCGAGGCCGCGGGCGACAGAGCCGAAGCGCTGCGGCTGCTCGATCTGGTCGGCGTCCCGGACCCGGCTCGACGCATGAAGGCGTTTCCGCACGAACTGTCCGGCGGTCTCCGGCAGCGCGTGATGATCGCGATGGCGGTGGCGGGCAGACCCGATCTGGTGATCGCCGACGA
>SXGT01644971.1_pt1 | contig 10365 bp, 10 predicted proteins | sample 3176221 | NCBI WGS metagenome assembly SXGT01 (sample SAMN11356862, study PRJNA531348) | freshwater metagenome | isolation source: freshwater sample F1-120 | place: China: Fuxian Lake, Yuxi | collected 2017-12-25
CATCATCGCCGAGCGCGTGCTCGGCCTACCGAGGGAAGCCAAAGGATGACAGACCTCTCCACAGTCCCCAAAGAGATCGAGGGCCACGGACTTCTGAAGGGCAAGGTGGTCCTGGTGACCGCCGCCGCAGGCACCGGTATCGGGTCGACCACCGCGCGCCGCGCGCTGCTGGAGGGCGCCGACGTCGTGGTCTCCGACTTCCACGAGCGCCGCCTCGGCGAGACCCGCGAGGAACTGGCCGCACTGGGGTTGGGCAAGGTCGACGCCGTGGTCTGCGATGTCACCTCCACCGAGGCCGTGGACAACCTCATCACCGAGGCCGTGACGAAGGCCGGACGCCTGGACGTACTGGTCAACAACGCCGGCCTGGGCGGGCAGACACCGGTCATCGACATGACCGACGACGAGTGGGACCGCGTCGTGAACGTCACGCTGACCTCGGTCATGCGCGCCACCCGCGCCGCGCTGCGCTACTTCCGGGATGTCGAGCACGGCGGCGTCATCGTGAACAACGCCAGCGTGCTGGGCTGGCGCGCCCAGCATTCGCAGTCGCACTACGCCGCTGCGCAGGCCGGGGGGAGGGCGCTGACCCGGTGCAGCGCAATCGAAGCCGTCGAGTTCGGGGTCCGTATCAACGCGGTGTCACCGAGCATCGCCCGGCACAAGTTCCTGGAGAAGACGTCCTCGTCGGAGCTGCTGGACCGGCTGGCCGGTGACGAGGCGTTCGGCCGGGCCGCCGAACCCTGGGAGGTCGCCGCCACCATCGCCTTCCTGGCCAGCGACTACTCCAGCTACCTGACCGGCGAAGTGATCTCGGTGTCGAGCCAGCGCGCCTGAGCGGATCTGTGGCTTCTCACGTTTGATGGATGGCCAGGGCGTTCGGCTTCGACCACGAATGAAGCGGTCACGAACGGATGAGGTCGGCGGCCTTTTCTCCGATCATGATGGTCGCGGCGTTGGTGTTGACGGGTGGGATTCTGGGCATCACGGATGCATCGGCTACGCGCAGCCCGGTGAGCCCGTGCACTCGCAGCTCGGGATCGACTACCGCATCAGGCCCGGTGCCCATCGCGCAACTGCCGACCGGGTGGAAGTACGTGCCGGTGTTGCGCGCCAGAAAAACGCGTAATGCCGCCTCGTCGGTGACGTCCGGGCCGGGAAGCACCTCGCTTCGGCGCCATGGCACGAAAGGCTCGCTGGCCGCGATGGAGCGGGCCACATGCAACCCGTGGATCATTCGCTTCACGTCGGACTCGGTACCGAGGTAGTTCGGGTCGATCAGCGGCGGCGTCGTCGGGTCTGGCCCTGCGAGACTGATTGAGCCACGGGCATCGGGCACCGTGGTGATCGCCAGGGTGAAGCTGTTCGCAGGAGTTGTCCAGTGCGGCAAATGGAACGGGACGTGGATGAACATCAGCTGCATGTCCGGTCCGGCAAGCGACTCGTCGCTGCGCCACGACATCGACGTCTCGGCGAGGTTGTTGCGGCCGGCGGGGATCGGCCGCGACGCCTCATAGACGACACCGCAGAGCGGATGGTCGTGCAGATTGCGGCCGACCCCGGGCAAGTCGTGTTTCGCGGTGACGCCGGCGGTTTCGAGTTCCGCGGACGGCCCTATTCCGGACAGGAGCAGCAATCGGGGCGAGTCCACCGCGCCCGCAGTGAGCACCACTTCAGCGTCGGCATACGCGGTCACCACCTTGCCCTCACGGACAAAATCGACTCCGACGCAATGGCCCCCTTCGAGGCGGAGTCTTTGCACCCGGGACTCGGTGGAGATCGTCAGGTTCGGCCGATGGCTCACCGGGTGCAGGTACGCGGCAGCAGTGCTCTGGCGGGCGCCTCCCGCGATCGACAGGTCGTGCCAGCCCGCGCCCTCGGCGCACACGCCGTTGAAGTCGTCGGTCAGTGGGAAGCCGGCTGCAACTGCGCCTTCCAGGAAGACCTGGGATAGCGGGTTGGCAGCCTCAGCGGACGCCGGCGCGGGAGACATCGGTCCGTCGGTGCCGCGGTATCGCGGATCCCGACCGCTGACCGTCTCGATGCGCCGGAAGTAGGGCAGCACGGCCTCATAATCCCAACCCGTGCAACCGGCCGCGGCCCAGGCGTCGAAGTCGCTGTGGTGTCCGCGCAGGAACACCATGGCATTGATGCTGCCGCTCCCGCCCAGCGCGTGGCCGCGCGGCCAATTATGGCTGAGACCATCGGTATTCGCCTGAGGTATGGTGCTGTATGAGTAGTCGACGCTCGAACCCCACAGCGTTGGCCAGGCCGGCGGCGTAGCGATCCCAGGTGTGGTGTCGGCCGAACCCGACTCAAGCAACAGCACACGAGCAGTCGGATCCTCAGACAGCCGTGCTGCGAGCACACAGCCGGCCGATCCGGCGCCCACTATCACGTAGTCGTAGCGGCTGAATACAACCTCGGAACGTGTTCCTCGTGTGTGACCCATGGTCGTTGTCCCGCATTTCTTCCTAGCTTCTCGATGTCCGGAGCCTCTCCCGTTCAGTCAGGGAAATCCGCACTGCGAGAAAGGGTTTCGTTGGCCCGGATGTCGACCAGGGTTTGCTCCAGCGTATCGATGACGGCGTCGTAGCCGCCATTGCCCAGAACCAGCCGGCGTGGCGGCGGATCTTGAGCCATCGCCGCGATCACCGCACGGGCACCACGGTGCGGATCGCCGGGTTGCGTCCCGTCCATCTCGACGAAGGTGGCGCGGACCTGCTCCAGCATGTCGTGATACTCCGGAATCGTCTCCTCGATGGGCTCGTTGGCGAAGCCGGCGTAGGCGTTGGTGCGGAACGCACCTGGTTCGACTGCCAGCACGGAGATGCCCTGAGCAGCCACCTCGTCGCGCAGGGCATCGGTGATCGCTTCGATGGCGTACTTCGTCGCGCTGTAGTAGCCGAATCCGGGCGCTGATACCAGCCCGGCCACCGACGACACGTTGACGATCCACCCGTTCCCGCGGGCACGCATCCCTGGCAGCACCGCACGGGTCACCGACAGCACGGCGAAGAAGTTCAGCTCGAACATCGCCCGCAACGAGGACTCGTCCATCCCTTCGATCGATCCGTACCACCCGCGGCCGGCATTGTTGACCAGCACGTAGATGCCGCCGAAGTGCGCCTCTGCGGCATGCACCGCACGCTGCACCTGCGCGGCGTCGGTGAGTTCCAGCGGCACGACGAGAACGCGGTCGCCGTACTGCTGTGCCCAAGTGTCCAGCTCCTGCGGGCGCCGGGAGGTGAGTACCACACGGTCGCCGGCCACGAGTGCGGTCTCGGCGAACGCCATCCCGAAGTTGCCGGGGGTGCCTCCGGTGATGAACCAGCGCCGCGTCATGGCTCGATCACCACCCGGCTGATCACCGTGCCGTCGAGGGTGAAGCGGTAGTGCAGGTCGGCGACCCCGCCCGGGAAGTTGCCCTCCAGGTGCTGCCCGACGTCAATGCCTGCTTCGGTGGTGGTAGCACCGGTGAATGTGGTGGTGTAGGTGTACTCGGCGGCCGCGGTTGCCACCCAGGCTCCGATCTCGTCGTGTCCCTTGTAGTCGTGGCTTTCGTCGGTCACCACGGCATCGGTGGTGAGGGTGGCCAGCGCATGGTCCACCTCACGGGCATCGACCGCGGTCATGAACGTTTTTATGGTGTCCGGGAGTGCATCCCATTCTGTGGTCATGACCCCACGTTGGAGCTTCCCCCAAGGGGAAGGTCAACCCCCGGCCGGAAGAAATATCGCACCCGCGCCCGCAAGGTTGACCTTGCCCTAGGGGGAGACTGCACGATGGTCTCACCCGATAACGCGGGCGCTGATCGCTGAAGGAGGATGCCATGGGCGCACGGGTCTCGATCGGTGACTTCGCCGTGATGACCAGCTTGAGCAGGAAGGCGCTACGGCACTATCACGACATCGGCATTCTCGAGCCGGCCCACATCGACTCCCATACCGGCTACCGCTTCTACGACACCGGCCAGGTCGATTCTGCACATATCATCCGCCGGTTCCGATCGCTGGGCATGTCCATTCCCGACATCAAGGCGTTGCTGAGCACAGAAGACGCCGCGGCGCGCACCGAGATCATCACCACCCATCTCGAACAGATGGAGGAGCAGCTTCAGCAGACTCGTGACGTCGTTGGCGCGCTGCGCGAGTTGCTTTCCCCCGTGCACACCCCCACCCACGTGGAGCTGCATCTCAAGCCGGCGCTCGCGGTGTGGTCCGTAGGCGCCACCATCGACGTCTCCGAGATCGACAGCTGGTTCGGGATGGCGCTGGGGACGCTGCGGGAGGCAGTCGCGGCGGCAGGAAGCGCACCTCTCGGGTTTGTGCCGGGTGGCCTGTACGACCGAGCGCTGTTTCTCGAATCCCGGGGCGAGGCGACTCTCTTCGTACCCGCTCCACCTTCCGTGCACCCCCCGGAAGGCGTCCGCGCCGAGGTCCTGCCTCAATCCGAGTTCGCGGTGCTCTCCCATTCCGGCGGCCACGACGGCATCGACCGCAGTTACGGGGCTTTGGGACGGTACGTGAACGAGCATCTGATCAGCGACCAGGGACCGATCCGCGAACACTACATCGGCTCCACGCCCTCGGAACCATACAACTTCACCGCCACAGAGATCTGCTGGCCGATCTTCAGCACCACTACACCGCCGGAATGACAGCGGGCCTCGTCCAGTTCATTCCGCGAAACAGTCTGTAACGCAGACGATCCGATCGGCCCACACCGAGTCCGATCGGTGTCACCGGGTCCGCCGCGGTAACCTCAGCGCACGTTGGTGCGCCCCGCCTCGCCGGTGCAGGCCTTCCGTGAGTTGGCCGAGCACCGCCCGGCGTAGACGTCGACGCCTTGCCCCGGCGCGTCGCTCGCCCCTGATTCTCCACAGAACCTTCACAAACGCTGCCCGAAAGCACCACAGCCTGCGCATACAGTGCACGGTGTGAAGCGAATCCTGGTGGTCGACGACGAGCCGACCATCCTGGCCGCGGTGGCCGACCGGCTGCGCGCCGAGTCATTCACCGTGGACACCGCGGTCGACGGCCCGTCCGCCGTCGCCGCCGCCGCGGCCTCCGCGCCGGATCTGGTGGTCCTCGACGTCATGCTGCCGGGATTCGACGGCCTGGAAGTCTGTCGTCGTATCCAGGCCGAACGGGCTGTCCCGGTCCTGATGCTGACCGCGCGCACCGATGAGACAGACATGCTCATCGGCCTGGGCGTCGGCGCCGACGACTATCTGACCAAACCGTTCAGCATGCGAGAGTTGGTGGCCCGGGTACAGGTGCTCCTGCGCCGGGTCGAACGTGCCGCCGGGCAGCAACCGCTCGCCGTCGGTCCCTACCGGATCGACCTGCAGGAACGCCGGGTTCATGACGGCGACCGGGAGATCTACCTGACCCGAACGGAATTCGATCTGCTGGTGTTCTTGGCTGGGCGGCCCCGGGCCGCGGTCGACCGCGAGACGCTGCTCGAGCACGTGTGGGGCTGGGCCGCCGAGGTGGAGAGCCGCACGGTCGACAGCCATGTGAAAGCGCTGCGGCGCAAGCTGGGTCCCGATCTGATCCGCACCGTGCACGGGGTGGGCTACGCCCTGGAGATCCCCAGATGACCGCTCGGGACTGGTGGGACAAACTGCCCCGGCCATTGGATCCGCTGGCATCCTTCAAGGTCAAGACCACCCTGCTGGTGGGCAGCGCGATCACCTTGGCGGCGTTCACCTTCTGGATCGGCGCGAGCTGGCAGTTCCGCTGGGCGCTGCTGGCGGCGCTGACGACGTCGATGCTGTTCGTACAGTTCCTCGCGCACGGTATGACGTCCCCACTGCGGCAGATGACAGCCGCGGCGCGCGCGATGGCGCGCGGCGACTACAGCATCCGGGTGCGTGCCACCTCACGGGACGAGGTCGGGCAGCTCGCGTCGGCGTTCAACCAGATGGCCACGGATCTCGGCGCCGCCGACGAGTATCGGCGCGGCCTGATCGGCAATGTCTCCCATGAACTTCGCACCCCCATCGCCGCCCTGCAGGCGGTGCTGGAGAACATCGTCGACGGCGTCGCCGAGCCCGACCCGGACACGTTGCGTGCGGCGCTGAAGCAGACCGAGCGGCTCGGGGAGCTGGTCACCGACCTACTCGACTTGTCCCGCCTCGAAGGCGGCGCGATCTCCCTGCAGCTCAGCAGGTTCGGCGTCGAGGAGTTCCTGCGCGATGCCGTCGCGCACACCGCAGTCGAGGTGATCGTCGACTCGCCCGGGCTGACCGCGGTGGCCGACCCGGCGCGACTGCGCCAGGTGGTGGTCAACCTGGTGGACAACGCCATCCGGCACAACCCACCCGGTGGGCGGGTGTGGGTGCGGGCACGTGCCGGTTCGGGGCTGCAACTGGATGTCGGCGATGACGGTCCGGGCATCCCCGCCGCGGAGCGCGAGCGGGTGTTCCAGCGGTTCACCCGCGGTGACACCTCCGATGGCGGTACCGGTCTGGGCCTTGCCATCGCCCGCTGGGCAGTCGAATTGCACGGCGGCACCATCGAAGTACTGGATGCGGCCAGCGGCTGTCGGATCCGGGTGACCATCCCGGACAGAGAGGAACTCTCATGACCATGATGGCTCCGGGCGGCTATCCGATGATGCCGCCGCCGATGTTCGCCGGTACCGCCCCCGCACGGCGTGATTCCCCGCCGGATCTGGCCGTTGAACCCGCTGGCGGCCGCACCGCTACCGTTCGTGACGGTCGCACTGGCCGTCGGGCTCGTCGGCACCGCGGTGTGGCGGCCGACGGTGCACAGCGTCGGCTATCTGCTGGTCGGTGTGATGGTCTTCGCCGCCGTGTACGGGACCGTGGGGCGCCGTCCGCGCAGCTTCGAGGCGATCGGCATCACCGCGACGCTGGCGCTGCTGGCGGTCCCGGCGGTGCTGGCCGCGCCGTGGGTGAACGCGTTGTGCATCGTGGCGGCCTGGCTGATCGGCTGGCACACGCTGGCCGGTGGGCGCACCTGGACCGCGGTGATCGCGGGAGCGTTCGTGGCGTGGGTGCTGCCCGCGAGGGTCATCGGCTGGGTGCAGCGCGCCGCGCCGCGCCGCGTGCAGATACCTCAGCTCGGGCGAATCGCACTGGTCACCGCGATCACCTTCGTTCTGGTGTTCGTGTTCGGCGGATTGTTCGCCGGTGCCGACCCGGTCTTCAACGAGTTGGTGCAGCGCCTGGTTCCGTCGTTCGACACCGAGGACATCGTCTCCCGGACGGTCGTGTTCTTCCTGGTGCTGGTGTTCGTGATTGGCGGTGGATATCTGGTGCGATTCCCCCCGAAGCTCGACGCGCTGGCCCCGGCACCGGGGAAGTCGATCCCGCGCTGGGAATGGGCGGTACCGCTGGCCGTGCTCGACGGATTGTTCTTGACCTTCGTGGCCGTTCAGGCCTCGATGCTGTTCGGTGGGCACGTCTACGTGCTGGCCACCGACGGGTTGACCTACGCGGAATATGCGCGGCAGGGCTTCTGGCAGTTGCTGTGGGTGTCGGCGCTGACCGTGCTGGTGATCGCCGTCGTGATCCGGGTCGCCGCGCGGGCGACCGGAACGGACCGCCGGACGCTGCGCGTTCTGGTCGGAACCCTCTGCGCCACTTCGATTGTGGTGGTCGCCTCGGCGATCCACCGGATGTGGGTGTATCAGGACGCGTACGGATTCAGCACCGAACGGCTGATGGTCATCACCATCGAGTTGTGGCTGGGAACCGTGTTCATCCTGATTGCCGTGACGGGTATCCGGATGTCCGCATCCTGGCTGCCGCGGGCGGTCCTGGTGGCGGCAGTGGCGGCCCTGCTCGGGTTGACGGGCCTGAACCCCGAGCGCCTGATCGCGGACCGCAACATCGACCGGTTCCAGCAGACCGGCCAGCTCGACGCGAAGTACCTGTCCGGGTTGTCCTCCGATATCGACCCGGCGTTGCGTCGCCTGCCGGATTCGGTGCGCCAGTGCGTGAATCGGGAGGGGTCGGAGCGCGATCCCTGGTACCTGTTCAACCTGTCCCGGTCCCGGGCGGCGGACGACCGGTATCAGCCCGATCTTCCTGTGGTGTGTGAGCAGTACTGGCCGGGGTTCTATCGCTGAGCAAATTCGCTGGCACTCCGGACCTGCGGACGAGTACCGTCGCGGGGCCCAACACCGCACGACGGACAGGAGCGGACCGGTGGATCTGCCGCGCATCTTCGCCATTCGGGAGAGCAACCACCGTATCCACAACCCGTTCAGCCCCGACAAGCTCGCCTATCTGGGCCGGGCGCTGGACCTGGTGCCCGGCACCAGGGTGCTCGACCTCGGAAGTGGCTCGGGCGAATTGCTCTGCACCTGGGCACGCGACCACCAGGTCACCGGTACCGGGGTGGATATCAGCACGCTGTTCACCGAGCAGGCCCGGGCGCGCGCCGTGGAACTCGGTGTGGCAGAACAGGTCACGTTCCTGCACGGTGACGCGACAGGATTCGTCGCGGAGGAACCGGTTGATCTCGCCGCCTGCGTTGGTGCCAGCTGGATCGGTGGCGGAGTGGCGGGCAGCATCGAACTGCTCGGCAGGAGTCTGCGTCCCGGTGGACTGATCCTGGTCGGAGAGCCGTTCTGGCGCAAGCGGGTCCCGGACCGGGATACCGCCAGGGCTTGCCTCGCAGGCGGTGAGGATGACTTTCTGGGACTGCCCGAGTTGATCGAGCAGTTCGGTGGTCTCGGCTACGACGTGGTCCAGATGGTGCTGGCCGATCAGGAGAGTTGGGACCAGTACCAAGCGGCGCAATGGCTCACCATGCGTCGCTGGCTCGACGACAATCCCGATGACGAGTTGGCGGTGCAGGTCCGCGCCGAACTCACGGCCGAACCTGCCCGGTACACGCGATATCAGCGCGAGTATCTCGGGTGGGGCATCTTCGCGTTGATGGCTGTCTGACTCTCCCGCGGCACCGTTCGACCTAGCAAGTGCTTGGTTGGTACGCTGTGGAGATGACACAGCCGGCCAGCCGCCGCGACGAGCTCCTGCAGCTCGCCGCGACGATGTTCGCCGACCGCGGGCTCAAGTCCACCACGGTGCGCGATATCGCCGACTCGGCGGGCATCCTCTCGGGCAGCCTGTATCACCACTTCAAGTCCAAAGAGCAGATGGTCGAAGAGGTGCTCAAGGACTTCCTGGACTGGCTGTTCGAGCGCTACCAGGAGATCGTCGCTACCGAATCCACCCCGCTGGACCGGGTGAAGGGGCTGTTCATGGCCTCTTTCGAAGCAATCGAGCACCGCCACGCCCAGGTGGTCATCTACCAGGACGAGGCCAAGCGGCTCTCGTCGCTTCCGCAGTTCGCGTTCGTCGACGACCGCAACCGCGAGCAGCGCAAGATGTGGGTCGACCTGCTGCACGAGGGTATCGCCGACGGCTCGTTCCGGCCCGACCTCGATGTCGATCTGGTCTATCGCTTCATCCGTGACACCACCTGGGTGTCGGTCCGGTGGTACCAGCCGGGCGGACCCCTCACGGCCGAGGAAGTCGGCCGCCAATATCTCGCCATCGTTCTTGGCGGAATCACCGATAAAGGAGTCTGACATGGCTGAGGCGTACGTCATCGATGCCGTTCGTACCGCGATCGGCAAGCGCAACGGGTCGCTGAGCGGTCTGCATCCGGTCGATCTCGGCGCGGCGGCCTGGCGGGGACTGTTCGAGCGCACCGATCTGGACCCGGGCGCCGTCGACGATGTCATCGCCGGCTGCGTGGACGCCATCGGTGGACAGGCCGGCAATATCGCCCGGCTGTCCTGGTTGGCCGCCGGCTTCCCCGAAGAGGTGCCCGGTGTCACCGTGGACCGCCAGTGCGGCTCCAGCCAGCAGGCCATCTCCTTCGGCGCGCAGGCGATCATGTCCGGTACCGCCGATGTGATCGTCGCCGGCGGCATGCAGAACATGAGCCAGATCCCGATCAGTTCGGCGATGATCGTCGGCGAGCAGTTCGGCTTCACCTCGCCGACCAACGAGTCCAAGAGCTGGCTGCATCGCTACGGCGATCAGGAGATCTCACAGTTCCGGGGCTCGGAGATGATCGCCGAGAAGTGGAACCTGTCCCGCGAGGACATGGAGCAGTTCGCGTTGACCAGCCACCAGCGCGCCCAGGAAGCCATCCGGGCCGGGTACTTCGAGAACGAGATCATCCCGGTCGACGGATTCGCCATCGACGAGGGCCCTCGGGAGACCTCGCTGGAGAAGATGGCCGGACTCAAAACCCTGGTCGAGGGCGGACGACTGACCGCCGCGATGGCCAGCCAGATCTCCGACGGCGCCAGTGCCGTCCTGCTCGCGTCGGAGGACGCCGTCAAGACCCATGGTCTCAAGCCGCGCGCCCG
>SXGT01126374.1_pt1 | contig 10364 bp, 9 predicted proteins | sample 3176221 | NCBI WGS metagenome assembly SXGT01 (sample SAMN11356862, study PRJNA531348) | freshwater metagenome | isolation source: freshwater sample F1-120 | place: China: Fuxian Lake, Yuxi | collected 2017-12-25
CTCGGGCTCCTCGGCGCCAGGGCCCACCCCGACCCCGGCGGCCTCCGGCGCCCCTGCGGTCGCGTCCTCGGCCCCTGGCGCTCCCACCCCCGAGAAGAGGGGCTGCGGAGGCTGCAGCGCGGGCGGCGCCGAGGGGGCCTCGCCTGCGCTGGCGCTGCCCCTGCTCGCCTGGCTGCTGCGACGACGGCGGGCGAGGGCGAGCTGACGACGCCCCATTCATGACCCGGGAAGAACCCGCTTCTCGGCGCTGAGGGACCTCGCCAGTGAGACGGCAGAGTGATAGGGAGTCGGCCATGCCGTCCGATCCGCCGTCCGAGAGCTTCGCCGCCCTTTTCGAGCAACAGGCCACGCCCAGGCGGAGCCGTAATTTCAAGGTCGGCGACAAGCTCGATGTGCTGGTCGTCCAGCTCGGTCGCGACGCCGTGTTCGTCGAGCTCGACGGCAAGCGCCAGGGCTTCATCGAGACTCACGAGCTCCAGGACGAGCAGGGTGAGCTCACGGTCAAGATCGGGGACCGCATCAGCGCCCACCTCCTCGAGATCAACGAGGGCCAGGGCATGTTCCGGCTGGGCCGCGGGATGGGCAAGCCCAACGGCGTCGCCGGGCTCGAGCAGGCCAAGGCGACCGGCATGCCGGTCGAGGGCAAGATCGTCGGGGTCAACAAGGGCGGAGTCGAGGTCGAGGTCGGCGGGGTGCGCGCCTTCTGCCCGATGGGCCAGCTGGGCTCGCGCTTCGTGCAGGACGTCTCCTCGTACGTCGGCCAGACCCTGGCGTTCGTGGTGAGCGAGGTGAAGGACAACGGCAAGAGCGTCGTGCTCTCCCGCCGGGTCCTCCTCGAGCGAGAGGCCCAGGAGGCCTTCTCGAAGATCGCCAGCACCATCGTCCCTGGCGCCACCCTCAGGGGGACAATCACCTCGATCCGCGATTTCGGCGCCTTCGTGGATCTGGGCGGCATCGAGGGCATGATCCCTCGCTCCGAGATCGGCCATGATCGGAGCGTCGCCGTGGCCGACGCGCTGCGCCCGGGGGAGGCCGTCGAGGTCCTGGTCCGCGAGGTGAAGGAGGCCGCCCCCCCCGAGCCCCCCCCGGGAGGTCGAGGCCGAGGCCGCAACCAGGGCCAGGGCCTCAAGATCACCCTCTCGCTCAAGGCCCTGATGGCCGATCCGTGGGAGGGCCTCGACCTGAGCGAGGGCAGGATCCTCTTGGGCACGGTCGTCCGCATCCAGCCCTTCGGCGCGTTCGTGAGGATCGCCCCGGGCGTCGAGGGCCTGCTCCACGTCTCGGAGACGAACAAGTCCGAGCCCCCCCCCGAGGGGACCGAGGTGCGCGTCGTCGTCAACAAGGTCGACCGCGCCGCCAAGAAGATCTCGCTGGGGCTCGCCCCCGAGGGGGCCGAGGTCGGGAGCCGGATCGAGATCAAGGCCCCCAACATCATCGCCGTGAACGCCGTCGTGGAGGGCGTGGTCGAGAAGATCGAGACCTTTGGCCTCTTCGTCCAGATCGACGGCACCAAGGGCCGCGCCGGGCGGGGCCTGGTCCCCAACGCCGAGACGGGCCTCCCCAGGGGCGCCGATCTACGCAAGGCCTTCCCCGAGGGCGCGCGCGTGGCGGCCAAGGTCCTGGAGACCGGCGAGGGCCGCATCCGCCTCTCGATCCGGGGCGCCAAGGACGCGGAGGAGCGAGCCCAGTTCGAGGACGCCAAGGCGCGAACGAAGGTGAACGCCTCCTTCGGGACCTTCGGGGATCTCCTCAAGAAGGCCGCTCAGGGGACCAAGGGGAGCATGCCCAAGAAGAAGTAGCGGCCCATTTCTGTATGCTACGACCCTCATGAGCCAGTCAAACTCCCTCCTCGAGCGGGTCCAGGAGACAGCCCGCGCCGCCGCCGCCAAGGCGCCCTTCGCGCCGAGGGTCGGCGTTGTCCTGGGCAGCGGCCTTGGCGCCTTCGGCGACACCCTGGAGGACCTCGTCAAGGTGCCTTATGGCGAGCTGCCTCACCTCCCGGTATCCAGGGTCGTCGGGCACCAGGGCAACCTGTGCTTCGGCCGGGTGGGGGGGGTGCCGGTGGTCTGCATGCAGGGCCGTGTGCACCTCTACGAGGGGCACCCGCTGGAGTCGGTCGTGCACGGCGCCCGGACGATGGCCAGGCTCGGGGTGTCCTCGGTGCTCATCACCAACGCGGCGGGCGGCCTCGAGCCCTCGTGGCTCCCCGGCGATCTGATGCTCCTCTCGGATCACCTCAACCTGACCGGGCAGAACCCCCTGGTCGGTCCCAACGACGAGGCCATGGGCCCTCGCTTCCCCGACATGACCTCGGCCTACGACAGGGAGCTCCGCGAGGACGCGCGCTCGGTCGCCCTGGCCTCGGGGCTCTCGCTGCGGGAAGGGATCTACGCCGGTCTGCTCGGTCCCAGCTACGAGACCCCCGCCGAGATCCGGATGCTGCAAGGGATGGGTGCCCACGCGGTGGGCATGAGCACGGTGCTGGAGACCATCGCCCTCCGGCACATGAGGGTCAGGGTCGGCGCCCTCTCGTGCATCACCAACCTGGCCGCCGGCATCTCCAAGACCGAGCTCGATCACTCGGAGGTGGAGCAGACCGCCAGGGCCGCCAGGGACAAGCTGGTGGCGCTCCTGCGAGGGTGGATCGTGAGAGCAGGCGCCTCATGACCGACCCCAGGAGCCCCGAGGACTGGCTGACCGAGCTGGTGCCCGAGGCCATCGCGGCTCGCGAGAAGGCCTATGCGCCCTACTCCAGGTTCATGGTCGGCGCCGCGCTCGTGACGAGGACCGGAAAGATATTCCGAGGGTGCAACGTCGAGAACGCCTCTTACCCTGCGGGCATCTGCGCCGAGCGCACGGCCCTGGTCTCGATGATCGCCTCGGGGGAGCGGGAGCCCGTGGCCATGGCCGTCGTCACGGAGGGGGAGCGAGGAGGCTCCCCTTGCGGCATATGCCGGCAGATGCTGTCCGAGTTCACCCGCGACATGCCGATGGCACTGGTGGGTATTTCGGGGGACAAGCAAGTCCGCCGCGACACCAACCTCTCCTCGCTGCTCCCAGACGCCTTCGATTTCGAGAAGAGCACGGATCCCCGGACACGCAAGTAGGCATTGTCTCGCCCGATCAGATTCCCCCCGTTCACGGGGACCACCTGGCGCTTGTCGAACGAGTATGTGGGCCCCGGCTCGTGGGACACCTCGCGACGAGCTACCTTCCTCGCCGACCGTCCGAGACGGTGCTTTACAAGCTCGTCGGGGAACACCTCGACGACTTTCTCCAGCACGCCCGAGAGAACTACGCCGGCCCTCTGCCCAAGTACGTCGAGCGCGAGTTCCGGGCGTACCTGTCTTGTGGCGATTTTTTTCACAAGATTTCAAGTATTTACGATATTCGGACTGCCCCACTGTCGGCGGCGTGACCCTGCGCTCTGCACGTCGACCACGTGCTCGCGCTCAGCGGGCGTCGGGATCGTCGAGCCACGCCGAGAGCTGGACATCGTTCATGTCGAGGGCGACGTCGCCCAGACGATCGGGGCCCAGCCGTTCCAAGCGTGCGAGCAAGGAGTTTCGCTCCGCATCGGTCAGAGCGCGACCAAGCTTGCGCTGGAACTGACGCAGCAGCGGCGCCATACCCTTGGCGAGACCCTCGGTGAGTCCCTCGGTGAGTCCTCGCTCTTGCGCCTTCTTGGCCTCGGCCAGGACCGTGCGTCGCACCTGGTCGACCTCCTCGTGAGAGCGCTCGATGGCGTCCCTCTCCTCGAGAGTGAAGGTCTCCTCTCTCGCCAGGGACATTGCCTCTCGCTGTGCCTCCGAGAAGGGCTCTCTCTCCAAATCTTCAGGGGTGAGCTGTGGCCCCGCCGCGAACAGGATGGCCCAGAGCTCCACCGACGTGGCGGGCCTTCGGTCGCCCAGCTTGGGCAGCTCGAGGACTACGTACTGCACCTGCCCCAGAGACTCGGCTCCGCTCACTCGCTCGGCCATCCGCCAGCGGCTCACCATCGGCACCCTCGCCTGCTTTTGCGCGTCACGCTCCTTGTCGGGCCACAGCTCGAAATCGCAGATCGATACCGCCATCACGTCGGTGAGGGTCTCGAAGGCCTTGCCCCGCAGCAAGGTGCCCACGTAGGCCTTGCACGCGTTGTACACCACACGGTTGAGGAACCCCGTCACGGGGAGAACCTGCATCTCGACGACGAAGACCGCGCCGCCCACCTCGCGGCACCGCACGTCCAGGATCGACAGCTTGAGCCCAGGGAGCAGGGGCACTTGCTCGCTCGACAGGTACTCGATGGACGCGATCAGGTGCTCGCCGCTGCGCTCGAGCAGGTCGTTGAGGAGGCCCATCAGCACGGTGGGGTGCTGGCCGAACACCTTGCGGAACACGAAGTCGTTCTTCAGATCGGCGTAGCTCACCCGGCCAGTCTCGCCCCCCGAGGTCGGCGTCGCAAGGCAGGCGCGTTCGTGCCCACGTAGGCGGCTGACCCTCCGTCACCACAGCCAGGCGAATTTTGGCATGGCAATAGGCAGAGAAGCGGTCTCCCTGGCGTGCTTTGGCCTGGTAAGGGACAGAGAAGCTGTCTCTTCAGCCTGCTTTGGCCCTGTAAATTCCAGGGGCCAGGTCACAGTAGCCCAATGCAGCCCCGAAGCCTGTGAAAGCCTACGAGCCAGGATCCGGGCTGGCCTCGAGCTCCCGGGCGTCGGTCCGGCTCAGCCTGCGGTGTTCGCCCACGAGCTCGCGGCCCAAAGCGACGTGGAGGAGGAGGTGGCGCCCAACGTGGTGGGGGTGGTTCACTGGGCGCGTCTTGTAGACCGCGTGCTCCACGCGACCGGTCCCAGGTTGGACTGGGCCTCCTTGTTGCGCCGAACATTCGAAATCGACGTGAAGGAGTGTGTCCGGTGCTTTGGTCGGCTCCGGGTTCGAGCTGTGGTGACGGCTGTGGCGAGCACGGCGAAGATTTTGGCGAGCTTGGCCCGACCGCGAGCCCCACCGTCGGCGGCGTGACCTGGGGAGGGCTGAGGACTGTGCCCCACCGAGGCGCCAGGGCCAAGGTGCGTCCTTGGGGCCTGGATGTTGAGCGGTTTGTGGGATTTTGGGCGGGAGGCCGGTCGGTCGGGGGCGTACCTACGACCCTTGGAAGTCCCTGAAGAGGGACATCCGCTGACATCTTCTTGCTAAACAAAACCCGCTGGCTTTTCCTACCCTCCTCATTCCGACGAGAGTACACGAGAACCGCAGCGAGCCGCATCGTCTCCCGCTCCTCCAGGTTCGACTCGCCCCCCTTGCCCCCTTGGTTGGCCCAAAGCAGACTGGCGGCATGTCCCACCGCCCCGTGCTGCTGGCCCCTGGCGCGACCTCCACCTCGGTCTCTGCGCGCCTTCCCGGCAAGGACGAGCCCCTTCCCGTCGACGAGCACATGGTGGCGCCCGAGCAGCGCTACGAGGTCATCGAGGGACAGGTGGTCTATGCGGCCCCCTCGTACCAGCCCCACGGCACCGCCATGGTCGACCTGGCCACCTTGCTGAGAAGCCATCTCAAGCCTGGCTACCTGTGCGCCGTCGACATGCTGATGCGAGCCAACCGCTTCAGCGACTTCGCCCCCGACGCCTCCATCTTCCCCGAAGCCAGAGACCCCGAGACCGGTGGGCGAAAGCTCGAGGAGCTGGTGTTCGAGATCATCGACAGTCAGCCGTTGTCGGACGTGACGCGCAAGGCGAGGCTGATGATGGGTCGAGGGGTGCGCAAGGTGTTCTGCGTGGACCTACCGAAGAAGCGCGTGCTTCGCTGGTCCGTGCGCAAACACGACTGGGTGGAGCTCGGCGAGGGCGGCAGCATCACCGATGCCCAGTGTCTGGTGCGAGGCATCCCCGTGAGGGCCCTTCTGAACGCGGCCGAGGTCGACGAGGCCACGGCGGCGGCGCTGCTGGCCAAGGGCACCATGACCCTGAGGCTCGCCCTCGACCAGAGCAAGGCCGAGGGCAAGACCGAGGGTAAAATCGAGGGCCTGCGGGAGACCATCTCAGACCTTTGCGAGGCTCACGGCATCGCGCTGACACAGGCACGCCGCGCTCGGCTGGCCGCGCTCGGTCTCGAGGAGCTCTCGAACCTCCGCCTTCATATCAAGCAGCACAAGGCCTGGCCTCGCTGAACGGATCGAAGCCGTTCGAACCGAGACCCTTCGTACCCTCACGTCGCGCCCCTCTCAGATTCCCCCGTTCACGGGGAACACCTCGACGACTTTCCGGCCCGACGTGCTGGCCTCGCTGTGCCGCATCTTGCCCCCTTCGAGACCTTCGACGCGGCTCGAGCCTGGGTCGAGCGCTTCATCCACTGGTATAACAACGAGCATCGCCACAGCGCCATCCGCTTTGTGACTCCGAGCGAGCGCCGTGCGGGCAAGGACACGGAGATCCTCAAGAGACGGCAGTCCGTCTACGAGGCTGCACAACGGCAGGCCCCGTCGCGTTGGACGGGCGATACGCGCAACTGGAATCCGATCGAGATCGTCGAGCTCAACATAGGTGTACTGTACACGGATACGACAACTTTCCTGAAACTCACCGGCGTAGTTCTCTCGGGCGTGCTGGAGAAAGTCGTCCAGGTGCTCCTCGACGAGCTTGTAAAGCACGGTCTCGGCGATCTCCCGCTTGAAACTGGCCCAGGTTTGACTTACCAGTCGACCCACCGTCGCACCTCAACGAGGAAGCCATGCCGACCGCGAAAGAAATTCTGGAAGTCGAGATCCCCAAGCGCATTCAGGCGAACCCTGACATCGCCAAGGACATCAACGCCGTGCTCCACTTCAACATCACCGGCAACAACGGCGGCACCTGGACGCTCGACTGCACCAAGCCCGACAACTGGATAAGCTCGGGCGCGACGGGTACGCCGAAGATGACCATCACGGTCTCGAGCGACGACTTCGTGAAGATCAACACCAAGCAGCTGAACCCTCAGATGGCGGCGATGCAGGGCAAGCTCAAATTCAAGCCGATGGACATGGGCCTGGCCATGAAGCTGAGCAAGCTGCTCAGCTAAGTGGCGCTGCCCCTCGCAGGTCTGCGCGTCCTCGATCTGTCGCGGCTGTTGCCGGGGCGTACGCGACGCTCGTTGCTCGCAGACGTCGCAGAGACCCTTCATCCCCTCACGTCGCGCCCCTCTCAGATTCCCCCGTTCACGGGGACCACCTTGCCCGTCAGGAACCCTGGCTCCTCCACCAGCCACGCCAGGGCCCTGGCCGCCTCCTCGGCGGTGCCCAGGCGCCGGAGCGCGCTGAAGGTCTGGTAGGCGCGGAGCTCGGCCTCGCCCAGGATGCGGGAGAGGCCGCTCCCCAGGGGCCCGAGCGCCACCATGTTCACCCGCACCCCGCGGGGGCCGAGCTCCCTGGCCAGCGCCATGGTGAGCGCAGAGAGGGCCCCCTGGCTGGCGGCGAAGTGCACGGGGAGCGGGAGGGACTGGGCGCGATCCAGGGCGCCCACCAGGACGACCCTCGGGTAAGGCGCGTCCGCGCCGCGCTCCTTCCAGGCAGGCGCGAAGGCCTGGCAGAGGAGGAAGGGGGCCTCCACGTTCACGGCGAAGACGTAGTGCCACGCCTCGGCGGAGATGTCCTCGAGCGAGGTGCGGTGCCCCACGCCGGCCGCGTGGACCAGGGCGTCCGGAGCTCCCTCGCCGGCGAGCCTGGCGATGGCGCCCCGGGAGCGGAGATCGACCACCCGCACATGCTGCCCGGTGGCCTCGGCCAGGGCGTGCCCGGCCTGCACGTGCTGGTTGCACGTAAAGGTGACCGAGTGACCCCGGCGAGCGAGCTCGCGGACCACCGCGCCGCCCACGACCCCGGTCCCCCCCGTGACCAGGACGCGCATCAGAGGCCACCGTCCAGCGAGATCTTGGCGCCGGTCATGAAGGAGGCCTCGTCCGATACCATGAACACCGCGAAGCGCGCGACCTCGACGGCTGTCCCGGTGCGGCCCAGCGCGGCCTGCTCCTCGTACTCCGCGATACGATGAGGGAGCAGCATGCGGCCCAGACCCACGTCGAGCAGACCGGGGGCGAGCAAGTTCACCCGGATGCCGTGGCGGCCGACCTCCCTGCCGAGGGCCTCGGTAAAGCCCCGCAGTCCGGATTTCGCGGCGGCGAAATGCACGGGCGAATCCACGATCCTCTCGGACGAGAAGGCGCCTATCTGGAGGATGGTCCCGGTCTTCCTGCGGATCATGTGGCGAAGGACGGCGCGGGAGAACAGGTAGGGGCCCTTGAGGTTGACGTCGAGCACCTCGTCCCACTCGGCCTCCTCGAGCAGCGCCATCGGGACGACCTGGTTCAGGCCTGCGTTGTTCACCAGCACGTCGATCGAGCCCCACTCGCCCACGAGCGAGGCCACCGTGGCGCTCACGTGCCTGGCGTCGGCGACCGAGCCCTGGAAGACCTTCGCGGAGAGCCCCTCCTCGCCAAGGAGGCGCAGGGTCTCCTCGGCGTCCGCGGTGCGCTTGGAGTAGGTGAAGGCCACATCGGCGCCCTCTCGAGCAAAGGCCAGGACGATCTCCCGGCCCAGGCCCCTCGAGCCCCCCGTGACGATGCAGCGCTTTCCTTGGAGGAGCTTGCTCATGGAAGGATATGTAGCCTCCTGCGCACGTCCGAGGGGGGAGCTGGAAGAGCATCCGGCGGAGGAGCCCGCCGGCTCACGACGCGGCCTCCAGGACGTCCAGCTCCTCGCGCACGGCCCTGGCGAGCCCGGCGAGCGTGGCGTCCTCGATGAAGAAGCGAGGCTGGATACGGAGGACGCTCCAGTCGTGGCCGCACACGAAGCAGAAATAGCCGCGGCGGTAGAGGCGGGTGCAGAGCAGAGGGCCCACCGAGGCGCGCTCGGCCAGATCCGGGAGCCCGAGCTGTTCGAAGGAGAGCCAGGGGTGATCCGGCTGCCGCAGCTTCACCCCGACCATGAAGCCCTCTCCCCTCACCTCCTCGACGAGCGAGGAGCCTTCGAGCGCCTCCTCGAGCGCCCTCCTGAAGGCCGCGCCGGACTCGCGGATGCGGGATATCAACGCGTCGTCCAGCAGATCGAGCGCCGCCATCGAGGCCACGAAGGACACGGCGTTGTAGCCCATGGTCATGTTGTGGGACTCCCCGTCCTCGAAGTCCTCGCCATAGGCGCGCAGGAAGAGCTCGCGCCGGGTGAGCATGGCGGAGATCGCCGCCAGACCTCCTCCCAGCTGCTTGGCCAGGAGCGCCACGTCGGGGCGGCGAGGCCATGAAGCGCTCTTCAAGAAGTTCCCCGAGCGCCCGAAGCCCGTCTGCACCTCGTCGGCCACCAGCAGCGCGCCGTGCTCCTCCGTCAGCGAGCAAAGGGCGTCCACGTAGGGGCCGGACAGCGCCCTCACCCCGCCCTCGCCCTGGATGGGCTCGACGACCACCGATGCCACGTCGCCCGCCGAGAGCGCCCTCTCGAGCGCGTCCACGTCGCCGAAGGGCAGGGACTCCACTCCTGGCAGGTGAGGGCCGAAGGGATCGCGGAAGGGCCCGGCGTTCATGAGCGCGACGCTGCCGAAGGTGCACCCGTGGTAGCCGCCCGAGAGCCCGAGGATACGCGTCCTCCGGGTGGCGGCCCTGGCCAGCTTCATGGAGGCCTCCACCGCGTCGCTGCCGGAACATGCAAAATACACGTTCGTATAGCCGGAGCGCTGGCAGAGGCGCTTGGCCAGGGCGCCCGCGAACGGGTTGATCCTCGAGGGAAACCAGTTCGGGACGTCGCTGTCCAGGAATTCCCTTATGGCCTGGGCGATCCTGGGGTGTCTGTGACCGAAGGCCTGGGTGCCATGGAAATCCTCGACGATGGATCCGTCCTCCATGACCAGGCGCCCTCCCTCCGCGCGCACGAAGCGGATAGGCTCCCTGGCGAGCTCGGCTCTCCCCACGATGAGCGGGTTCACGTGGTCGCGGAAGGCGTCGAAGCCTCCGCGGAAGACGGCGTCGAAGGGGCAGCCCACGACCTCGAGAACTAACACGAGCGCGCATGGTAGTCTTCGGGCATGACGTCACGGGTTCTCTTCCCTGGCCCTTCCGGGATCGCTCCTGACGACAGGATCGTGGCCCCCGAGTCTCGCGCCGAAATCCTCCGAGGACGGCTGCTGATGTCGCCACCGGCCGACGAGAAGCACGCAGTGCCTCACGCGGAGCTGGCCTACGTGCTGAGGGCGCACGTCACCACGGGCTTCGTCGCGGCCATCGACATGCTCACTCGCACCAGCAAAGAGAGCGATTTCGCCCCTGACGCCAGCGTGTTCCCCGAGGAGCGCAACGAGGAGACCGGAGGCCGGAAGCTCGAGGAGCTGGCCTTCGAGATCGTGAGCGAGCAGGCGCTCTCGGTGCAG
>SXGT01352271.1_pt1 | contig 10364 bp, 6 predicted proteins | sample 3176221 | NCBI WGS metagenome assembly SXGT01 (sample SAMN11356862, study PRJNA531348) | freshwater metagenome | isolation source: freshwater sample F1-120 | place: China: Fuxian Lake, Yuxi | collected 2017-12-25
CCTTTGGCGACGCGCCGCCCAAGCACGCCGATGCGCTCGCGCGCCTCGTCGTCGAGTGCGACGGCGAACGCCGCAATGAAAACGGCGACAGCGGCGATACCGACGCCGTCGTGCTGGCGCGATGGCGCAGCGGCAAAGGCTCGGTGCTCGGCCTCGGTCTCGAACCGGACCTCGCGTCGCCGGACCAATCGCTGCGCGACAACGCGCGCGCCTTCGTCTTGCGCGCCACCGATTGGCTGCTGCTCGGCAGCGACGGACCGCTGGGCTGTTGGAGTCTGCCGACGACTCCAACGATCGCCCGGGGCAAGGACACGAGCGCAGTGCCCGCAGCGCCGGCGCTCGCGCATTGGGGCCTCGTCGCGCACGTGCACGAGGGCGACGGCCACTCCCGCACTCCCGATCAAACTCTCGCCGACGATTTGCTGCCCGCATTCAAGAGCGGCGCCAGCCTGGTGTCGCTCGATCTCGTCGATCCTTCGGCCGGCCTGCCGTTGCCATGGGCAGAGACCGATCCGCTGGCGCGCCCAAAGGCCTACCTCGGCTCCGCGTTTGCACGTGGCTACGAAGGCGGCGGGCTCGCGCAACTGTGCGTCGAGGCGCATGCGCGCGGCATGCTCGTGCATGCCTTGCTGGAGTCGGCGCCATTTGGCGATCTTAGGCGGGTGCAACTCGCATCGTTGCGGTACGTCGCGCGGCAGTGGACCGATGCGCGGCGGCTGGCGGACGGCGCGGTCGATGGCGTCGTGTTGCGGCCGTCCTTGCTCTGCGATGACGGGCTTGCACTGCGCGTGATGCAGGACTTTCAGCCTTCGTTGCGCATTGCGGCGCTCGGCGGCACGTGGCGTCGCACGCTCGGAGCCGCGGCAACGCTCGATGCAGACAGCGGCCGGCCGCGCGGCTTGCGCGCGGCGGGCATCTCGGACGGTTTTCGCGACGGCTTCCCGGCTGCGCGCGTTGCGGTCGGTTGCCTCGATGCGGATCCGACGAAGGGCAGCTACCCGGACTGGATCGCCGAGCAGGCAGTGGCCTTCACGCGCGATCGGCGCGGCCAGGGCGGCGCGATGTTGTGGCAGGGCATTCGTGGCGGCGCGGCCCATGAACGTGCGCGCAGCGCCGCGATGGGTGTCTCGATGGAGCCGCTGACCGCTGCAGTCGCGGCGCGCTGCAGCGCGACTGGCCACGATGGCTACCGCGCGGCGCAAGCGGCCCTGTTCTCGGACGTGCACCCGGACTTCGCGCAGACCGTGCCGGCTGCGGCGGCGACGGTGCTGCTGCGCAACAACCACTTTCGCCTGCTGGGCACTGGCGGTCGGCTCGAACTCGATCGCGATGGCCTCGCGCGTTTCTCGCAACGCAATCAGAAGGACGTCGCGGTGATCGCGGACAGTTTCTTTCGCACGCGCTTCTTCGGCGGACGTCCCGACGCGAATGAGCTGCGCTCTGTGCAGCGCGACTTCTTGCGTGGCGAGGGCCGCGGCGAAGGCGGCTATGTTGCACGGGCCGATGTGCCCGATGGCGGCGCCTGGCCCCGGCAACTCGCGCATGGCGAGGCGCCGCGCTGGCCGCAGAAGCTTCGTCTTGCGTTGCCGCAGGAGGCGGGTCGCTTCTCGCTGCGCATCGAAGCCGACGCTGCGCACGGCAGTGGCGTGCTGGCGATCGGCATCGACGGCGAGCCGATGACCTTTCTGCCCTTTGCTGAAGGCAGCGTCTCGATTCGCGCCGACGTGCCGCTGCACGCGGTGACCACGGCGCTGCGCATGCTCGAACTCGAGGTCGTCGACGGCGGCGCGATCGCGCTATCGCTTCTGCGACTTTCGCGGGCGGGCGACGTTGCTGCCGATGCGGATGTGCTCATTGCAGCTGGCAGCCTCGCGACGCTGCGCGAGCGCAGCAGCTCGACCTATCACCCCGAGCATGTCGAGGTCACGACGGTCGCCGATTTCCCGGGCTTCATCGTGCGAACCGAGTGCGAGCGCGCGGTGCGCGGGCTGCAGCAGGAACGGCGCTTTGCGCTGCGGCATCATCGCACGCTGCGTTGGTCGATGGCAGAAGGCGAGGACGAGGGCCTGCGCGAGCCGTTCGTGCTCGCCGCCGACGATCCGACGATCCCCGATCTCGCAGTCGTGCCGCTGCGCCTTTCGCGCTACGAGCGATTTGCGTTGGACGGCGGCGACCTCGTCTTTCGCCAGCAGCCCGAGGCCAACGCGAAGGCCGTGTTTGGTTTCGTGTTCGTCGATCGCGAACGCGCCCGCGATGACCTGTTGCACTGGCAACGCGCGCTCGCGGCGATCGAGCGGCCTGCGTCGCTCGAACTGGGCGAACGCGGCATCGCCGATCTGCGTTCCGATCTGCCCTTTGAATGGACGCGCGTCCTCGCGATGCGCAGCGCGAACACTCCCTTCTTGGTCCGCGAAGGCGGGTGGTGGACCTTGCGCGGAGCGCAGCACGATGCCGGAGCCGATTGGCTGCGGGTGCTGCACATCCCGGGCGATACGGCTTCTGTGCTTGGCGGCCGGGCCCTGCTGTCGTCGACGCGACCCGGCCCTGGCGGTGCCGGTCTCGTCGCGCTGCAGGACCCGAAGCCGGATCGGGTGGTCGTGCGCGTGCTGCAAGCAAGTCCGCTCGCAGCGGCGTCAGTGACCATGGGCGCGTCCTTCGATGCGGTGACGATCGACGGCAAGCCGTGGGCGTTCTGGAATGGTCGCACGGTGACCTTGCCGGGCGACGTCGACCTCATGACAGTCGCGGTGCGCGAAGTCGGCAGGGTGACGCCACGAGTCAGCGCGACGGCGGCGAGGTTGTCCTGGTGCACATACGACGAGGGGCGCGGCGAACTCGTGTTCGCTGCGATGCCCGAGCCGGAGCGGCCGGCGACGATGCCCTTCACTGCGATCCTCTTCGGGCCGGTGCCGACTTCGGTCGAAGGCGGCGAACTCGTCGACGAAAAGGAACTCCGGCATCAGGACGCGGAGGCCGCGGCTGCTGCGCGAGCGGGCGGCACGACGATTCGGTTCTTGCCCGGCATCGTGCGCGTCCGATATGGGAGCCATGGGTCGTAACGCTTCCAACGTGGGTCTCTGCGTCGCCTTGCTGGCCGGGCTCGCGCTGGTCGCGTTCCCGTGGCTTGGCGGCGGCGATGAGGACCAGCCCATTCCGTCCGCCTTCGTCGCTTCGGACCTCGCGGCGGCACCCTTGTTCGATGTCCTCGCGGCACACGATCGCGCGTGTCGCGATGGGGACGTGGCGGCCTTTGGCGCCGCGGTCACGCCCGGCTATCGCCTCGCCATCGAGCGCTCGGTTGGTGCGGTGGATCGGCGCGTCGATGCCGCGCTGCTGCAAAGTCGCGTCACCGACGGCAACGGCCTCGCGCCGATCGCGGCGCGTTCAGGATGCCGCGGCAAGTCTGTCGGCGATCGCGCCTGCATCCTCGGCAAGCCCGCCGCGGGAATGGTCGGCATCCTCTGCATCGCGCTCTCGCGCCAAGATGGCGCATGGCGGATCGACCGCGTTGCGCATCAGCCCCAGGTCGCGCTCGATGACGCGACGCTGATCGCAGTGGTCGAGTCCTCGCTGTTGCAGACGAACTAGCGCTGCTGCGCAGTGAGGGCGCGGCTGCACATCGCGGCGCTGGGCTTGTGTCGGAACAAGGCCGCGCCATGATCCCGCGCGATGACGAGACGCTGCGCATCCGTACGACGTGCTGTGATCTCTGCCCGCTTCGTTTGCGTCGCTTGGCTGTTGTTTGCCGTCGCGGCGCCGGCACAAGGTGTCGGGACCAAGCCTGCGAACAAGCCATCGACCAAGTCGCTTTTGGCGTTGCCCGCGCCGGTGCAACCGAGCGAGGCCGTGCAGCGGTTCCTCGGCGTGTTCTCGTTGCCAGACGGCGGCGCCTTCGAGGTGCGGGCCGACGCGGCGGGCAGCGGCATCATGTTGCTCGGCATCGAGGTCGCGAGTTCTGTCTTGCTCACGACCGGCAAGCCGCCGACCGACGAGGAGCGAGAGATGCTGAACGCCGCGGCGATGCGCGTGCAGCAGGCGCTCGCGCCCTTCGTCACCTTGCGCGGTGAAATCGACGGCGCGCAGTTCCACGGGCGGGATGCGCAGAACGCGGTTGGCAAGTCGATCGAGTCCTTGCGTCCGCAGTTCGGCACCACAGCGCAGGTCGTCTATGCCGGCAGCGATCTTGGCGCACGCACGACCTGGGCCTATCTGCGCGGAGCCAATGGCTCGGTCGCGGTCGCGGTGCAATGGTCGGCCTCGGGCAAGGTCGCGGGCGTTGTTGCGTGCAAGGCCGAACCGCCGACGCGGTTGCCATTCGCGGTCCCGCGCGGCGACTGGGCGGTCGGCGCGATTGCCAAGCGGCCGACTACGATCTCGGTCGAAGGCAAAGGCGCGGGCCGCGTCCTCGTGATCGAGCACGCGGGGGCGCTGTTCGTATGCCCGTGGAAGGGCGACTTGCGCTGATCCGCAGGCTCAATGCAGGGTGCGACCTTCACACTGCCGCGATGGGCTTGCCTGCGGAGTGGGGGACGGGTTCGCTGTGCCGCCCTCCTTCTGCATCTTGCGCGTGAGAGCGCGTCTGTGAGCCATGACCCGTCGATCCGACAAGCCCGAGCGTCCGTCCCGCCTGAAGAAGAACTCGGCCAAGGCCAAGCCCGCGGATGGTGCCGAAGACCTGCCGATGCTCGAGCCGGTAGATGCCGAAGAGCTGCCGACGCTGGAAGCGATCGACGCTGCGCCACCCGAGCCGACCTTCTTGGTCACGTTGCAGTGCGCAGCCAGCACGGAAGCCGGCTTCGACACGCGGATCACTCTCGAAGTGCCCGACATGGAGAAGAAGGGCATGGCCGACGCAGTGGCGGCGCCGTTGCAGCACGCGTTCGCATCGGGCAAGGCCGCGGTGCGGCATCATCGTGTCGTCATCAACATCACGGGCGACGCGATCATCGGCAGCGCGGTCAAGGAGCGTTGCGGGCAGCTGTTCGACGCGCAGAAGGCCCGCAAGGTCGTCCTGCGCCGCGGCTACGGCGATGAGGTGCTGTTCGAGCGCGAAGCACCGAAGGCCAATGTCTCGACCAAGCGCGAGGGCAAGAGGCTGACCGTCGCAGTCGATACCGGTGCGCTCGAGTCCGTGGACCTCGGCGTCGCGCTGCAGGCAGAGTTGGTGCAGATCGCGTCGCAGAGCCAGGGCATGCGCGTGCAGTTCATCTTCCGCGGCGAGCACAAGGCGGACGCGTCATTGCGCACGCTGGTGGAGCAGATGCTGCGCGACAGCGGCGCGCTGGCGGTGTCCTTCGGGCAGCGGGTCCTCTTCGATCACGAGATGGAGGACCGGGTCCGGATCGAAGTCCGCGGTGAGACGGTCACGATCCGTATCGCGCCCGCCGACACGGATGCCGAGACCGAGGAAGCGCTCGCCTGGCGACTGTCGTCGCTCGGCGACCAAGTGCGCGGCAAGGTCACGCGCCTCGATTTCGCGGCGCCGCCGAGCGAAGGCGTGCGCGGCGCCGCGGTGCGCTATTGCACGCAAGGCGCGCCACAACGCATCGAAGTCGTCGCCGGTGACGCGTCCGAGATCGTCTGGCCCTCGTTGCTGACTGTCGGTGACAAGGCGGGCGAGACGACGTTGACCGTGACGCCGAACGGCCGTTCGCGCCCGGCGATGCTCGCGGGCTTTGGCAGGGAGGTGCGCGATTTCCAACCGGCGGTCGCCGGCAAGAGCGTCGTCGTGCACTGGCCGGAGGGCATGGTGCTCGACGCAGAACTGGAGGCCGCGTGCAAGACGCCGCTCGTGGCGTTGTCGGCTGCGCGGGTTGCCTGTTGTGTCGGCTCCCAGCGTGATCCTTTGCATCCGGCTCCGGTCCTGTTGACCGAAGACGGCGGCCTCAAGTCGCTGCGCGTCGACACCGAGGCCGGCAAGCCTGCCGAATTGCAGCGTGCCTTCGATCGGTGGCACAAGGCCAACGCGAACGCTCTGCGCGGTGCCTCGGTGCGGCTGTCCTTTCTTGGTTCTGTCGCGCCGTCGCGGACCTTGCTCCGCACGCTCACGGATTCGATCGTCGCGCAGCAGTGCAACCGGCTCGAAGTCGACTCGGGATCCAGCATCGACCTGGTGTGGCCGCGGCTCCTCTCGATTGCTGGCAGCGCCAAGAGCGGATTGTCCTTTGCGGCGGATGCTGCGGGCCGCGACCTTGCAGCGACGCAGCACGCGCTCGAGCGGGAACTGGCGGCGGTCGAAGGCCTCGCTGGCGCGGTGGTCTCGGTCGCAGAAGGTCCGCTGTGTGAACTCGTCGTCGCCGCCGTCAAGAAGGCCGGCGCCGCGAGCATCCTTGTTGGCGGCGTGCAGGTGCTTCCTGCGCTGCTGGAGTCTGCGCGCTCGAAGTCTTCCTTGCGGTTGGTAGCGACGCCGATCGCCGATGCCGCGATGGCGCAGCGCATGCTCCTGCGCGAACTCGCGATCGTGCTCGGCGAAGGCGGCGCAGCCGGCCTCGACGTGACAGTCGTGTGGCCGTCCGTCAACGCGACAGAGGGTCTTTGCGCGACGCTGGTGCAGGAACTGATCGCGCGCGGCGCGGCGACGGTGGCCCTCGATGACGGCGCTGGCCGCACGAACACGGTGCACCCAAGGGTCGTGCGCGAGTGGGTCCGCTTGCTCGGCAAGAAGGACGACGCGAATCCGCCGTTGTCGATGTTTGGCGTGATCCTCGATGACGTCGAGGGCGCGCAGGATCAGGTCAAGGCAGCGCTTTCCGCACAGTCCAACTTGCTTGCCGGCCGACGCGTGTTGCTCATCGGCTTGCAAGGCGGGGACGAAGTGCCGTTCGTCGGCGCGTCGCCCGTGGTCAAGGCCGCGCGCGCAGTGGTGGATGCGCAGGCGCTTGCGACCCTGTGCTACCGCGGCAAGGACGCGCTCGGCCGCGGCTGCTTCGGCGTGGCGAAGAGCACGCTCGAAGGGCTCGCCTTCGGCCAGAACTTCAACGACCCGCGCGGCGCCTGAGCGACTGCGCGGCGGTCAGCGAATGCTGCGAAGGGCTGCCGCATAGCCGGACCAGAAGGACAGGATCGTGGCGGCGGCGACCGCCACACCGAGGACGTAGATCGCGACACCGACACCCTTGGCTAAGGCCGTGGCCCGGCGCTGCGCCACGTCGCGGCGACGCCCGATCGCCCGTTGCAGCGCATCTTCGAGAGTGCCGGTCTTTTCGCCGACCGCGAGCACGGTCAGGGTCTCGGCGTGCACGGCGCGCAGTTGGGTCAGCGACTCCGCGATGCCGCGCCCCTGCTGGGCGAGTTGATCGGCGAGGAAGAGGTGCTGCCGAATCGCGAGCACGGGGCAGGCCGCAACGGCTTGTTGGTTGGCAGTGAGCAACGGCACCCCGGACGCGTAGCAAGCGTGAAGCGTTTCGAGGTAGGAGAGTTCTCCGAGATCGGCGACCAGCGGCCCAAGGACGGGCAGCGCCAGCACGCGTTGGTGGCCGGCGCGCGCCGCTCGGATGACAAAGAAGCCGAGAAGGGCCACAGCCACGATCGTGCCGCCGATGATCCACGGCAACCGCGGCGACCCAAGACGCGCCGCGATGAGCGACACCAGGAATGCCACCACCGCGAGCGTCAGCGGGTAGAGCAGTTGGGAGCGAAGTTGGCGAATGAAACTCGCGCGCTGGTGCCGCCGTGCAGAAAGTTGGCGCAGGCTCGCCGGTGCGCGGCCGACCTTCCACGCGGCTCGCAGCGCAACGGTCTCGGCGACGGCTAGCTGGATCCCGCCGCGGCCAAGGGCGCGCGCCACCATGTCGTCGCCGTCGCCGGGTTCGCCGCCAAAGGACCCCGCCGGCAGTCCTGCGTCGATGGCCGAAGCGATGTCGAGCATGCGGTCGCCGGCGCGCTCATCGGCAGTGGCATTGAGTCGGAGGGTCATCGGCGGTGGTTTGCGGTGAGGGGTTTTCCGACGATGGCGTGGCTGTGGTATTGCGACAGCCATGAGTTCGCAACCGCCCGACTTTCCCGCGTCCGCTCCGGTGCCCGAAGCGCACGAGTCGATCGAGGGCATCGCTGGCGTCTCACTCCGCCTGCTCGCTGGCACGGTAAGCCGCAAGACCCTCGATGCGCTGAAGCGAACGGTGCAGGCAAGCCCGGACGAGTATCCGTGGCGAGTGGTGAATCAGGTGGTCCTCGCCGAGCCCTTCGATGCCCAGGACCTGGCGCAGAAGGGGCTGCGGTCGCAGCGTGATTGGATCCTCCGCGGCGGTCGGGAGAACCCGGGGAAACCCCTGGGGCTGCAGGCCAAGACCTTCTTGGCCAAGGTCGTAGCGCAGCTGCTTTTTGGCCTGCTGTTCGCGATTGTGCTCGTGGTTCTGCTGCTGACGATCAACCATAAGTGGCCGGAGATAAACATCTACCGAGTGCTGGAGTGGGTCAGGTCAACCTTCCCGCAGCTTCTCCACAAGTAGGGGAGAGATTTATCCCGGGGGTGTTGAAATCTCCGTCAACGAAGGCATGATCACGACCCTGCCTCGAACGCCACGCAGCTAGCCTAGCTGCGACGACGGACGGGTCGGGTAGGGAGCGGCGCAAGCCGTAACCTGCGAAACGTTCTCTGACCTTTCTGACCCATCTGACCAATGAGTCAGGTCGTCGACTGTGGTTCGCCTCGGGAAACCTTGGTTCGCCTCGGGTGACGATGCAGCAGACACACGAAGGGTTGAGGCTGTGTGGTGGAGACCAGTATCCCCCTCCCTAACCGCCCTCTCCATTACCTAGCCTCACCCGCATTCACGGGCCTCAGTTCTGACCGGCTGAGGCCCGCCTTTTTTTCTGCGCCCTTGCTTCGGTAGTTTCCGGGCTCCGGCGCACTAGCGGCGGCAACGAATCATGACCACTCCAGGGTTCCGCAAGGGCCGGTCTGCAGGGGGCCGAAACACATCGGACCGCGATGGCGCCGATGGCTTCATCAGTGGCTCGATGTTCTCGCAGGCGCAGATTCTGCACCTGATGAAGGCCGAGTTCGCTCGGGCGCGACGCCACGGCTTGTCGCTTGGGTGCCTGCTGCTGCAGGTCGATCGCATCCCACACCTCGTCGACCTGTATGGCGTTGAGTTGCGTCCCACGCTGCGGCAGACCCTGATCCAACTCGTTCGCGAGCACACTAGAGGCGCGGACTTGATCGGGATGATCCAGGAGGACCGCTACATGCTGGTCCTGCCGCACACCAACGTCGAGCAGGCGCGGGTGGTCGCCGAGCGCTTGCACGGGATCTTCAACAAGTGCGAGGTCGGCGTCGGCGGCCGCGTCTTGAACCTGACCCTCAGCGTCGGCATCAGCGCGACAGGCCAGAGCGATGCCATGTTCTTCGACACGTTGGTCGGTCAGGCCGAGGCTGCGCTCGATTTCGCCGTCGGACAAGGCGGCGATCGCGTCCTCTCGTTTGGCGAGACGCAGTTGCTCGGCCAGGATCCGACCGCGCCACACCAGGACTGAGGCATGTCGGGCCAAGGCATGCAGGTCCTGCTGGTGGAGGACGAGCCGACCATCGCGGTCACGCTGAAGGACGATCTCGAGGACGCTGGCCATCTCGTGACCCACGTCGCGGACGGCAAGCAGGCCGTCGACCTGCTGGGCCAGCAAGTATTCGACTGCGTCATCACCGACGTGCGCTTGCCCTCAGCGGACGGACTGAAGGTGCTGCAAGCCGCCAAGCGCGCTCGGCCCGACACCGAGGTGTTGATGATGACCGGTTACGCGACGGTCGAGCAGGCGGTCGAGGCGATGCGACTTGGCGCGGATGACTACATCCAGAAGCCGTTCCTGAACTCGCAGTTGATCGATCGCTTGGCGCGGATCAGCAAGGTTCGCGCGCTCATCCACGAGAATCGAATCCTGCGTCAGGAACTCGATGGAGGCAAAGGCGGCCTGCCCGGCGTGATAGGCAAGAGCCGGGCGATGGACATGGTGTTCAAGACCGTCTCCACCGTGGCGCAGAACGATGCCTCGGTCCTGATCGAGGGCGAGAGCGGAACCGGCAAGGAGCGCATCGCGCGCGCGATCCACACCCTGTCGGCGCGCAAGGGCAAGCCCTTCGTCGCGCTGTCGTGCGGCGCGTTGCCCGACACGCTGCTGGAGACCGAGCTCTTCGGTCACGAGAAGGGCGCATTCACCGATGCGCAGAAGCTCCGTCGCGGCCGCTTCGAGGTCGCGGACGGCGGCACGATCTTCTTGGACGACATCGACGACATGCCGCTGTCGGTTCAAGTCAAGCTGCTGCGAGTGCTGCAAGAGCGCGAGTTCGAGCGCGTCGGCGGCGAGCAACTCGTCAAGGTCGACTTGCGCGTCGTTTCCGCCACGAAGTTGCCGTTGATGGACTTGGTGCG
>SXGT01715564.1_pt1 | contig 10364 bp, 10 predicted proteins | sample 3176221 | NCBI WGS metagenome assembly SXGT01 (sample SAMN11356862, study PRJNA531348) | freshwater metagenome | isolation source: freshwater sample F1-120 | place: China: Fuxian Lake, Yuxi | collected 2017-12-25
GCCTTCATCAGGCCGAGACTACCTTCTTGGATCAGGTCGGCGTGGGGCAGGCCATAGCCGAGATAGCCACGGGAGACCGCCACGACCAGACGCAGGTGGGAGAGCACCAGTTTGCGGGCGGCTTCGACATCCCCGTTGTCGCGCAGCCGACGGCCAAGCTCAACCTCCTCGTCCGCGGTCAGGAGCGGGAAACGGTGGGTTGCCTGAATGTAGCTATCGATGCTACCTATGGATGTTGGGACAGGAAAGTGCAGGGTATCGGCAGTCATGGCAAACTCCCTTGGTGTTGATGATCACAATTTTAGCACTCTATGATGCGGAGTGCTAGTGTTGCTAATAAGGGATGCTTATGGTGTTAATCGAAATCGCGCAGGGTATGGGCGACGGATAGCCAGGCACCGGTCAGGCCAAGCAGGATGCCGCCAACCAAGAGGAGGGCACTGATGTGAAGATCCAGAGTGGCGAGGCGGAAGCTGCTGCCATAGGTCGTGGCGAGTTCGGCCACGCTTTGGTTTAGCCAGAGGATCGCGAGTCCGGAGAAGATGAGCGCGGCTAAACTGCCTAGTAGGCCTTGCAGGGCACCAAAATAGAGGAAGGGGCGGCGGATGAAGCGGTCAGTGGCTCCGATTAGGCGGGAGATCTCGATCTCGTCTCGCCGTGCGTAGATCTGCAGGCGGATGGTGTTGCCGGTGATGGCTGCCAGTGACAGGGCGAGGACAGTGGCCAACAACCAGGTAAGACCAACGCCGAAGTCGAGCAGCGCGGCGAGGCGACGGGCCCACGCCTCGGCACTGGTGATAGCGTCGACCTCGGGGCGTTGCCGGAGGCGCTGGTCAAGCTGGCGGATTTGTGCCGGACTGGCCTGAATGGGTTCAATGACTAGGGTGTGTGGTAAGGGGTTGCTGGAGAGGCTGGAGAGGACATCGTCAAGGCCGCTGCGTTGAAGTTCAAGCAGGGCATCTTCGCGCGAAACGAAGCGTAGCTTGCGAATTCCGGGTTCGTTGCGCAGGGTTTCGGCAAGGCTAAGGGCCGTGGCCGTGTCAATCTTTGGCTTTAGAAAGACGGTTATTTCGGTGTGTTCGGTTAGGCCGCTTGAGGTACGGTCGAGATTGGTGATCAGGAGATAGAGCCCTGTGGGTAGGGACAGCGCAATGCCAATGACGAGGATGGAAAAGGCGCTGGCCAGGGGTTGTTCGCGCAGGCGCTGCCAAGCGGTGATCAGGCTATCGAGGTGATGTTGGGCATGGGTGCCGAGGGTCATGACAGGTTCCCATTGGCAAGGGTCAGGCGGCGTTTTCCATAGCGTGCGATCAGATCCTGATCATGGGTAGCGATGAGAATGGTGTCGCCGCTTTCGTTGAGGGCTTGAAGGATGCCCATGATCTCGTGGGCGTAATCGTCGTCGAGGTTGGCGGTGGGTTCGTCGGCCAGGATGAGTCGAGGGCGTCCGACGATGGCGCGGGCGATGCACAGGCGTTGCTGTTCGCCTCCGGAGAGCGTGACGGGTCGGCTGCGCTCGCGGTTGGCCAGACCGACTTTTTCTAGGGCTGCGCGGGCCCGGCGGGTAGCTTCTGTGCGGCTGATTTCGCGGATATGCAGGGGCAGCAGGACATTGTCAAGCACACTACGATCGTAGAGGAGTTTGTGGTCCTGGAAGATCATGCCGATGTTGAGCCGGAAATAGGGCAGGGTTGCACGGCGTAGGCGGGAGGTGTCTTCATTGCCGATCTTGATGTGGCCGGAGGTCGGTTTTTCGAGGCTGCCGATGAGTTTGAGCAGGGTGCTTTTGCCTGCGCCCGAACGCCCGGTGATAAAGACCATCTCGCCGTGCGGGATGTACAGGCTCACATTGGCCATGGCGACATGGCCGCCTGGATAACGCTTGGTGACATCAATGAGTTCAATCATGGTGACTCTTCGAACAGGGCGTCGACAAATTCCAGTGCCCGGAAGGGTTGCAGGTCGTCCAGTCCTTCGCCCACCCCGATGTAACGCACAGGAATGGGGTGTTTGCGTGCCAGGGCCGCAATCACGCCGCCCTTGGCGGTGCCGTCGAGCTTGGTTAGGATGAGGCCGGTAACGCCGATGGCCGCGCCAAAGGCCTGCACCTGGGCCAGGGCGTTTTGACCGGTGTTGGCATCGAGCACCAGCAGAACCTCGTGGGGTGCGCTGGGGTCGGTTTTTTCGATCACGCGGCGTATCTTGCGGATCTCGTCCATCAGATGCAACTGGGTCGGGAGTCGGCCGGCCGTATCGGCCAGCACAACATCAATGTGACGGGCACGCGCGGCCTGGATGGCATCGAAGATGACGGCGGCAGGGTCTTGAGAGCCACCACCAATGACCTCTACCTGGTTACGCTCACCCCAGACGGCGAGTTGTTCACGAGCGGCGGCACGGAAGGTGTCGCCAGCAGCGAGTAGGACCTTGAGCCCTTGTTCCTGATAGCGTTTGGCGAGTTTGCCAATAGTGGTGGTCTTGCCGGCGCCGTTGACCCCTGCGAGCATGATGACAAAGGGTTTGTGGTGGGTGACATCCAGAGGCATTTCCAGCGGCGTGAGGAGGTCGGTGAGGATGGTGCGCAAGGCCGCTCGTAGATCGGCGCTGTCTTCAATTCGATCCCGCTTGACACGCGCTTTCAAGGCCGTGAGGATATGTTCGGTTGCGGCTACCCCACAGTCAGCGGTGATCAGTAGTTCTTCCAGTTCGTCGTAGAGCGCGGCATCGATGCGTGTATGGCGTGCGAACAGGGCCGTGAAGGGCGTTGCCAGCGCGGCCCGGGTCTTGCTCAGACCTGTCTTGAGGCGCCCCAGCCAGCCGGTGGGCTTTGTTGCTGGGGCGGTGTCGGACGGTGGGGTGGATTTGAAAAACACGAGGATTCTTGAATGACTCAGTTTGGAATTTGGAAAAATATACCATGCCCTGCCCCTTTGTGAAGATTAAGCGCGCGCCTGTTCACAGCATTCTCGGCTTAGTCATCGGGCTTATTCTCGGCCTGATGCCGCTGGCGACCATGGCTACGGTCAGTGAGCGACTGCTGGCCAACGGTCTCAAAGTGATCGTTAAGGAAGACCATCGCGCGCCCGTGGCTGTAGCGCAGGTGTGGTATCGCGCAGGGAGCATGGATGAGTCTTATGGTTCGACCGGGGTGGCACACCTGCTCGAACACATGATGTTCAAAGGTACGCCCAAGGTGCCGGCGGGTGAGTTTTCAAAGCGTATTGCGGCCCTTGGCGGGCGCGAGAACGCCTTCACTTCGCGTGATCACACGGCGTACTTCCAGACTTTACAGGCTGGGCACCTGGAGCAGGCTATGGCCTTGGAATCCGATCGTATGGCGCATCTGACTTTGGCCCCGGAGGCCTTCGCCAAGGAGATTGAGGTGGTCAAGGAAGAGCGCCGTTTGCGTACCGATGACAATCCCCATTCGCGGTTGTATGAACAACTGATGGCGCTGGCCTATACCGAGCACCCTTATCGCCATCCGGTCATTGGCTGGATGAATGATCTCGAGAACATGACGGTGGCGGATGCCCGGCAATGGTATGACCGTTGGTATGCGCCCAATAATGCTGTCCTGGTGGTGGCTGGCGATGTGCAAGCGGATCTGGTCTTTGCCTGGGCCGAGAAATATTATGGGGTTATTCCGCGCCGCGCCATTCCGTTCCGCAAGGTCTTGACCGAGCCGGAACCGCCGGGCGGTCGGCATGTTGTGGTGCGTGCACCGGCCAAGTCATCGGTCGCGATCCTGGCTTGGCCGGTGCCGCGTTTGCAGAAACCGGCGACGGATGTGGAGCCCTACGCGTTGGAAATCCTCGCCGGGGTGCTGGATGGCCACGGCTCGGCACGGCTCCCGCAGGCCTTGGTTAAGACGCAGCGGGTGGCTCTTGATGTGGACGCTGGTTATGACCCGGTGTCGCGCGGTCCGACACAGTTCGTGATTAGCCTGACATCGATGGAGGGTCGCCCGTTGTCGGATGCAGTGGATGCACTCAAGCGTGAACTGCAACGCCTCGTGACGGATGGGGTGAGCGAGGCTGAACTGGCCCGTGCCAAGGCGCAGGTCGTTGCCGGACAGGTGTTTCAGCAGGATTCTCTATTTTACCAAGCGATGCAGATCGGCGAGTGGGAGGTGGCTGGGTTATCCTGGCGTGATCGCACCGTGCGTTTTGAGCGGCTGAGGGCTGTAACATCAGACCAGTTGCGTGCTGTGGCTGAAAAATATTTGCGTGATATACGTATGACATTTGCGGAACTGGACCCATTGCCCATGCCATTGGCTTCGCCAGAAGGTCGTCCGGCAGCGGCTTCTGGAGGTGCTCATGTTCGCTAACCGGATTTTTGTTATGGCGCTGACGGGCCTATTGGCCTTGCCTGCCCTGGCGGGGCTGGATGTTCAGCAGTGGCGCACCGCCAATGGGGCGCGGGTTTATTTTGTGGCCAACCATGACCTTCCGATGTTGGATGTCAGCGCCAGTTTTGAGGCGGGGACGGCACGCGATACGGAGGCGACAGCCGGTCTGTCCAGGATGACCCATGTCTTGATGCGTTTGGGCGCAGGTGGCTCGGGTGTGGATGGATTGAACGAGCGGCAGATTGCCGAGCGTCTGGCGGATGTCGGGGCCGTGATGACGCAATCACAGGATGCAGATCGTGCCACTTTTTCCGTGCGTACATTAAGTGGCGCACTCGAACGCGAGTCTGCGCTGAAGGTGTTGCAGGCTGTGTTGAGTCGGCCTAATTTTGACCCGGCCGTCCTGAGCCGCGAGAAGGCGCGTGCTATCGCTGGCCTGCGCGAGGGTGAAACGCAGCCTGAATTTATCGCCGAACGGGCATTTTCCGCACGCGTCTTTGGCACGCACCCATATGGTTTGCACGAGCGTATTGAGTCCCTTGCCGGACTTGAAGCAACGCAACTGGCGGCCTTTCATCGTCAATATTACCGGGCGGCCAACCTGACGTTGGTCATGATGGGGGATATCGATCGCCCAACGGCAGAGGCCATCGCGCAGCAATTGGTGCAGGGACTACCGGGCGGCTCGGCCGCTGAGCCGTTACCGGTGGTATCGCAGCGCGATCGAGCCGAGACGGTGGTTGTGCCGCACCACGCGACGCAAAGCCACTTGTTGATGGGTCTGCCGGGGATGACGCGCGATGATCCGGAGTATTTCCCCTTGTTGGTGGGTAATTATATTCTTGGCGGGGGGGGCTTTGATTCGCGCCTGATGCAGGAGGTCCGCGATCGGCGAGGTCTTGCGTACAGCGTGCACAGCTATTTCTTGCCGTTGCGGCAGCGCGGGGCCTTTGAAATTGGTCTGCAAACGCGTCGTGAGGCGACGGACGAGGCGCTGTCTGTCGTGCGGGCGACGGTGCAGCGCTTTATTAACGAGGGACCGACTGAAGTCGAGTTGAAACAGGCGCAGGCCAACCTCATTGGCAGTTTCCCTCTGCGTCTCGACAGCAATAAAAAGATCGTTGAACACTTGGCCATGTTGGGGTTTTATGGCCTGCCGCTAACCTGGTTGGAGGATTACCCGCGCCGGGTAGCGGCGGTGACCCTAGAGGATATCCGACGCGCCTTCCGAGCCCGGGTTGCGCTCGATCAGATGGTGACCGTGGTGGTCGGTGGGCAGGTCGCGCGTGGCGGGAAATAGATCGACAAAGAGGGCCGGCAACAGTGTTCGCATCATCGGCGGCACTTGGCGTGGGCGGCGCTTGCCGTTTCCCGATGTGCCTGGGCTTAGGCCGACGCCAGATCGGGTACGCGAAACCCTGTTCAATTGGTTGGGGCAGCGTTTGACAGGCCTGCGCTGCCTGGATCTTTTTTCCGGGAGTGGCGCCTTGGGCCTTGAGGCCGCTTCGCGCGGGGCTGCCGAGGTGACCTTGGTTGAGGCCGATGCGCGGGCTTTTGTGGCCTTACAGGGGCATTGTCGCGACCTGGCGGCGACTCAGGTTCGCGTACTACGCGGCGATGCTTTGGCGTGGCTTAAGACGCAACCTGAGGTTGATCCATCGGGGTATGACTTGATTTTTCTCGATCCGCCTTTCGGTGCGGGGCTGTTGACGCCGGGTTTGCAACTCGTCACCCCTTTGCTGAGGCCGGGGGGTACAATCTACGCCGAGTTTGATGTCCCACCGGATCTTTCCGCGTGGGAGGTCTGGCGTGAAGGGCGCGCCGGGCGGACCCGACAGGTGTTGTTGAGACGGTCTGAAGAGACGCCATAATTGACTATGAGCAAGATCCTATACCCCGGAACATTTGACCCGCTGACGCGTGGCCACGAAGATCTCGTTAAGCGTGCGGCCGGGATCTTTGATCAGGTGATCGTTGCGGTGGCGGCGAGCGCCAGCAAGGATCCGTTATTCTCTTTGGAGGAGCGGATCGAACTGGCTCGGGCGGTATTGTCCGGCCTGCCTAATGTGCAGGTAATCGGGTTCAGGGGTTTGTTGATCGATTTGGCGCGGCGGGAAGGAACTCGCTTGGTGTTGCGTGGCCTGCGTGCGGTGTCGGACTTTGAATACGAATTCCAGCTTGCGGGCATGAACCGCATGCTTTTGCCGGATCTGGAGACCGTTTTCCTCACTCCGGATGGGCAGTATATGTTTTTGTCAGCAACGATGGTGCGCGAGATTGCGCGCCTGGGTGGTGAGATTGATGCGTTTGTCTCGCCCCTGATTGCCGAGCGCGTGATTGCCCGATTAAAATTAGCTTAGTTACGAAAGGAAGCGCCATGGCTTTGATGATTACCGATGAATGTATCAATTGCGATGTTTGTGAGCCGGAATGCCCGAATGATGCGATCTCGCAGGGCGATGATATTTACATCATCGATCCGAACAAGTGCACGGAGTGCGTCGGACATTACGAGGTACCCCAGTGCCGTGAGGTGTGTCCGGTCGATTGCATTCCGATGAACCCGGATTATGTCGAGACACCGGAGCAGTTGATGGAGAAATATCATAAGCTGACCGGCGCCTGATCGTGCCTCTAGTTGTAAAAAAGGCCCCGCAATGCGGGGCCTTTGTGTTGGGGCGGGCGTAACCGTGCTCAGGTCACCAGTCCGCTGTGGCGTAGCAAGGCATCGATGGCGGGTTCGCGGCCGCGGAAGGCACGGAAGCTGTCCAGAGCGTCGCGTGAGCCGCCGACGGCAAGAATTTCATTCCAGAAGTGGTGACCGGTGTTGGGATTGAGTTCGCCCTCTTCGCCATGGCTTTCTTCGAACAGGGCGTAGGCATCGGCGGACAGCACCTCGGCCCATTTGTAACTGTAATAGCCCGCTGCGTAGCCGCCGGCGAAGATATGTGAGAAACCGTTTGGAAAGCGGTTGAAGGGGGGGGGAGAGAGGACGGCGACTTCCTGGCGTACTTGATCGAGCAGGCCTTGCACATTTGGTTCCGTGGCTTGGTGCAGGCGCAGATCGAACAGGGAAAACTCGATCTGGCGCAGCATTTGCAAGCTACTTTGAAAGTTTTTGGCGGCGAGCATCTTGTCGAAGAGCACACGCGGCAGCGCTGCGCCGGTCTCGACATGAGCGGTCATGCCTTGCAGCACTGGCCATTCCCAGCAGAAATTTTCCATGAATTGGCTGGGCAACTCAACCGCGTCCCACTCAACGCCATTGATACCCGACACGCCGAGTTCTTCACAACGGGTGAGTAGGTGGTGTAGACCATGGCCAAACTCGTGGAACAGGTTGATGACCTCGTCGTGAGTAAACAGCGCGGGATTTTCCCCGGTGGGTGGCGCGAAGTTGCAGTTGAGATAGGCGACCGGCGTCTGGATGCCACCAGCAAGGCGCCGACGCGTCACGGCATCGTCCATCCAAGCCCCGCCGCGCTTGCTTTCGCGGGCGTAGAGGTCGAGATAAAACTGGCCGATCAGGGCATTGTCGGCATCCCGCAGGGCAAAGAAGCGCACGCTGTTGTGCCAGACCGGGGCGTTATCTTCAACCACTTTGAGGCTATACAGGGCCTCGATGACGCGGAACAGCCCGGTCAGTACACGCGGCTCAGGGAAATAGGGTTTGACCTCAGCCTCGGAGAAGGCATAACGCGCCTCTCGCAGCTTCTCGCTGGCCCAGCCGATGTCCCAGGAGGCCAGCTCGGGCAGGTCCAATTCTTGCGCGGCGAAGGCCCGCAGGTCAGCCAGATCGCGTTCGGCGTAGGGCTTGGCGCGGGTGGCTAGGTTCAGCATGAAGGCTTCGACCTGATCAGCGCTGTCGGCCATCTTTGTGGTTAGCGACAGCGCCGTGTAATTGGCGTAGTCCAGCAACTGTGCAGCCTCGTGGCGTAGCGCGAGGATTTTGCCGATCAGGGCGGTGTTGTCGCGCTCGGCAGGGCCGAATTCGGAGGCACGGGTGACATGGGCGCGATACATTTCTTCGCGCAAGCTGCGGTTTGTGCAAAACTGCATTATCGGCAGGTATGACGGTGCGCGCAGGGTGAGCTTGCAGCCCTTCTGGCCATCGGCACGGGCGGTGTCCTCGAACATTGCCAGGCTGTCTTCCGGCACACCGGGCAGGTCTTCGCGCTGGACGAGTTTGGACCAGGCGTTGGTGGCGTCGAGTAGGTTTTCTTCAAAATGGGCGGCGAGGGCGGCGAGTTCTTCCTGAATGGCCTTGAAGCGCGCCTTGGGTTCGGGTGCCAGTTCGGTACCGCCGAGGCGGAAGTCGCGCAATTCGTTGTCCAGTACACGATGGCGCTCGGTAGAAAGGGTGACGCTGCTCGCGTTGATGGTCTTGTAGCGCGCATAGAGCCGTTCGTCCTGGGCTAGATTGGCCCAGTATTCGGTCACGACGGGCAGACGACTGTTATAGGCATCGCGCAGCTCGGGTGAGTCCAGTACTGAATGGAGGTGCGATACGGGCCCCCAGGCCCGTGACAGGCGCTCGTTGGCATCTTCTAGTGGCGTGACGAAGCGATCCCAGTGCGGGGGCTCGGGGTCGTTCAATAGCCGTTCGATCAGGGCGCGGTTGTCGGCGAGGATTTGGTCAATCGCCGGGGCGATATGTTCGGGACGGATGGTGTCAAAACGAGGCAATCCGGAGGTGTCTAATAGGGGGTTCATGAGTTCAGGGCACTGGAGAGTTTGCGTCGGTACTGGGGGACGAAAGGTGCAGCGGCGGGCAGGACGAAGACTTGAAGCAGGGTCTTGCGGGCGATCTCGTCTTGCCAGCTACGATTCAGGGCGATCAGAGACAAGAGTTCATCCATGCCTTCTGTGTAGCGTTGGCTGGCAATGTGCAGGTTGGCCAGTGCCAGACGCGCTTCTAGGTTACGGGGGTCTTGTTCGATCCGTTGCCGAAGGTCGGCCTCGCTCGCTCCCTCTTGCTCTTCTAAGCTGAAGTTCAGTTTGGCGAATAAGGGTCGGAGGCGGTCTTCCTGGCGGGTCACGGGCTTCAGGCTGTCGAGTAGGGCCTTCGCCTCGTCAGCCTTGCCGGTATCGAGGAGGATGTCGGCGGCCTCGATACGGATGTTTTCGTTGTCAGGTGCAAGTTGCGAGGCTTCGCCGAGCAGTTTCAGGGCACCTTCGATATCGCCTGCATTGCGTTGGCCGATGGCCTTGTGCAGCAACTTTTCGGCGGGTGTTGGTAGCAAGCGGTTGATGAAGGCGCGTATCTGGGCTTCGGGCAGAGCACCGGCGAATTCATCTACCACCTCGCCGTTCATGATGGCCTTGACGGTCGGGATGCTGCGTATGCCGAATTCTTGCGCGACGGCCTGATTTTTATCGGAGTTGACCTTGGCGAGCAGGAATTTTCCCTGGTATTCCTCGGCCAGATTTTCCAGCAGGGGCTTCAGCACTTTACACGGGCCGCACCAGTCGGCCCAGAAATCGACCAGTACCGGTTGATGATGCGAGGCCGCTAGCACGCGCGTCTCGAAGTCAAGGGCGCTGACATCGAAGGCGAAGTTTGCTGTGGCTATTTCGCTGTCCATCTCAGATTTCCCGGGCGAGTTTCGCGGCCAGACCGGTGTAGCCGCCCGGCGTCCAGGTCAGCATCCCTGCCTTGACGTCCTCCGGCAGCTCCAGTCCCTGCACGAATGCGGCCATGCCTGCGGCGTCCACCCGGTTGCCTCGGGTGAGCGCCTTGAGCTGCTCGTATGGATTTTCAACACCATAACGGCGCATCACGGTCTGAATCGGCTCAGCCAGCACCTCCCAGTTGCTGTCGAGATCGGCAGCCAGCGCGACGGGGTTTGCATCCACCTTGCCTAGGCCACGCAGCAGGCTTTCATAGCCGATCAGGGCGGAGCCTAGCGCCGTGCCCATGTTGCGACGCACGGTTGAATCGGTCAGGTCACGTTGCCAGCGCGAGCTCGGCAGTTTGTCCGAAAGGTGGCGTAGCAACGCGTTTGCGACC